>Ga0187773_10000023_pt1 | contig 65409 bp, 61 predicted proteins | sample 0216_BV02_MP05_1_FD_133133 | JGI IMG/M metagenome (GOLD analysis project Ga0187773, IMG submission 133133) | Tropical peat soil microbial communities from peatlands in Department of Meta, Colombia - 0216_BV02_MP05_10_MG | ecosystem: Environmental > Terrestrial > Soil > Wetlands > Peat | place...
CGCACCAGCGGCCGCTCCACCATGTCGTAGCCCTGGCCGTGCGAGTGCAGGCGCTTCTCCTCGGGACGCCCGTTCTTCTTCATGAACGCGTTGTATTCGGCGAAGATCTCGCTCGCCCTCGCGCCGGGCACGAGCCGCTCGAGGGTGAATTTCTGAGCCTCGAGCACGAAGGCGAACTCGTCCTTCATCTCCTGCGACGCCCGGCCGAGCACGCAGGTGCGCCCGAGCTCGGTGTAGAAGCCGCCGGGCCCGTTGTTCTCGATGAGGATGGTGAACTGATCGCCCTCGCGCAACACGCGGTTCTGCTGGTAGCGGTTGGCGAAGACCGCCGCCGTGCCGACGGGGCCGGAGCCGGTGAGGAACAGGCCCTGCTCGCTGCCGTGCCTGTGGCCGACGTGCTCGGCGATGGCGGCGACCTCGAGCTCGCGCATGCCCGGCTTGATCGCGGCGAAGGTCTCCTCCATCGCCTTGTCCTGGAGCATCGCGGTCCTTCTGATGCGCTCCAGCTCCTCCGGGCTCTTCACGGCCTTGACGCGGTCGACCACGTCCGAGGCGTCGCTGAACTTCGCGCGCGCGAGCTTGCGCCGCAGGTGGTCGCCGAGCGCGAAGGACATCGCCGCGCGCCCGAGAAGGCCCAGGGTTCCTCCCGCGTAGCGCGCGAGCGCCTTTTCGGCGAGCTCGGCGTCGTAGTCGGCCGTATACGGGCACGAGGCATAGGAGGGCATGCCGATGAAGCGCGCGGTGCCGCGGCGCACGCCGTCGCCCTGCGGCCCGAACTCGCGCACCACGCCCATGGGCCCCTGGCCGATGACCGTCATGCGCTCGTCCTTGGGAAAGATCACCGTGACGGGGTAGCCGTTCGTCGCCGGCACGTCGGTGAACCACTTGACGTAGCCGCCCATCCAGTCGTTGTTCGACTGCATGACGAGGGCGTCGATGCGCTGCTCGGCCATCGCGGCCCGCACCTCGGCCCAGCGGCGCTCGAGCTCGGGCGTGGAGATCGGGTGGTTGATGCGCTCGCCGGCCGTCATGTCGGACGCCTCACCACGTTGGCCATGCGGGACGTGTCTCCGGAGAGGAATTTTCTGAAATTCTCCACCAGCGTGGGCAGCGCTTCCTCGGCGTACTGGTCGTGGAAGCCGCCGAGGTGGGGGGTCACGATGACGTTGTCCATGCTCCAGAACGGATGATCGTCCGGAAGGGGCTCGGTGGCGAACACGTCGAGCGCCGCGCCCGCGAGCCGCTTCTCGCGCAGCGCGGCGAGGAGCGCGTCCTCGTCGACGATCCCGCCGCGAGCGAGGTTGACGAGGAAGGCCGACGGCCTCATCGCGCCGATGATCTTGGCGTTTACGATGCCGTGCGTCTCCTCGGTGTAGGGGGTGAGCAGCACCAGGAAGTCGAGGTCGCCGACGACGCTCTGGAGGTCGTCGCGGCGGACCATGCGGTCGAACCCCCCGACGCGGCGCACCGCCGAGGTGATTCCGATCACCTTCATCCCGAACGATCTGCACTTGGGCGCGAGCGATCCCGCGATCGCGCCGACGCCGAATATCCCCACGGTCTTGCCCTTCAGGAGCTGCGAGGGATAGCGCTCCCACTTGCGCGCGTTGCGGTTGCGCATGGCGCGCGGCAGGTCGCGCGCGAGGGCGAGCATCAGCATGATCGCCGCCTCCGGCACCGAGTCGCCGTGCAGGCCGTGCATGTTCGTGACCAGCACGCCGGGGCGCAGGGCGGCTCGGTCGACGATTCCGTCCACGCCTGTTCCCAGGGCCTGGATCCACCTGAGCTTCGCGCCCTTCTCGAGGACGCGATCGGCCATGTGCGCCCCGAAGGTCAGCAGGATGTCGGCAGATTCGATGTAGGGATCGACCTTGGAATGGTGGTCGACGAGGTCGATGGCGAGCTCCGGAAACTCGCCGCGCAGGCGCTGGTAATACTGCATTCTGACTTTTTCGGGCAGGGTGAGCAGTATGAGCAGCCTCGTCATGGCGGAACCGACCCGCATGTTACTGCATGCGGGCACCGCGCCGCTTCTAGCGGTACACCAGGACCGGGATGCGCGTGTGCGTCAGCACCCTGTGAGTGACGCTGCCCATCACCAGCCCGGCGAGCCCCCGGCGCCCGTGCGAGGCCATGAAGACGACGTCGCAGCGCCCGCTCTTCGCGGCGGCGATGATCCCGAGGTGAGGGGATTCCGACCTGGAGACGTGTCCCCGGAACGGGACGCCGGCCGCCTTGGCCAGCTTGCCGATGGCGGCGACGTGGCGCTCGGCAATCCTGCGGGCCTTCTTCTCCTGCGAGGCGAGCGACCTTCCGGCCATCATGTAGCCCTCGCCGTAGATCTGCGAATAGACCGGCTCGACCGCGCAGTACCCCGTGACCTTGGCGCCGACCTCCCTCGCGAAGGCGATTCCGGCCTTCGCCGCCTTTGCGGAGATGGGCGAGCCGTCGGTGGGAATCAGGATGTGCCTGAATAGCATGACCGCTCCTTTGGATTTTGCGTTGCGGATCCAGTATGGAGGCGGGGGCCGCCGCTGCAATTGATCCGGATCAAACGGCGGGGGGATACAATGCGGCGACGATGAAGTACAAGGATTACTACGCCGTGATGGGCGTCGACCGCGCCGCGAGCCCCGAGGAGATCAAGGCCGCGTACCGCAAGCTCGCGCGCAAGTATCACCCGGACGTCTCCAAGGAACCCGACGCCGAGGAGAAGTTCAAGGAAGTCGCCGAGGCCTACGAGACGCTGAAGGACCCGCAGAAGCGCGCCGCCTACGATCAGCTGGGGCGCCACCGTCCCGGGCAGGATTTCCGCCCGCCTCCCGGCTGGGAGAAGCAGTTCGGCGACGGAACGTTCTCGTTCGAGGACCTCGATCTCGGCGACCTGTTTTCCGCTTTCGGCGGGCGCGCGCATGGCGCGAGCGCGCGCATGCCGGGGCAGGACTACGAGGTCACCGCGCACATCAGCCTGGAGGAGGCGTACCGGGGCACCGAGGTCACGCTCGATCTCGCCGTGCCCGACTACGACGAGCGCGGGTTCCCGCACCGCGTGCAGCGCTCGTTCAAGGCGCGCATTCCCAGGGGAGCGACCGAGGGTCAGCGCCTGCGGCTCGCGGGAAAGGGCGGCAAGGGCCTGAACGGCGGGCGCGACGGCGACCTGTACCTCAACATCGCGCTGCGGCCGCACCCGCTGTTCCGCGTGAGCGGCCACGACCTGTTCCTCGATCTGCCGCTCGCCCCCTGGGAGGCGGTGCTCGGCACGACGGTCGAGGTGCCGACGCTGGGAGGATCGGTGCAGCTCAAGGTTCCTTCCGGCACGCGCGCGGGCCAGCAGCTCCGTCTCGCCGGGCGCGGCCTCCCGAAGCCTCACTCGGGAGAAGGCGACCTGTTCGCGATCGTCCAGATCACGGTGCCGAGCGCGACGGGCGAGCGCGAGCGGGCTCTCTACCGGGAGCTCGCCGGCATCTCCACGTTCAATCCGCGCGGCCATTTCGGCGAGGAGGCGGTCAAATGAGCATCGAGCAGGGGCGCTGGCTGCACGAGCGCTACGAGCTCTCCCTTTCGGAGCTGTGCGAGCTGTCGGGCCTGTCGGAACCGGAGCTGCGCGTCCTGGTCGACTTCGGGGCGATCGCGCCGAACGACCCGGACGCGGGCCAGTGGATCTTCAGCGCGGAGCGGCTGGTGGTCGCGCGCAAGGCGTCCCGCCTGCGGCGCGACTTCGATCTCGACCCCCAGGGACTCGCGCTCGCGGTCGCGCTGCTCGAGCGCGTGCGCGATCTCGAGGAGCAGCTGCGCGACCTGCGCGCGCGGATTCCGGGAGGATCCTAGAAGCCCGCCTTCCAGTAATCCCGCGACCTGCCGTCGAGGTCGTCGTACACGACCTTGCCGCCGACGACGGTGAGGACCGAACGCAGGCCCTTGATGCTCTCGTCGGGCACTGCGCGCTGGTTGAAGTAATCGCCGTTTAGTACGACGAGGTCCGCTAGCTTGCCTTCCTCGATCGTGCCGAGCTTGTCCTCCGCCTGGAGGAACCAGCCGTTGTTGGCAGTATAGAGTCGGATGGCATCGTTGCGGCCCAGCGTCTGCCCGCCGTTGATGAGATCGCCGCGCGCGTTCTTCCCGGTGACCACGTAGTACAGGTTGATCCAAGGGCTCATGGTCGAGATCTGCATGCCGTCCGAGCTCATGCCGACGGGTATGCCGCTCGCGATGATGTCGCGGAATGGCGGCCCATTGTTGATCGAGTCTCCGGTGAGCCAGCGCCAGCCGCCCAGGACGTTCACGCCGCCGCCGAGGTTCTTCAGCTTCTGGAGGTAGTCGGGCGTGATCACCGGCACGTGCGCGAGCACCCAACGCAGCTTCTTGATGCCGTCCGGGTTGCCCGCCGCCACGATCTCGTCGTTCACGCTCTGCCAGCCGTCGATGATGACCTGCCAATCGGGCCGCGCGCCGGGGACGAACGGGGGCGACGTGAAGTTGAGCGAGTGGTTCTCGTTGCGCCATTGCGCCTGCGCGACGAGCCGCGTGCCGTTGAACCACTCGGGGGTCCCGGGAGTGAGGAACGAGCTCGCGGTGAACTCGCCGATACCGAGCACGCGCAGCATGTCGCTGCCGAAATCGTCCCAGCTGTTGAGCAGGCGCGCCCTAAGCTCGGGCGTGTCGAGGTCTTGCTCGACGTGCAGGAAATTGATCCAGATGCGGTTGGTGAGCTCGCCCCGCTGGTAGAGGGCGCGCACCGAGTCGTGCGCTCGGTAGCGGTCGAAGTCCGCGGCGCCGTCGGTCGCGTCGCCGTTTGCCCCCGGAGCGGTGAACGGGAAGCCGCCCTGGTCGAGATGCGTGGTGACGCCGACGCCCGCGGCGTAGCGCATCGCGTCCCGCAGGCCCTGAAGCTTCGAGTCGCCCGTCTGCATCTGGCGGAGGAGGAACAGCGCCGTGGTGCAGGGCGTGGCGACTCCGAACGCACCGCCGTCGACGAAGCCGTCGGCCCCCACGGGGACGCCGTTGGCCGTGAGGAACGCCTTGCCGAGCGCGTTGGTCGCTCCCGGGCCGGAGAAACCTTCCATGATGAACACCGGGTGGTTGGGCACTGCCGCCGTCAGCTCGGCGAGCGTCGGGAAGCGAACCGCCTGGGGAGCGCGAAAGAACTGGTTGCGGCTGAAGCCGCCGACCGACGTCACCCATTCGCCAGGCTGAATTTCCGCGGCCCGCGCGGAAAGAGTCGCGAGCGCCTCGCCGATGGAGTTGGCGTTCTCGAGGCGCGCGTCGCGTCCGGGGCGAAGGCCCAGCAGGATGATGTGATTGTGGCTATCGATGATTCCTGGCACGGCGGTGCGCCCGTGCAGGTTGATCGTCCGGGAGCAGTCCCCGTCGTCGATGCCACGGCCGTGGCCCACGGCGGCGAACCTGCCGTTCTTGATCAGCACCGAGGACACGATCTGGTCGTTCGCATCCATCGTATGGATCCTGCCGTTGACCAGCCTCAGCGAGCCGCTATGCCTGCAATCCTTATCGTCGTCGGCCCATGCGGGGAGGGCGACGACGGACGCGGCGAGGGCGACGGATGCGAGAAGCGCGCGGCGTGAGACGAAAACCATGGTGACCTCCTCCGGGAGAACGGCGGTTTTCGAAGTGGAGCGGGTCACGCTATACCTGTCCCGTGGGTTTTTCAACCACATGCGTGCCCACGGGTCGCCGCCTTTCTACCTCCTCGCCCAGAAGTAATCCCGCATCCGCTCGTTCACCGGCGCCATGTTGACCTGCCAGAAGCCGAGTCCGCCTTTGCGCAGCTCGAACGAGTGGGTCGAGCCGAGCTTGAACTGCCTCCAGTAGTTGCTGTAGTTCGAGAAATCCAGAGTCGGCAGGGCGGGATCCACCGGCTCGAATACCGCGTACTTATTCAACCGGTACTCGTGGGCGCGCAGGCCCTGGGAGTCGGTCACCTCGTTCAGGCGCAGCGCGCCCGGGTAGAGCGCGATCCCAGTCGCCCCGCCGAGGAGGAGCGCGAGGCCCAGGGTCTCGACGCGCGGCGCGCCGGCCAGCCCGAGCCACACCATGCCGGCGAGCACGGTGAGCGCGCCGCCGAGCGCGAACAGCACGAAGGGCGGATCGACGGCGTAGCTCTCGTCGTAGAGCCAGATATCGCCGAGTCCGTAGAGGAGGAGGACGATGCCGAGGATCGCAGCGGCGGCCGTGTGGCGGTTGCTCTCGAGCGCAAAGCCGGGCGCGCGTATCCCGGTGGTCGACACCGTTACGCCGGCCTGCTTCGCGTAGCGCACGATCGGGGACTGCTCGATGCGGCGCAGCGTTTCCTCGGTGCGGTCGGGCGTGCTCAAACGGAAGGTGAAAAAACGCTGCCTCGCGGTCTCCTCGGGAAACACCGGCTCCCCGACCGCGTCGGTGGTAGCCCAGAGCAACGCCGCTGGGAGCTTCCGCGTTACCTCTCCCGCATCGAACTCGAAGAAAGTAAGGTAGGGTTTGTACGCCGCGTCAAGCGCGGCGATGCGGAGCTCGCGCAGCTGCGACCATTGCACCGACCAGCTCAGCGCCTCGGACAAGGGGGACTGGTAGCGGATTCCCGTCTCGTCGAGGAACACGCGCTCGAGCGCGCCGCGACGATTTGAGAACCAGATGTGCGCCGCAGCGATGAACGGAAGGGCCAGAAGATCCACGAAGTGGACAGGGTCCTCACGGAGCTTCTCGGGGAACCGCGCAAGCGTCTGCGCGAGCGCGTTCGGGTCCATATCGAAATGGCCCCCACCCAAGACCAGGAACCGCATCCAGAGGAAAAAGCCGAGGACCATCGTCCAGATGCCAGCGACTACCCAAGGCTCCGCCGCCGACGCGCGGCTCATCAGGACGAGGGGAGGGAGCCGAGCGGCGCCCATGAGTCAGCGCCCCCCAAGAAAGATCGTTTTCTGCCGTTCGGTCAACCGGGGCTTGGGCATCGCTAGTCTGGGAACTATACAGATAACGGGTGACTCGGAAAACCGGTGACTCGAAATCGCCCCGGCGGGGATACAATCCCTGCACTCCACCAACACGAGGATATTCCGATGGTTTCCAGAAGGTCGATTCTCGGCGGCGCGATCTCGTCGCTCGCCCTTTCCGCCTGCTCGATGATGGGTCCGCCATCGACGGGCGAGAACGTGTTCTCGCTCACTTCGTCCCAGTTCAAGGACGGGACGATGCTCGAGAAGAAGAACGCCGGCAACAATCCCAAGAACCGTAACTGCATCGGCGAGAACGTGTCGCCGCCGCTGACGTTCTCGAACCCGCCCGCGGGCACGAAGAGCTACGCGCTCCTCATGGTCGATCCCGAGGGGCGCGCGGGGCTGGGCGTGATCCACTGGGTCGCGTACGGCATTCCCGTGAGCGTCACCGGGTTCGCCGAGGGCGAGGTGAGCAAGACGAGCGACAAGTACGTCGGCGGCAAGGGCACGAACGGGTTCTCGAACTACCAGGGGCCGTGCACGCCGCCGGCGACCGGCCTGCATCACTACACCTTCACGCTGATCGCCACCGACCTCGATCCCAGGGAGCTGCCGCCCGGACTGACGCGCGATGAGCTCCTGTCGAAGCTGCAGGGGCACGCCAAGCGCTCGGCAGGCCTTGTCGGGCTGTTCGGACGGGCGCCTTAATCCGGAGGAGAAGCGAGATGAACAAGCCCGAGCACGTCGAGGAATTCGTCGTCGGCGGCGTCAAGCTCCCGCGTCCGTTCCGCATCCGGCGCCTCGGGCACTTCGGCGTCAACGTCGCCGACCCGGAGAAGACCCGGGATTTCTACTGCCGGCTGCTCGGCTTCCGCGTCTCCGATCCGCTCGATTTCGCCGAGCGCGTGCCGCCGGAAGAGCGCGCCAAGGTCGGGCCGACCACCGGCTATTTCTCGCGCCACGGCACCGACCACCATTCCTTCGTGTTTTTCCCGCGAAAGCTGCTCGAGACGATCAACCCCCACGCGCGCACGCAAAGCGGCACGGTCAACCAGATCACCTGGCAGGTCGGCTCGCTGCAGGAAGTCTCGGACGCCTTCGACTGGTTCACGAAGCGGGGACGCCCGATCCGGCGTGCCGGGCGCGACCTGCCGGGATCGAACTGGCATTTCTATCCGCCCGACCCCGACGGCCACACCAACGAGCTGTACTACGGCATCGAGCAGATCGGCTGGGACGGCTACTCAAAGCCGCGCGAGATGTACGGCGTGCGCTACTCCAAGCCGCCGCAGCTGCCGCACCAGTCCGAGTACGCGGAGGTCGACAAGGCGACGCGCGACGGCATTCCGATCGAGAAGGGCACGCGTGCGCAGGATCTCGGCGGCGAGGAGAAGTACGAGGTCGGCGGCATCCTGCTCGCGCGGCCGTTCAAGGTCGCGCGCATCGGCCCGGTGCGGCTTTTCGTGGCGGACATGGACGCGATGCTCGCGTTCTACCGCGACGACTTGGGCTTCGCGGTCACCGAGGAAGTGAAGTACAAGGGGCACCGCTGCGTGTTTCTGCGCGCGAATACCGAGCACCACTCGATGGCGCTGTATCCGCTCGCGCTGCGCGAAGAGCTGGGGTTGAAGACGGACTCGACGCTGTTCTCGTTCGGGCTGCAGCTCGGCAGCTACAGGCAGCTGCGCGACGCGGTCGCGTTTCTCGAGGCGAACGGCGTGACGGTGAAGACGCTTCCATCGGAGTTGTTTCCGGGGATCGACTACAGCGCGATCGCGCTCGACCCGGACGGGTTCGCGATCCAGCTCTACTGGTACATGGAGCAGGTCGGCTGGGACGGCAAGCCGCGTCCGCCGTCGATGCGGCCGAGGATCGACAACGCGAACTGGCCGGAGGCGGTGGAAGGGCGGAGCGACGCGTTTCTCGGCGAGCCGTTCCTCGGGCCGCTGGGGTGAGCCGCGACAGGTTCCCGTAAGGCTCCGGCGTAACCCGGCTTCGTTGTCGGCGCGCAGCCCCGGGGGTAGAGTTACTTGCGTGAACGCAACCTGCAACCCGGCTGCCGGTTCGCTCATCTAGATGGATCAGGCCATCGAGCAGCGTGATCTTTCCGGCCGCCCGCTGGACGACGGTCTGCGCTTCGCGCGGCGCATGTACCGGCTGCGCGTGCTGGGACCCGTGCTCGGCGCGGTGTGCATCGGCGCGGCGCTGTGGACGCAGGGCGCTCACCTGCTCACGTGGGCGATCCTCGCGCTGAATGCTCTCGCCTGGCCGCACATCGCGTACCTCATCGCTTCGCGCAGCGCCAACAGCTACCGCGCCGAGCGGCGCAATCTGATATTCGACTCGGCCACCGGCGGCGCCTGGATGGCTGCGATCGGATTCAGCGCGGCGCCGAGCGCCGTGATCTTCGCGATGATGGCCATGGACAAGGCCAGTGTCGGCGGAATGCGCTTTCTCGCGCGATGCCTCGCGGCGCAGGCCGGGAGCGCGGCGCTCGTTGCGATGGCGCCGGGCTTCGAGCTTCACCTGCATTCGTCGCTGGTGGAAAGAGTCGCGACCCTGCCGCTGCTCATCGGCTATCCGCTGGCGATCGGGTTCGCGACCTATCGCCTCGCGCGCCGCGTGAGGGCGCAGAATCAGACGCTCGTCGCTCTCTCCAGCATCGACGGGCTCTCGGGCCTGCTCAACCGCAGCCACTGGGAGGCCGTCGTCGCCGCCGAGTTCCAGCGCTGCCGGCGGATCGGGCATCCGTCGTCGCTGGTCATGCTCGACATCGACCGCTTCAAGTCGGTCAACGACAGCCACGGCCACCTGGTGGGCGACGCGGTGATCCGCGCGGTCGCCCGCATCCTGCGGGGCGTGCTGCGGCTCCAGGACGTGCCCGGGCGCTACGGAGGGGACGAGTTCGGCGTCGTGCTTCCGGGCACTCCGATCGAGGGCGCGGAGGTGCTCGCCGAGCGCATCCGCGCGCGCGTCGAATCGATGGCGCTGGAGACCGGGGCGGCCGCGCGCGTCACCGCGAGTCTGGGCGTCGCCGCGTTCAGGTCGACCGACGCGGACCAGCTGGAGTGGATCGCGCGCGCGGACCGGGCGCTCTACCGGGCGAAGGACTCCGGGCGCAACCGCGTCGGGTGCGACGCGGCGGCGGCCCCCGCGAAGTCGTAGCGCGACATGAAGAAGCTCCACCGGCTGGCCGACGAGAAGAAGCTCGCGGGCGTCTGCGCGGGGCTGGGCGAGTATTTCGACATCGACCCGGTCTTCTTCCGCCTGTTCTTCCTCGCCTCGCTCTTCTTCGGCGGCCTGGGCGCGGTGATCTACGTGCTCCTGTGGATCATGGTTCCGGAAAGGGCGGGGGCGGGCGGGCGCGCCCCCGCCCCGGGGCTGCGCCTGTCGAGGACCGAGCGCAAGATCGCGGGCGTCTGCGGCGGCCTCGGGGAATGGCTCGACGTCGACCCGGTCTTCCTGCGCGTCGCGTTCGTCCTGCTGGCGCTCGTCGGCGGGCTCGGGATCGCCGCATACATCCTGCTGTGGCTGTTCCTGCCTCGCGCGCCTGCACCGGGCGCCTAGCGCGTGCTACAGTACGTGCTCCCAATTTCGAAAGGAGGTGATCCCGTGAGAGACCATCTAGGCAGGACCGGCTTCAAGGCCTCGAACAGCGGATCAATCCGCAGGACAGGAACGACCGCCAGCCGATAGGCCGGCTTGCCTGAAGCGAAACGCCCCGGAGACCCCGGGGCGTTTTGTTTTCAGCGGGTCCGAGTGTCAACCTGCCGGCGCTTGGAGACGGGGCGGCACTCGTCGCCCCGGGGGAGGAGGCAGCAACGATTCAGTGTGACCGGGCTCTGAACTTGCTCGGCGACATTCCATAGTGCTTCTTGAAGACGTTCGAGAATCCGGGCGCGCTCCTGAAACCCGAATCGCGCGCGATCCGCTCGAGCGACATTGTGCTGTGCCTCAGCGCGTCGACGGCGCGGGCGAGGCGGCGCTCGACCAGATAGGCGTAAGGCGTTCGCTGAGTAGCGGCGCGAAAGCCGCGAATGAAATGATTCTTGGAAATGCCGACAAGCTGCGCGAGATCGGCCAGTGCGATGTCGCGGCCGACATCGGCGTCGATGTAGGCGAGGACTCGCCTCAGGTGTCGCGGCGCCAAGGGACGCGGCGCGGCCGCCACCAGTCGCTTTCGGCCGCTCCGCGACACGTTCGAGTGCCAGCAGACCAGATGTCGTATCAACAGCTCCATCGACTGCGTCAGGAGCAGCGCGTCCGGGTACTTGCCGCTTCCACCAAATGTCTCGAATTCGCTCTGCAGCATCATGAAATAGCCCTGCAGCCAGGGATCGTGGACGGCGAACATGGGATCGATCTCCGGCGCGGCCGAGCAGGCGAGATTCTCATCGGCGTACCGTTTCTTGAGCGACGGCGCGATGTAGACGTGCATGACCTCGCAGACGCCGTCTCTGACCCATTCGCTGGGCTCGTCTCTAGGACTGAAGGTCACGGAGCCGTGTTGCGTGCGTGTGCCGATGCAACGGCCGTCTACGAACTTTGCAACGGAGGTCGACCCTCCGACGTGATACATCACCGTGTCTTGCGCCAATACGACTTGCTTTGCGGTGCGCGAGGCCGGGCGATGCCACTTGGCAGCGATCACGTCGCCACCGGGCCCGTGCACGACGTAATCGGGTTCCGCCGAATAATTTGTCGAGAGAAAATGACTGAATGCTGAAGGTTCCGTGAGCTGGCGATCCATATTGGCGACCTCCCATCGCCGCTGGCCATAACCGAAATCAACATGCATGGATTTCACTTATCGCCAATCTTTGCCGCGACGCCATCTACCTTTGCGTTCCCTGGTTATCATACGCCTGTTGTTCGGGCGATTCATTCCCGTTCCCATTTCGCCAAGAGTCTGGAGGGGCTATGCGAAAAGAGCGTGCGCGTCTGATTTCAATTCCTGTCCTGTTCGGTTTCGCGCTGATCGCGGCGCCAGCGGCGGCGCACACGTCGCCGCCACCCGTCGTCAGCTGCGCCGAGCTCGCCACCGACCCGGCGAACGGACTCTACGGCAATCCGGATGTGAAGTCCGCGAGCAGCAAGGTCGTCAACGCATCGGGCGCGAACGTCGCCTTCTGCCAGGTCGATATCCTGTTCGGCACCAACCCCAACCAGAACATCAATATCCGGGTCGGCCTGCCGCTCAACGCGCTGGACGGCGGGACGGGCGGCGTGCAGGGTGCCTGGAACGGAAGGACGCAGGGCATCGGCGGCGGCGGCTGCGCTGGCGTTACCCTGACCGCAACCAACAACCCGCTCGCGGCGCAGGTGAATGCGGGCTACGTCGGCTCGGGCACCGACGCCGGGCACACGGGCGGCGACTGTGAGCCGGGCGTGAACACCGACGGCACCTACAATCTGCAGTTCATCAACGATTTCATCCGCAACGGCATCAAGGAGCAGATCCTCTTCTCGAAGGCGGTCGCGGCGCGCTACTACGGCCAGAAGCCCGCGTACAACTACTGGAACGGCTGCTCGACCGGCGGACGCCAGGGTTATCTCCTTGCGCAGGAGCTTCCCAAGGAGCTCGACGGCATTCTCGCGAACGCTCCGGCGATCTACTGGACGCGCTTCCAGACCGCGCAGATGTGGGGGCAGATCGCGATGAAGGACCTCGTCGGGTCGGTGGTTTCATCGGCCAAGATCGACCAGACGAACGCTTCGGCGGTCGCCGCCTGCGACGCGGCGGACGGAGTGACCGACGGCGTCATCGACGACCCGCGCACCTGCAAGTTCAGCGCGACCGCGAACATCTGCGGCGTACCGGGCGCACCTGCGACGAACTGCCTGACGCCGCAGGAGGCGGCCGCGATCGACAAGATCTGGGACGGGCCGCGCAACGCCGACGGCCACAAGATCTGGTTCGGCCTGGATCACGGGACGCCACAAGATGGCTTCGGCCTGAACGGCACGCCGCCGTTCGCGCTCGGCGTCACTCAATTCCATTGGGACGAGCACGACCGCAATTTCGACTGGCACACGGTCACGATGGGCGGCTACGCGCAGGTGGCGCAGGACGGCTCGCGGAACATCGCCGACGTCACCGACACCTTCGGCAACCTCGACGCCTACCGGCGCTCGGGCGGCAAGCTGCTGACCTTCGTCGGCGGAAACGACCAGCTGATCTACCCGCGCGGCGTGATCAACTACTACCGCATCCAGGCGTCACGGGTCGGGCACGACGACAGGCCCGACTTCGAAAGGCTGCAGAAGTTCTACCGCCTGTTCCGTGCGCCCGGCGTCGGGCACTGCGGAGGCGGCGTCGGGCCGCAGCCGCAGAACCTGTTCGGCGCGCTGGTGAACTGGGTCGAAAACGGCGTTGCGCCCGAGACAATCCTCGCGACCAATACCGCGGGCACCCCGCCGGTCGTCACGCGCAGCCGTCCGCTGTGCCCGTATCCGCAGACGGCGATCTACAACGGCTCGGGCAGCACGAACGACGCGGCGAGCTTCCACTGCGGCGGCAACCTCGAGAAGAAGAAGGTCGTCTGCGCCGACGTGCTCGTGAAATACAAGCACGAACTCGACGGGCGGCTGGACTTCGAAGGCAGTGGCCTCGACAAATGCGAGCCGCGACACCGCGACCACGATCGCGACGACGGCGATCGGGACCACGACCGCGACGGAGACGATGACGGACGCTGACCCGTACGCTCGAAGCGAGACGCCCCGGAGATCCCGGGGCGTTTTGCCTGGTACGACGCTAGATAGCCTGACTTAGTACCGCGAGGACCAGCAGCAGCACCGTCAGCGCCTGCAGCCCCACGCGCCGGAACATCAGCAGGTGGCTGCGCGCCTCGTCCAAGGCGCCGCCCTCAGCCATCGAGGCGATGCCCTGTGCAAGCGACAGGATCGTCGCCGCCATCCCCGCCAGTACCAGGAACGTCATCGTGTTCATGTGACCCTCCTCTCGCGACTGCGATGCCCTACAAGACACCTTTGCGACGGAGGGTTGCTTGATCCAGATCAAACTCCTTGCACTTATGCGGCCGCGCGTCAGTCGGCCTTGATGCCGTTTTCCTTGACGACTTTGGCCCACCGCGCTTTCTCGCTGACGATGAAGCTGCCGAGCGCCTCCGGCGCGCCGGCGCGCACCTCGGTGCCCTGCTTCGCCAGAAACTCCTTCATCTCGGCCGTGTTCAGGACGCGGACGAGTTCGGCGTTCAGCTTCGCGACGATCTCGCGCGGCGTTCCGGCCGCGGCGAGCACGCCCTGCCACGAGCCCGTCTCGAAGCCGGGAAGCGTCTCCGCGATCGTCGGCAGCTCGGGCGCCGAGGCTACGCGCTGCGCGCTCGACACCGCAAGCCCCTTCAGGCGTCCGGACTTCACCGACGGGTAGGTGGCGAGCATGCCGTTGAACAGCACGTTGGAGTTGCCGGCGATCACGTCCTGGACCGCGGCCGAGCCGCCCTTGTACGGGATGTAGGTCCACTGCACGCCGGTGCGCGCGGCGAACTCGACGCCCGCGAGGTGCGGCGCGCCGCCGGTTCCCGAGTTCGCGAAGTTGAGCTTGCCCGGGTTGGCCTTCGCGTAGGCGATGAGCTCCTTCACGTCCTTCACCGGGAGCGACGGATGCACGGCGAGCACGTGCGGCGAGTACGAGACCATCACGATCGGGGAGAAGTCCTTCGCCGGGTCGAACGGCATGTCCGGATAGACGCTGGGGTTGATCGCCAGCGCGCCGACATCCGAAAGGAGCAGCGTGGTCCCGTCGGGCGCGGACTTGGCGACGAAATCCGCGCCGACGTTGCCGTTCGCTCCGGTGCGGTTCTCCACGACGACCGGCTGGCCCCAGGCGGCGGTGAGCTTCGGCCCGATGGCGCGGGCGAGGATGTCGGAGGTGCCGCCCGCGGCGAAGGGGACGACGACGCGGATGGGCTTGCTGGGGTACTGGGCCTGCGCGAAGGCGGGCAGGGCGACGGCGAGAGCTGCGACGAGTCGTTTCATGGGCGTCCTCCTCCATCCGGCCGTTGTTGTGCTCCCAGTATACAGAGCGGCGCCCCGGCGGCGTATCATCGGCGCGATGAGAAACCTCCTCCTCGCCTTCGTGTCGCTGGTTCTGGCGCTTCCGGCAAGCGCTCAGACTTATCCGGTCAGGCCGGTACGGCTCGTCGTGCCCTTTCCGCCGGGCGGAAGCGTCGACGTCGTCGCGCGCGCGCTCACGCCCAAGCTCTCCGAGCGCATGGGGCAGCAGGTGGTGATCGAGAACCGCAGCGGCGCATCGGGAATCATCGGCACGGAAGCGGTCGCGCACGCCACGCCCGACGGTTACACGCTGCTGATCAACACCATTCCCTTCGTCACGAACACCTACCTCTATAGCAAGGCGCCGTACGATCCCTTTGCCGACTTCCTGCCCGTGTCGTGGCTGTGCTCCTCGCCGGGAACGCTGGTGATCAACCCGTCGGTGCCGGCCCGATCGGTGCGCGAGCTGCTGCAGCTCGCGAGATCCAGGCCCGGCGCGCTCAACTACTCGGCGGCCGGCGCGGGCACCAATCCTCACCTCACGGGGGAGTTGTTCAACTACCTGGGGAACGTCGATATCGTCGCCGTCCAGTACAAGGGAGGAGGCCCGTCGCTGCTCGCGGCGCTGAGCGGCGAGGTCGGGATATCGTTCCCGAACATCTCCGAGGCGATCCCCCACGCCAAGACCGGGAAGCTCATCGTGCTCGGGGTGACGGGCAGCAAGCGCTCATCGGCCCTTCCCGATGTGCCGACCATTGCCGAAGCGGGATTGCCCGGGTACGAGTTCTACACCTGGCACGGCGTGCTCGCGCCCAGGGGCACGCCCGCCGCGATCGTGACGCTCCTCAACGCCCGCATCAGGGAGACGCTGACCGCGCCGGAGCAGCAGCGCTTCTTCGAGCAGATGGGCTTCGAGATCGTCGCAAGCAGCCCCGACGAATTCGCGGCCCACCTGAGGCGCGAATCGGAGAAGTGGGGCAAGGTCATCCGCGAGCGGCACATACGCGTAGAATGAACGCGGCATCGTCAGGAACTCGTACACCGGCTTCGCATAACCTCGTGCGTCGGACCGCGCTCCTTCTCGCCGCGGCGCTCGTCGCCGCGTGCTCGTCGGCGCCGCCCAAGCCCTCGCCCGAAGCGGTGTCCCAGCTCGCGCCGACAGGCAAGCTGCGCGCGGCTATCAACTTCGGCAACCCGGTCCTCGCCTCCAGGGACCCGGCGAGCGGCGTGCCGCGCGGCGTATCGGTCGATCTCTCGCGCGAGCTGGCGGCGCGCCTGGGCGTTCCGCTCGAGATCGTTCCCTACGCCGCGGCCGGGCGCGTCGTGGACGCGGTGAAGACCGGCGCCTGGGACGTCGCGTACGTGGCGCGCGACCCCCTGCGCAGCGCCGACATGTACCAGTCACCGGCGTACGTCGTCATCGAGGGCTCGTATCTCGTCCCGGCGGAGTCGCCGATCCGCAGCAACGCCGAGGTCGATCGCGACGGCATCAGGATCGCCGTGGGCAGGGGCAGCGCCTACGACCTCTTCCTCACGCGCGAGATCAGGCGCGCGATGCTGGTGCGCGCGCCGACGTCGCCCGAGGTGGTGAGCACCATGATCCGCGAGAACCTCGAAGTCGCCGCGGGCGTCAGGCAGCAGCTCGAGGCCGACGCCAGGCGCACCGCGGGCGTGCGCCTGCTCCCCGGCCGCTTCATGGTCATCAACCAGGCGATGGCCGTGCCTAAGGGGCGCGACGCCGGCGCGGCTTACGTGCACGACTTCATCGAGGAAATGAAAGCGAGCGGCTTCGTCGCGCAGTCGCTTGTCCGCAACAAGGTCGAGGGCGCCGCGGTCGCGGGCCCGGACGACCCCAAAGAGCCCTAGCCCCGCGACGGCACGCGCCGCATGCGCGCGAGCAGCGCGGCGAGGGCGATGCCCAGCAGGCAGATCGCGCCGGTCGCGACGAAGCCCCACTTGAACGCGCCCGAGCTGTCCTTCACCACCCCCAGCGCGTACGCGAAGGTCAACGCGCCCAGATTGGCGAACATGTTGGAGAAGCCCGCGGACATGCCGGCGACGCGCGACCCCAGCACTTCCACCGGCACCGAGAACAGCGGCCCGAAGTAGAACTGGAGGAAGACCGAGTTCACCGCGATCACGAGCACCAGCATCGGGACCGAGTCGACCACGACCAGCAGGCCCGATGTGAGTGCGAGCATGGCGAGCGACGCGCCGATCACGAGCGGCGGATTCCTCAGGCGGTCCGAGACGTAGCCGCCCAGCGGATTGGCGACGGCGGTCAGCACCGCGCCCATCGCCGTGATGAGGCCGGCGGCCTCGAGCGAGAGCCCCCGGTCCGACACGAGCAGCGACGGCAGCCAGAAGTTGAACGAGGTCGTGACGGCGAAGCGGATGAACTGGATGCCGGCGCAGACCCACATGATCGGGTAGCGGAACAGCTGGAAGACGTCCGTGATCCCCACCGGGTGCCGCGAGCCGGCCGGCCGCTCCTTGCCGAGCAGGAGGTAGATGAACGCCATGGATACGCCGAGCAGCGCGAAACCCATGAAGGTCGGACGCCAGCCGTAGCGGATCGCGAGGAACGGGCCGACGAGCGAGAGCAGGATGTTTCCGGACACGCCGCCGACGACGTAGACGCCCATCGCGGTCGCCCTGCGGTCCGGGGGAAACCAGGACGCGACGAGCGCCAGGCCGGGCGCGAAGATCAGGGCGCGGAACGCGCCGGAGGCGATCTGGTTGGCGATCGCGCCCGGGTAGGTCTGCAGCGTGCCGAAATTGAACGCGAGCAGCGTCGACCCGAGGATGCCGAGGAAGAACAGGCGCTTCGGCCCGAAGCGGTCGGCGAGGGCGCCGGCGGGTATCTGGCCGAGCGCGTAGGTGAACGTCGACACCGCCGACAGCAGCCCGGCCTGCGCGAAGCTCATCCCGAGATCCTCGCGGATGAGCGGCAGGAAGAGCGCGATGCCCCCGACCGTCAGCATGTTGAATCCCTGGCAGACGACGACCAGGGAGACGGTGAGGGCGCCGCCGCGCGCCGGCTCGCTCATACCTGGAGCGGCTCCTCTTGCATCAGGGCGACCTGCTCCTTCAGTTCCAGGATCCGGTCCTGCCAGTAGCGCTGCGTGTTGAACCAGGGAAACGCCGCGGGAAACGCGGGATCGTCCCAGCGCCGCGCGAGCCAGGCCGAGTAGTGGATAAGGCGCAGCGTGCGCAGCGCCTCCAGCAGTTGCAGCTCGCGTGGATCGAACTCGTGGAAATCCTCGTAGCCGGCGAGCACGTCGGAAAGCTGGCGCGTCATCGAGGCGCGGTCGCCCGACAGCAGCATCCACAGATCCTGGATCGCCGGGCCCATGCGGCAGTCGTCGAAGTCGACGAAGTGCGGCCCATCGTCGGTCCACAGCACGTTTCCCGCGTGGCAGTCACCGTGCAGCCGCAGCGCGCGCACGTTTCCCGCGGCCTCGTAGCTGCGCTCGACGCCGCCGAGCGCGAGGTCGACCACGCTTCGCCAGGGCTCGAGCAGGTCGGGCGGAACGAAGCCGCTCGCGAGCAGCCAGGCGCGCGGCTCGTGCCCGAAGGTCTCGATGTCCAGCGCGGGGCGCTCCGCGAAAGGCCGCGTCGCGCCGACCGCGTGGATGCGGCCGATGAAGCGCCCCATCCACTCGAGCGTCTTAGGGTCCTCGAGCTCGGGAGTGCGGCCGCCGCGGCGCGGATAGACGGCGTAGAGGAACCCGCCCCACCGGTGCAGCGTCTTTCCGCGCGCGCGGAGCGGGGCGACCACCGGGATCTCCCTCTCGGCGAGCTCCTCGGCGAACGCGTGCTCCTCGAGGATCTGCGCCTCGCTCCATCGCCCCGGGCGGTAGAACTTCGCGACCACCGACCCGCCCGAGGCGTCGTCCAGCCAGACCTGGTAGACGCGGTTCTCGTAGCTGTTCAGCGCCAGCAGCCGGCCGTCGCCGGAGAAGCCCGCGCCCGCCAGCGCGTCGAGCACGCTGTCGGGTGTGAGGCCCGCGTACGGCGGTTCGGACGCCATCGCGCCATTGTAAGGGCGCAAAAACAAAGTCCGCCCGGAGGCGGACTTTCGCGATGCCGGGCCCGGAAGCTCAGCGCGCCAGGCCGTTGCCGACGACCGCGCCGATCAATCCTCCGGCCGCGATCGCGCCCGGCCTGCCGTGGCCGGCGATCGCGCCGATCGCCGCGCCGGCGATCGCTCCGCCGACGGTTGCGGCCGCGGTGGGCGCGGGGTATGCCGGCTCGGCGTAGTACACAGGAGCCGGCGGATAGTAGTAGACGGGGGTCGGATAGACGACGACCGGACGCGGTGCGAAGATCGGCGTCCCGATGACGACGCGATGGCCCGGATAGCCGAAATGTGGACGCCCATACCAGCCTTCGTGCGCAAGGGCGGGCGCGGCGGCGAGCGCCGAGGCCAAGCCCACGATACTAAAGAGTGCGGTGGTCTTTATCATGGTCCGCTCCTTTTCTGGGGTACGGCTCGAAAAACGGGCCGGCCTCGTCGCCTGTTGACCGCAGCGCTGTAACAGCTTGTAATCCCTGTATCGGCAGTTACACGGACACGAAACCAACGGAGGCGTCGCGATGAACCCCGCCAGCTACGAGGTCTTCCTCGTCGGTCTGTCGTACCTGATCGTCGCATACGGGAGCTACACGGCCCTGCAATACGCCTTTCCCATCCCGCACGGACTCACCTGGGGCGAGATCCTCGCCTCGGTCGCCGGCGCGGCGGTGGCGCTGGGCGGAGCGGTCTGGGCGATGCACTTCATCGGCATGAATTCGGTCGACCTGGGCGTGGCGGTGACCTACGACCCGGCCCTCGTCGCGGTCTCCCTCGCCCTGGCGGTCCTCGCGGCGGCCGCGGGACTGTTCATCGTGGGACGCAGCGGCGGCGGACCGCTGAACCTGCCGCTGGGCGCTCTCGTCACCGGGCTGGGCCTGGCCCTGATGCAGTACACGGGAATGGAGGCGATGACCGTGCCCGGTAAGGTCAGCTACGACCCGACCCTGATCGCGGGCTCGGCCGCGATCGCGATCCTCGCTGCCGCGGCCGTGCTGTGGCTGGCTTTTCGTCTTCACGGCAACCTGATGCGCTTCGTGAGCGCGCTGTTCCTCGGCGCAGCGCTGTGCGCGATGCACTACACGGCGGTGTACGGGCTGAAGCTCGAGGGTGGGGCCAAGCCAGCGGCCGCCGACGCTTCGCTCATGTCGCCGGCAAACGCGGCCTACGTCGTTTTCGGGGTCGCGGCGCTGGTGCTCACGCTGCTGCTGGTCTACAGCACGTGGAAGTCGGCGCGCACCCTGACGAGCAACCTGTAGCTAGGCCTTTCCCGTCTTGGGAATGAACCGCAGCGCGACGCCGTTGTTGCAGTAGCGCAGGCCGGTCGGCTCCGGGCCGTCGTCGAACACGTGGCCGTGGTGCCCGCCTCAGCGCACGCAGTGGTACTCGGTGCGCTCCATGAAAAGCTTGTGATCGGAGGACGTCCCGAACACGCCCGGGATCGTGGTGAAGAAGCTCGGCCAGCCCGTGCCGCTGTCGAATTTCATCTCCGAGGTGAACAGCGGCAGGCTGCAGCCGGCGCAGACGAACACGCCAGGACGCTTCTCGCGGTCGAGCGGGCTCGTTCCCGCCCGCTCGGTGCCCTCGTGCCGAAGCACGCTGTAGGCGGCGGGCGAGAGCTTCTTCTTCCACTCGGCATCCGCCAGCTTGAGCGGCTCCAGCGTCGTGGCCACGTCCGCGCCGTCGGCGAGCAGCGTCTTCCAGTTCTTCTGCAGGTCTTCCACTTTCACGACTCCTTTTGCGGGCTTCTGCGCCAGCGCGGCGCGGGCGAAGCCCGCGAGGGACAGGGCAGTCAAGCCTCTCAACCAGTTGCGGCGATCCATGTTCACAGTCCTCCGTGGGGCGTCCAGTATACCGGGGCACGAGTTAGTCGGCGAAACCTCGCAGGCCTTACAATCGCGGCTTGAGCTCCAACCCCGACCTCTGGCTCGCCGCCGGCGTGCGCACGCCCTTCGCGCGCGTCGACGGGCCCCTCGCGCGACTCGGCGCGATCGAGATGTCGGTTCCGGTCATGCAGGCGATGACGCGCGGGGGCGTGCGCCCCGATCTCCTGGTCTGGGGCACGGTGATCCCGAACCTGCACTACTCGAACATCGCGCGCGAGATCCAGATCGAGGCGGGACTCGACCAGACGATCCCGGCGTTCTCCACGGTGCTCGCGTGCTCGACCAGCATGGTGGCGGCGTTCGAGGCGGCCGGCATGCTCGGCCACGGCGGCAAGGCGCTGGCGCTGGTCGGCGGCGTCGAGGCCATGAGCCGCGTGCAGGTCGGGCTGTCGCAGAATCTCTCCGACTGGCTGCGCCGCGTCGGCCAGGCGCGGTCGGCCTCGCAGCGGCTTTCGGCGCTCGCGAGCCTCCGGCCGCGCGACGTCCACCTGCAGGTGCTCGAAGTGAAGAACCGCGCGACGGGCAAGAGCATGGGCGAGCACTGCGAGGAGATGGCCAAGACCTGGAACATCGCCCGCGAGGCCCAGGACAGGATCGCGCTCGCGAGCCACGAGAAGGCGGTCGCGGGGCAGAAGTCCGGGTTCTTCGACGACCTGATCGTGCCGGCCGGCGAGGCGAAGCGCGACGGCTTTCCGCGCGCCGACACGAGCCTCGAGCGCCTCGCGAAGCTGCAGCCGGCGTTCGACCGGAAGAGCGGCAAGGGCACGATCACCGCCGGAAACTCCTCGCCGCTGACCGACGGCGCCGCCGGCTTGTGGGTCGCGACCGCGGAGGGCTTGAAGCGGCTTACCGGCTCGGTTCCGCGCGTCCGTCTGGCCGATTGGGAGATCGCCGCGGTCGACATCTTCCGCGAAGGCCTGCTGATGGCGCCGGCGTACGCGATCCCGCGCATGCTCGCGCGCAACAGGCTCGCCTACGCCGATGTCGCGCTGTGGGAGATCCATGAAGCGTTCGCGGCGCAGGTGCTGTGCAATGTCGCGGCGCTCGAGAGCCCGGGGTTCCGGCGCGAGAGAGCGGGGGTGGATTTCGAATTCGGCAAGTTGCCCGTCGAAAGAATGAATCCGCACGGCGGGTCGGTCGCGCTCGGCCATCCGTTCGGCGCGACCGGCGCCCGCATCCTGTCGCAGGCGGTCAAGGAGCTGGCGGCGATGCCGAAGGGAAGCCGCGCGGTGGTGAGCATCTGCGCCGACGGGGGCCTCGGCACGGTGGCGCTGCTCCAGAGAGACTAGCGCCGTGCCTGCGAGCGGAAACCTCGTCGAGATTTCGGGCCTGGAGTTCTCCTACGGGCCGCGCAAGCTGCTCAAGGGGCTGAGCCTCAAGATCCCGCGCGGCAAGGTCGTGGCGATTCTCGGCGCGAGCGGCTCGGGAAAGTCGACGCTCCTGCGCCTCATCGGCGGGCAGGCGACGCCCGCGCGCGGCACGGTCAAGGTCGACGGCCAGATCGTCCACGAGCTCGGCACGCGCGCGCTCTACGCGCTGCGCCGCAAGATGGGGATGATGTTCCAGGCGGGCGGGCTCTTCACCGACATGAGCGTGTACGAGAACATCGCCTTCCCGATGCGCGAGCACCATACGCGGCTCCCGGAGAGCGTGCTGCGCCGAATCGTGCTGATGAAGCTCCAGGCCGTGGGCCTGCGCGGCACGCACGCGCTCGCGCCAAACGAGCTCTCGGGCGGCATGTCGCGGCGCGTGGCGCTCGCGCGCGCGATCGCCGCCGACCCGATGCTCGCGATGTACGACGAGCCCTTCGGCGGCCTCGACCCGATCTCGATCAACGTCATCGCGAACCTCATCCGCCAGCTGAACGATGCGCTGGGCGCGACTTCGATCGTGGTGAGCTACGACGTGAGCGAGGCGGTGAAGCTGGTCGATTACGTGTACGTGATCGCCGACGGGGTGGTGGCGGGCGAGGGCACGCCCGACGAGGTGCTCGCCTCGAAGGATCCCTACGTCTATCAGTTCATGCACGCGCAGCCCGACGGGCCGATTGCGTTCCACTATCCGGGCAAGCCGATCGGCGAGGACTTCGGCCTGGCGAAGCCGGCCTAGGTCACTCCGCCCGGATGTCCTTGTCGCGGATGACCTTGCCCCATTTCGCCGATTCGGACTTGATGAACTCGCCGAACTGCTCCGGCGTGCTTCCGACGATCTCCGCGCTCTGCGTGTCGAACCTCGACTTGACGTCGGGCTCGGCGAGGATCTTCACTAGCGTCGCGTTGAGCCTGTCGATGACCGCTCGCGCCGTCCCGGCCGGCGCGAGCGCGCCGACCCAGGACGTGGTCTCGAATCCGGGATAGAAATCGGCGATCGCCGGCAGGTCGGGGAAGTGCGGCGAGCGCGCCCGCCCGCTGGTGGCGAGCCCGACGAGCTTTCCCGCCTTCACGTTCTGCCCGATCGCTCCGCCCGCCTGGACGAGCATCACCTGGACGGTGCCGGCGACGAGGTCGTTGATCGCGGGGCCGCCCCCCTTGTAGTTGACCGCCGTGGCCTGGATGCCCGCGGCGTCCTTGAACAGCTCGAATGCGAGGCGGCTGGAGGAAGCCGGTCCCGCCGAGCCGTAGTTCAGCTTGCCGGGGTTCTTCTTGGCGTAGGCGACGAACTCCGGCACCGTCCTCACGCCCAGGCTAGGGTGCACCACGAGGATCTGCGGGTAGCGCACGACCAGCATGATCGGCGCGAAGTCCTTCACCACGTCGTACGGCAGCTCCTTGTACAGGTGCGGGTTCGAGGCGAAGGTGTCGAACGTCACCATGATGGCGTAGCCGTCGGCGGGCGCCTTGGCGAGCTGCGCGGTGCCGACGATGCCTCCCGACGTGACGCGGTTCTCGACGACGAAGGGCTGGCCGAGCTCCTCGGCGAGCTTGGGGGCGAGGAGCCGCGCCGCGATGTCGGAGGCGCCGCCCACGCTCGAGGGGACGTACACGTGCACGGGCTTCGACGGGTAATCATCCGCCGCGACCGGCGAGGCGAGCGCGGCGAGCAGGACGATGGATGCGATTCTCACGGCCGTGCCATGATACCGCGGTTCGAATGGAAAAAATCGTGAAGGCGGGCATAGGGGCGCCGGTGCCGCGCAAGGAGGACGCGCGGCTGCTCACGGGCAGAGGCTCCTTCAGCGACGACCTCGTTCTCCCGGGGCAGGCCTACGCGGTCATGGTGCGCTCGCCGCACGCGCACGCGCGCATCGTCGCGATCGACGCGCTGGAAGCGCTCGGCTCGCCGGGCGTGCTCGCGGTGCTCACGGGCGCGGACTGGCTCGACGACGGCCTGAAGCCGATTCCCCACCGGCCGTTCTCGGCGAGCCCGCCCGACGTCGGCCTCACGAACCGCGACGGCTCGGCGATCTTCGTCGCGCCCCACTATCCGTTGCCCGCGGACAAGGCGCGCTTCGTCGGCGAGGCCATCGCCATGGTCGTCGCCGAGTCGCTGCAGGGCGCGCGCGACGCGGCCGAGCGCCTCCGCGTCGAGTACGAGCCGCTGCCCGCGGTGGTGCGCGCGGCCGACGCGGCGGCGCCCGGCGCGCCGCTCGTGTGGGAGGAGCGCGGATCCAACGTGACTGTCGACGCGGACCTGGGCGATCCCGCAGCGACTGGCGCGGCGTTCGCGCGCGCGGACCACGTCGTGCGCCTCTCGACCCGGGTGCAGCGGGTGACCGGCGTGCCGATGGAGCCGCGCGCCGCGCTCGGCGCCTACGACGCCGCGACGCGGCGCACCACGCTCTACGCCGGGTCGGGCGGCGTCGTGCGCCAGAAGCGCGAGCTCGCGGCGATGCTCGGCGTGGAGGAGGGCGCGGTGCGCGTGATCGCGCGCGACACCGGCGGCAACTTCGGGACGAAGAACAGCTTCTTTCCCGAATTCGCGCTCGTCGCCTGGGCGTCGCGGCGCCTGGGCCGCCCGGTGAAATGGACCTGCGAGCGCGGGGAGGCGTTCCTGTCGGACTACCAGGGCCGCGACCTGACCGTCGAGGCGGAGCTCGCGCTCGATGCCCGGGGCAACTTCCTCGCGCTGCGCGCCTCGAACCTGAGCAACGCGGGGTCGCACACGGCATCGCACGTGCCGCTCTCCAAGGGCGCGTCGATCATCACCAGCGTCTATCGCTTCCCGTCGGCGCAGGTGCACGCGCGCGCCGTGCTCTCCAACACGCCGCCGACGACGCCTTACCGCAGCGCCGGGCGGCCCGAGGCGATCTTTGTCGTCGAGCGCCTGATCGACCTCGCCGCGCGCAAGCTGGGGATCGACCGCGTCGAGCTGCGGCGGCGCAACCTCGTTCCCGAGGCGGCGATGCCGCACCGCAATCCCTTCGGCCTCGTCTACGACAGCGGCGCGTACGCGAGAGCGATGGAGGCGGCGCTCGCGCTCGGCGACTGGAACGGGTTCGAGGCGCGACGCGCCGAGGCGCGACGGCGCGGGAAGCTGCGCGGAATCGGCGTCGCGAACTACGTGGAAATCACCTCGGGGTTTCCAACCGAGCGCGCCGAGGTGACGGTGCGGCCCGAGGGCCGGGTCGACGCCGTGGTCGGGACGCTTTCGAGCGGCCAGGGCCACGAGACGAGCTTCGCCCAGCTCCTCGTCGAGTGGCTCGGCGTTCCTTTCGAGAGCGTCAACCTCATCCAGGGCGACACCGACGTCGTGGCGGAGGGCGGCGGGTCGCATTCGGGCCGCTCGATGCGCTTCGCGAGCGTCGTGCTCGGGAAGGTGTCGGACGCGATCCTCGCGAAAGGCAGGGCGGTCGCCGCGGGCCTGCTCGAGGTCGCCGCGGACGACATCGAGTTCCGCGAAGGGCGCTTTTCGGTCAAAGGCACCGACCGCTCGATCGGCCTCTTCGATGTCGCAGCGGCCGGGCCGCTCGCCGCGGCGCGCACTGAGACGCTGCGCGTCGCGGGGTTTCCCTACGGCAGCCAGGTGTGCGAGGTCGAGGTCGATCCCGAGACGGGCGATGTCGCGATCGCGCGCCTCGCCGCGGTCGACGACGTGGGCCGCGCGGTCAACCCGCTGATCCTTCACGGGCAGACGCACGGCGGGTTCGCGCAAGGGGCGGGCCAGGCGCTCCTCGAGGAATGCCGCTACGACCCCGCGACCGGGTAGCTGCTCTCGGCCTCCTTCATGGACTACGCGATGCCGCGCGCCGACCACTTTCCCGATCTCGCGACCGAGCTGAGCGAGGTCCCGTCGCCGACCAACCCGCTGGGGATCCGCGCGGGCGGCGAGGGCGGCACCACGCCTGCGCTCGCCGCGGTCGCGAACGCGATCGTCGACGCGCTCGCGGAGCTCGGCGTCGACCATATCGACCTTCCCGCCACGCCCGAGCGCGTCTGGCGCGCCATCCGCGCGGCGCGCCGAGTTATCATGCGGCGCCAAGGAGAACTCTCGCCATGAAGTGTCTCTTCGCTGCGCTGCTAGGTGTTTCCATCTCCGCCGGGGCGGCCGAGCGCGCCGATACCATCCTGCTCAACGGCAGGGTCGTGACCGTCGACCAGCGCTTCAGCATCGCCCAGGGCGTCGCGATCCGCGGGGAACGCATCCTCGCGGTAGGCAACAACGCCGACGTGCTCGAGCACCAGGGTCCGGGCACGAAGATCATCGACCTCAAGGCGCGCACGGTGATCCCGGGGCTGATCGACAACCACGCCCACTTCATCCGCGCGCCCGAGCACGACGAGCTGCGCCTGGACGGCGTGACCTCGCGCGCCAGGGCGCTGGCGCTGCTCGCCGAGCGGGTGCGCGCGGCCCGGCCCGGCGAGTGGATCGCGACCCTGGGCGGCTGGTCGGAGGACCAGTTCACCGACGACGCGCGCGGGTTTCCGCTCGAGGAGCTCGACCGGATCGCCCCGGACAACCCGGTGGTGCTCCAGGCCGTCTACATCCGCAGCTACCTCAACAGCGCGGCGCTCAAGGCGGCGGGAATCGACGCGGCCACGCCCGATCCGCGCGGCGGCGCGATCGACAAGGACGCGGCCGGCCGGCCGACGGGCGTGGTGAGCGGCGCGGGCGGCGTCGCCTTCGTCGCCGCGAAGATCCCGCTGCCCGACAAGGAGCAGTGGGTGGCGAACGTGCGGAGCTACGTCGCGGGCCTGAATGCGATGGGCATCACCGCGTGGTACGACGCGGGGGGGCGCGGGGTCGACGAGCGCCACTACGCCGCCTACCGCGAGCTCGCGCAGCGCGGCGAGCTGAACGCGCGCGCCTTCTGGACGACGATCCGCCAGCCGGCGACCCCCGCCGAGGTCGACAAGGTGATCACCGAGATCCAGCAGGCGACGCCTTTCCAGGGCGACGACTGGTTCGACAACATCGGCTGGGGCGAGTCGGTCTACCTGCCCGCGACCACGCAGCTGCTGCGCAATGACTTCGTCGTGAAGCCCGAGGACATGCGCCAGGTACAGCGCATCCTGCACGCGGTGGCCGAGAGCGGGATGTTCCTGAACGCCCACGTCGAGATGGAGAACGCGATCGACGCCTACCTGGACCAGATGGAGACGGTAAACAAGGTCGAGCCGATCAAGGGGCTGCGCTGGGTGCTGTCGCACCTCGACCAGGTCACCGACGCGCAGCTCGAGCGCATGAAGCGGCTGGGGCTGTACGCCGGGCTGCACAGCCGTCCGCTGATACAGGGCGCGCTCATGCACGCGGTGCACGGCGAGCGCGCCTGGGACATGCCGCCATTCAAGCGCGTGCAGGATAGCGGCATCGTCTGGGGCCTGGGGTCGGACGCGACCGCGGTGACGCCGTCGAACCCGTTCTATACGCTGTCCTTCGCCGTGACCGGGCGCATGATCGGCGGACGCAAGGTGAACCGCCAGAGCGTGAGCCGCGAGCAGGCGCTGATCGCGCACACCCGCAGCAACGCCCTGTTCATCTTCGAGGAGAACAATCTGGGATCGCTCCAGCCTGGCAAGTACGCCGACCTGGTTGTTCTCGACCGCAACTACCTCGCCGTGCCGGCGGCGCAGATCAAGGACATCAGGCCGGTGATGACGATGGTGGGCGGCCGGATCGTCTACCAGGCGAAATAGCGTCCTAGGCCGCGGCGCGGATCGAGGCGCGCAGCTTCTCGACCATCGTCTCCACCTCCGCCTTCGTCGCGATGAAAGGCGGAGCGACCGCGATGGTCTCGCCGGTGAAGCGGTAGAGCATCCCGCTGTCCAGGCCGTGCTCGAAGACCTTCAGCGCGCGCGTGCCGGGCTTTCCCGCCCCCTTCTCAACTAAGGGCTCGAGCTCGACGGCGGCGGCGAGGCCGATGTTGCGGATGTCGGCGACCCCGGGCTCGCCCTTGAGCGAATGGATTCCCTGCTCGAGCACCGGCTCGAGCTCGCGGGCGCGCCCGAACGCGTCCTCCGCCGCGAGCGCGTCGAGCGTCGCGTGCGCCGCAGCGGCGGCGACCGGGTGCCCCGAGTAGGTGTAGCCGTGGAACAGCTCGACCGCGGGTTCCGGGCCGGTCATGAACGCGTCGTGGATCGCGGGCTTCACGATCACGCCGCCCATCGGGATGACGCCGTTGGTGACGATCTTGGCGAGGCAGATCATGTCCGGCGTCACGCCGAAGCGCTGCGCCCCGAAGGCCTGGCCGAGGCGCCCGAAGCCGGTGATGACCTCATCGAAGATGAGGAGGATGCCGTGCTTGTCGCAGATCGCGCGCAGGCGCTCGAGGTAGCCGAGCGGCGGCACGAGCACGCCCGCCGAGCCCTGCATCGGCTCGACGATCACCGCGGCGATGGTCGATGCGTCGTGCAGCGCCACCAGGCGCTCGAGCTCGTCGGCGAGGTGCGCGCCCCATTTCGGCTGTCCGCGCGAGAAGCCCATCTGCGCGGAGTCGTAGGTGTGCGGCAGGTGGTCGACGCCCTGGAGGATGAGCGGGGCGAACATCTTGCGGTTCGCCGACATGCCGCCGACCGAGATGCCGCCGATTCCCACGCCGTGGTAGCCGCGCTCGCGGCCGATCAGCCTGGTGCGCGAGGCCTCGCCCTTCGCCCGGTGGTAGGCGACGGCGATCTTGAGCGCGGTGTCGACGGCCTCCGAGCCCGAGTTGCCGAAGAACACCTGGCTCATTCCGGCCGGGGCCAGCTCGACCAGGCGCTCGGCGAGCGAGAAGATCTTCGGATGACCCATCTGGAACGCGGGGCTGTAGTCGAGCTCCTTCACCTGCTTCGCAACGGCCTCGGCGATCTTCGGATGGCCGTGGCCGAGCGGGCAGCACCACAGGCCCGAGAGGCAGTCGAACAGGCGCCTGCCCTCGACGGTGGTGTAGTAGGCGCCTTGCGCGCTCGCGAGAATCCGCGAGCGCGGATTGCGCTTCAGGTACCGGTTCGAGGTGAAAGGCATCCAGTACGCGCCGGTCCGCAGGCCCGGGGCCCGGGCGAGCGCGTCGGGTTCGTTCTTCATGGGTCGCTCCTTGCATTTACGCCGGCGAAGGAGACAGCTTACACTTGCGCGCGGAAGTTGCAGGGAGGGTGGGAACACAAGAAGAGGGGGTCAAGCCCGTGTACTCGAACCTGGTCGTGATCTTCAATTTCATCATCAGCCAGTGGAGCCTGTCGCCGCAGGCGTTCAAGGACGCGGTGCTGTTCGCGGCGCTGTTCAAGTCCGTTCTCGCGGTCCTGTGGTGGACCATGCGCGTGCTGGTCACCAAGTTCCCGGCGAGCGACGGGGCCTCGAAGCTCCGCGCCGTGCTCGACAACCGGCCGGCGAAGATGGTAGTCCTGGTGCTCGACGTCACGCTGATCGACGTGTTCCTGTTCTTCGCCTGCGTGGCGCTGCTCGACCTGCATCGCGGCTTCTCGATATTCTCGCTGTGGACCGCGGCGCTGTTCTCGTTCCTGCTTGCCTACATGGTGCTGGTCGCCCACGCCGACCTCAAAAGGTACTAGACGGTGCTAGACTGAGGCCGCCATGCCGCTATCCCACATCGAGCACTATCTGGTCGCCGCCGACGACATGGAGCGCACGCGCGACTGGTACCGCGACGTCCTCGGTATGCAGGAGGGCTGGCACCCGGACTTCGGCTTTCCCGTCTACTGGATGTACCTCGACGGGAAGGACGTCGTGCATATCGGCCGGAGCGCGAGGAACGCGAGCGACAACCAGAGGACCTACCTCGGGAGGCTCGCGCAGGACGCAGGCAGCGGAACCGGCGCAATCGATCACATCGCTTTCCGCGCGCGGGGCCTGGCGCAGACCATGGCTCACCTGCGCAAGCACAAGGTCGAGTTCAGCGAGCGGCGCGCGAACGGCCAGGCGCTCTACCAGCTGTTCATGTACGACCCCAACGGCATCAAGGTCGAGCTGAATTTCGACGCCGCCGAGGCGGTGGGGATCGAGCCCGAGATCACCGCGGAGAAGCTGGCGGCCCGGAAGTAGCGGCGGCGGCCATGCGCCTGCTCACGTTCAGGATACGGGGAGTGGACGCCCCGCGGATCGGCGCGCGTGTCTCGCGCCAGGTGCTCGATCTCGCGGCGGCAGCCGGGGTCGCGGGCGAGGCGCCGCCGCCCACGCGCATGCGCGACCTCCTCGCCGCAGGCAGGCCCGCGATGAAGCAGGCGAGGAAGCTCTACGAGCAGGCGAAGGCCGACCGCGACGGTTTCGCCGCGGCGCTGCTCGACGAGCGCGAGATCCGCTTCCTGCCGCCCGTTCCCGACGCGGACAAGTTCCTGTGCGTCGGCAAGAACTACCGCACCCACCTCGAGGAGCTGAAGGCGAACGACCTGCTCACCGAGACCCCCCGGGAGCCGACCGCGTTCGTCAAGCTCAACTCCTGCCTCGCCGGCCACAACGCGAAGGTGGCGCGCCCCGACGGCGTCGTCGCGCTCGACTACGAGCCGGAGCTCGTGTTCGTCATCGGCAAGCGCGCGCTCGGCGCGAAGAAAAAGGACGCGTTCGACCACGTCGCCGGCGTCACCATACTGAACGACCTTACCGACCGCGACGCGCAGAAGCGCGAGGTCGCTTCAGGCTCGCGCTTCTGGACCGGCAAGAACATCCCGGGCTTCGGGCCGCTGGGGCCGGAGATCGTCACGATGGACGAGATCCCCGACCCCTACGACCTGTGGATGGTGTGCAGGGTGAACGGGCAGGAGCGCATGCGCGTCAACACGCGCGACCAGATCTGGAAGCTGCCCGAGATCCTCGAGCACTTCTCGCGCCATATCCCGATCGAGCCCGGAGACATGTTCTCGACCGGCGCACCCGGCGGCGTCGCGGTGGGCCAGCCCAACGCGGCCGAGCTGTTCCTCAAGCCCGGGGACGTGGTGGAGTGCTCGATCGAGGGCGTGGCGACGCTGCGCACCTACATCGTCTCGCCCGGCGCCGCGCACTAGCCGGGAGCCTTGTGCGCGACGCCCTTGTGGCAGTCGATGCAGGTCGCCTTGCCCTCGAGCACCTGCTGGTGCATCGGTTGCACGAAGTCCTTCTGCTTCGCCAGCGTCGCCGCGCTGAACTCGTGGCAGTTGCGGCAGTTGCGCGAGCCGTTCGCCTTGTACTCGTCCCAGACCGCCTGCGCAAGGCGGGCGCGCTCCTTCTCGAACAGCTCCTGGGTGGCGATCACACCGCGCAGCTCGCCGATGATGTCCTTGGTCCCGGCCTTCGCCTTGTACCAGAGCAGCTCCGGGTACCCCTTGGGGATGTGGCAGTCGTGACAGCCAGCGTGCACGCCGGTGCGGTTGGCGCCGTGGATGCTCTCGGCGTACTCCTTCGCTACCCATTGCATCGAGTGGCAGGCGCCGCCGCAGAACGCGTTGGTGCCGGTCAGCCTGACCATGACCTGCGTGCCGGCGGTCGCCAGGAAGCCGACGACGATGCCGGCGCCCATCAGCAGTAGGATGGACCGGCGATCGGTCGCCATCGGCTCTTACTTCTGCGACAGCACGTAGTCGACCGCCGCCTTGATCTCGGCCTCGGAGGCGTTGACCTTGGGGTGGCCCTTCGCGGTCTTGAGCTGCTCGACCAGGGCGGCGGACTTGCCCTGGAACTTGGCGGCGATGTCCTTGAACGACGGCCCGACCTTCTTCGTATCGACCGCGTGGCAGTTCAGGCAGCCCTTGGACTTCACCACGTCCGCGCCGGACTGGGCGAGAGCCGACCCGGCCGCGATCGCAAGGGTGACAGCAAAGACAGTGCGCAGTGCCTTCATGGAGCTCCTCGTTCGGGAAGTTGGAAGACGCGGGAATTCTAGCTCATGGCCTCAGGGTTGCCGACCGATGGCCGGAACTGTAATTTATCGGTCGGGGCGATTCCATTGGACCAAGGTCCAATGCCCCGCACGGGGGAGCGCATGCGCATGAGCGAGGGGTCTGCGGCAAGTCGATCGAAGCTCGGCCTTTGGGTCGGCGCCTTTGCCGGGTTCTACCGTCCGGGCGTCGAGGAGGTCCGTCGCCTCGACGCCGCGTCCAAGTTCCTCTATTCGGCGCGCAGCGTCATTCTCGTCATCTCCGCCCAGGCGGCGATCATCGCCGGCCTGCTTGCGCTCGGCGCGCGCCGGTTCGATCCGCTCGACTTCGTTCTCGTGCTCGCCGGCTTTGTCGCCGCGCACATGATCAGCAACCTCAGCAACGACTACTTCGGCTACAAGCGCGGCCACGACACGCCGGACTCCCCGCGGATGCGCTACACGGTGCACCCGCTCGCGAGCGGCGTGCTCGACTCGCGCACGCTCCTCACCGGGCTCGCGATCGTTTCCGCGATCGGCCTTTCCATCATGGCGTTCTTCATCATCGAGCGCGGCTGGATGGCGGTGGCGTTCGCCGCCGCCGGCATCACGCTGCTCTTCCTCTACGACGCGGCGCCCGTGCCGCTGAAGAGCATCGGCCTGGGCGAGCCGGCGGTGTTCCTCGTGTGGGGACCGCTCATGATCGGCGGCGGCTACGCCGTGATCGCCGGAGAGATCTCGCGCGCGGCGTTCCTCGCGTCGGTGCCCTACGGGCTCGGCGTGATGTCCATTCTCGTCGGCAAGCACATCGACCAGATGGATTTCGACGTGGGCCGGCGCATCCGGACGCTACCGGTGCTCCTTGGCGAGCGCGCCGCCCGGGCGCTCAACACCGCGACGATCGCGCTCATCTACGCGGTCACCGCGGCGCTGGTCGCGCTCGGCCAGCTCACGCCCTTCGCCGCGGTCATCGCCGTCGCGTTTCCGCGCGCGTGGCAGGCGATGAGGCTCATGAGCCGGCCTCGTCCCGCCAGGGCGCCGGAGGGCTACATCGGCTGGCCGCTCTGGTACCACCGCGCCTGCCTCACGCACAACCGGCTGTTCGGCTGGCTGTACATCCTCGGGCTCGCCGGCGGCGCCGCATGGCCGGAGCTGCGTTTCTAGCGGACCGCGATCCGGTCTTCCTGTATTCTTGATCCGCCGTCCAATGCAACATACTTCATGAGGGGGAGGCCGTGAAAGGAATCCTGAGACCGTTCTTGGCCGCGGCGCTCGCCGCGTCGGCGCACGCTTCGGCGCAGGTGACGCTCAACGCGAGCTCGTGGGTATCGCCCGCGCACCCGCTCACGGCGAACATGCTCGTGCCGCTGTGCGACGACATCGCAAGAGTCACCTCCGGGCGCGTGAAGTGCAACGTGCTTCCCAAGGCGCCGGTCGCGCCGCCTCAGACCTTCGACGCCGTCGCGGACGGCCTCGTCGACCTCTCGTTCACCTCGCACGGCTACACGCCGGGGCGCTTCGCGCTCACCGAGGCGGCCGAGTTTCCGTTCATGGGCGATACCGCGGAAGTGACGGCCGTCGCCTACGAGCGCATCTACGAGCGCATGCTCGCCAGGGCCGACGAGCACAAGGGCGTGGTGGTGCTCTCGGTGTTCACCCACGGCCCCGGCCAGATCTACAACGTGAAGCACGCGATCAATTCGCTGAAGGACTTCGACGGGCTGAAGATCCGCCTCGGCGGCGGCGTCGTGACCGACGTCGCCAAGGCGCTCGGCGCGGTGCCCATCCTCAAGCCCGCGCCTGAGTCCTACGAGCTGCTCTCTTCGGGCGTGATCGACGGCGTATTCTTCCCGAAGGAGTCGCCGCTCTCGTTCAAGTTCATCCCGCTGATCAAGTACGTGACCCTCGTTCCGGGCGGCCTGTACAACACCAGCTTCGTGTGGATGGCGAACCCGGCGAAGTGGAATTCGATCCCCGAGTCCGACCGCAGGCTGATCGCCCCGCTGCTCGGCGAGGCGCTCGCGCGCCGCTCGGGCAGGGCCTGGGACGCCGCGGACGCCAAGGGCCTCGCCGCGATGCAGGAAGCGAAGCTCTCCATTGCCACCGCCAGCCCCGCGCTGGTCGCCCAGATCCGCGCCAAGACCTCGGAGCTCGAGCGCGAGTGGATCGAGAAGAAGGCGAAGCCGAAGGGCGTCGACGGCGCCGCGGTCCTGAAGGCTCTGCGCGCCGAGATCGCGTCGCTGCAGAAGAAATAGCCGCCGCATGCCGCGTTTCGACCGCGCGGTCGCGCCCGCGCTCGGGCTAGTCGCGGCCGCGCTGATGCTCTGCCTGATGCTGCTCACCTGCGTGGACGTCGTCGGGCGCTATTTCTTCAACACACCCGTGACGGGCGGATTCGAGATGACCGAGCTGCTGCTTGCGGCGCTCATCTTCGCCGGGCTCCCGCTGGTGACGCTGCGCAGCGAGCACATCGTCGTCGACCTGCTCGACCCGGTGACGCCGCACTGGCTGTTCCGCGGCCAGCACGTGCTCGCGACGCTGATCGGGATCGCCTGCACGAGCTATCTCGCGTGGCGGCTGGGGCTGCGCGCGGAGGAGCTTGCCGCGCGCGGCGAAACCACGTCGCAGCTCGGGTTCAGGCTTTCCTGGCTCACCTGGGCGATGAGCCTGCTGATGGCGCTCACCGCGGCGGCGCTCGTTACTACCCTGTTCCGCCCGCCGCAGCGCCATTTTCCGGGCGAGGGCGAGGGCCCGGGCGCATGATCGAGGGGCTCGCCGGCCTCGCTGCCTTCCTGCTCCTCGCCCTAATGCGCGTGCCGATGGCGTTCGCCATGGGCATCGTGGGCTTCTTCGGGTTCGCCTACAAGGTGAACTTCGCCGCGGCGGCGGCGATGATCGGGCAGACCACGTACGAGACCGGGCTCGCGTATACGCTCTCGGTCATTCCGCTTTTCATCCTCATGGGGAATTTCGTCGTGCGCGCGCGCATGTCGGAGGAACTGTACCACGCCGCGTACACCTTCCTCGGGCACCGGCGCGGGGGCCTCGCGATGTCGACGATCGTCGCGTGCGCGGGATTCGGCGCGATCTGCGGCTCGTCGATCGCCACCGCCGCGACGTTCAGCAAGGTCGCGTACCCGCCGATGCGCAAGTACGGCTACAAGGACGTGCTCGCCGCGGGGTCGATCGCCGCGGGCGGCACGCTCGGCATCTTGATCCCGCCGTCGACCATCATGGTGATCTACGGGATCATGACCGAGACGAACATCGGCAAGCTGTTCATCGGGGGCATCCTGCCGGGCATCGTCGCGACCGCGCTGCTGTGCCTCGCGGTGGTGTGGATGACCTGGCGCGACCCGGAGGCGGGCCCGCCGGGCGAGCGCAGCCCCTGGGCGGCGCGCGTCGTCGCGCTGAAGCGCGTCTGGGCGGTGGTCGCGCTCTTCGTCCTCGTGATCGGCGGCATCTACGCGGGCCTGTTCACCGCGACCGAGGGCGCGGGCATCGGCGCGGGCGGGGCGTTCGCGTTCGCGCTGGCGCGGCGCGCGCTGACGTGGAAGGCGCTCCTCGAGGTGCTGGTCGAGAGCGTGCGCACCACGTCGATGCTCTTCATGATCCTCATCGGCGCGCTGATCTTCGCGAACTTCGTCAACTACACGACGATGCCCGCCGACCTGAAGGACTTCGCGCTGCGCTTCAAGGACACGCCGTGGATGGCGGTCGCGGCGATCTGCGTGATCTACGTCGTGCTCGGCACCGCGATGGAGGAGCTGTCGATGATCCTCCTGACCGTGCCGCTCTTCTTCCCGGTCGTGACCGCGCTCGGCTACGACCCGGTGTGGTTCGGCATCGTCATCGTCATCGTCGTCCAGATCGGCCTCATCAGCCCGCCCGTGGGGATGAACATCTTCGTGGTGAAGAACCTGCTGCGCAGCCTCTCGATCGGAACCGTGTTCCGCGGCGTCATCCCGTTCAACTTCGCGCTCGTCGCGCTGCTCGCGATCGTCGTCGCGTGGCCGCAGCTCGCGACGTTCCTGCCGAGGTTCATGAAGTGAGGCCGGACCTCGTTCGCCGGAACTATCGGGAGCGCAGGCCGGCGCGAACCGCGAGCCGCTCGTAGAGCTCGTACTGCTCGCGCACGAACGTCTCGGTTTCCGCCGGCGAGCGGATCGCGGGAATTCCGCCCAGCTTCTCGTTGCGGGCGAGCCAGTCCGGGTCGTGCGCCAGCTTCGCGAGCACCCCGGTCCAGCGCTCCACGACTTCCTTCGGCAGCCGCGGCGGGCCCGCTAGGGCCGACCACGCGGCGAGCCTTTCCATCGCGGGCCAGCCGAGGGCGCGCGCGGTCGGCGCCTCGGGAAGCTCCGGAAGGCGCTCGCGCGTCGTCGTCATCAGGGCCCGCAACGTCCCGGATTTGAAATGCGGCAGGAGCGCGCCGAGATTGCTGCAGGCAAACTGCACCTGGCCCCCGAGCAAGGCCGTCGTGAGGTCGCCCGAGCCCTTGTACGGCACGCCGACGGCGGCATCCTTCGGCAGCCCGAGGATCGAGAACAGGTATTGCGGCCCGAAGCTCTGTATCGTGCCCGCGCCGACGGTGGCGAAATTGAGCTTGCCGGGGTGCTTCGCGATGTCGTCGATCAGGTCCTTCATCGACTTGTAGGGCGCGTCGGCCCTCACGGCGCACACATAGGGATTCACCTCGAGCACCGAGAGCAGGGTGAAGTCGCTCCACCGGTACGGCGTTTCTGCGTCCATCGCCGGCAGGATCACCTGCGAGGCGATGCGCGCGAGCAGCAGCGTGTAGCCGTCCGCCGGCGCATTGCGCACCGTCATCGTGCCGATCGCGCCCGACGCGCCCGGCTGATTCACGACCACGATCGTCTGGCCCAGGTACCTCGGCGCGTGCTCGGAGAGAGCGCGGCCCGCGAGATCCGCGTCGCTGCCCGCGCTGAACGGCACGACGAGCGAAATCGGCTTCGAAGGGTATTGAGCGTGAAGCGCGCCGGTGACGGCGACCAGCGCCGCCGCGGCGATCGCGCGGGTGGAGACGTTGCCCTTGAGTCTCATGACGGGTCCCACCGAGCTTGTTGAAGAACTACGCGATAGCGATCGTGGTCCTCGAAGGTCCTGCCGCGCTGCTCCCAATATGGGTTGAACGACGAGACTTCAACGAACCCGGCTTGAAGCATCGAGGCGCTCGCGTGCTGCCACTGAACCGAGTCGGGCAGGTAGAAGACGAGCAGGTCCTGCGCTGTTGGAGTCGGCGCCACCGGGTGGGCCGCGGGGTTAGGGCGACGCCAATTCATGGGCGGAACGTCAACGCCAAGAACGCGAATGGTGCTATCGCTACGACAAACCATACTGTCTGCTTCTTTCGCGACAAGGAAAGAAAGTTCAGTCGCAGAACACCTCGCGTTCGCACGTGCCATTCTGCGATAGTGGTGCCAACGAGCGTTGCCAATAGTGCAAGGACCAGCTTCGAGAACTCCTGCATCAGGTCAAGCGGCACATTGACATCAAGAGCGGCCCACAATGTTCGCTTGAATAGCGTTACGAGAACGTAGAGTAGGACACCCAAGACCACAGCATTTCGCACGGCAGATTGATCCGACGCTCGACCAGTAACGTAGCCCGCGGCAAGGAACACAAAGGCCACGACGATTTGTCGAACAGGAGAATCGGCAGGAGGTGCACTGAAGGGAGAGCCTGTGACGGCAAAGGTGGCAAGACCTACCGGGACTTGTAAGACAACTAACCATCCTACAACCGCAATGTAGGTGGCCACCCCCAAGATGACGGCAACGATATCGAGCCTTCGGATCGGCTGCATCGCCCTAACGTTGAATATACGGACCGTGCAAGGTTACACCCTACAAGGTCGGCTCCGGAGTTCTTTCAGTCTTCTTTGGATGACTTCCGAATTCGAGTGCAGGCCAGACTTCTTACGCCAAGCCTTTCCCGACAGAGGGCTAACGCCAGAGGAGCGGAGTTCCTTTACCGGCAATCCTCGGGGAAGGGGCGACGCTTGTATTGGCCGCCGCCGTCCGACAGCGTTTCCAGGAACGCGACGAGGTCCGCGATCTCGCCGTCGCTCAGGTGCAGCGGCTTCAGGATCGCCTCGCCGTCCGAGTGCAGGCGGTCGGGATTGATCTCGGAGTAGTGCTTCACCACGTCGCGCAGGCTCGCGAGGCTGCCGTTATGCATGTACGGCATGCTCGACTCGAGGTTGCGCAGCGACGGCACCTTGAATTCCCCGAAGTTGCGCTGCTCGAGCGACACGTGGCGCGTGCCGATCGCGGTCGAGCGCTTGGCATCGTCGTTGTACGGTCCGAGCAGGTTCATGGGGTCGGCGAGCAGTTTCTTGATGCCGCCGTAGCGGCCGGGATCGACTTCGCCGGGACGCACGAAGAACGGGATCCCGGTGTCGTGGAACTCGCCGTTCGTCAACGCGGGCCCGGCGTGGCACATGTCGCACGCGCCCTTGCCGACGAAGAGCTTGAGTCCGCGCTGCGCCGCCTCGGGATAGCGCGACATCGCGGCCTGGTCACCGCGCGCGAGGGCGTCTCGGAACTCGTCGAACGCCGTGCGGCCGCTCACCAGCGTTTCCTGGAACGCGGCGAGCGCCTTGGCCGCGTCGACGAGGATCCTCTCGTCGTCCGCCGCGGGCGCCGAGGCGTAGGTCTTGCGATAGCGGCACGACAGGTCCTTGTCCTCACGCAGCAGCTTCGCGACGCTCGCGGCGCTCATCCCCAGCTCGCGCGGGTCGAGAATCGGGTTGATGCTCTGCGCCCACAGGCTGTCGTGAGCGCCGTCCCAGCCGAACCAGTGGTGATAGCGCACGTTGACGAGGCTCGGCGCGTTGCGGTCGACTTCCTTGAGGCCGACCGCGCGCGGCCGGCCGTCAGTCCAGTTGCGCTCGGGCAGGTGGCAGCTCGAGCAGGAGATCTCTCCGTTGACCGACAGCCTGCGCTCGAAGAACAACCGCTCGCCCAGATCGATCGCATTCTTGTTCCCGGAGACGCGGTTGCTCGGATCGGCGCTCCACGGCGCGGGCCAGGGTCCGTGTGTCGCGATCCTGCGCGCCTCCTCGTCGGTGAACGTCGCCGCGCCCGCGGCGCTCGCGGCGAAAAGCAGAAAGGCGAAGGCGGCTTTCACTCGAGGCGGATCGACTGCGCGACGCGCTCGGTCTTGCCGCCCGAGCGCAGCTCGAACACGAGCTCCCATCTTCCCGCCATGTGGAACATGAGTCCCTCGGCCTTGTAGCGGCCTTCGCCCGTCGCGGTGACCGTCGGGCGGTAGTTCATGCCGTGCCGGTGCTCGGGCATCGTCGCGTCGACGCGCACCGAGTCCGGCGCGGGGCACACGGCGAACTCGAGGACGAAATGCTGGCCGACCTTGAGCGGCGCGGGCTGCGTGCGGTAGAGCACGAGATATTTTCCGGATTGCGCTTTTTGCGCCGGGCCGCCGGGCAGCTCGCAGGCTTGCGTGCCGGTGGCGATAGCGAGAAATGCGAAGAGCAGCGCGCGCATCACTTCTTCGACGCGAAAAGCGCCTCGCCGTTCCGGAACGCGATGCGCTCGGCGACTTCGGGCGGCAGGTCGGCGAGCCAGCCGCGGGCCCACGCCGCGTGCTCCGGGACGTAGTGCCAGCGCTCGGGCGTGTAGGTGTCTGTGCCCAGGAGAAACCGGTCGGGGAATTCGAGGAAAGCCGCGCGCCATTCGGGGTCGACCTTGCCTCCCTGAGCCTCGTCGGTACGGAAGGCGAGATCGGCCCACAGGTTCCTGTGCCTGCGCAGCATCGCCCGCACGCCGTCGGGGCGCTCGAAGCCCGAGTGCGCCCACAGGATCCTCGCCTGCGGCCACTGCCTGAACAGGCGCTCGACCGCGTCGGCGTCCGAATGCGCGTGCAGGAACAGGTTCCGCTCTCTCGCGAGCTGCACCAGGCGGCGGGGAACTGGAAGATCCGCGTCGGGACCGTAAAGGTGGAACTCGCCGATCCCCGCGTATTTGAATTTCTTGAGGCGATCCTCGAGGTACGGGATCACCGTCTCGTCGCGGAACCAGGTGCCGGTGGCGGCGCGCGATCGGTACGGCCTCAGCTCTGGGATCACGAGGTCGGGCGCGAGCGCGGCCATGCGCTGCTGGCCGTCGTCGCCCGAGCTCGAGACGAGCGCGCCTTTCACGCCCGCACGGCGCAATATCGCGACCGCCTGCGCGGGCGGCAGCGATTCCCAGGCGTCGCTGCTGTAGTGCAGATGCGCGTCGAAGATGGGCAGCTCTGCCGCCGCGCCCGCGAGCGGGACGAGCGCCGCCGCCAACACGACTTCCCTGAGCATCATCGGCCTCCTAGACAGCGCCGATTCTACCCTCCATGATGCGCGGCATGGACGCGCCGCGCGACACCGCCGGTTTCGAGCAGGACTGCGCGCGCTACGCCCGCTACTGGGAGTCGGCCGCCGCGCGCCTCGCGAAGCTGCCCGCGAAGCCCGCGCGCAGCGCCGAGCAGTCCGAAGCCGCGGAGACGATCAAGCGCGAGGCGCGCGAGGCGCGCAGGCGCTTTCTCGCGGCGCACGCCGACGCCGTCTACGACCGGCTCACGCACGACCGCTCGCGCTTCGTCAGGGTGGAGAAGCTCGTCTACGACGCCGCGGCCGCCGTTCCCGGCCTCGCGCCGACGCGCGCCCAGGTCGACGCCGAGTCGGCGCTCGCGCAGCGCGACAAGGACGGCGTCGAGATCGACCAGGGGATATTCGTGTCGGCCGTGCTCGCGAGCCCCGCGTCGGGCCGCCACCTATGCCACGCCATGCTGCTGCCGCGCGCCGAGTCGCTCGAGAGGCTTCCCGAGCTGGGGAAGACCGGGCGCGTCGACCTCGGCGCCGCCGAGGTTTTCCGCGCCGGGAGGGCCTCGCACGTCGTGCAGAAGAATCCGCGCCACCTGAACGCCGAGGACGACACCACGCTGGCCGCGGCCGAGATCGCGGTCGACCTTGCCATCCTCGATCCGCAAACCGCGATCTGCGTGCTGCGCGGAGGCGCCGTAAACAGCGGAAAGCTCGCAGGCCGGCGCGTGCTCGGCAGCGGCATCAACCTGACGCACCTGTACCTGGGCAAGGTGCCCTTCATCTGGTTCCTCGAGCGCGACCTCGGCGTCGTCAACAAGATCTACCGCGGCCTCGCGGGCGAGGGCGCGCTTCCGGACGACGTCGCGGGGAAGACGCTGGAGAAGCCCTGGATCGCCGCGGTCGAGGGCTTTGCCATCGGCGGGCACTGCCAGTACCTGCTGGTGATGGACTACGTGATCGCGGCGAAGGACGCCTACCTGACGCTGCCGGCGCGCAAGGAGGGCATCGTCCCCGGCGCCGCCAACCTGCGCCTGCCGCGCTTCGTCGGCGACCGCATCGCGCGCCAGGCGGTGATGGCCGAGCTGCGCATCGAATGCGACAGCCCCGAGGGGCGCCTCGTCTGCGACGAGGTCGTGCCCCAACCGGACATGGACGCCGCGATCGCGCGCGCAGTCGACAGGCTCACGGGCTCGGGCGTGGTGAGCGCTGCGTCGAACCGGCGCGCGTTCCGCGTCGCGCAGGAGCCGCTCGACCTATTCCGGACCTATTTCTCCGTGTACGCGCTCGAGCAGGCGTACTGCCACTTCAGCCCCGCGCTGATCGCCAACCTCGAGCGCAACTGGGACGCGAAGAACCGCAAGCTCGCCTAGCTATCGTCGGACCCGTTGTCGGACCAGCGCCTGCGCGGCCCCGAGTAGCGCAGGTCCTCCTCGTCGTCCGGTTCCTCTTCCTCCAGCTCGTCGTAGCGCTCCAGCTCCCGCAGCAGCGACTGCAGGCGCCGCTCGGCGGCGGAGTCCCGGTCCGCCTGGCTGGCCAGTCGCCGCGCGACGGCGGACGCGTTCTCGTAGTCGCGCTGCGTGATGACCGGCCGCGCGAATCCGTTGGCTTTCGATCGTTTGGGCATCGGCACCCCCCTCGAGCGCAAGTGTAGACCAGGCGGCGGCGCAAGGGGGAACACAAGGGTGTTGACAAGGAATTTCCCCGCGTCGAGCATAGGCGCGCAATGCAGCGCTCGCTCTCCGCGGTCGTTCTCCTTTTCGCCTGGGCGGCGGCGCTCGGCCAGGGCGCTTCGACAAGCTCGGGGCAGGCTTTCCCGTCCAGGCCGGTGCGCATCGTCGTGCCGTTTCCGCCGGGCGGCGGTGCCGACACGCTCGCGCGCATCATCGAGCCGAGGCTCGCGGCGCTCTGGGGGCAGCCCGTGATCGTCGAGAACCGGCCCGGCGCGAGCGGCCACATCGGCGCCGACTTGGTGGCGAAGTCCGCGCCCGACGGCGCGACGCTGCTCATGAGCTCGACCGCGTCCCTCACCGAGAAGAACGTCGGCGAGTTCGCTCCGGTATCGCTCGTTTCGGCCTCGCCCTACATCGTCACCGCGAGCCCCAAGGTCGCCGCGTCCAATATCCGCGAGCTGATCGCGCTCGCGAAATCGAACCCGGGCAAGCTCAGCTTCGCCTCCTCCGGAACCGGCGCCGCCTCGCATCTCTCCGGGGAGCTGTTCAAGTCGATGGCCGGCGTCGATCTGCTGCACGTGCCCTACAAGGGCACCGGGCAGGCGGTGACCGATCTCCTCGCGGGCCACGTCGACCTGATGTTCGCGCCCGCGCAGACCGTGATGCCGTACGTGCGCGAGGGCCGGCTGCGCGCGCTCGCGCTCACCGGCGCGAAGCGCTCCGAGACGCTGCCCGACCTTCCCACCGTCGCCGAGTCGGGCGTGCCCGGCTACGCCGCGGTCGGCTGGTTCGGCCTGCTCGCGCCGGCCGCGACGCCGCGCGCCATCGTGGCAAAGATCTCCGCGGACGCGAACCGCGTGCTCGCCGAGCGCGAAGTGCGCGAGAAGATGCTCGGCCTCGGCGCCGACCCCTCGGGCGACACGCCCGAGGAGTTCGCGCGCTTCATCCGCGAGGACCAGGCGAAGTGGGGAAGGCTCATGAAGGACGCCGGCATCACGCCGCCGCAATGACGCGCGTCGTCGAGCGCTTCGCCGCATTCGCGGAAGCGCAGCGGGCGCGGCCGCTCGCGCCCGAGGTCCTGCGCCACGCCAAGCGCGCCGTGATCGACTGGCACGCGGCGCTCTACCCCGGGTCGGTCGTTCCGCCCGCGACGCTGCTCGAGCGCGCGCTCGCCGAGGAAGTCGGAAAAGGCGAGGCACGCCTGGCCGACGGCCGGCGCGCCACGGTGCGCGCAGCCGCGCTGATCAACGGCGCGGCAGCGCACACCGCCGAGGTCGACGACATCTTCCGCGAGGGCATCTACCACCCGGGCGCGCCGACTATTTCGGCCGCGCTCGCCCTGGCGCAGGCGCGCGGGGCGCCGGGGGAGGCGTTCCTGCGCGCCGTGATCGTCGGCTACGAGATCTCGACGCGCATCGCGCAGACGATGGGGCGCGCGCACTACCGGTACTGGCACAACACCGGCACCATTGGATCGTTCGGCGCCGCGGGCGCGGCGGCCGAGCTGCTCGGACTCGATCGCCAGCGCTTCTCGCACGCGCTTGCGACCGCGGCGACGTTCGCCGCCGGGCTGCAGCAGGCCTTCCGCTCCGACTCCATGTCCAAGCCCATGCACGCGGGACACGCCGCCGAGGCGGGCGTCACGGCCGCGCTCGCCGCCGCCGAAGGCGTGACCGGGGCGCTCGACATCCTGGAAGGCGACGCGGGCTTCGGACGCGCGATGAGCGACGGCCCGGACTGGGAGCGCGCGACCGCGACGCTGGGCGAGAGCTTCCACATCTGCGGCATGACGTTCAAGAACCACGCGTGCTGCGGCCACGCCTTCGCCGCGATCGACGGCGCGCTCGCCCTGAAGGAGAAGATGGGGGTCGCCGCGGCCGACATCGCGCGGGTGCGCGTCGGAGGCTACCGCGCGACGCTCGAGGTCGCGGGGATCGCGGATCCCGCGACCGCGTCCGAGGCGCGCTTCTCCACGCCGTACCTGGTCGCCACCGCACTCACCCACGGCAGCGTGCGCCTCGCCGCGTTCGAGCCCCCGAGGCTCGAGGACGCGCAGACGCGCTCGCTCATGCGCCGCGTCGAGCTCGCGCTCGACCCCGCGGTGGACGCGGCCTTTCCCGCACGACGCTCGGCGCGCATCGCCATCGAGGCTCGCGACGGCCGCCGCGGCGAGCACTTTCAGGCGACGCGCAAGGGCGATCCCGATCTGCCGTTCTCCGACGCGGAGCTCGAGGGCAAGTACCTCGAGCTCGCGGTCCCGGTGACCGGAGAGCGGAAGGCGCGCGAGCTGCTCGCGAACCTGTGGAAGCTGGAACGCGAGCCGCGCCTGTGACGCTGGCGCAGGCGCTGTTCGCGCCGCGCGCGGTCGCGCTGGTCGGCGCCTCCGGCGACGCGGGGAAGAACAGCGCGCGCCCCTTGCGGTTCCTGAGGAAGCACGGCTACGCTGGCCGCATCGTTCCCGTCAACGCGGCGCGGGCCGAGGTGCTCGGCGAGCGCGCATGGCCGAGCCTCGCGGAGGCGCCGGGCGAGATCGACCACGCGTTCATCATGACGCCGGGCGATTCGGTCGAGCGCGCGATCGAGGAGTGCGGATCGCGCGGCATTCCTGTCGCAACGATCTTCAGCGACGGGTTCGCCGACTCGGGTGCCGAGGGCGCGGCGCGGGAGCGGCGGCTGGTCGCGCGCGCGCGAGCGCTCGGCGTGCGCGTGCTCGGCCCGAACAGCATGGGCGTCGTCGACGTGCCGGGCCGGCTCGCGCTCACGGTGAACGCGGTCCTCGAGATGGACGGTCCGCAGAGCGGCACGACGAGCTTCGTGTCGCAGAGCGGAACCATGCTCGGGACGGTGCTGTCGCGCGGCGCCGCGCGGGGGCTGGGGTTCTCCAAGCTCGTCTCGGTCGGCAACGAATCGGACCTGGGCGTGGCCGAGCTGGTCGAGCTGCTCGCGGCGGACCCTGCGACGCGCGTGATCCTGCTCTTCCTCGAGACGGTGCGCGACGGCGCGGCGCTCGCCCGGGCGGCGCGAGCCGCGCACGCGGCGGGGAAGCCTGCGGCGGTCTACAAGCTCGGCCGCTCGCGGCTCGGCGCGGCGCTCGCGCGCTCGCACACGGGCGCCCTGGCGGGCGAGGACGCCGCGCTCGACGCGTATTTCCGCGACTGCGGCATGGTGCGCGTCGACCAGCTCGAGACGCTGATCGAGATCGCGCCGCTGCTCGCGGGGCGAACGCCGCCCGATCTCTCACGCCCCGCGCGCGTCGCCGTGGTGACCACGACGGGGGGAGGCGCGGCGAGCGTCGTCGACCGCCTGGGCGTGTCGGGGATTGAGACGTTCGCGCCGGACGCAAGATCCCCCATCGTCGATCTCACGATGAAGGCGACGCCGGCGCAGTACACGAAAGCGCTCGACGATCTGCTCGCGTCTCCCGGCTGCGACGGCGTGCTCGCGGTCGTCGGGTCTTCGGCGCAGTTCCATCCGCAGCTCGCGGTCGAGCCGATCGTGCGCGCGAAGCGGGGCGCGAAGCCGCTCGCCGCCTTCTTTACGCCGCACGCGGAAGCGTCGCTTGCGCTGCTCGCGAACAGCGGCGTTCCGGCGTTTCGCACCCCGGAGTCCTGCGCTGACGCGCTCGCCGCGTTCTTCGCCTGGCGTGCGCCGCGCAAGACGGCGGGCGGCTCCGCGGAATGGCCGCGCGATCTGCCGAAGCGGGGGCGCCTGGACGAGGCGCAGGCGCTGCGGCTCTTCGCGAGCCTCGGCGTGCCGGTCGTGGAATCCGAGATCGCCCGCAGCCCGGCGTACGAACACGCTCTTGCCTATCCGGTCGCGGCGAAGGTCCTGTCCCCGGAGATCGCCCACAAGACCGAGGCCGGCGCGGTGCGCCTGGATATCCCCAATCGTGCCGCGTTCGACCGCGAGGTGAAGGCGATGCTTGCGCGGCACCCGGGCCGCGACATGCTGGTGCAGAAGATGGAATCGGGCCTCGCCGAGGCCATCGTCGGCTACCGCGACGATCCGCTCGTCGGTCCGATCGTTCTCGTCGGGGCCGGGGGCGTGCTCGCCGAGATCTACCGCGATTTCGCGCTCTCGGTCGCGCCGGTGAGCGAGGAGGAGGCGATGGCGATGATCGACAAGGTGAAAGGGTTCGCGGTCATGCGCGGCTACCGGAACTTGCCGCGCGGCGACCTGCAGGCGCTCGCGCGCGCGGTCGCAGCGGTCTCGCGCCTTGCGCTCGTTGCGGGGCGGCGGGTCGCCGAGGCCGAGATCAATCCGCTGATGGTGAAGGGTGACGGCGCGGTCGCGGTCGATGCTTTCGTCGCGCTGAAGGAGTGAGCATGGATTTCCGCTTCGCGCCCGAGCAGGAGGAGTTCCGTGAATCGGTGCGGCGCTTCGCCGAGAAGCACCTCACGAAGGGCGCGCGCGAGCGCGCGCATTCGCCCGACTATCCCTTCGACGTCGCGAAGCTCATGGCGAAGCAGGGGCTGCTCGGCATCACGGTCGCCGAAGCCGACGGCGGCCAAGGCGGAACGCTGATCGACGCGGTGATCGCGATCGAGACGGTCGCGTCCGTGTGTCCGAGGAGCGCGGATGTGGTGCAGGCCGGGAACTTCGGCCCGATCCGCGTGCTCGCCGAGTTCGGATCGAAGGAGCAGAAGCAGAAGTACCTGAAGCGCCTTCTGAGCGGGGACGCGGTCATCAGCGTGGGCATGACCGAGCCGGAGGCCGGCTCGGCGGTCACCGATCTCGAGACGACCGCGACGCCGGACAGCAAGGGCTGGCGCATCAACGGATCGAAGATCTTCACGACGCACTCGAGCTACGCGGAGCTGATGCTGGTCTATGTGCGCTTCGGTCCCGGCGTCGACGGCATCGGGTCGGTGCTCGTCGACACCAAGGCTCAGGGCGTGCGCTTTGGCAAGCCGTCGAAGTTCATGTCGGACGAGGAGTGGGTGCAGACGTATTTCGAGAACGCGTTCGTTTCCGAAGACAGGGTCATCCTGAAGCAAGGCGGGTTCAAGAAACAGATCGCCGGGTTCAACGTCGAGCGCATCGGCAACACGGCCAGATCGCTTGCGCTCGGCCGCTACGCCTATGAGCGCGCGCGGGAGTGGGCGATGCAGCGCAGGCAGTTCGGCAAGCTGCTGTGCGAGTTCCAGGGGCTGCAATGGAAATTCGCCGAAATGAGGATCAAGCTGGATGCAGGGCAGCTCCTTCTTTACCGCGCCGCAGCGAACGCGGACAAAGGCTTCCCGTCGGCCGAGGAAACTGCGATCGCCAAGGCGTACTGCAACCAGGCCGGGTTCGAGATCGCGAACGAGGCGCTTCAGGTGATGGGCGGGCTCGGGTACACCCAGGAAGAGCTAGTCGAGTACTGCCTGCGGCGCTGCCGCGGGTGGATGATTGCGGGCGGGTCGATCGAGATATTGAAGAATCGGATAGCCGAGGCCGTGTTCGAGCGGACTTTTTCCCAGCGACCCCCGGGAGGGGGAAAGTAGAATCAAGGGTCGTTGCGCGAATTGCGCACGCCGCGAACGTGAGGGCTGTCTCACTCTGCGCGCGCGCCCGAGGTCTTCACGACCTCGGCCCAGCGCGCGACTTCCTCTTTCAGCATCGCCTGGAATTCCTCCGGCGTGTTGCCGACGGGCTCGGCGCCCTGGTCGAGCAGCTTCTTCTGCATGTCGGGCGAATGCGCCCCTTTTTCCACGGCCGCGGCGAGCGCGTGGATGATCTCGCTCGGCGTACCGGCGGGGGCGAGCAGGCCGAACCACAGCGGCACTTCGACGCCTTCCACGCCCGCCTCCTTCATCGTCGGCACGTCGGGCAGGAACGTCGTGCGCTTCGCGCCGGCGACTGCGAGGGCGCGCAGGCGCCCGGACTTGACGTGCTGGCCGATCGCGATGGGGTTGACGAACGAGAGCTGGACGTCTCCCGCGATGAGCGCGGTGAGCGAGGGCGCGCTGCCCTTGTAGGGTACGTGCACGATCTTCGTTCCGGTGCGCAGCTTGAAAAGCTCCCCCGCGAGGTGCTGGGTGGTGCCGGGACCGGCCGAGGAATAGTTGAGCGCGCCGGGCTTCGCCTTCGCGAGCGCGATCAGGTCCTGCACGGACTTGACCGGCAGCGATGCGGGCACGACCAGGATGTTGGTGCTCTCGGAGAATATCGACACCGCGGCCAGGTCGTGCAGCAGGTCGTAACCTGGGTTCTTGTACAGCGACATGTTGATCGCCACCGCGGGGCTGTTGAACAGCAGCGTGTATCCGTCGGGCGCCGCTTTCGCGACGGCCTCGTTCGCGATATTCGTCCCCGCGCCGGGGCGGTTCTCCACGATGAATTGCTGGCCGAGGTACTCGCTCAGCTTGGACGCGGCGAGGCGCGCGTTGATATCGACTCCGCCTCCGGGGGTAAACCCGACGAGCACGCGCGCGGGGCGGCCGGGATAGCCGGGCGCCTGGGCGAACGCCGCGTGCGCGAGGCAGGCGAGGCAGAGGAGGCAGGCGGCTCGCGTCACGGCTGTTTCAGCGCTTCGAGCCGCGCGCGGCTGATGTCGAAAGCGGCGTTGATGAACGCCATGAGGCCGCGGCCGCGGTCGCCCATCGCGAGGATGTCGTCGCCGGTCGCCACCGCGCCGAAGAAGCCTTCGGTGTGCCAGTGTCCGGGGGAAGGAGCGGCGGGAAGCTTCTCGCCATCGAAGCGCGGCCAGGGGCTGATGTAGACATAAGGCTGGGTATAGTACTCGTCGCCGGGCGACACGCCCACCCCGATCGTGCGCGCGTTCGCGCCGTTCTCCAGGCTGACGAGCGTCGCGATGTCGAAATGATGGGGCCAGCACAGCACCGGGCCTGCGCGCGGGCCGGCGAGCCTCGAGACGAACTCGTGGAGCGCGTCGGCCGCGCCGCCGAACCAGCGCGCGAGCTCCCCCAGCTCCCTGCCCAGCATGTGGAGGTCGTGGGGCCCGCCCGCGGCCGGGTGAGGCGGAAGCTCGTAGGGGAGATCCACGTCTCTCGCGAGGTTGAGGCCGAGAATCCGGAGCTTGGAATCGAGCCAGGCGCCCGCCTGCGCGTCGGTCTTGCCGCCGAGCTGGAACGCGTCGAGCACGTTGTCGCCGCGCGTGATGATCAGCTCGAGGCGAGGTATGCGGACGCCGGTGCGCACGTCACCGCCTTTCGCGTGGAGCCCCTGCGTCAGCAGCGCGGCGTGCGAAGCCTCCCAGGTGAACGCCGAGTGGCTGTCGTCCGGCGCCGCTTTCAGATTCGCGCGGGCGGCCCGGGTCGGCCATTGCGCTGCGTGGTGCGCGAGAACGCGGGCACCGGCGAGCGCGGCCGGCGGGGTCCGTCCCAGCTTCGACCAGTCGAATCGCATGCATCTCCCTAGGGCGAAGCAACCATACCAGATTGCGCGCCTGGCAGGCCAAGGAACGCGGGAGTATTATCGTCTCGGGAGGAGAGCTGCTAGGGGGAGAACCATGCAAGTCAGCGAAATCCTCAAGGTGAAGGGCAATGCCCTCTTCACGATAGCGCCAGACGGCAGGCTGAGCGAGGCGGTGTCGGTCATGGCGGAGCACAACATGGGGTCGCTCGTGGTGATGGACCGGGGCCGCATGGTCGGCATGCTCACATTCAAGGAGGTCCTGCGGGCGCTCGACATGGGACGCGGCGCGCTGGGCGATTCGAAGGTCGGGGAGATCATGGAGCGCGACCCGGTGACGGCGAGCCCCGGCATGGAAGTGAACGACCTGCGCCGCACCATGATCGACTCCGGGGCGCGCTATCTTCCGGTGATGGAGCGCGACCGGCTCATCGGCGTCGTCTCCTTCCGCGACGTCGCGAAGGCGGTGCTCGAGGAGCAGGATTTCGAGAACCGGATGCTCAAGGGCTACATCAAGAACTGGCCCGAGTAGAGCGAGCTTTTCCCGTGATGACGCTGCCGCGCGGCTACGGCCGCTTCGTGCTCATTGCTGCCGTCGTTCTGCTCGTCGCCGTCACGTTCGCCGCCTGGTACATGACCGCGACGCCCGGCGCGACCCATCGCGGGCCGCTGCCGCCGCTCGACCCGGACGGGCGCAGGCTCGCTGAGAATCTCAGGAAGCACGCCGTCGGCGTGGCGAGCGAGGAGCACAACGTCGCCCACCCCGCGGCGCTCGAGCGCTCGGCGCGCTACATCGAGAAGACGCTCTCGGCGCTGGGGTACGCCGTGTCGCGCCAGGAATTCGGGACCCGCGGCGTCAAGGTGCGCAACCTCGAGGTGAGCAAGGGCTCGGGCACGCGGGTCGTCGTCATCGGCGCGCACTACGACTCGGCGACGGACGCGGTCGGCGCCGACGACAACGGCTCGGGCGTCGCGGCGCTGCTCGAGCTCGCGCGCTTCCTGAGAACATTCGAACCGGCGCCCGGGCTGGAGGTGCGCCTGGTGTTCTACGTGAACGAGGAGCTGCCGTGGTTCGCCACCGGCGACATGGGCAGCTTCGTGCACGCGACCGGCCTCGCGAAGGACGGCAAGGACGTCGCGGCGATGCTGTCGCTCGAGACGATCGGCTGGTACAGCGAAAACTTCGACAGCCAGCGTTACCCGTTTCCGTTCAGCCTGTTCTACCCGTCGAAGGGCAACTTCGTCGGCTTCGTCGCGAACCTGCGCTCGCGCGGCCTGATGCACCGCGTCGTCGGCACGTTCAGGCGCGCTGTCGCGTTCCCGTCCGAAGGCGTCGCGGCGCCCGAGTCGATCCCGGGGATCGGCTGGTCCGACCAGTGGGCGTACTGGAAATACGGCTGGCCGGCGCTGATGGTGACCGACACGGCCGTGTTCCGGTATCCGCATTACCACACGCTGCGCGACACGCCGGACAAAGTCGGCTACGAGCGCCTCGCGCGCGTCGTGATCGGGCTCGAGAGCGTGCTGCGGGATCTGGCCGGGCCGGGCTAGGTTCCGATGTCCGAAAACGGCCAGACGAGGGTGGCCGCGGCGCGCATAATGCGCGCATGACGCTCGACTCCGGCATCTGCTACAGGGCACTCAAGGCGCGCGACGCGAGGTTCGACGGGCGCTTCTTCGTCGCGGTATCCTCGACGCGCATCTATTGCCGGCCGATCTGCACGGTCAGGCCGCCGAAGCGCGAGAACTGCCGCTTCTTCGCGAGCGCCGCTGCGGCGGAAGCTGGCGGCTACCGGCCGTGCCTGCGCTGCCGGCCCGAGCTCGCGCCGGGCAACGCGAGCGTGGACGCGACGACGCGGCTCGCGCAGGCCGCGGCGACGATGCTAGAGGACCGGACGGCGGACGACGAAGGGCTGGAATCCGTCGCCGCGCGGCTCGGCGTCACCGACCGCCACCTGCGCCGCGCGTTCGGCGCGGAGTTCGGCGTGTCGCCGGTGGAATTCGCGCAGACGCAGCGGCTCCTGCTCGCGAAGCGCCTTCTGACCGACACCGCGCTGCCGGTGACCGAGGTCGCGTTCGCGAGCGGCTTTCGCAGCGTGAGGCGCTTCAACGCGCTGTTCAGGCAGCGCTACCGCCTCAGGCCGAGCGGCCTGCGCGTCCAGCGCGCCGCCGCCGGGGCCGATACGCTCGATTTCGAGCTCAGCTTCAGGCCGCCTTTCGATTGGCCCGCGGTGAGCGCGTTCCTCGGGGCGCGCGCGATCGCCGGCGTCGAGGCGCTCGAGGACGGCTGCTACCGGCGCACGGCGCGCATCGAGAGCGATGGCAAGGAGCAGGCCGGCTGGATCGCGGTCGGGCTGTCGCCGAGGAAGCCCACGCTTCGCGTCTCGGTGTCCGCGTCGCTCGTGAAGGTGCTGCCGCCGGTGCTGTCGCGCGTCAAGGCGCTCATGGACCTCGCGTGCAACCCGGCCGAGGTCGCGCAGGCGCTCGGCGCGCTCGCACGGCCGCATCCCGGCCTGCGCGTGCCCGGCGCGTTCGACGGCTTCGAGGTCGCGGTGCGCGCGATCCTCGGCCAGCAGGTGACCGTCGCCGGCGCGCGCACGCTTGCGGGACGTTTCGCCGCGCAGCTCGGCGACCCGATCGAAACTCCGTTCGCCGCGCTCACGACGCTGTTCCCGACCGCGCGGCGCGTCGCGGACGTGCCGGCAGGCAAGATCGCGCAGATCGGCATGCCGCTCGCCCGCGCGCGCACGATCGTCGCGCTCGCGCGCGCGGTCGCGGACAGCCGCCTCGCGCTCGTGCCGAACGCCGACGTCGAGGCGACGCTGGAAACGTTGCGCGCGCTGCCCGGAATCGGCGAATGGACCGCGCAGTACATCGCCATGCGCGCGCTGTCTTGGCCCGACGCGTTTCCCCACACCGATCTGGGCGTGATGAAGGCGCTCGGCGAAACCGCCGCGAAGCGCGTGCTGGAAGCGGGCGAGGCGTGGCGGCCGTGGCGCGCGTACGCGGTCATGCACTTGTGGCAATCATTGGCAAAGGAGCAACGATGAAGCACTGCGATTTCTACGACAGTCCCCAGGGGCGCATGCTGCTCGTCGCGAACGACGAAGGGCTGTGCGGCGTGTACTTCGACGGACAGAAATATCTTCCCGACATCGATCCGGCGTGGCGGCACGATCCGAATCACACGACGCTCGAGCAGGCGAAGCGCGAGCTCGAGGAATATTTCGCCGGCGAGCGCAAGCGCTTCGAGGCCGCGCTCGCGCCCGAGGGCACGCCGTTCCAGCGCGCGGTGTGGAGGGCGATCTCGACGGTCGCGTTCGGCGAGACGATCACCTACGGCGAGCTCGCGCGTAGGGCGGGAAGCCCGGGCAGCGCGCGCGCCGCGGGCGCCGCGACCGGTCGCAACCCGATCGGCGTCATCGTTCCCTGCCACCGGATCGTCGGGTCGAACGGCAGCCTCACGGGCTACGCGGGCGGGATCGAGCGGAAGCGCGCGTTGCTCGCGCTGGAGTCGGGAGTCCGGGAGCTGCAGCTGGCTGCCTGAACCCGCGCTCTAGCCGCGCTTCCGGTCCCACACATAACGCACGAACCGCTGCCAGCGGTTCGGCTTCTGCGCTAGTTGGTTCCTCATCTTCTGCGCTTCGCGGTCGCGCTCGACCGATTTGCGCACCTGTTCGTGGACTTGGCGCAGCGTCAGGCCGCCGGGGCCTTTGAGCTTGTCGGGATCGTTTTCCGTCATGGCATCAAGGGGTTCGCGAAGACCCCTATGCTAAACTCGGAAAGGATTTCAAGCGAGGGATCATGTCGGGCAACACGTTCGGGCTGCTTTACTGCGTCACGTCGTTCGGCGAAAGCCACGGCCCTGCCTACGGCGGCGTGGTCGACGGCTGCCCGCCGGGGCTCGCGCTCGCCGAAGCAGACATTCAGAAGGATTTGGACCGCAGGAAGCCCGGCAAGTCCCGCCATGTGACGCAGCGCCAGGAGTCGGACAAGATCGAGATCCTATCGGGCGTGTTCGAGGGGAAGACCACCGGGACCGCGATCGGGTTTCTGATTCGCAACGAGGACCAGCGCTCCAAGGACTACTCCGCGCTCGCCGACACGTTCCGCCCCGGGCACGCGGACTACACGTACTGGCAGAAATACGGGATCCGCGACTACCGTGGCGGCGGGCGCGCGTCGGCGCGCGAGACGGCGATACGCGTCGCCGCGGGCGCGATCGCTAAGAAATGGCTGGGCGAGCGCTACGGCGTCGCGGTGCGCGGGCACCTCGCGCAGCTCGGGCCGAACAAGATCGCGTTCAGGTCCTGGGACGCGGTCGATCAGAACCCGTTTTTCTCGCCCGATCCCGCGATCGTCCCGAAGCTCGAAGCCTTCATGGACGAGCTGCGCGCCTCGGGAGATTCCTGCGGCGCGCGCGTCAACGTGGTCGCGAGCGGCGTCCCGGTCGGCTGGGGCGAGCCCGTCTACGGCAGGCTCGACTCGGACATCGCCTCCGCGATGATGGGCATCAACGCGGTGAAGGGCGTCGAGATCGGCGCGGGGTTTGCCGCGATCGAGCAGAAAGGTACCGAGCACGGCGACGAGCTGACGCCGCAAGGCTTTCTCTCGAACAACGCGGGCGGCGTGCTGGGCGGCATCTCGACGGGCCAGGACATCCTCGTCTCCATCGCGCTCAAGCCCACCTCGAGCATCCGCCTGCCGCGGCGCTCTATCGACCGCAAGGGCAACCCGACGACGGTGCAGACGACCGGCCGCCACGATCCCTGCGTCGGCATCCGCGCGACGCCGATCGCCGAGGCGATGCTCGCGTGCGTGCTCATGGACCACGCGCTGCGCCACCGCGCGCAGTGCGCAGACGTCACTTCTCCGCTGCCGCCGATTCCAGGGAAGGCGCGCTAGAGCTCGCCGGGAAGGCGTTGGCGTAGAGCAGGCGCAACCCCACGTCCGCGGTCCGGTCGGCGTCCGCCGGATACCGGTCCCACAGCGCCGCGGCTTCCGCGCGCTTCCCTTGCGCGAGGTACCCGGCCATGCCGGCCGCGATCAGGTATTGCCGGTGCCCCATGGGAAGATCGCTGTCCTTCGCCAGCAGCGCCTCGGCGATGCGCGCCATGTCCTTGCTCGCGCGCTCTCCGACGGCGCGGAACAATTCGATCCACTCGCGCTCGGCCGCGGTGAGCTGCGCGCTGCACGGCGCCCGCTCGATCCGGTCCCACACCGCTTTCGCCTCGTCGGCGGACAGCATCGGGTTCAGCGTGCGCGACAGCTCGTAGAGCGAATGGAACCAGATGTCAGAGCGGTCGACGTCGCGGCACTCGATGAGCCTCGCGTGCACCAGCTCGAGGTCCTTCTGGTAGGGGCGCGGAATGGCGACGGGCTCGGGCGGGTTGGCGGAGAGCAGGTAGTCCTTGGCGTAGCTCGCGCGCCGCGCCTGCTCGAGCGCGTCGAGGTATTCCTGCCCGTCGCCCTTGGGATCGCCGGTGGTCGTTCTCCTCCCCTCGAGCAGCGCCACGACCGGAACGCTGTAGGACAGCAGGCCGGTCAGCTCGTCGGCGGTCTGATGCAGGAAGCGGTACTTGGCCGCGTGCAGATCGAGGTAGGGGTAGTAGTCGGAATTCGCCGGCACGCCGTAGCCGAGGAACATCGGGGCAAGCGAGCGCTTGCCCCCGATGCGCCGGGCCTCGATGTCACGGATCGAGGTCACGTGGACGCGCCGCAGCTCGCGCGCGGCGCCGGGCATCGAAGCGAAGACATCGGCGAGCGGGCGGTTCAGCGTGGACGGCTCGCCCGCGACGATCAGAAGGTCGCTGCCGGTGGCGGCGAAAACCGCGTAGTCCGGGAAGTTCTCGCCGAGCGCGCGCAGCACCGACGCGATGAGGCTCGAATCGATCTCGTACATCTGGAACCATTGGACGAGGATCCCTTCGGGGTTGAGGTGGCGGCGCACCAGCCGGTAGAACTCGGAGGTGAACAGGCTCGACACCCCGCTCACCCAGGGATTCGAGGGCTCCGAGACGATGATGTCGTACTTGCGGTTGCGCGTGGAGAAGAAGGTCTTGGCGTCGTCGAAAACGATGTGGCTGCGCGGATCGGCGAAGGCGTTGGAATTGCGCGGGGCGAAGAGCCGGGAGGCCTCGGCCATCGCCGGCTCGATCTCGACCGTCTCGACCGAGCGAAGCGCGGGCGAGCCGAGCAGCGTGTGCGTCGTGAGCCCGGTGCCGATCCCGATCACCGCGGCGCTCGTCGCGTCCGGACGGTGGGCGAGCGGAACCACCGCCGTGAGCGTCATCGTGACCTCGTCGGAGACGCGCGGCCCTTCCGGGTCCATGTTGATCGCCCCGTCCGATTTTCCGTTGGTGCGCAGGCTGCGGTCGGTGCCGAAGTCCATGAGGCTCACCGTCGTCGTCTTGCCGTCGCGGTACGAGATCATGTTCGCTTCGTTCGTCGTGTACAGGTCGCCGTGGCGGAACACGCCCGACGCCATCTTGTAGGGATCGAGCTGAACCACGCTGAGGACGACACCGAAGCAGACCAGGCACAGCGCCGCAGCGCCCAGCCGCAGCGAGCGCTCTCCCGCCGCTCGCCACAGCAGCACCAGGCCGAGGCCGGCGTCGAGCGCCGCGCCGCAGGCTATCAGGCCCTTCAGTCCCAGCCAGGGCAGGCCGATGTGGGCTGCGAAGAACACGCCCGCGATCGAGCCCAGGGTGTTCGCCGAGTACACCGCGCCGATCGCCTTCTCGCCCTGGCCCCCGCGCAGCAGCGCGTAGGTGATGAGAGGCAGCGTCATGCCCGCGCAGAACGTCGCGGGGAACATCACGGCAAGCGCGATGCCGTGGCTGGACACGAGAAAGAGCGCGTAGCCCGCGTCGGTCCTCGCGAGCGCCTGGATCACCAGCCGCATCAGTTCGAACATCCGGCCGTACAGCGGCAGCGTGGCGAGAGCGAGCAGCCCCATGATCGTGAGCACCACGCCGAGGAAGCGCTCCGGATCGGCGATGGCGTCGATGCGCCGGCGCACCCAGTAGCCGCCGCAGGCGATCCCGAAGATGAACGCCGACAGCATCAGCTCGAACGAATGCGTGGAGGACCCGAGCACGAGCGAGAGCATCCGGATCCAGCCGATCTCGAATATGAACGACGCCGCGCCCGTGAGCAGCGCGACGGCGAGAAGGACGCGCTCGGACCGGCCGTCCCCGCGATCGCCCGCGGCGGCGCGCGCCTCGGGAGTGGGCTCGGCGCCTCCGGCCAGGGTCCAGACGACGGCGGCGAGCACGAGGTTCAGGACGCCGGCGGTCTGCACCGTGCCGGGCAGCCCCAGGGCCTCGATCAGCACGAAGCCGCTCGCCAGCACGCCGACGGCTGCGCCGAGGCTGTTCGTGAAGTAGAGCATCGCGAGCGCCTCGCCGGGCGCCGCCGGATAGCGCCGGATCAGCCCCGCGCTCATGAGCGGGAAGGTCATGCCGAGCAGCACCGACTGTGGCAGGATCAGGGCGCCGGCGAGGGTCCATTTGAAGAGCGTCGCCGACGCCTCTCCGCCGAGCGCGGGAAGAATGCTCGTGTACGCGGCGTCGGTCGCCGCGACGAAGACCGGATGGAAGGCGAGCGCGGCGAGCCCGATCAGCGCCTCGGCCAGCGCGTAACGCCGCAGCAGATTCCTCCACCGCGCGGACCCAAGGCTGCAAAGCCACGACCCGGCCGCCATCCCGCCCATGAACAGAGCGAGCACCAGCGTCTGCGCGTAGGCGGCGTGGCCGAGGAACAGCTTGAGATAGTGGCTCCAGATCGACTCGTAGATCAGCCCCGCGAAACCGGACACGGTGAAGAGGAAGAAGAACGCGCTCCGGGGTACGCGGCTCATGTCGTCGGCTCGGCGCAGGAACGCGGCATTATACTTAGTGACATGAGAGCGTTGCCGAAGATCACGAAGCGTGCCGCCCCGGCCCTCGCGCTTGCGGCGTTGTGCTCCTGCCAAAGCGTGCAGACCACCCAGAGCGGCGTGGTCGGCGTCGAGCGCAAGCAGAGCATGTCGACGTTGGTGTCCTCCGCCCAGATGGATAAGAGCGCGGCCGATGCCTACGCGAAGGTGCTCGCCGACGCTCGCGCCAAGAACCAGCTCAACCGCGACCCCGCGCAGGTCGAGCGGGTACGCGGCATCGCGAAGCGACTGATCCCTAGCACCGCCGCCTTCCGCGGCGACGCCCCGGGCTGGAAATGGGAAGTCAACGTCATCACCACCAGCGAGGTGAACGCGTGGTGCATGCCGGGTGGCAAGATCGCGGTGTACACGGGCCTGATCAGCAGCCTGAACATCACCGACGACGAGCTCGCCGCGGTGATGGGCCACGAGATCGGGCACGCGCTGCGCGAGCACGGCCGCGAGCGGGCGAGCGAGGAGATGACGAAGCAGCTCGGTGTCGAAGTGCTGAGCGTGTTGATCGGGGTTAATCTCGAGAACCAGCTGACCGACACTATTCTGAACGTCACGCTCTCTCTGCCGCACTCACGCACCCAGGAGACCGAGGCCGACCGCATCGGGGTGGAGCTGGCCGCGCGCTCCGGCTACGATCCGCGCGCCGCCGTGTCGCTGTGGCAGAAGATGGGAAGATTGGGCGGCGGCAAGCCGCCCGAGTGGCTGTCGACGCACCCTTCGGACCAGACCCGGACGCGCGACGTGCAGAGCTACGCCGAGCGCGTCATGCCGCTGTACGAGGCGGCGCGCTCGCGCTAGCGCGGGTCCGACGGCCTTTCCGGCCGTCGTGGAGAGGGCGATCCGGTATAATTTCCGTTTGCCGCTGTCGCAATCGCAATGACCCCGCGCACGCTGTACGACAAGCTCTGGGATTCTCACGCCGTCCACGCCGAGGACGACGGCACGACCCTTCTGTACATCGACCGACACCTGGTCCACGAGGTCACGAGCCCGCAGGCCTTCGAGGGCATGAAGCTCGCGGGCCGCAAGCTTTGGCGAGTCTCGGCCAACCTCGCGGTAGCCGACCACAATGTCCCGACGACGGGCCGTGCGGCCGGGATAAGCGATCCTGTTTCGCGCCTGCAGGTCGACACGCTCGACGCGAACTGCGCCGAGCACGGCATCGTCGAATTCAGGATGAACGACGTGCGCCAGGGCATCGTGCACGTCATCGGCCCGGAGCAGGGCGCGACGCTGCCCGGCATGACCGTGGTGTGCGGAGACTCGCACACCAGCACGCACGGCGCTTTCGCCTGCCTCGCGTTCGGCATCGGCACCTCCGAGGTGGAGCACGTGCTCTCGACGCAGTGCCTGCTCGCAAAGAAGATGAAGAACATGCTGGTGCGGATCGAGGGCCCGCTGTCGCGCGGCGTGTCCGCGAAGGACGTGATACTTGCCGTGATCGGCAGGATCGGCATCGCCGGGGGAACCGGCTGCACCATGGAGTACGCGGGCAGCACGGTGCGCTCGCTCTCGATGGAAGGGCGCATGACTTTGTGCAACATGTCGATCGAAGCCGGCGCGCGCGCGGGCCTGATCGCGGTCGACGAGATGACCATCGGCTACCTGAAGGGCAGGGCGTTCGCGCCGCGCGGAGAGCTGTGGGACCGGGCCGTGGCTCATTGGCAGACGCTCAGGAGCGACCCGGGCGCGAAGTTCGACAGGGAAGTGACGATCGACGCGCGCCAGATCAAGCCGCAGGTCACCTGGGGCACTTCCCCGGAGATGGTGGTGACCGTGGACGGCCGCGTTCCCGACCCCGATCGCGAGAAGGACTCGATCCGGCGCGAGGGCATGGAGAGGGCGCTGACCTACATGGGGCTGGAGCCGAATACCCCGATGACGGAGATCCGCCTCGACAAGGTGTTCATCGGCTCGTGCACGAACTCCCGGATCGAGGATTTGCGCGCGGCCGCTGCGATCGTGCGCGGACGGCACATCGCATCGAACATCAGGCTCGCGATGGTCGTGCCGGGATCCGGGTTGGTCAAGGCGCAGGCGGAGAAGGAGGGGCTGGACCGCGTATTTCGCGACGCCGGGTTCGAGTGGCGCGAGCCGGGCTGCTCGATGTGCCTCGCGATGAACGCCGACCGGCTCGAGGCGGGCGAGCGCTCCGCGTCGACCTCGAATCGGAACTTCGAAGGCAGGCAGGGCACAGGCGGGCGCACGCACCTGGTGAGCCCCGAGATGGCGGCGGCGGCGGCGATCGCCGGCCACTTCGTCGACGTGCGCCAATGGAGATAGGAAGGCGCTGATGGAGAAATTCACCGTGCTGAACGGGCTGGTCGCTCCGATGGACCGCGCCGACGTCGACACCGACGTCATCATCCCGAAGCAATTCCTGAAATCGATCAAGCGCACCGGGTTCGGTCCCAACCTGTTCGACGGGTGGCGCTATCTCGACGAAGGCTGGCCGGGCAAGCCCCAGTCGGAGCGCAGGCTCAACGCGGATTTCGTGCTCAACCAGCCGCGCTACCGGGGCGCGAGCATCCTGCTCGCACGCAAGAACTTCGGCTGCGGCAGCTCCCGGGAGCATGCGCCCTGGGCGCTCGCCGAGTACGGCTTTCGCGCCGTCATCGCGCCCTCGTACGCCGATATCTTCTTCAGCAACTCCGTGAAGAACGGCCTCCTGCCGGTCGCGCTCACCGAGAGCGAAGTCGATCGTCTGTTCCACGAGGTCGCGGCGTTTCCCGGGTTCCGTCTCGTCGTCGACCTCGAGAAACAGACCGTCGCGACGCCCGACGGCGCCACGGCGATGCGTTTCGAGATCGCCCCGTTCTTCAAGTACTGCCTGACGAACGGCCTCGACGACATCGGGCTGACTCTGCGCCACGCCGACAAGGTCCGCGCCTTCGAGGAGAAGCGCCGTCTCGAGCAGCCCTGGCTGTTCGGCTAGGCGATCATGAACATCGCAGTGCTTCCGGGCGACGGCGTCGGACCGGAGGTCGTAGCCGAGGCGGTGAGGGTCCTCGAGGCTCTGGGCCTCGGGCTCGAAATGGAAAGCGCGCCGGTCGGCGGAGCGGCCTATGACGCGGCGGGGGACCCGATCCCCGGCGCCACGCTCGCGCTCGCGAAAAGCGCCGACGCGGTCCTGTTCGGCGCCGTCGGCGGCCCGCGCTACGACGCGCTGCCGCGCGCGAAGCGCCCCGAGCAGGCCATCCTCGTGCTCAGGAAGGAGCTGGACCTCTTCGCCAATCTGCGGCCCGCATCGGTCTTCCCCGAGCTCGCGGACGCGTCGACGTTGCGGTCCGAGGTCGTGGCGGGGCTCGACCTGCTCATCCTGCGCGAGCTGACCGGGGACATCTACTTCGGCCAGCCACGCGGGATCCGCACCGACGCGAACGGAACGCGCGAAGGCTTCGACACCATGCGCTACTCAGAGCTGGAGATCCGGCGCATCGCGCACGCGGGGTTCCGCGCGGCGCTCAGGCGCAGGAAGAAGCTCTGCTCGGTCGACAAGGCCAACGTGCTCGAGACCTCGCAGCTGTGGCGCGAGGTCGTGGCCGCGGTCGGCAGGGAATACCCTGGCGTCGAGCTCACGCACATGTACGTCGACAATGCCGCGATGCAGCTCCTCAAGAATCCGAAGCAATTCGACGTCATCGTGACCGGGAACATGTTCGGGGACATCCTCTCGGACGAGGCGTCGATGCTGACCGGCTCGATCGGCATGCTGCCCTCGGCCTCGCTCGACGAAAAGGGCAAGGGCCTGTACGAGCCGATCCACGGGTCCGCGCCCGACATCGCCGGAAAGAACCTTGCCAATCCGCTGGCGACGATCCTCTCGGCCGCGATGATGCTGCGCCACAGCCTCGACCAGGATGCCGCCGCCGCACGGATCGAGGCGGCGGTGAGGAAGGTCCTCTCGCAGGGCTACCGCACCGCCGACATCTTCCGGCCCGGAACGCGCAGGGTCGGCACCCGCGAGATGGGAGATTCCGTCGTCGCCGCGTTGTAGGCCGTCTGCGGCGCGGTGCGCTAGCATACGGGTACGGGTGACCCAGGAATTGCCATGATGCGAGTCGGATTCGTTGGCTGGCGCGGGATGGTCGGATCGGTGCTGATGCAGCGCATGCACGCCGAGCGCGATTTCGCGCTCATCGAGCCGGTTTTCTTCTCGACTTCCCGCGTAGGGCAGATGGGGCCCTTCATCGGGAAGGAAACGGCGCCGCTCAAGGACGCGAAGAACGTCAGGGAGCTCGCCGCGATGGACGCGGTCGTATCCTGCCAGGGAGGCGACTACACGAACGAGGTCCATCCGCAGCTGCGGGCCTCGGGCTGGAAGGGCTACTGGATCGACGCTGCGTCCGCCCTGCGCATGCGCGACGACGCGGTGATCATCCTCGACCCGGTCAACGGGCACCAGATCGAGAGCGCGCTCTCGCGGGGCGTTCGCAACTACATAGGCGGGAACTGCACCGTGAGCCTCATGCTCATGGGTATGCACGGCCTGTTCAAGGCCGATCTGGTCGAGTGGGTGACCGCGATGACCTACCAGGCCGCCTCGGGCGCGGGCGCCGAGCATGTGCGCGAGCTCGTGCGGCAGATGGGGTTCGTGCACCAGGCCGCGGAGGCGACGCTGGACGACCCCGCTGCGGCCATCCTCGAGGTCGATCGGTCCGTGAGCGCCGCGCTCCGGGACGGTTCGCTGCCGCACGCCCAGTTTGGCCAGTCGCTCGCGGGAAGCCTGCTTCCCTGGATCGACAAGGATCTCGGCAACGGTCAGAGCCGCGAGGAATGGAAGGGACAGGCCGAGGGCAACAAGATCCTGGGCCGCGAGGACCGGCCGGTCCCGATCGACGGGGTGTGCGTGCGTATCGGAGCGATGCGCTGCCACAGCCAGGCGCTCACGGTGAAGCTGCGGCGCGACGTTCCGCTTGACGAGGTCGAGCAGATGCTCGCCGAGGCGAACGATTGGGTGAGGGTGGTTCCGAACCAGCGCGAAGCGAGCCTTCGCGATCTCACGCCCGCCGCGGTGAGCGGCACGCTTCAGGTGCCGATCGGGCGGATTCGCAAGCTCGCGCTCGAGCGAAACGGCTCATATCTGGCTGCGTTTACGGTCGGAGACCAACTGCTCTGGGGCGCCGCCGAGCCGCTCAGGCGAATGCTGCGCATTCTCCTGGACTCGAGGTCCTAGCCCTCGAGTAGGGCGCTCTGGCTGGGCCCCGGTCTCCGGGTGAAAACAGGCAAACTCCCTGTAAAAATAAAGGCTTCAGGCAATTTCCGACGTGAAAGTTTAGCTTGCAAGGCTAAGGCCATGATGGTATTTTAGTTTGTTTCCACTTAGGTTTAGGGTGGCAAGTGGGGAGCTTCGCCTCTAAAACTTCTTTGGCGGTATTCGCGAGCTTGGCCGCGCCCACGCTCGCGCTGGCCGCCGGCTTGGGCAAACTGTCGGTGCTGTCCTCGCTCGGGCAGCCGCTCAAGGCGGAAATCGAGATCGTTTCCCTGCAGCGCGGTGAAGGCGACTCGCTGGGCGCGCGTCTTGCGCCGTCGGACGTGTTCCGCCAGGCGAACGTCGACATGAATCCGGCGCTGTCGTCGATCAAATTCGGGGTTCAGCGCAAGGAGAGCGGCCAGTACGTGATGACCCTCGCTTCCACGCAGCCCATCAACGAGCCATTCGTGGACATGCTCGTCGAGCTCAACTGGGCGAACGGGCGCCTGGTACGCGAATACACGTTCCTCCTCGATCCGCCTGAATACGCCGGCCCGAAGAGAGCGGCCTCGACCCAGGCTGCCGCCCCTGCTGCGGCGGCTCCTGCACTGGTCGTCCCCGCGCTGGCGCCTGCCGAGCAAGCGGCCCCTCAGGGGACGGTACCCGGGGAGGCAAAGGCCCCTGCGGTGGCGCCCGCGGAGCCTACCCCCGTCGTCGCGGCCGTGCCCCTCGGGCCGAACGTTCCCGGGCAGCCCGCCCCGGCGGAAGCTGCCGCCAACGCGTCCGCCGCACCCAACGCCAAAGCGGCCGTGGAGCCCGTACCCTTGCCCGCAGGACAGGTCGAGGTTCTGCCGGTCGAGCCCACGCGCGCCGAGCCCGAAACCGCTCAGGTCGATACCGCGCCCGCGCCAGCTGCGCCCAGCGATCTCGTCCAAGAGCCTGGCGTCAAGAGCAGCTACGAAGTCGTGCGCGGTGACACGCTCTCGAAGATCGCGATGCGCAACAAGGTCGAGGGAGTTAGCCTGCAGCAGATGCTCGTGGCCCTGTTCCGCGCCAACCCGGACGCGTTCGTAGCGGACAACATGAACCGGCTGCGGGCGGGCAAGATCATCAACATCCCGGACCCGGATGCCTCCGAGAGCATCGCGCCCGCGGATGCAAGGCGCATCGTTTCGGCCCAATACGCCGACTTCAACGACTACCGGCGCAGCCTGGGGATCGCGGTGGCGTCGGCGTCCACGCCCCGAGCGACCCGGCAAGCGTCGGGCCAGATCAGCCCGCCGAAGGAGGAGAAGCCGGCCGCGCCCAAGGAACCTCCCAAGGACGAGCTGCGCCTCTCGCGCGGCGACGAAGGAAAGCGCGCAGCAAAGGGGCCCGGCCCTTCTGCCGCGGATGATCTGGCGGCCAAGGACAACGCGCTGAAGGAGGCGAACGAGCGCATCGCAATCCTGCAGAAGAACGTGCAGGACCTTCAGAACCTCGTCGAGATGAAGAACAAGGCGGCAGCCCAGCTGCAGCAGCAGGCGGAAGCGGCCAAGGCGGCGGCCGCCAAGGCTGAAGCTGCCAAAGCTGTGCCCGCCCCCAAGGTCGAGCCCGCGCCAGTCGTGACGAAGGCACCGGAACCCAAGGCTCCGGAAGCTGCCAAGGCTGCGCCCGCAGCGAAAGCTCCCGAAGCACCCAAAGCCCCCGAAGCGGTGAAAGCCCCTGAACCCGCGAAGGAGCCGGCAGCCGTCGTCGCCAAGGCTGAGCCGGCGCCGGCTCCCAAGGCGGAACCGGCAAAGGCGCCGGAGGCGCCGAAAGCTCCGGAGGCGGCCAAGGTCCCCGAGCCAGCGAAAACCGAAGCGGCCAAGGCTACGCCCAAGAAGCCCGCGCCGGCGCCCCAGGTCGAAACAAGCTTCATCGATGACCTGATCGGCGACCCCCTGTACCTGGGCGGGGCTGGCGGCGTCGTTGTACTGCTCGCCGGCTACGCGGCCTATGCCTGGCGCAGGAAGCGCAGTTCGCAGTTCGAGAACAGTATCATGAGCGTCGTGCCGTCGGATGCAGACTCCGTGCTGGGAAGCGTCGGCGGGCGCAATGTCGATACGAGCTCGAGCTCGATCCAGAGCGATTTCGGCCAGGGCTCGACCAAGGCGAGCGCCGAGGAGATCGATCCCATCGCCGAGGCCGACGTCTACATGGCCTACGGGCGCGATGCGCAAGCGGAAGAGATTCTCAAGGAGGCCCTTTCCAAGGACTCCAGCCGCCAGGCAATTCGCGTCAAGCTGCTCGAGATCTACGCCAACCGGAAAGACAGCCGGGCGTTCGAAAGCGCGGCGAACGAGCTGCATTCGGCGACCGGAGGGCGCGGGGCGGAGTGGGAGAAGATCGCCGCACTGGGATTGTCCATCGACCCGAGCAATCCTCTCTACGGAGGCAAGCCGGGTGGCACTCCGCCGCCCGCACCGCCGTCCCAGCTCCCGCCGGGGTTCAACGAGACGGCGCAGACGCCGGCCTTCAATCCGCCGACTACCGTCGCGCCCTCGGCGCCGGAAACGGAGGTTCCGCTCAACATCGATTTTGACATCGGCACGTCGACTGCGGGAGCGGCGGCGCTGCCGGATCTCGACATTGGCCTGGCCTCGTCCTCGTCGTCGCAACCCGCGGCGGGTCTGGATTTCGACCTCGGCCTCGGAGGAGGCGACAAGGCCGCCGCAGCGGCACTTGCGCCCGCGCCCGCGGCGCCCGCTGCGGTGGAACCCGCTCTCAGCATCGACTTCGATCTGCCGATGGGCGACAAGGCGGTGCCCGCGGCGGCTGCGGCTTCGGCGCCAGC
>Ga0187773_10000024_pt1 | contig 63889 bp, 68 predicted proteins | sample 0216_BV02_MP05_1_FD_133133 | JGI IMG/M metagenome (GOLD analysis project Ga0187773, IMG submission 133133) | Tropical peat soil microbial communities from peatlands in Department of Meta, Colombia - 0216_BV02_MP05_10_MG | ecosystem: Environmental > Terrestrial > Soil > Wetlands > Peat | place...
TGGCGACGCCGATGCGCCCGCCGTCGGACTTCTCCTACAGCAAGTGCGTCATGAAGGCGGGGATGATCTGGGACGAGGTCGAGCGCGCGGGGCTCTCGGGCGTGAAGGGCGTGTGGTGCCACGAGGCGGGCGGCGCGCGCATGTTCAACGTCATCGCGATCAGGCCGGCTTACGCGGGGCACGCGAAACAGGCGGCGATGGCCGCGGCGAGCTGCCAGTCGGGCTCCTACCTCGGGCGCTTCGTCGTGGTCGTCGACGAGGACATCGATCCCACGAACCTGTTCGAGGTGCTGTGGGCGATGTGCACGCGCTGCGATCCGGCCGAGGACATCGACATCGTCAGGAAGATGTGGAGCGGACCGCTCGACCCGCGTATCCCGCGCGGCGCGAGCTGGAATTCACGCGCCGTCATCGACGCCTGCCGCCCCTACGAGATGCTGAAGGAGTTTCCGCCGGTCGCGCGCGCAACGCCTGAGCTTCGGGCGAAGGTCGAAGCGAAGTTCAGGGACATCCTCTCGAAGCTCTAGGCGCGCTGCGCTATAATCCCGCCCCTACGGTGGCCGTAGCTCAGCTGGTAGAGTCCCGGATTGTGATTCCGGTTGTCGTGGGTTCGAATCCCATCGGCCACCCCACTCTCTCCTTCCGCGATGGGCGAGAACAAGAAGATCCGCTGGCGCGCCGAGCCGGAGAAGCATAACTATCCCGCCGCCGAGTCGTATCTGAGTCTCATCTACGACTTGCCCTCGGCTAGGCGTCTCGTTCAACAGCTGCGTCGCGCGCGGACCTCCACCTTCAAGTCGAAAGATATCTTCCGCGCGTCCGGTCTCTCGCTCCTGGGTGTCAGCAACTCGCACCTGCAGCGCGACCGCGAGAAGATCAGGGAAGGCGAGAAGCTCTCCCCGCTTCTCCTCGTGCGCCACTCGGAATTGGGCAAGGTGATCGTCGCGGACGGCTACCATCGCCTGTGCGCGGTCTACTCGTTCGACGAGGACGCCGAGATTCCCTGCAAGATCGTCTAGCCGATGGACGCCCTCTCAGACATGCTCCGGCTGGTGAAGCTCACGGGCGCGGTCTACTTCGCCGCCGATTTTTCCGCGCCCTGGTGCATCAGCGCCGACGATGAAGCTGCCGGCGGTGCGCTCCCCAAGAGCGAGCACATGATCTTCTTCCATCTGCTCACGCAGGGAAGCTGCTTCGCCAGGCTTCCCGACGGCGAGTCCGTGCACTTCGAAGCCGGGGACCTGATCGTCCTCCCGCACCAGGACTTTCACGTGATGGGAAGCGCGCCCGGCCTCGCGCCGGTGCCGATCAACGAGTTCTTCGTGCCGGCCGCCGCGGGGCAGATCGCGCGGGCGAGCCTCGGCGGCGGCGGGGAAGTCACGCGCATCGTGTGCGGTTTCCTGTCCCTCGACAAGCGCCTCGCGGGCCCGCTGCTCGACAATCTGCCGCGTCTCATCCGGGTCCGGGTGGATCGCGGCGAGGCCGCCGCGTGGCTCGCCAGTTCCGTCAAGCTGACCCTCGCCGAGGAAGCCTCGCCCCGCGCGGGCAGCGGCGTCATGCTCGCCAAGCTCTCGGAGCTGATGTTCGTCGAGGCTCTGCGGAACTACATCGAAGCGCTGCCGCCCGAGCAGACCGGCTGGCTTGCGGGCCTGCGCGACCGCTACGTCGGCCGGGCGCTGACCCTACTGCACGCGCGCCCGGCGGAGCCCTGGACCGTTGATTCTCTGGCGAAGGAAGTCGCGCTCTCGCGCTCGGCGCTCGCACAGCGCTTCACCGACTTGCTGGGAACGGCGCCGATGCAGTACCTGACTCGCTGGCGGCTGCAGCTCGCCGCGCAGATGCTGCATTCGGAGCGCCGCGGCGTGGGCGCGGTCGCAAGCGACGTCGGCTACGAATCCGAAGCCGCGTTCAACCGCGCTTTCAAGCGCGAATTCGGCTCCCCGCCCGCCGCGTGGCGCAAGGCCGGAGCGGGCGGCAGGCGGGCGTCCTCGCGGCGCAGGCTCACTTCGCCCGCATGACCCCCGCGTAGCGGTCGGCCATCTGCGGCTGCGACGCGTAGCGGTCCATCCGGTTGCCCATCGCGCGGTCGAGCGCGTCGAGCCGGCTTCCCGGATCGGGGTGCGTCTGGAACATCAGCGCAAGCTCCGAGTCCTTGGGGTTCGAGGCCTGCAGCATCTGGATGACCGATGGAAGCCCGAAAGGGTCGTAGCCCGAGCGCGCGGCGATGACCACGCCCATGCGGTCCGCCTCGAACTCATCGTCCTTGTCGAGGCCGCGCAGCATGACCTCCTTCATTCCGCCGACCAGCTTCTCCTTTGCCGCGGCGTTGCGCTGCCCGCCCTGCTCGAGGTACAGGGAGAGCGCGTTCGCGCCCGCCTCCATGCCTTTGCTCTTGCGCATGGCCGTCAGGTGGTGCTTGCGCACGACGTGGGCGATCTCGTGGGACAGCACGCCCGCGAGCTCCGCCTCGTTCTTGAGGCGCTGCAGCAATCCCCGGCTGATCAGCACGTAGCCTCCCGGCGTGGAGAAGGCATTGACGGTGTTGGTGTCGAGCACGCCGAACTGCCAGTTGAGGCCCGGGCGCTCGGAGTGCAGCGACAGCCAGCGCCCGACCCGGTTCACGTACTGCTCGACGGCTGGATTGTCGAGGAGCGGGCTCGCGCCGACGAGGACCGCGGCGTAGTCCGCGCCGATCTCCGCCTCCTGCTTCTCGTCGACGTCCTTGAACGCCTCGCGGAGGTTCTTTCCCGTGTCGATGAGGCGGTTGAGGTTGAGATTGAACTGGGCCGCCGCCCCTCCGGGGAGCATGCCCGAGGCGAGAAGCACTGCCGCTGCGAGAAAGCGGGTCATTTCGGCGCCGGGAGATAATCGATCTTCTGGTTCTTCAGCTGCGGATTCTCCGCGGCGAAGCGCTCGGCGTCGCTCTGCGTGGCGGCGAAGGCGGCCATCTTCTTCACCTCGGCGGGATTCGGCTTGGCCTTCTGGATATCTTCCTTGTCCAGGCCGCGCACGCCGGTGGTAACGGTCTGCCCCGAGGAGCCCGTCCGGGCGACGCTGAACAGCGATTTCAGCCCCGAGGCGAAGCTCGACTGGCTGGAGTTCATGCGGATCGACAGCATGCGTACCCAGCCCGACTGCGTTCCGGATTCGATCCGCATCCAACCGTTCTGGCGGTCGAGCACCTTGACCTGCGCCTTCTCGGACAGGGTGCCGACTGTCTGCGCGTCGGTGAAGGGCTCCTTCTTGATTTCGGTTTCGCGAACGGCGTAGCCCGTCTCCTGCGCGAAGGCCGGCGCGGCGAGGAGCACGAGGACGAGGAGCCCGAACCTCATGCGGCGGCTCTCGGCTCGAACAGTTCGACTTCCTGGGTTCTCCCTTTCACCTTGTACGACCCGCGGGAGGTGAATGTGAACGAATTATGGCACGCGTCCACCGTCTCGCGGGAGACCAGGATGCGGGAGTGCGCCTCCTTGGTCAGGCCCTCGATGCGGCTGGCGAGATTCACCGCGTCCCCGATCGCCGTGTAGTCGAGCTTCTGCTCGGCGCCGATGAACCCGACCACGGCCGACCCCGAGTGGATGCCGATGCCCACATCGAAGTCTCCATCGGCCTCGTCGAGCTCGCGCTTGAACGCGAGCAGCACCTGTTCCATCTCGAGCGCGGCGGCGACGGCGTGCTCGGCGTGCTTCGGATCGTCGAGCGGAGCGCCCCAGAACGCCATGATGCAGTCGCCGATGAACTTGTCGAGCGTGCCACCATGCCGGAACACGACCTCCACTTGGCGCGAGAAATAGCGGTTGAGCAGCGCGACGATCTCCTGCGGCGGGCGCGTCTCGGAGAGCGTGGTGAAGCCGCGGATATCGGAGAACAGGATCGAGATCTGCCGGGTCTTCCCGGACAGCGACTCGATCGTCTCGCCCTGATCGACGATCTTCTTCACGACGGCCGGGTTGAGGAAGCGCGAGAACAGGCGCACCGCCTGTTCCCGGATCTGCTTTTCCCGCAGATACGCGAGCATGGCCCCGAAAAGGTAGAGCGTCCACGCGAACGCGAGCGGCACGGCGACCGGCAGCAACAGTCCCGCGCTTAGCGCGGCGTATTGCGCGCCGAAAAGCGCGGCCGAGACCGCCGCGAGCGCCACGCCCGTCTCGACGGCGTTGCGACCGAGCCGGAACGCGGCGAGCACCAGCGCAAGGAGCACGGCCGCGAGCGCCATGCGCGCATAGTCGGGCGCGATCCTCATCGCGCGCTGATTCTTCAGGTTGTCGATCGCCGTGGCGAGGATCTCCACGCCGGCATGAACCGCGGAGACCGGCGTGACGCGCAGATCCCCGAGGCCAGCGGCGCTGGCGCCGACGACCACGATCATGTCCTTCAGCTCGTCGGCCGGGCGCTCGCGCTTCTTGCGGCCGAAGTCCTCGTATAGGTCGGCAAAGGAGATGCGCGGGAACGACCCTTCGGCCCCGCGCCAGTTCAGCACGATCGACTCTTCGTCCGGGATCGCGACCCCCAGGCCGCGGGCGACCCGCGCCGGCAGCGACGGCAGCCTCCATCCGTACGCGGGCATCGCGACCCAGTAGCGCCTTCCCACCCCGTCGTCGTCGAGAAAGTTGATGATGCCCGACCTCCGCCAGTGCTCCTCGTCCAGGGCCTGCGGAGGGAGGAGCTGAATGCGCGCATCGGGCTTCGCCGATCCGCCGCGCTCGAGCCCCAGCACGTCGGCGACCTGCGCCACAGGCACGCCCTGCGGGTCGCCGGCCGGATCCAGACGCACGATCGGAAAGTAGACGTTGTTCATCCCCTTCAGCGCGCGGTTGAATGCGCGATCGCTCTCGCGGTCGCGCGTGTCTTCCTCGCCGAAGAGGATGTCGAAGACGATCGCGCGCGGCTTCTGCGCCTCGATCCCCGCGACCAGGTCGGCGTAGACGGATCGCGGCCAGGGAAACTTTCCCGCGGCATCCTGCATGCGCGCGAGGCTGGGCTCATCGATATCGACGATGACGATGTCGGGATCAGGTGCCAGCGAGCGAGCGTGCGTTCGCACCAGGAGATCGGATATCCGGCCCTCGACGGCCTGGAGAATATGCAGGCGTCCGATCTCGAGCACCGCGGCCAGAAGCAGCAGCGCCGCGCCAGCGTGAAGCGGTCGGTCGCGCAAAATCACTTCGCGCCGCCTCTCAGTGCTTCTGGTATTGCGTCGCGCCGAACAGGATCTCGCGGGCTTTGGCGTCGTATTCGCCCGGGGGCGTAGTCTGGACGTCGGCGAGGGTCTTGAGCGCGCGCTGCACCGCGGGCCGCGCGTGGATCCCGTCGAACCAGGCCTTCACCTTCGGAAACTCCGTCCAGTCGATTCCGCTGCGCTCGCTGTTGCGAAGCCACGGGAAGATCGCTATGTCGGCGATCGAGTAGTCCGCACCGGCGAAGTACGCGGTCTCCGACAGGCGCCTTTCCATCACGCCGTGCAGGCGCTTCACCTCGTTGCCGTAGCGCCTGATCGCGTACTCGATCTTCTCCGGCACGGCGTTGCTGCGGAAGTGCCCCGACTGCCCCATCATCGGTCCGATGTTGCCCATCTGGAACATCAGCCACTGCAGCGCCACGTACCTGCCGCGGTCGTCGCGCGGAAGAAGCTTGCCGCTCTTTTCAGCGAGGTAGACGAGGATAGCGCCCGACTCGAATAACGAGATGGGCTTGCCGCCGGGGCCGTCCCGGTCGACGATCGCCGGGATCTTGTTGTTCGGGCTGATCCTCAGGAATTCCGGCCCGAACTGCTCGCCCCTCCGGATGTTCACCGGACGGATCTCGTGCTCAAGGCCGGTCTCCTCGAGCATGATGTGGATCTTGTGGCCGTTGGGCGTGGGCCATGTATACACTTCGATCATTCGCTTCCCTTTCGCTGGAGCTGCAGGAGAACTGGCGCGCCCGGCGGGACTCGAACCCACAACCCCCAGCTTAGAAGGCTGGTGCTCTATCCAGGTTGAGCTACGGGCACGTGAAGCTTCGTGCCGCGGCCTCCACTCATCGGCCGCGAGAATCTGGTCGGGGTGGAGAGATTTGAACTCCCGACATCTTGCTCCCAAAGCAAGCGCGCTACCAGGCTGCGCTACACCCCGCGGGTGTGGCATATTACGCCTGCCCGCGGATCAGGGTCAACGCGCCGCGGCTCCCGCTGACGGGGTGAAAACCGCTTGCGAGTTTGCAATTTCTGGTATCAAATGATTTCTCGGGAGCGCAACACGGAGTCCGCGATCTTGGAACTGCTGTCCAAGGCTTTCCCCCCCTATGTACCGAAGAAGGGCGAGGACTACATGTGCCTCCCCCAGCGCACGCATTTCAGGAAGATGCTGTCGGCGCTGAAGGTGGAGCTGTCGCGCGACATCGACCGCACCGTGCACGAAATGCAGGACGACGCGACGGTGTTCGCCGACCCCAACGACCGAGCCAGCCAGGAGTCGGACATCTCGCTGGAGCTGCGCAACCGCGACCGGGAGCGCAAGCTCATCCGGAAGATCGATGAGACGATCGCGCGTATCGACAAGAACGACTACGGCTACTGCGAGAAATGCGGCATCGAGATCGGCCTCAAGCGCCTCGAGGCGAGGCCGACCGCGACCCTTTGCATCGACTGCAAGACGCTGGACGAGCAGCGCGAGAGGCAGAGCGGGAAGTAGCCCGCCCGGTACTTTCCGTCAGTGCTGCGCCGCGGCGGCGGCCTCTTTCACCGCTTTCATGGAGAGGCGCACCCGGCCCTTCTCGTCGGCCTCGAGCACCTTGACCTTCACCTGCTGGCCTTCCTTCAGGTAGTCGGACACGTTGTTGACGCGCTCGTTCGCGATCTGCGAGATGTGCAGCAGGCCGTCCTTGCCGGGCAGCAACTGCACGATGGCGCCGAAGTCCAGAAGCTTAAGCACCGTGCCGTCGTAGATCCTGCCGACCTCGACGTCGGCGGTTATGTCCTCGATTCGCTTCTTCGCGGCCTGCCCCCCTTCCGAGGACACGCAGGCGATCGACACCGTGCCGTCGTCGGTGATCTCGATCGTGGTCCCGGTCTCCTCCTGCAGCGCGCGGATGACCACCCCGCCCTTGCCGATGACGTCGCGGATCTTCTCGGGGTTGATCTTGATCTTGATGATGCGAGGGGCGAAGCTCGAGATCTCGGCGCGCGAGCCCTCGAGCGCCTGCTTCATGATGCCGAGGATGTGCATCCGTCCTTCGCGCGCCTGCGCGAGCGCCACCTGCATGATCTCCTTGGTGATGCCCTCGATCTTGATGTCCATCTGGAGCGCGGTAATGCCGCGCTCGGTGCCCGCGACCTTGAAGTCCATGTCGCCGAGGTGATCCTCGTCGCCCAGGATGTCGGTCAGGACCGCGAAGCGCTTGCCTTCCTTGATGAGGCCCATCGCGATGCCGGCGACGTGCGCCTTCATCGGGACGCCCGCGTCCATGAGCGCGAGGCTGCCGCCGCACACCGACGCCATAGAGGACGAGCCGTTCGACTCGGTGATCTCGGACACGACCCGCATCGAGTACGCGAATTCTTCCGGGCTCGGAAGCATCGCCACCAGTGCGCGCTTGGCCAGACGCCCGTGGCCGATCTCGCGCCGCTTCGGCGATCCCATGCGGCCGGTCTCGCCAGTGGCGTAGGGCGGCATGTTGTAGTGGAGCATGAAGCGCTCCTTGTACTCCCCCATCAGCGCGTCGATGATCTGCTCGTCGCGCCCGGTGCCCAGCGTGGCCACCACCAGCGCCTGGGTCTCGCCGCGCGTGAACAGCGCGGAGCCGTGGGTGCGCGGAAGAACGCCGACGCGCACCGCGATCGGCCGGACCGTGCTGGTGTCGCGGCCGTCGATGCGCGGCTCGCCATCGAGGATCTGGTTGCGCACGATCTTCGACTCGAGCGCGAAGCAGATGTCCTTCACCACGTTCGCCTCGGGGCCACCCTCGGCGCCGACGCTGATCGCCTCGAACACGCGCTTCCAGATGGCGTCGATCGCTTCCGAGCGCGCCTGCTTCTGCTTGACCTTGAACGCCGCGCGCAGATCGGCTTCCGAGAGCTCGCGGATCTTCTCGACGAGCGCCTGGTCCTTCTCGGCGGCCTTCCAGTCCCAGTCCGGCTTGGCCGTCTGGTCCGCGAGCTCGTAGATCGCCTGGATCGCCGCCTGCATCTGCTGGTGGCCGAACACGACCGACCCGAGCATCACGTCCTCGGGCAGCTCGGCCGCCTCGGATTCCACCATCAGCACGGCGTGCTGCGTGCCGGCAACGACGAGGTTGAGCTTGCTCTCCTTGAGCTGCGTCGCGGTGGGGTTCAGGACATATTCGCCGTTGATGTAGCCCACGCGCGCGGCGCCGATCGGGCCGTTGAACGGTATTCCGGAGAGCGTCAGCGCAGCCGACACGCCAATCATTGCCGGGACGTCGGGATCGACCTCGGGGTTGCACGACATCACCTGGGCGACGACCTGCACCTCGTTGTAGAAGCCGTCCGGGAAGAGGGGCCGGATGGGCCGGTCGATCAGGCGCGAGGTAAGCGTCTCCTTCTCCGACGGCCTTCCCTCGCGCTTGAAGAACCCGCCGGGGATCTTGCCGGCGGCGTAGGTCTTCTCGACGTAGTCGCAGGTGAGCGGCAGGAAGTCCTGCCCCGCTTTCGCATGCCTGGCGCCGACCACGGTGCACAGCACCACGGTGTCGTCCATGCTCACCACGACGGCGCCGTGCGCCTGGCGCGCGATCTCGCCGGTCTCCAGCGTGACCTGGTGCGCTCCGTAGGTGAAAGTCTTCTTGATTGGGGCTAGCGCCATGATGGTATCGATCCGTTCAGTGAGCCCGGGCGCAGGGCCGGGGCGATTCTTGGTGAGGAGGGGCGCCGGCGAGGAACGCCGTGCCTTTGGTGGAGCTCGGGGCGCCCGTCAGGATCCATGGGCGCCGAGGAAAGTCACTTGCGCAGGCCAAGTTGCTCGATCACCTGGTGATACTTCCCGTTGTCCTTTCGCTTGAGATAGTCGAGCATCTTGCGCCGCTGGCTGACGAGCTTCAGCAGCCCGCGGCGTGAATGGTGGTCCTTGACGTGCGTCTTGAAGTGATCGGTCAGCCCGTTGATTCGCGCCGTGAGCAAGGCGATCTGGACTTCCGGAGAACCCGTGTCACCCGCGGCGCGCTGGTATTGCTGGACGATCTGCGCCTTTTGCGTAACGCTTACCGACATGCTCTGCTCTGATTTGTCTCTTCGCGAAAGGCGGGCATTTTACCTTGGAATCAGCGCCTTTCACAAGCTTTTCGCGGGCTCAGGAGCGTGCGACCAGACGCCTCGGCCTGAGCGTTCCGCCAGAGACTTCGCCGGCGCCGAGGAAGGTCTCGTCCTCGCCGAACACCGCGACGCGGCCCTCCCCCGCGCCGGCCGGGACCTCCTGTCCCAGGCGGAATCTCGCCGCGAGCGCGGACTCGAGCCGCAGGCGCGGCCAGGACGCGAGCAGGACCTGCGGCGGCAGCAGCCGGGTCCGCCTCTCTTCCGTCGAGAGCCCCTCGAGATCCGCGAGGCCGACCGACTGCTCCACCGTGAAGGGTCCGACCGCGAGGCGCCGGAGCGCCGCTACGTGCGCGCCGCAGCCCAGGGCCTCGCCGATATCCTCCGCAAGCGTGCGGATGTAGGTGCCCTTGCTGCACTCGACGTAGAGGGTCGCGGCATCCCCTTCGAAGGTCTCGAGGTCCAGCCGGTGGATGGCGATGCGCCTGGCCGCACGATCGACGCTTTCGCCGAGCCGCGCATACACGTACAGCGGGCGGCCCTCGTGTTTGATGGCCGCGTGCATGGGCGGCACCTGATCGATCTCACCGCGGAAGCGCTCGAGCGCCGCTCTCAGCCCGCTCTCCGAAACCGCCACGTCCGAGCGGGACAGCACGTTCCCCTCGGCATCACCGGTGTCCGTGCGGGCGCCCAGGGCAATGCGCGCGCGGTAGGCCTTGTCTGCCTCGAGCAGGGCCCCCGAGAACTTGGTCGCCTCGCCGAGCGCAACGACGAGCAGCCCGCTCGCAAGCGGGTCGAGCGTCCCCGTGTGGCCCGCCCGCGCAGCGCCGAGCAGACGCCTCGCCCGCTGCAGCACGGCGTTCGAGCTGGGGCCGGAGGGCTTGTCGAGGAGCAGCACGCCGTCGACCGCGTCGCCCACGGCGGTCTACTCGTCCTTCTTCCCCGCCACGGCCTCGTCGATGAGCCTGGACAGCCGCGCGCCGCGCTCGACCGAGGGGTCGTGGACGAAGTGCACCTCCGGAGTGACGCGGAGGTTCAGGCGGCGGCCCAGCTCCGAGCGTAGGAAACCGGCGGCGCGCGCCAAGCCCGCCTCGGTGCGCGCGAGCGCCTCGGCGTCTCCGAGCGTGGTGAAGAACACCTTGGCGTGGGCGAGATCGGGAGACACCTCCACGCCGGTGAGCGTGATCATGCCCACGCGGGGGTCCTTGAGCTCGGTATGCAGCAACGCCGACAGCTCCCGCTGGATCTGGTCGGCGACGCGGCGCAGCCTTTGCGATCCGGCCATCCGGACTCCGCTCCGTGCTAGAGCGTCCGGGCGACTTCCTGGACTTCGTAGATCTCGAACTGGTCGCCGACCTTGAGGTCGTTGAAATTCTTCAGCGACATGCCGCACTCGAAGCCGCTCTTCACCTCGCGCACGTCGTCCTTGAAGCGCTTGAGCGAATCGATCTCGCCGGTGTGGATGACCACGTTGTCGCGCAGCACGCGCACCGAGGCGTTGCGCCTCACCAGTCCTTCCAGCACGTAGCAGCCCGCGACCGCGCCGATCTTGGAGATCTTGAACACCTGGCGCACGTCGACCAGCCCGAGGACGTTCTCCTTCTTCTCGGGCGTGAGCATCCCCGATAGCGCGGCCTTCACCTCGTCGACCGCCTCGTAGATGATGTTGTAGTAGCGGACGTCGATGCCCGAGGCCTCGGCGGCCTTGCGCGCCGCGGCGTCGGCGCGGGTGTTGAAGCCGATGATCACGGCCTTCGACGCCAGCGCGAGGTTGACGTCGGACTCGGTAATCGCGCCCACCGCCGCGTGCACCACGTTCACCTTGACTTCTTCCGTGGACAGGCCGGAGAGCGCGTGGACCAGCGCCTCCTGGGAGCCCTGCACGTCCGCCTTGATAAGGAGCGGCAGCACCCGCACCTCGCCCTCGCCCATCTGCTCGAACAGGTTCTCGAGCTTGGCGGCCTGCTTCTTGGCAAGCTTCACGTCGCGGAATTTGCCCTGGCGGAACAGCGCGATCTCGCGCGCCTTGCGCTCGTCGCCGAGCACCATGACGTCCTCGCCGGCGCCGGGCACGTCCGACAGTCCCTGGATCTCTACAGGAATCGACGGCCCGGCCTCGGGAACCGCCCCGCCGTTCTCGTCGAGCATGGCGCGCACGCGGCCGAACGAGCTTCCGGCGAGCAGCACGTCGCCGCGCTTGAGCGTACCCGACTGGACCAGCACGGTCGCCACCGGGCCGCGGCCCTTGTCGAGGCGCGCCTCGATGACGATGCCCCTCGCCGGCGCGTCGACCGGGGCCTTGAGCTCGAGGACGTCGGCCTGCAGCAGCACCTGCTCAAGGAGCTCGTCGATGCCCTTGCCGGTCTTGGCCGACACCGGCATGAACGGCGAGTCGCCGCCGTACTCCTCGGGCACGACCGTTTGCGCCACCAGCTCCTGCTTGACCTTGTCGGGGTTGGCTTCGTGCTTGTCGATCTTGTTGATCGCGACCACGATCGGCACCCCGGCCGCCTTGGCGTGGTGTATCGCCTCGATGGTCTGGGGCATCACGCCGTCGTCGGCCGCGACCACCAGGATCACGATATCGGTGACCTTCGCTCCCCGCGCGCGCATTGCGGTGAACGCCTCGTGGCCCGGCGTATCGAGGAAGGTGATCACGCCGCGCGGCGTCTGCACGTGATACGCGCCGATGTGCTGCGTGATGCCGCCCGCTTCGCCCGCGGCCACCTTCGTGGTTCGGATGTAGTCGAGGAGCGAGGTCTTGCCGTGGTCGACGTGGCCCATCACGGTCACGACGGGGGCGCGCGGCTTAAGCTCGGCCTCGTGGTGCTCGGCGGGCGTCTCCGCCAGCAGGGATTCGGGGTCGTCGAGCTTGGCGGCCTTCGCCGTGTGCCCCATCTCGGTGACGACGATCATCGCGGTATCCTGGTCGAGCACCTGGTTGATGGTGACCATGCTCCCCATCTTCATCAGGGTCTTGATGACTTCGGCAGCCTTGACCGACATCTTGTGGGCGAGGTCGGCCACGGTGATGGTCTCGGGCACCATGACCTCGCGCATGATCGGCTCGGTGGGCGCGCTGAACTGCGGGGCGCTCTCCGCGGCGGCGCCACCGGCCCTGTGCCGCGCGCCCTTGGGATTGTGCCAGCCCGAGGCGCCCTGGACGTCTCCCCGAGTCTTGATCGTGCGCCGCTTGACGCCCTCGTCCTGCCAGACCTTGATCTCCTTCGCCTTCTTGGCGCCCTTCTTCTCCGTTCCCGGGGCGACCTTGGGCTTGTGCAGCGTCGTCGTCGCGCCAGGCGCCGCCGCGGGCGCGTTGGCCTCGACCGGCTTCTGCTCGGCGGCCTTGCGCTCGCGCTCCTGTTTCTCGGCGAGCTCGGCCGCCTGGCGGGCGGCCAATTCTTCCTGCTGGCGGCGCTCCTGCTCGCGCAGCTCGGTCTCGCGCGCGTCGATCGCCGCGACCGGGGCCGCCGGAGCCTCGGCCGGCCCGGGCTCGGACTCGCGCTTGACGAAGATGCGCTTCTTCTTGACCTCGACCTGGATGGTCCGCGCTTTTCCGCTCGCGTCGGATTTCTTGATGATCTCCGACGTCTGTTTGCGCGTGAGCGTGATCTTGTTCTTCGGCTCGGCGGAGCCGTGCGAGCGGCGCAGATAGTCGAGGAGCTTCGTCTTGTCCTGCTCCGAAAGCACGTCCTCGGCGACGCGCTTGTGCACGCCGGCCGCCCGCAGCTGCTCGAGCAGCTGTGCGGGCGGGACTTTCAGCTCGCCGGCGAATTGCGCAACGCTCGTCTGTGCCATGGGTCGGTGCTATCCCTGCGTGAACCAGTGCTCGCGCGCCTTCATGATGAGGGCCTTCGCGCGTTCGGCGTCGATCGCCGTGAGCTCCACCAGGTCGTCGAGTGCCAGATCCGCGAGGTCGTCCCGAGTCTTTACCCCGGAAGTGGCGAGCTTGGCCGCGAGATCCTTGTCCATCCCCTCCAGCCCGAGGAGCGCCGGGTCGAGATTCTCAGCCTGCTCCTCGCTCGCGATCGCCTGCACCAGCAGCGCGTCGCGGGCGCGGTTGCGCAGCTCGTTGACCGTGGCCTCGTCGAAGCCCTCGATCTCCATCATCTCGTTGATCGGCACGTACGCGACCTCCTCGAGGGTCGAGAAGCCTTCCTGGATGAGCGCGTTGGCCACCTCCTCGTCGACGTCGAGGCGCTCCATGAAGAGCTTCCTCGCCACCGAGGATTCCTCCTCGTTCTTCTTCTGTGACTCGGCCTCGGTCATGAGGTTGATCGCCCAGCCCGTGAGCTCGGAGGCGAGGCGCACGTTCTGGCCGCTGCGGCCGATCGCGATGGCCAGGTTCTCCTCGTCGACCACCACGTCCATGGCGTGCTTGTCCTCGTCGACGAGGATCGAGGAGACTTCGGCCGGCGATAGCGCGCCGATCACCAGCTGCGCCGGGTCCTCGGACCAGAGCACGATATCCACGCGCTCGCCGGCGAGCTCCTGAGTGACGGCCTGGACGCGCGCTCCGCGCATCCCCACGCAGGTGCCGATCGGATCGATTCGCTTGTCGCGCGAATGCACCGCGATCTTGGCCCGGATGCCGGGGTCGCGCGCCGCCGACTTGATCTCGAGCAGCCCCTCTTCAATCTCGGGAACTTCAAGACGGAACAGCTCGATGATGAACTCGGGCGCTGTGCGCGACAGCACGAGCTGCGGCCCACGCACGTTGCGGTCGATGCGCATGACGAATGCGCGCACGCGGTCTCCGACGCGCAGGTTCTCCTTGGGGATCATCTGGTCGCGCGGCAATACCGCCTCGACGCGTCCGACCTCGATAATGGCGTTGCCGCGCTCCACGCGCTTGATCGCGCCGTTGATGAGCTTCTCACCGCGCGCGAGGAAGTCGTTGAGCAGCTGCTCGCGCTCCGCGTCGCGGATGCGCTGCAGGATCACCTGCTTCGCGGTCTGCGCTCCGATGCGGCCGAAATCGATGGGTTCGAGCCCCTCCTCGATGAAGTCTCCAAGCTGGAGATCGGGGTCCTGCTTCTGGGCGTCGGTGAGCGTGACCTGCTGCGCCGGGTTCTCGACCGTTCCGTCGGCGACCACTTGCCAGCGCCTGAACGACTCGAACTCGCCCGTATTGCGATCGATCGCGACGCGCACGTCCACGTCCTCGCTGAACCTTTTCTTGGTCGCCGAAGCGATCGCCATCTCCAGCGCGCCGAACACCACGTCCTTGTGGACGTTCTTCTCCCGGGCAAGCGCATCGGCCTGCAGCAGAAGTTCCCGGCTCATGTATCCCTCAGGCATCATAGCTTCGGCACCAGTCGCGCGCGGTCCAGCTCGGCGAGGTCGAACGCCATCCGGTCGCCTTCGAACTCGAATTCCACTCGCTCGCCCGTGACGCCGCGAACGATTCCCGTGAAGTTGCGCCGGCCGTTCACCGGGCGCCGCAGGCGCACCTGGGCTTCGCGGCCGGTGAAGCGCGCGAAGTCCGCCGCCTTCTTCAGCCTGCGGTCCAGGCCCGGCGAGGACACCTCCAGCCGGTCGTAGACGACGCCTTCGACCTCGAAGACGCGCTGCAGCTGCCGGCTCACCGACTCGCAGTCGGCGAGCGTCACGCCGGCCTGCCCCACGCCAGGCTCGATCTCATGTGATTTCTCAATAAACACGCGTAACATCCTACCGTTGTTTATGAATTCAAAGTCGGCGAGGTCGTACCCCAGCCCGCGGACCGTGCGTTCGACCAAGGGCTCGATCACGCTCACGGCCATACGAAACCCTTGGGCATAAATAAAAAATGGGCTCGAAAGCCCATCGCAAGAACCGCGGAATTATAGCAAGAATCCCCGGCCGGAACAACGGAAAAAGCGCGCTAGAGCAGCGCGAGCAGCGCGGCAGTCTCCTTGGGCTCAAGGTTCTTCCATTGTCCCCGGCGAAGGTATGACGGGAGCATGAACGGCCCGAAGCGAACCCGGATCAGCCGGCTCACCGTGACGCCGAGCGATTCGAAGATGCGCCTTACCTCGCGATTGCGCCCTTCGCGCAGCACCACCTGATACCACCGGTTCGACCCGGTTCCGCCGCCGGGGGCAATGCGGTCGAACTTGGCCGGGCCGTCCTCCAGAGTCACGCCGCGCACGAGCCGGCCGAGCTGATCCCGGGAAAGCTCACCCCGCACCCGAACCGCGTACTCGCGCTCGATTTCGCTGCGCGGGTGCATGAGCCGGTTCGCGAGCTCACCCGAATCGGTGAAGAGCAGCAGTCCCCCCGTATTGAAGTCGAGCCGGCCCACGGCAATCCAATGCCCTCCCCGCAGGGGGGGCAGACGGCGGAATACCGTCGGCCTGCCCGTCGGGTCGTGCGCCGTCACCAGCTCGCCGGCCGGCTTGTGATAGATGAGCACTCGCGGCGCCCTGTCCCTGGGCTGCATTCGCACGGTGCGACCGTCGAACGCGATGCGGTCCGCCAGCGTGACTCTCTGCCCCAGAGCGGCGCGCGCGCCGTTCACGGCAACCCGGCCCGCGGCGATTGCCGCCTCCATTTCGCGGCGCGAGCCCAGGCCCGAGCGCGCCAGGACCTTGTGCAGCTTCTCGGCCGGACCCGCCCTAGAGGGCGCCGGTCTGGACCGTCTCTGCGGGGGTCTCTGCGCGGGTCTCAGCGGCCGCTTCGGCTGCCGGCTGCGGGGCGGGCGGGGGGATTTGTGTGAGCTCAAGCGACTTGGCGATCTCTTCCAGGGGCGGCAGCTCCTCGAGGGAGCGCAGCCCCAGGTCGTCGAGGAAAGCCTTGGTCGTTGCATACAGCGCCGGCCGCCCGGGCACCTCCTTGTGGCCGATCACCTCGACCCAGCCGCGCTCCTCGAGGCGCCGGATCACCTCGGTTGAGACGGACACGCCCCGGACGTTCTCGATATCCCCGCGCGTCGCCGGCTGCCGGTAAGCGATGATCGCGAGCGTTTCCAGCACCGCTCTCGAGTAGCGTGGAGCCCGCTCCGAGTGTATGCGCTCGAGGTATCTCTGGAGCGACGCCTTCGTCTGGAAGCGCCAGCCGCTTGCCGTGGAAACGAGCTCGACCCCCCGGTCCGTCCACGCTTGGCGCAGCTCCTCAAGGAGCAGCCGCACGGTGTCGGCGTCGATCTCGTCGTCGAACATCTTCCTGAGCTCGGAGACCGGCAGCGGCTCCTGCGCGGCAAGCAGCGCCGCCTCGATCACGATTTTTATCTCACTCGGCGTCAGCATGGGCCAGCTTTACGTAGATGGGCGCGAAAGACTCGACCTGGGTCACTTCGAGCAGCCCTTCTCTTGTCAGCTCCAGCACCGCGAGAAAATTTACGATCAGTACCGCCACGCCCCGCGCCGGGTCGAACAGCTCGCCGAACTCCGCGAAACCGCGCCCGCGCAGTCTGCGCAGGATGAGGCTCATGTGCTCGCGCACCGACAGCTCCTCCCTGGTGACGCGATGATGCTGCGTCATTTTCGCACGCACCAGCAGGGCGCGCCACGCTTCTCGCAGGTCGACCACGTTCACCGCTGGCAGGCGCTGCGCCAGCGTCTGCTCCACCCACACTTCGACCGGGAGGAAGTCGCGCCCGAGCTGGGGCAAGGCGTCGAGCTTCTGGCTGGCGACCTTCATCTTCTCGTACTCGAGCAATCGCCTCACCAGCTCGGCGCGCGGATCGGCCTCCTCGCTCGTTTCGGCCGGGCGCGGCAGCAGCATGCGCGACTTGATCTCCATGAGCATCGCCGCCATGACAAGGTACTCCGCGGCAAGCTCGAGGTTGCGAGTGCGCATCACCTCGACGTATTCCATGTACTGCTCGGTGAGGCGCGCCATCGGGATGTCGAGCACGTCGATGTTCGCCCTGCGGATGAGGTAGAGCAGCAGGTCGAGCGGGCCCTCGAACGCCTCGAAGTAGACCTCGAGCGCATCTGGCGGGATGTAAAGGTCGTGCGGCAGCTCGGTCAGCGGCTCGCCGCGCACCTTCGCCAAGGGCAGCGGCGCCGTCTGCGTCGCGTCGCTCATGTGTAGGCCAGTCCCATCGCTTCGCGCACGTCCCGCATGGTCTCGCGCGCGAGCTTGCGCGCCTTCTCGCATCCGTCGGCGACGATATTGCGGACCAGGGTTGGGTCGTCCAGGTATTTCTGCGCCCGCTCGCGCATTGGCGCCTGCTCTGCCAGCACCGCGTCGATCACCGGCTGCTTGCACTCCAGGCACCCGATGCCCGCGGTGCGGCAGCCGATGTTCACCCACTGCCGCGTCTTGTCGTCGCTGTAGACGAGGTGGTACTGCCATACGGGGCACTTGTCAGGATCGCCCTTGTCGGACCGCTTGACCCGCGCGGGGTCCGTGGGCATGGTGCGGATCTTCTTCCTCACCGACTCGGCGTCTTCCCGGAGCGAGATGGTGTTGTTGTAGGACTTCGACATCTTCTGCCCGTCGGTACCCGGGAGCTTGGAGGACTCGGTCAGCAGCGCCTCGGGTTCGACCAGGATCATCCGGCCCGCCCCCTCGAGAAACCCGAACAGCCGCTCGCGGTCCGCCACCGACAGATTGCCCTGCTGGTCGAGCAGCGCGCGCCCCCCCGCGAGCGCCTCGGCGTCGCCGTGCTCCTGGTATCGGGTGCGAAGATCCATGAATACCTTCGCCTTGCGGCTGCCGAGCTTCTTCGCAGCCGCCTTGGCCTTGTCCTCGAACCCGGCCTCGCGCCCGTAGACGTGATTGAAGCGCCGCGCGACCTCGCGCGTCATCTCGATGTGGGGCACCTGGTCTTCCCCGACCGGCACGTACTTCGCGCGGTAGATCAGCACGTCGGCCGACTGCAGCAGCGGGTAGCCCAGGAATCCGTAGGTCGCGAGGTCGCGGTCGACCAGCTTCTCCTGCTGGTCCTTGTACGTCGGGACACGCTCGAGCCATGCGAGCGGGGTGATCATCGACAGCAGCGTGTACAGCTCGGCGTGCTCGGGCACGCGCGATTGGATGAAGAGCGTCGCCTGGGCGGGGTCGATGCCGGCGGCGAGCCAGTCGATCACCATTTCCCAGACGCTCTCCTCGATCACGTCGGGTGTCTCGTAGTGAGTCGTGAGCGCGTGCCAGTCGGCCACGAAATACAGGCTGGGGTGTTCGCTCTGCAGCTTCACCCAGTTCTTGAGCGCTCCATGGTAGTGGCCCAGGTGCAGCGCGCCGGTCGGGCGCATGCCGGAGACCACGCGATCCTCGTACATGGTCAGAGGCGGAAGAGCGTCTCGATCATGCCGATCGAAGCCTGCACCATGGGCATCATGAGCGATCCCAGCACGTGCGGAGGCAGAAAGATCAGCACGAGCAGGATCGGGAAGCCGAAGGGCTCCAGCCGCGCGTACCGGAGCGCGAGCCGGTCGGGCAACAGGCTCACCGCGATTCGGCCGCCGTCGAGCGGCAGGATCGGCAGGAGATTGAGCACCATGAGCACCATGTTGACAGTGATCCCCGCTTCGGACATCAGCCCGAGCGGAAGCGAATACGGTCCCAGGGGCAGGAGCAGCGCCACCTTGGCGAGGAGCGCCCAGCCCAGCGCCATGGCGAGGTTCGCCGCCGGCCCCGCGGCCGCGACCCAGAGCATGTCCTTCTTCGGGTGCCGCAGCGCCTGGAAATTGACCGGAACGGGCTTTGCCCAGCCGAACAGGACCGCCGGGCCTCCGAAGAGCTTGCTCGCCACGAGTATGACGAGCGGAACTGCGATCGTGCCTACCCAGTCGATATGGCGCACGGGGTTGAGGCTGATTCGCCCGAGCATGAACGCAGTCCTGTCGCCGAAATGGCGCGCGACATACCCGTGGGCGGCTTCGTGCAGGGTGATCGCGAAGATCACCGGCAGGGCGTAGATGGCGATGGTCTGGGCGAGGTTGAATTCCATTGGCCTGCGGCCATTTTATCAGAGCGGCATCGCCTACCAGTCGTGCCACACGGGCTTCAGATCGTCCGGCAGCGACGGCAGCCTGCCGAGATCGGCTCGGCTTTCGCCCTTGCCGTGAAAGTCCGATCCGCGGGACGCGAGCAGGCCGAATTCGCGGGCGCTGCGCGCGAACTCGAAGTACTGCTCGGGCGTGTGGCTCCCGGTCACCACTTCGATGCCGGCGCCGCCGTGGTCCCTGAACTCGCCGAGGAGCTTGCGCATTTCGGCCCTGGCGAGCTTGTAGCGGCCGGGGTGCGCGACCACCGCGAGGCCGCCGCTCGCCCTGATCCAGCTCACGGCGTCGGCGAGGGACGCCCACTCGTGCGCAACGTAGCCGGGCCTGTCCTTCACGAGATAGCGGTGGAACACGGTCTTCACGTCCTCGGCGCGCCCCGCCTCGACGAGGTAGCGCGCGAAGTGCGCGCGGCTGATGAGCTCGGGGTTCTCTGCGTGGCGCTTCGCTCCGGCAAGGCTGTCGGGAACGCCGGCCGCCGCGAGGCTTTCTGCGATCCGCTCGGCGCGGGTCGCGCGTCCCCGCCTGATCGCCTCCAGGCCGCCGCACAGGCTCTCCGACTCCGCGTCGATCCGCAGGCCGACGACGTGGACGGTGGTCCCGCGCCAGGTCACCGAGACCTCCACACCGTCGACGAAGCGCAGCCCGCGCGATTGCGCCTCGGCGCGCGCTTCCGCAAGCCCCGAGGTATCGTCGTGGTCCGTCAGCGAGAGCATATCGACGCCGTTCGCCGCGGCTCGCGCGACCAGCTCCCCGGGCCCGAGCAGCCCGTCCGATGCGGTGGAATGGCAGTGCAGATCGACGTTCAACGACGCATCCTATAGGAGAAAAGCCTCGATCACCTCGGCGAGGCGCTCCGGCTGGTCGTGATGGAGCATGTGGCCCGCTTCCTGGATCACGTGCTCGGTGAGGCTGCGGAAGCTGCGCTTGCGCGTTTCGATGTCGGCCTCCGAAAGCTTCAGCCTGCGCGGTATCTCGGTTTCCGATCCGCTGACCCAGAGCACGGGCGCCGCGACCTTCTTCCAGCACGCCGCGGCTTCGTCGACGCGGTAGAGCACGGGATTGACGAGCTTGTGCGCCGGGTCGCTCGCGAGGGCGACGCGCCCGTCGGGCTTCTTGAGTCCCCAGTGGCGCGCGAGGAACAGCGCCCGCTCCGGCGTCAGGCGGGCGTTGTTGCCGCGCAGGCGCTCGGCGAGCGCCTCGAAGGAATCGTAGTCGCGGAAGCCCGGCGGATCTTCCGCCAGTTCCTTCAGCCAGCGCGCGTAGCGCTCGGGGGCCATTCCCGGGTCGGGCCCGGCGAGGCCAAAGCCCTCGAGGCTCACGAGCTTCGCCACGCGCTCCGGACGGATGCCCGCGTACATCCCGGCGACGTTGCCTCCCATGCTGTGGCCGACGAGCGTCGCAGGAGCGTTCCGGCTGAAATGATCGAGCAGCGCGTCGAGATCGGCGAAGTAGTCGGGAAACCAGTAGCTCCCGCCCTTGGTCCACTCGGTCAGGCCGAAGCCGCGCCAGTCCGGCGCGATCACCCGCCAGTCGCCGTGCATCGCGTCGACCAGGAACTGGAACGACGCCGACACGTCCATCCACCCGTGCAGCATGAACAGCGCCGGCGCGCCCGTCCTGCCCCAGACCCGGCAGTGGTAGCGCAGCCCGCGCACCGGAAGGAAGAGGGATTCACTCGGTTTCATCCGACGCAGGATGATATATGATGCCCCGCCATGGCGGTCTATTCCCTCGGCGAGCGCAAGGTGATTCTGCACGGCGAGCACTTCATTGCCGATAATGCCACCGTCGTCGGATCAGTAGTAATCCACGACAAGGCGAGCCTGTGGTTCAACACCGTCGCGCGCGGCGACAACGACGTCATCACGATCGGCGAGAGAACCAACATCCAGGACGGCGCGGTGCTGCACGCCGATCCGGGCATTCCGCTCACCATCGGCAAGAATGTCTCGGTCGGCCACAAGGCGATGCTGCACGGATGCACCATCGGAGACGGGAGCCTCATCGGCATCGATGCCGTCGTGATGAATCACGCCGTCGTCGGGCGCGGCAGCCTCGTCGGGGCGGGCGCTCTCATAGCCGAAGGCAAGCAGATTCCGGACGGGGTACTCGTGCTTGGCTCGCCGGGAAGGATCATCCGCGAGCTGACTCCGGAGGAGAAGGCTGGCCTCCTGAAGATCGCGGAGAGCTACGTCCAGCGCTCCAAGATCTTCCGCGAGCAGATGAAGCCGCAGCGCGGCTAGCGCGCCTACTTCGGCGCCATCCGGATCGCCCCGTCCAGGCGGATCACCTCGCCGTTCAGCATCTCGTTCTCGACGATGCTCCTCACCAGCTGCGCGTAATCCGAAGGCTTGCCGAGGCGCGGGGGAAACGGCACCTGCTTCGCGAGCGCGTCCTGCACGTCCTTGGGCATGCCGAGAAGCATGGGCGTCTCGAAGATTCCCGGAGCGATGGTGCACACGCGGATGGCGTCGCGCGAGAGGTCGCGCGCGATGGGCAGCGTCATGCCCACCACGCCGCCTTTCGACGCCGAGTACGCGGCCTGGCCGATCTGGCCGTCGTAGGCCGCGACCGAGGCGGTGTTGACGATGACACCGCGCTCGGGATTCGGCTGCCCCTTGGCCATGGCGACTGCCGCGAGGCGGATCATGTTGAAGGTTCCGATCAGGTTGATGCCGATGACGCGCGCGAACGAGGCAAGCGCGTGCGGCCCCTCCTTCTTCACGGTGCGCTCCGCGATGGCGATGCCGGCGCAGTTGACGAGACCCTGAAGCCCGCCGAAGCTCCTCACCGCCGCGTCGACCGCGGCCTGGCCGTCGGATTCGCTCGTCACGTCGCATTTCACGTAGCGCACCTTGGCGCCGAGTTCCTTCGCGATCGCCTCCCCCTTGTCCGCCTGAAGGTCCGCGACGACGACGTTCGCGCCGCCTCCGGCCAGCATGCGCACGGTGCCCTCGCCCAGCCCCGACGCGCCGCCGGTCACGACGAACGTGCTGCCCTTGATCTGCATGGGACCTCCCTAGGTCTTCTTGGCGGGTTTCTTCTCCGGCATCAGCTGCTGCCGGTCGCGAAGCAGCGGGTCGAGCGTCGTCTTCGACACGAGATAGGTCCAGGCCTCAAGCTTCTTCTCGCCCGCAACCTTGTCCAGCAGCTTCTTGCGACGCTCCTCGAATCCCTTGTCGTTCTTGGCCTTGTCCTCGGCCTTCTCGCCCTTCACCGGCGTGCGCACCTTGGGAGGCTCCCCGGAGACTGCGAAGCGGACGTAATAGTTCGCGTCGACCTGTTTCCCGATGTCGAGCGTGTACTTGAGACCGTCGAAGGTCTGCGACTGGATCTTGACCGGATGATCGAGACCGGTATCGGCCTTGGCCGGATCGGCGACGACGTCGACCAGGTTCACCCAGCCGAGCGAGCTCGCGAGATCGGTGGCCTTCTGCAGGTCGGGGCGCTGGCCGGATCCGGCGAATCTCCAGTCGGCCGACTCCGTATTCCGCGTCACCGTCCACCCTTTGGACGAGGAGACCGTCTTCGAGCCTTCGACGCGCAGCAGATCCTTGAGCAGCCACTCCTGGGGCTTCGCCACCACCTGGAGCAGCGGGTCGCCGACCGCGAGCACGCTTCCGGGCTCGTCGTTCGCGACCAGGTAGCGTCCCGTCGCCTCCGCCTGCGGGCGGCCCATCGACGCCGCCGCCGAGGCCTTCACAATGGTCTTGCCCAGGAGCACCCTGCCGAGCACCCCGCCCTTTGCGTCCTTCAGCTCGAGCGACGTTCCCGCTCCCGTCGCCTTGTCGCTGGGCTCGACCAGGTCGAGGCGGGCGCGTTGGCTGTCGATCAGCGCGTCGCTTTGCACGACCTTCATCTCCGCCAGCTTGACGAGCAGACCGGCGACACGGTCGGTTTCGGCGGGAAAGTCCGCGCGCTCGCGCACGCTCCAGCCTGTCGGTCCGCGCTGAAGGTGCAGCCCGCCCGACGAATCCCGGATCCCGATCTCCGCCACATCGCTGATCCTCAAGCCGGCGAGCGCGTTCTGGCCGGCTCGAGAGTCTGCGCTCGTCCAGGCGGAGCGCTCGGAGAGGCTCACGCCGGCCGCGGCCACGGCCAGGACCGCGAGTACGGCCAGGACGACCAGGAACTGTTTGCGGCTCATAGCGCGTACGTCCGGCGGCGGCGCAGCACCGCGAACGCGATGCCGGCGATCGTGACCAGAATCGGCATGAGCGCGATGTTCACGACCTTGGTCCAGAACTGCAGCGCCTCGCTCTCGGCGCGGAGCTCGCGGCGAACGTCCTTCAGCGCGAGCCGCGTCTCCGCGGCCTTGCGCCGGAAGTTCTCGAGCTCTGTCTGCTGCTCGGACGTGAGGATCGCGCCGGCACCTGTACCCCTGCCCTTTTGCAGAGAGGCGAGCTTCTCTTGAGTCTGGCCCAGGCTGGTCTCGAGCTCCTTGATCTTGCCCAGGTAGGCCTGCTGCGCCCTGGCTTCCATGTCCCGTATCCTGACGAAGGGGCGCGCGGCGCTGGCGCGGCCCCTCAGCCCAATGAGGTCGGGATCGCCCGAAAACTGGTCGACCAGCGCCTGCGCGAAGGCGATGTTGCCGTTGCGCGGGATCACGATCCTCTGACCGAAGATCTCCTGGATCTGCACCGCGGCGCCGTCGTTGATGAAATCGCTGTCTCCAACGAGGACCACGGCATTGTCGGCGGCCGATTCCTTGAGCTGCGCCGGCTCCGGCTTCTCCACGGCCTTCGCTGCGGCCGGCTTGCCCGCCTTGTCGTCGGCCTTGGGCCTGCCGTCGGGAAACGCAGTCTTGAACCTGCCGGTCAGGCGCACGGCGAGCGGGTATTCGATGTTCGACGGCTGGAAGCTCCTGATCGCCGCCTCGCCTTGCGCGGTCGCCGCGAAGGAATCGACGAGCTGCGAATACGTCGAAGTCCTGATCAGGACCGCCTCGCTCAGCCCCGGGGCGGGCTTGCCGGTGAACACGCCTGCGAAGGGCATGAGCAGGGACCCGAGGCGCGTGGTCGCGATGTCGTCCGGCGCGAACGCGCTGTCATTGAGCGAGAGCAGGGTCGGCAGCGTGCGCGCGCCGGCGCCGGTGAGGTAGCGCATGTCGAGCACGACCTTTCCGGTGTCGAACCCGAGCCCCCAGGCCTTCAGCAGCTTGTCCAGCGACGAAGGCGTGCCTCCGCCTCCCATGCCCATCGAGCCCATCTGGTCGAAATAGGCGTTGGGATCGAGGAACGCGATCAGCTTGCCGCCGCGCAGCACGAACTGGTCGAGCGCGTACTGCGCCTTGTCGCTGATCCCGCGAGGGTGGATCACGACGAGAACCTTGACGTCGTCGTCGATCCGGTCCGTGTCGAGGCTCACGCGCTTGACGGTGTAGTCGCGGCGCAGCTCGCTGATGAATACCTGCGGTTCCATCGGCTGGCCGCCGGTCATGGGGCTGGGCGGCATGCCGAACACCGGAAGCGCGCTCATGACGCCCACCACGGGCTTCACCGTCGTCGTCGCGCGCGCGATCGCGCGCGTCAGGTCGTACTCGAGCAGCGGCTCGCGGTCGAGCGCGAGCGCCGGAACCGCGATCTTCTGGCCGGCGTAGCTGATCGAAACGCCCAGGTAGAATCTGTCCCCGGTGCCCGAGGTCTGGGGCTCGACGCCTTCGAGCGTCGCGGAATCCTCCGCCTCGGAATCCGGCTCCGGGTCGAGCTTCTCGATCTCGACCTTGCCCCGGCCGACCTGCCTGAATTCCGCGAGCATGTCCTCGACGCGCCGCCCGTAGGCCTTGATCGGCAGGGGCACCTCTGCGCCCTGGCTGAAATACAGCCGCATCTTGACCGGGCCCTCAAGCTTGCCGAGGACCGCGCGCGTGCCATCGGAGAGCGTATACAGCTTGCCCTGGGTGAGGTCGAGGCGGGCGCGCGGCGCGCCGAGCACGATGTTGAGCAGCACGAGGATGACGAAGGCGGCAATCAGCCCGCCGCCCGAGTAGAGGAAATGTTCCGTTCTCTTGTCCATTCCGCTTCAGCCTGCCCGATGATTGCGGATCACGACCCCGGTCACGAACAGGGTATACGCGATGATCGATCCGAAGTAGAGCAGTCCGCGCGAGTCGAGCACGCCTTTCTGGAAGCCGTCGTAGTACGTGAGAACCGAGAGCCTCGCAACCGACTCGACCAGCCAGGGACTCGCCCAGCGCGCCAGCAGATCGGTGAGCGGGGCGAACCCGACCAGGATGAGGAGCAGGCAGGCGACCACCGCGAGGATGAATGCGATCACCTGGTTGCGCGTGAGCGCGGAGGTCATGCAGCTGATCGCGAGGTAGGCGCCCGCGAGGAGCGCGGCGCCGACGTAGCCGGAGAGGATCACGCCGTTGTCGGGGTCGCCCAGCCAGTTGACCGTCACGATCATCGGGAAGGTCAACGCGAGCGCGACGATGAGGAACAGCCACGACGCGAGGAACTTGCCGACGATGGCCTGCCATGTCGCCACGGGCAGCGTGAGCAGCAGCTCGATGGTCCCGAGGCGGCGCTCCTCCGACCACAGGCGCATGCCTGCCGCGGGAACCAGGAAGAGGAACAGCCAGGGCAGCCAATTGAAGAAAGCCGCCAGCGAGGCCTCGCCCCGCTCGAAGAAGCCCCCGAAGGTGAAGGTGAAGAATCCGGCGAGCAGCAGGAAGATGACGAGGAAGACGTAGGCGACCGGCGATTCGAAATACGCGGCCAGCTCCCGCTTCGCAATCGTGCGCATCGCTGCCCAGTGCCCCTTCATGCCGCCTCCGCGTGCACGTCGGAGCGGGTGATCGAGCGGAAGAAATCGTCGAGCTTGCGCGTCGAGGAGCGCGCGGCGAGCTCCTGCGGTGCGCCGTCGGCGACGATCCGGCCGCGGTCGATGATGATCGCGCGCGTGCACGCGGCCTCGACTTCCTCGAGGATGTGGGTCGAGAAGATGATCGCCTTGTTCTCGCCCATCTGGCGGATGAGGGTGCGGACTTCGTGCTTCTGGTTGGGGTCGAGGCCGTCGGTGGGCTCGTCCAGAATGAGCACCTCGGGGTCGTGGATCAGGGCCTGCGCGAGGCAGGTGCGGTGGCGGAACCCCTTCGACAGCGTGTCGATGGTCTGCCCGAGCACCGATTCGAGATGGCACAGGTCCACGACGCGGCGGATGGCGCCGCGGCGCGCATCGCCCTCGAGGCCGCGCATCTCCGCCGCGAACCTCAGGAAGGACATCACGGACATGTCGGTATACGAAGGCGCCGCCTCGGGGAGATAGCCGATGCGCCGCTTCACCTCGATGGGGCTCTCCTGCACGTCGAGCCCGCACACCGAGACCCTGCCCGCGCTGGGGGGGATAAAGCCCGTGATCATGCGCATGGTGGTGGACTTGCCGGCCCCGTTCGGCCCGAGGAAACCCAGCACTTCCCCCCGGCCTACTTCAAAGGACACCCCGTCGACCGCCCGCTTGGGACCGAAAGTCCTGCTGAGATTCTCCACCTTGATCACGCTGGCTCTCCAATCGGGGGTGCCCTACAGACCCGCGCTCCGCCGCGGAAGTTCCGTGTCTCACGCTTCGGAACTGCAGCGGCGGAACCGGATTCTAGCCTAATCACGCCGCCGGATGAACCAAAGTGCATTAGCTTATTCAAGGATTTGCGCTTTCAACCCCTGCACGATGGCCTTATAATTTTGCCCTCGATTTTGAGGCGAAGGATCGCAATGACCCATGTGGTGACCGAAAGCTGCATCAAGTGCAAGTACACCGACTGCGTCGATGTGTGCCCGGTCGACTGCTTCCACGAGGGGCCCAACATGCTGGTGATCGACCCCGACGAGTGCATCGACTGCGCGGTGTGCATCCCGGAGTGCCCGGTCAATGCGATCATGCCCGAGGAAGACGTGCCGGAGGACCAGAAGAAGTTCACCCCCCTCAACGCCGAGCTCGCGAAGCTCTGGCCGGTCATCACCGACGCCAAGCCCGGCCCGGCCGACGCCGATCAATGGAAGGACGTGAAGGACAAGCTGAAGTTCCTGGAGCGCTGATGCTCCGAACCGGATGCTAAAGCTTGCCTTCGGTCTTTCCTTCGCCGAGCTCTACCGTCGCGACGGACTCGCCCGGCTAGACGCCGTCTTCCTCGAGCATCTCGCGGCGGCCGACGCGTCGCTGCGCTCGCGCCTCGACGCCACCCGCGCCGGCCCGTCCGGCCTGGAGAGCAAGGCCGAATCGGCGCTGATCCTCGAGATCGCTCCGCACCTGGACGACTTTCTCGCCGAGCTGTTCGGCATCCAGGCCGAGTTCCGTGCGCTCGCCGCGCGCCACCACGAGCTCGCTCCAATCCACGCGGTGAAGCGCCAGTTCGTGCAGCGGCGCGCGGCCAACAAGGTCAGTCCCGAGGACGCGGCGAAGGTCGACGGCCCTGCGCTCGAGGCGCAGCTGAAGCGCCTTCTCGGAGGGACCTTCGACGAGCTGGGCTACGCGAAGAAGGTGACCGAATGGCTGGCCGACGAGGCGACGCACGCGGCCGAGCTCGACGCCGCGATGAAATACGCCGCCTGGGCGGTGCACACGCCCGCCGGGCGCGAGCACGTCGCGGGCGGGGTCCTCTTCAAGGCGCCGGCCAGGGTCGATCCGCACAATCTGCTCGTTCATGCGCAGCGGGTCGAGCACGAAGGCGTCGCCATGTACACCATCCGGCCCGAGCACATACGCAGGCGCCGGGGATTCGCGCTCACCGACCCCGGGACCGACTTGGTCGGAGCGCTCGACCAGGCCAACTACTGCATCTGGTGCCACACCCAGGGCAAGGATTCGTGCTCCAAGGGGCTGAAGGAGAAGCCGTCACCGGACAATCCTAACAAGGTGACGTTCAAGAAGAGCCCCTTCGGCGTCACGCTCGCCGGGTGTCCGCTCGAAGAGAAAATCTCCGAGTTCCACACGCTCAAGGCGCAAGGACAGGCGATCTCCGCGCTGGCGGTGATCGTCATCGACAACCCGACGGTCGCCGCGACCGGGCATCGCATCTGCAACGACTGCATGAAGGCCTGCATCTATCAGAAGCAGGAGCCGGTGAACATCCCGCAGATCGAGACCCGGACGCTCAAGGACGTCCTCGATCTGCCCTGGGGGTTCGAGATCTACTCCCTGCTCACGCGCTGGAACCCCCTCAACGTCCGCAGGCCCCTGCCCTTGCCTCCGACCGGCTACAAGGTGCTCGTCGCCGGGATGGGCCCGGCCGGTTTCACGCTCGCGCATCACCTCATGAACGACGGGCACGCGGTCGTCGGCATCGACGGGCTGAAGATCGAGCCGCTTCCCGCCGCCATCTCGGGAGTCGCGCACGACGGCTCGCGCGTCCCCTTCGATGCGGTGCGCGACGTGAGCGCGCTGTACGAGTCCCTCGACGACCGCGTCATGGCCGGGTTCGGCGGCGTCGCCGAGTACGGAATCACGGTGCGCTGGGACAAGAACTTCCTGAAGCTGGTGCGACTCCTGCTCGAGCGCCGTGCGGAATTCGCGATGTACGGCGGCGTACGCTTCGGCGGCACGGTGAGCCTCGAGGACGCCCTCGACCTCGGCTTCGATCACGTTGCGCTGTGCATGGGAGCGGGCAAGCCTACGGTCCTGGACATTCCCAACGGGCTCGCGCGCGGCGTGCGCGCCGCCTCGGATTTCCTCATGGCGCTGCAGCTCACCGGCGCAGCCAAGGCCGACTCGATCGCCAACATGCAGCTGCGCCTGCCTGTCGTCGTGGTCGGCGGCGGCCTGACCGCGATCGATACCGCCACCGAATCGCTCGCCTACTACCTCGCGCAGATCGAGAAATTCCTGACGCGCTTCGAGGCCCTCGCCGCAGAGAGCGGCGAGGACGCGGTTCGGGCGAAATGGGACGACCAGGAGCGCGAGATCGCCGAGGAATTCCTGGCGCACGCGCGCGCGGTGAGGAAGGAGCGCGCCACGGCGGCGCGCGAAGGCCGCGAGCCGCGCGTCGTGGAGCTGCTGCAGCACTGGGGCGGCGTCACCATCGCGTATCGCCGGCGCCTGGTCGACAGCCCCTCGTATACGCTCAACCACGAGGAAGTCGAGAAAGCGCTCGAGGAGGGCATCAGCTTCGCCGAGGGACTGTCGCCGGTCGCAGTCGACGTCGACAACTACGGCGCCGTCCGCGGCATCCGCTTCACGCGCCCGAGCGGGCTGGAATCCGCGGAGCACCAGCTGCCGGCGCACACGGTGTTCGTCGCAGCGGGAACCCAGCCCAACACCGTGCTGTCGCGCGAGCACGCGGGATTCGCGCTCGATGGCAAGTACTTCCAGGCCTGCGACGAGGACGGGCAGCCGATCAAGCCGGAGCGCTCGATATCGAAGCCCGGGCGCGCCGACGTGCTCTTGTCGCGCACCGCCGACGGCCGCTTCGTCAGCTTCTTCGGCGACCTCCACCCTTCGTATTTCGGCAACGTGGTGAAGGCGCTGGGCTCGGCGCGCCAGGGCTACCCGGTCGTGTCGCGCGCGCTCTCGCGAAAGCCCCCGCAATCGCCGCGCGCGCCCGCGGAGTTCTTCGCCGCGCTCGCGGACCAGCTGGCCGCCACCGTCCACAAGGTGGAGCGGCTCACGCCGAACATCGTCGAGGTCGTGGTGCGGGCGCCGCTCGCGGCGCGCCGCTTCCGGCCGGGACAGTTCTACCGACTGCAGAATTTCGAGACGCTCTCGCCCGTCGTCGAGACGGCCGAGGCCTCGACCCGCCTACAGATGGAGGGCCTCGCCATGACCGGCGCCTGGGTGGACCGGGATCGCGGCCTCGTTTCGACCATCGTTCTGGAGATGGGGGGATCATCGGACCTGTGCGCGATGCTGAAGGCCGGGGAGCCGGTGATCCTCATGGGGCCGACCGGGAGCCCGACGCATATCGCCGCGGGCGAAACCGTGATCCTCGCGGGCGGCGGCCTGGGCAATGCGGTGCTCTTCTCGATCGGAGCGGCATTCCGCGAGCAGCGCTCGAAGGTGCTCTACTTCGCGGGGTACAAGAAGGTCATCGACCGCTACAAGGTCGCGGAGATCGAGGCCGCCGCGGACGCGGTGGTGTGGTGCTGCGACGAGGAGCCGGGCTTCAGGCCGACGCGCCCCCAGGACCGCAGCTTCGTCGGGAACATCGTCCAGGCGATGGACGCGTATGCCCAGGGGCTCCTCGGCTCTCAGCCCATCCGCATGCGGGACGCCGACCGGCTCATCGCGATCGGCTCGGACCGGATGATGGCTGCGGTCGCGCGCGCGCGCCACGACGTGCTGAAGGACCATCTGAAAGCGCAGCACGTGGCGATCGGGTCGATCAACTCGCCCATGCAGTGCATGCTCAAGGAGATCTGCGCGCAGTGCCTGCAGCCGCACGTCGACCCGCACACGGGCAAGAGAAGCTACGTGTTCTCGTGCTTCAACCAGGACCAGGAGCTCGACCGGGTCGATTTCGGCGCGCTCTCGGAGCGCCTCAAGCAGAACTCCCTGCAGGAAAAGATGACCGCGCAGTGGATCCGGCGCTGCATGCCGGACCTGCGCAAGCAGCGACAGCTCGTCTAGCCTAGTGCCAGTCCTCGCGGGGCGGGATGGGGAGCGGCATCACGGCGATCCCCTCCTCCAGAAGGTCGCGCGTCTCCTCGCCCGTCGCGACGCCGCGGATGCTGCGCTCGCGCGCTTCCTTGCGGTGGATGCGCCGCGCCTCCGACGGAAAATCCCTTCCGACGTTCTCGGTGTTGAGCAGGATTGTGTCGATCATCTCCTGCACGCTGCTCGGATCCGGCGTGGCGGCGGGCTGCGGCGCGGGAGCCGGCGCTTCGGCCTCGGGCCGTCCGATCTTCGCGGTCAGGAGCTTCTCGATCCGGGAGCCGCCGCATGCCGGGCACGAGAGCAGCCCGCGGGCCTTCTGGCCCTCGAAATCCTCCGCGGAGGCGAACCAGCCCTCGAAGCGGTGGCGATGCGCGCAAATGAGCTCGAAAACGATCACGTGGGCAGTGTACCGCCTCAGCGGTGGAGCGGCACTTCGGAAGGAACGGTCTCCCCTTCGGGCCCAGGGGCGGGAGGTTTGTCAAGCGACATCGCCAAGCCGAGGACGACGGCGACGATTCCCGCGATCAGCCACAGGAGGGCTTCGGCGAGGCTCGCGCGCGCCGCGTATTCGCTGCGCGAGTAGTACGCGACGACGCGCTCGCGCGCGTTGAGATCCTCCTGGCTCGGAGCGAAGGTTCGGGTCTCGCCGTTGCGATCGATGTAGGGTCCCAGCGCGCCCGAGGCCTTGAAGTTCTGGCGCGCCAGCGCCTGGCTGAGAAGCTCCTTCTTCTCGGGAGAGGCGACCTTGCTCCAGCGGGCCGCCTGCGCCGGACCGGCCTTGTGCTGGCCCTCGGCTACCGTCACCTTCAGGTCCGCGTAGCGCTGGTACGCGAAGTAGCCGTAGAGGGCGCAAGCGCTCCCCGACAGGACGATGAGGAGCACCGCTCTGCGGTGCACGCCGTACGCACCCAGCCGCCGCGTCCCGTCGAAAAGGCAGAACAACGCGACGGCTCCCGCGGTGACGTTCAATATAAAATCGGGGAGGTTTTCCATCGTCTCAGCACTTTACGCCGAGTCGAGCGAAAAGAGGACGGTAATCTAGCACATCCGGGATAGAGTGCCCGGGGCAGGGGTCGAACCTGCATGGCCTCGCGGCCTAGGGATTTTAAGTCCCTTGTGTCTACCAGTTTCACCACCCGGGCCGGGTCGAGACATCTGGAGGCGGGAGTCGGAATCGAACCGGCGTCCACGGCTTTGCAGGCCGCTGCATGACCACTCTGCCATCCCGCCGTGTGCCTTGAGCCGGAGCAGCGCGCTCGGCACGCTGTTCCTGGAAACCTGGAGCGGGAAACGAGTCTCGAACTCGCGACCTCAACCTTGGCAAGGTTGCGCTCTACCAACTGAGCTATTCCCGCGTAACTAAAGCGAATCTTACGGGCCGCCCCCCCTGCGGTCAATACGACGCCGGTCTCCCGGCGCCCGCGGCGCGAGAGCGCGCTGCAGGTAGTTGAACATCGACACCAATGTCAGGATCGCCGCGATGTATATCAGCCAGGTGCCGATGCGCTGCACGTCGAACGGGCCGATCGGATCGTGATAGAGCAGCATCGGCACCGCGATCATCTGCGATATGGTCTTGACCTTGCCGAGGAGATTGACCGCGACGCTCTTCGACTTCCCGATCTTCGCCATCCACTCGCGCATCGCCGAAATCGCGATCTCACGGCCGATGATGACGACGGCGATGATGGCGTCGGCGCGTTGAAGCTGAACGAGCACGATGAGCGCGGCTGCGATCATCAGCTTGTCCGCCACCGGATCGAGGAAGGCGCCGAAAGCCGATATCTGATTCAGGCGCCGCGCCAGGTAACCGTCGAGTAGGTCGGTGATCGCCGCGGCGATGAACAGGATCGTCGCGATGAGGTTCTGCTGCCAGCTCGAAAGCCAGGTCTGCGGCGCGTAGAACACCCCGATCACCAGCGGGATCATGATGATGCGCAGCCACGTCAGCAGGTTGGGGACGTTAAGCGGCATGGAGCTCCCGGTAGATCTTCTCCGCGAGCTTGCGGCTGATGCCCTCGACCTGGGTCAGGTCCTCCACGCTCGCGCCCATCACTCCCTTTAGTCCTCCGAATCTCGTCAGCAGCTGCCTGCGCCGCTTCGCGCCTACTCCGGAGATTCCTTCGAGAGTCGATGTGGTGCGGCGCCGGGAGCGCCGCGCACGGTGCCCGGCGATCGCGAAGCGGTGCGCTTCGTCGCGTATGTGCTGGATGAGGTGAAGTCCCGGATGGTCGGGCGCGAGCCGCACGGCGCGGTCGCCTATCCACAGCTCCTCGAGCCCGGGCTTGCGCTCCGGCCCCTTGGCGATCCCGACGAGCGCGATGTCGGAGAGCCCGACCTCGGCGAGGGCCGCCTTGGCCGCGCCCACCTGTCCCCTGCCGCCGTCGATGAAGATCGCGTCGGGCGCGACCCCCTCGCCGCTCGCGATCCGCCCGTAGCGGCGCGCGAGCGCCTGGTTCAGCGCAGCGTAGTCGTCCCCGGGAGCGAGGCCCTCGATGTTGTAGCGGCGGTATTCGCCCCGGCGCATGTCCATCCGATCGTACACCACGCACGACGCGACCGTCGCCTCGCCCATGGTGTGGCTGATGTCGAAGCATTCGATGCGCTGCGCCGTGTCGGGCAGCCCGAGCGCCTCGCGCAGCGCGGCGAGCCGCGCTCCCTGCGTGCTCTGCTCGGAGAGCCTGGCCCTGAGCGCCTGAAGCGCGTTCTCGCGCGCCATCTCGAGCCAGGCCCGCCGCTCGGCGGTCGGCCGCGTGACGACGCGAACCGTCTTCTTGGCGTGCTCGGATAGCGTCGCCTCGAGCTCCGTGGAATCGAGGTCCTCGCCGACGACGATGAGCGGCGGGACCGGGCGCTCCAGGTAGTGCTGCGCGATGAACGCGAGGAGCACGTCCTTCGAATCGCCCTCCTGCGCGTTCTGCGGAAACAGGCTGCGGTCGCCGAGCTGCAGGCCGCCGCGAACCATCATCAGGTTCACGCAGGCGACGCCCTCGCCGATGACCACGGCGATGATGTCGACGTCGACCTCGTCGCCCGTGTCCGCGTACTGACGCTGGCTCACCTTGGCGAGCGACTGGATCTGGTCGCGGTAGATCGCCGCCTCCTCGTAGCGCCTCGCCTCCGAGGCGCTCTGCATCCTCTCCTCCAGCCGCTTAAGCGCGGTGTCGCTGCGTCCCTCCAGATAAAGCTGCGCGCCTTTAACGTCCTCCGCGTACGCGGAAGCGCTGACCAGGCCGACACAGGGCGCGGTGCAGCGCCTGATCTGGTAGAGCAGGCAGGGGCGCGAGCGGTTCTGGAACACCGAGTTCTCGCAGGTGCGCAGGCGGAACACCCGCTGCAGCAGCTGGATGCTCTCGCGCACGGCGCCGGCGTGCGGGAACGGGCCGAAATAGCGGTGCGCCTTGTCCATCGGGCCGCGATGAAAGCCCAGGCGCGGAAACTCCTCGCCGCTGACCATCAGGTACGGGTAGGACTTGTCGTCGCGGAAGAGGATGTTGTATCGCGGGCTGAGCGACTTGATCAGGTTGTTCTCTAGGATCAGCGCCTCGGCCTCGGACCGCGTGACGGTGATCTCGACCGACGCGACCTGGCTCAGCATCATGTCGATGCGCGGGCCGTGATCGGTTTTCTGGAAGTAGGAAGACACCCGTTTCTTCAGGTCTCCCGCCTTCCCCACGTAGAGCGCTTCTCCTTCCCCTCCCATCATTCGATAGACGCCTGGCAGCCCCGGGAGCGACGCGAGCAGGGGTTTGGGATCGAAGGGTGCGACGGACGGGGCGCCTGTGCGCCCCTGGGGAGGAAGCGCCTTGCGTCGGAGAATCATCTGGAGCCGCGGAGAAATGTCGCGATGTCGCGGACCACCGCCTGAAACATGTGTTCGGTGAGCCGCTTGGTCTGCGTATTATAGCGGCTGCAGTGGTAGCTATCGAAAAGGCGCGCACCCAGTTGGACCTGAGGAAGCTCGTGAACGGCGTGGTGCGCGAAGCGCCGTTCTCCGGGGGCGAGACCGAGGGCCATCAGCACCGCGCGGTGGGCGACCACGCCCAGCGCGAGTATCGCCCGCGGACGCACCGCGGCGATCTCCTGCGCGAGATACCGGTTGCAGCGCCTGACCTCGTCGGGCAGCGGCTTGTTCTCGGGCGGGAGGCACTTCACCGCGTTCGTCACCCGGCACTCGATGAGCTCCAGGCCGTCGTCCGGATCGCCCGAGCCTTCGTGGCTTGCAAATCCCTGACCGTACAGCGTCCTGTAGAGGAGGATGCCGGCATGGTCGCCGGTGAACGGCCGGCCGGTGCGGTTCGCGCCGTGCATCCCCGGGGCGAGGCCGACGACGAGCAGCGCCGCATGGGCCGGGCCGAACGGCGCAACGGGCCGGGCGTGGTAGTGCGGGTGCTCCTTCCTGACGCGATCGAGGTAGCGCGCGAGCCGAGGGCAGTCGCGGCACTCGGGATCGAAGCCTGGAGACGGTTTTCCGGTCGTCCGGGGAAGCGTTTTGTTATAAAATGCCGCCCTTTTCTTGCGAACAACCATGGCTAAAATCCTGGCAGTCGACATCCGCATCGGCCACCTGATCGAGTGGGAAAAGCGGATCTGGCGCGTCATCAAATGCTACCACGTGCACGTCGGCGGGCGCGGCGGCGCCTTCATGCAGGTCGAGATGAAGGACATCGAGAGCGGCACCAAGACGAACCAGCGCATCCGCACCGAGGACAAGGTCGAGCGAGCGTTCGTCGAGCCGCGCGAGATGCAGTACCTCTACCACGACGGCACCGGCTTCGTGTTCATGGACAAGGAGAACTACGAGCAGCTCACGCTCTCGGAGGACATGCTCGAGGGCCAGAGCGGCTACCTGCTGCCGAACACCGACGTGAAGGTCACGTTCTACAACGACAAGCCGATCGGCCTCGAGCTGCCGCCCTCGGTGGTGCTCACCGTCACCGAGACCGATCCCGAGATCAAGAACGCGACCGTGACGACCTCGTTCAAGCCCGCCAAGACCGAGACCGGGCTCGTCGTGCAGGTGCCGCCCTTCATCGGCACCGGCGAGAGGATCAAGATTAACACCGACGACGGCGCGTACATCGAGCGCGCGTAGCGCTCCTGCAAGCCTGTCGTAAGCCGGGAAGCGCCACAATCTCCTGGCTCATCCGAGCCCATCGAGGAGGTCACGTGCGTTTCCGCCTGAGATCAGCAGCCGTCGTGTCGATCGCCTTCGCCAGCACCGCGCTCGCCCAAGCGCCAGCAAAGATGCCCAACCAGCCGCCGGGGCCCTGCAAGGAAATCGCCAACGCCTGCCGCAGTGCAGGGTTCATCAAGGGGGACTGGAAGAAAGGCGATGGCCTGTGGCGCGACTGCGTCGATCCGATCATGCAGGGCAAATCCTCTGCCCCCGGCGGCACGAAACCGCTGCCCGCCGTAGACGCGAGCGTTGTTTCAGCCTGCAAGGCGAAGCACCCGAAGTACGGCGCCGGGAAAGTCGGCTCCTAGGGATCTTGAGGCGACGCCCGGCCTCAACCAACGTTACGCCTATACCACGTGATCCGGCGCCAGCTCGCACGGCTGCGCGCCGGTCTCGATCTGCACGGTGGCGTGGTGCACGTGGTAGTGCTCGCGCAGCTCCTTGCAGATCTCCGCGGTGAAGGCGTCGCCCGGGTGCCCCTTGGGCATGACGAGGTGCACGGTGAGCGCGGTCTCCGTGGTGCTCATCGCCCAGATGTGCAGGTCGTGAACCTCTGAGACGCCCGTGAGCTTCGCCAGGTAGGCACGCACCCTCGCCGGGTCGATGTGCGCCGGCACGGCGTTGAGCGCCATGGTCACGGAGTCGCGCAGCAGACCCCACGTGCCGACGATGATGACGAGCGCGATGGCGATGCCCATCGCCGGGTCGATCCACAGCCATCCTGTATACAGCGTCAGCAGCGCGGCGAGGACGACGCCGAGCGAGATCGCCGCGTCGGCGGCGAGGTGCAGGAACGCGGCGCGTATGTTGAGATCGCCGCCGCTCCTCGCGAAAGGCAGCGCGCTCGCCGCGTTGATGACGATCCCGACGAGCGCGACCCACATCACGGTCCGGCTCGCGACGGGCTCCGGCTCCATCAGCCGCTGGATCGATTCCCAAATGATCCCGCCGGTGACGAGGAGGAGGAGCGCGGCATTGAACAGCGCCGCGAGGATCGACGTGCTGCGCAAGCCATACGTATAGCGCGCCGAGGGCCCGCGTCGGGCGAGCCGGCTCGCGCCCCATGCGAGCGCGAGCGCCAGCACGTCCGAGAGGTTGTGGCCCGCGTCGGCGAGCAGCGCCATCGAGTGCGCGAGCACGCCGTACACCGCTTCCACGACGACGAACGCAAAGTTCAGACCGATCCCGAACGCGAACGCGAGACCGAAGTCACGCGGCGCGTGGCCGTGACGATCGTGATGGCCGTGATCGTGATGGTGGTGCTCGTGCGCCATGGCGCCTAGTGTAGTCTCAGGCCGTCGCCCCCTGCACGGACCTCAGCGCCCGAGCGTAGCGCTCGTCCGCGGCGGCCGGACCGCGGCCACGCATGAGTGTGAGCCGCCTAGGCTCAGGCGAGCGGTCTTTCAGCGCTTCGAGCACGCCCGGGACCGCTTCCGGTGCGTTGCACAGCAGCACCATGTCGCACCCCGCCTCGATCGCGGCGAGCGCGCGCTCGGGCGGACCGCCCGCGATCCGGGCGCCTTCCATGGATAGGTCGTCGCTGAAGATCATTCCGTCGAACCCGAGGTGGCCGCGCAGGATGTCCCTCAGCCAGATGCGCGAGTACCCGGCCGGGCGGTCGTCCACGCGAGGGTAGATCACGTGGGCCGGCATCACACCGGCGAGCCCGCGGGCAATGAGCTCGCGGTAGGGATGCAGATCGGATGCGTCGATGTCGTCGAAGCCGCGCTCGTCGACGGGGACGGCGAAGTGCGAGTCTGCCTCGGCGTAGCCGTGCCCTGGAAAATGCTTGCCCACCGACGCGGCGCCTCCCGCAGCGAGTCCCGCGACGAGCGCGCCCGCGAGCGCCGCAACCACCGTCGGCTCTTCGGAGAACGCCCGGTCGCCGATCACGCTGCTCGAGCCGAAGTCGACATCGAGCACCGGCGCAAAGCTGAAATCCACGCCGTGCCTGCGCAGCTCGACGGCGATCACGTAGCCGATCGACTCCGCCAGGGCCCGTGCGCCGCCCGCATCGACCTCCCAGCGCTCGCCGAGCACCCGCATCGGCGGAATGCGGGTGAAGCCTTCCTTGAAGCGCTGCACCCGCCCGCCCTCCTGGTCCACCGCGATCAGCAGCTCGGGGCGCTGCGTCCTGATGTCGCGGGTAAGCGCTGCGAGCTGTCCGGGCGATTCGAAATTGCGCGCGAACAGGATCACGCCTCCCGTCGACGGGTGGCGCAGGAGATCCTTCTCCTCCGCGGCGAGCTGCAGGCCCGCGACATCCAGCATGACGGGGCCGGCCCTCATTTCCCGGGACGTCCCTCGACGACCACGAAAGCGCACGCCATCCCGGTCTCGTCGGTGAGCGACAGGTGAACCCGCTCTACCCCGTGCCGCTCGAGCAGCGCGGCCAGCGCCTGCGAGAACTGGAACGCCGGCTTCCCGGAGCGCTCGTTGACGACCCAGACGTTGTGCCAGTTGACCGGGTAGCGGATGCCTACGCCCAGCGCCTTCGAGAACGCCTCCTTGGCGGCAAAGCGCTTGGCGAGATAGCCGGCGCGCTTCCGGCGCCGCCGGAAAACCTCGAGCTCGGACGCCACCAGGATCTTCGTAGCAAAGCGCTCGCCGAAGCGCGAAAGCGCCTGCTCGATGCGCTCGACCTCGCACAGATCGGTACCGATCCCGAGGATCATGTGCCGCCTTGCCGGATGGCTTCCAGGTACCTGCGAACGGCCTCGCCCAGCCCCATCTCGAGCGCGTCGGCGATGAGGGCGTGCCCGATCGAAACCTCCAGCACACCCGGCACCCGGCGCAAAAAAACGGGCAGATTCGCCAGATTGAGGTCGTGACCGGCGTTGACGCCCAGACCCGCGTCCTGGGCGGCGTGCGCCGATTCGGCGTAGCGGCGCAGCACGCCGTCCTGCTCGGGCGTCCCGAACGCCCGCGCATAAGGCTCCGTATACAGCTCCACGCGGGCCGCGCCGAGCCGAGCCGCCGCGGCTATCGCCGACGGCACCGGATCCATGAACAGGCTGACGCGCACCTTCAGCGACTTGAGCTCCGCCATTACCGGCTCCAGCCTGCGCCCGTCGCGCTCGAGGTCCCAGCCGTGATCCGAGGTGAACGCGCCGGTCTCGTCGGGCACCAGCGTGCATTGCGCCGGCCGGACCTGCCGCACGAATTCGAGCAGGCCGTGAAAGGGATTGCCCTCGATGTTGAACTCCGCGCCTGGCTTCTCCCTCACGACGCCGGAAAGCTCGCGCACGTCGTCCGCGCGCACGTGCCGTCCGTCGGGGCGCGGATGAACGGTGATGCCGTGCGCGCCGGCGTCGAGCGCGATGCGCGCGGCGCGGACCACGTCGGGGATGCCGATCGTGCGCGTGTTCCGCAGCAGCGCGATTTTGTTGATATTGGCGCTCAGCTGGGTGGCCATCGTCTCAGAGGGAAAGCAGATCCCTGAATATGCGCCTGCTTTTCAGCGGCTGGTAGTCCAGACGGTGATCGAGGAGGGAGCGCATGAGCACCTTCGCCTGCTGCTGCGTCTGCGGATCGGCGTAGTCGTCGCGCGCCATGTCCAGAAGAGTGCGGCCGGACACCACGGTGTCTGCGGCCGCGCCGTTGACCTCGACCGGCCCGCGCTCCGGGTCGTAGCGGTAGGTCTTGGCCGGGTCGATGGCGCTGCCGCTCGCGCTGTCGCGGTCCAGGGTCATGGCGTAGCCGAGCTCCCTGAGCAGCGCCCGCTCGAAGGAGCGCAGTGCGGATGCGGAGTCGCCGTGCGACGAAAGCAGCTCCAACGCATTGCGGTAGCGCGCGAGCAGGGCGTCGTGCGGGTCCTCGCGCGGAAGCAGGCGCAGCAGCAGCTCGTTCACGTAGAAGCCGCACATCAACGCCTCTCCCTGGAGGCTGGGAGCCCCGCCGATCCACTCCGCGCGCGCGAGCGTCCGGACCTCGCCCTTCCCGAACCAGGAAAGCGCGAGCGGCTGAAAGCCGAGCAGGACGCCACGCAGCGCCGAGCGCGGGCTGCGCGCAGCGCGGGCTACCATTGACACGCGCCCGAAGCCCCGGGCGAACACCTCTAGGAGCAGGCTCGTCTCGCGGTAGGGATAGCTGTGCAGGACGAAAGCCTCGCGGCTCTCCTGGCGGGCGCGCTCAGCCATAGCCCATGCGCCTCAGCGCCGCCTCGTCGTCGGTCCAGCCGCCGCGCACCCGTACCCAGGTCTCGAGGTAGACCTTGCCGCCGAGCAGCTTCTCGATGTCCCGCCTCGCCTCGGAGGCGATGGTCTTCAGCTTGCTTCCTCCCGCCCCGATGACGATCGCCTTGTGCCCCGCCTTCTCGACGACGATCGACGCGTGGATCCGCCGCACGCCGCGCTGCTCCTCGTACTTGTCGATCTCGACATGGGCGCTGTAGGGGAGCTCCTCGCCGAGGTGGCGGAAGAGCTTCTCGCGTATGAACTCCGCGGCGAGGAAGCGCTCGTTCCTGTCGGTGAGCTCGTCCGCCGAGTGGATCGCCGGCTGCTCGGGGAGGTGGCGCTCAAACGTGCGCAGCAGCTCGTCCAGCCCCTTTCGCCGCTTGGCGCTCACCGGCACGATCTCGTCGAACTCCGCCTCGCCCGCCGCCTTCTGCAGGAAGGACGGAAGGCGCTCCGGCTCCAGCGCGTCGATCTTGCTCACCACCAGAAACAGCGTCGCGTCGGCGGGAACGAGACTCAGCACAGCGCGGTCCCCGGCTCCGAAGCGTCCCGCCTCGACCACCAGCGCCACCACGTCGACGCTGTCGAGCTCAGCCCGCACCGCCCGGTTCATGGCCCGGTTGAGGCCGCCGCGGTAGCGGCTCTGGAACCCCGGCGTATCGACGAGAATGAACTGGGCGGTCTCCGTCGTGAGGACGCCGCGCAGGGCGAGCCGCGTGGTCTGCGGCTTGCGCGAGGTGATGCTGAGCTTCTGTCCGAGCAGCGCGTTCTGAAGGGTCGACTTGCCCACGTTCGGCCGCCCGATCAGGGCGATCGCACCGCAACGAAACGAGGCCGATGCCATCGCCTGCTGCTTTCAGCCGCGGATCTGCTCGAACGCGCGCATTGCGGCTTCCTGCTCGGCGTTGCGGCGGCTGCTGCCGCTGCCGGTCGTGCGCACCGACAGCTGCGGAATGAGGCACTCGACCTCGAAGTTCTGCTGATGCGCGGCTCCGCGCGTTGCGAGCACCGAGTACTGGGGCAGCGGAATCCTGCGCGCCTGGAGGAGCTCCTGCAGGAGCGTTTTCGGATCCTTGCCGAGCGACCGTGGGTCGAGGTCCTTGAGCAGCGGCTCGCACAGGCGTCTCACCGTCTCGCGGGCCGCGGCGAAGCCGCCGTCCAGGAATATCGCGCCCACTACGGCCTCGACCGCGTCGGCCAGAATGGAAGGACGCGAAGTCCCGCCGCTCTTCATCTCGCCCTCACCCAGGCGCAGGTGCTCTCCCAGTCCGAGGTTCTGGGCCAGCTGGTGCAGCGCCTCCTGCCGCACCAGGTGCGCGCGCATTCGCGACAGGTCGCCCTCGGGCAGGTCCGGGAACCGCTCGAACAACTCCGCCGCCACCACGCAGTTGAGCACGGCGTCGCCGAGAAACTCAAGGCGCTCGTTGTGAGGCGCGCCGTAGCTGCGGTGGGTCAGCGCCTGCGCGAGCAGCTCGGACCGCGAAAAACCGTATCCGACGCGCTGCCGCAGGGGCTCCGGGCTCACGGCAAAGTCATTCGTTGCTGCTCGCAGCGAAATCAATGACGACGTTGACGTTGCCGAATAGCGGAATGCGCTTCGAGTATGCGGTCGAAACGACCAGCTCGTTTCCTTCCTTCGTCACTTCGAGGTCCTTCGGGCCGATCACGTCGATGTCGTCTATCGCCTGGCGCAGCTGAAACGCGTAGCGCACTTCGCCCACGGTCGCCGCCGGATTGGCGACTGCAACCGCCTTGATCGCCTTCTTGACCTTGAAGTACTCGATGTAAGCGGGCGCGATCTTGAGGCCGCCGATGGCGACGATCACGATCACGATGCAGGCCACGATCATCCCCATCAGGGTCAACCCTCGCTGGTTCCTCATTGGATCACCTCTCACTGGAATTTCCCGATGCGCTTGATCTCGCTGAAATTGAACCAGATGAAAAACGCCTTGCCCACGATGTTCTCGTCGGGCACGAACCCCCACACGCGGCTGTCGGCCGAATTGTCGCGGTTGTCACCCATGACGAAGTAGTGCCCCGGCGGGACGGTGCACGTCACGCCTTCGGCATTGTAGTTGCAATTCTCCCGGAAGGGGAACGGCTGCGTGAACGGTACCGCCGCCGGCGTGTCGCTTTCCTGGAGGATGGCGTGCTCCACCCCGCCGAGCGTTTCCTCGAACTGCGCCGAGTAGTGGACGCGCTCGCGGTTGAGATAGTCGGCTACCTGCTTGCGCGGCTGCGGAACCCCGTTGATCGTGAGCCGCTTGTTCTCGTAAGCGACCTTGTCTCCCGGAAGGCCGACGACCCGCTTGATGTAGTCGACCGACGGATCCACCGGGTAGCGGAACACCATCACGTCCCCGCGGCGGGGATCGCCGACGGCGAGGATCTTCTTGTTGAGAAGGGGAAGCCGTATGCCGTAGGTGAACTTGTTGACCAGGATGAAGTCGCCGACCAGCAGCGTCGGCACCATCGAGCCCGTGGGTATCTTGAACGGTTCCACCAGGAAGGAACGCAGCAGGAAGACGATCAGGATCACCGGAAAGAAGCTCTTCGGGTACTCGATCCACCACGGCTCCTTGTCGTCCTTGCGCCGCTGCTTGCGGAAATAGAGCGCGTCCGCCAGGGCGAACGCTCCCGTGACCACCAGGAGCACGAACAGGATCAGGGCAAAATTCATCGCGGGATTTCGCTACTTGTTCTCGACTTGGAGTATCGCAAGGAAAGCCTCCTGAGGTATTTCAACCGTGCCGACCTGCTTCATGCGCTTCTTACCTGCCTTCTGCTTCTCGAGCAGCTTGCGCTTCCGGGTGATGTCGCCGCCGTAGCATTTCGCCAGCACATTCTTGCGCAGGGCCTTGACCGTCTCGCGGGCGATGATGTGGGAGCCGATCGCCGCCTGCACCGCAACGTCGAACATCTGGCGCGGAATCAGCTCGCGCATGCGCGAGACTAGATCCCGGCCACGGTAGGGGGCGTTCTCGCGGTGGACCATGAGGGACAGCGCGTCAACCCGCTCGCCGTTGATGAGGATGTCGAGCTTCACCATGTCGGCCGCGCGGAATTCCCTGAACTCGTAGTCGAGGGACGCATAGCCGCGGCTCGCGGACTTGAGCTTGTCGAAGAAATCCATCACCACTTCGTTGAGCGGCATCTCGTAGGTGAGCATCACCTGGCGTCCGTGGTACTGCATGTTCCGCTGCACGCCGCGCTTCTGGGTGCACAGCGTGATGATGGCGCCGACATACTCCTGCGGCACGAAGATGGTGGTCTCGATGATCGGCTCGCGGATCTCCTCGATCTTCGACGGGTCGGGCAGCTTCGCCGGGTTCTCGATCTGCACCACTGTGCCGTCGCGCAGCTTCACTTCGTAGACCACCGTTGGTGCGGTCGTGACCAGCGTGATCCCGTACTCGCGCTCGAGCCGCTCCTGCACGATGTCCATGTGCAGAAGTCCGAGGAATCCGCACCGGAATCCGAAGCCGAGCGCCTGCGAGGTCTCCGGTTCGTAATGCAGCGAGGAGTCGTTCAGCTTGAGCTTCTCAAGGGCGTCGCGGAACGCCTCGTATTCGTTGGCTTCGACCGGGTAGAGTCCGGCGAACACCTGCGGCTTGATCTCCTTGAAGCCCGGCAGGGGCGCCGCAGCCGGACGGTCGGCCGAGGTGATGGTGTCGCCGACCCGAGCGTGCTGGAGCTCCTTCACACCGGCGATCACGAAGCCCACCTCCCCGGCGGAAAGGCGCTCGCGCTCCTGGCCCTTGGGCGTGAACACGCCGACCTGCTCGCACAGGTGTTGGGCCTGCGTGGACATCAGTAGCAGCTTGTCCTTGGGCCGTATCGTCCCGTCGACCAGACGCACCAGCATGACAACTCCCACGTAGTTGTCGAACCAGGAATCGATGATCAGCGCCTTGAGCGGAGCCTCGGGATCGCCTTTCGGCGCCGGAATCCGGTGAATCACGGCCTCGAGGATGTCATCGACGCCTTCGCCGGTCTTGGCGCTCGCCCGCACCGCATCCTTGGCGGCGATCCCGATGACGTCCTCGATCTCCTGTATCGCGCGTTCCGGGTTGGCCGAAGGCAGATCGATCTTGTTCAGCACGGGCACGACCTCGACGCCCTGCTCGATCGCCGTGTAGCAGTTCGCGACCGTCTGCGCTTCCACTCCCTGGCTCGCGTCCACCACGAGCAGCGCGCCCTCGCACGCCGCCAGCGATCGCGACACCTCGTAGGAGAAGTCGACGTGGCCCGGCGTGTCGATGAGGTTGAGGTTGTAGATGCGGCCGTCGCGCGCCGCGTACTGGAGCGCGGCGGTCTGCGCCTTGATGGTGATACCGCGCTCGCGCTCCAGATCCATCGTGTCCAGGACCTGCTCGGACATCTCGCGGTCGGTCAGCCCTCCGCATCGCTGGATGAAACGGTCGGCGAGCGTCGACTTTCCGTGGTCGATGTGCGCGATGATCGAAAAATTGCGGATGTGTTGCATCCCGGCCTACGAAAAAGGGTGCCGCTCGGCACCCTCGCTGCCCGTCGCAAGACGTTGAATTTTAGCGTATCGAGGCGAGATATGCTCTACCCGGACGCCGCCTCGCCCCGCACGGTGACGAACAGGTTGCTTTCTCCCCGCCGCACGTGAAGCGTGAGCGTAGTGCCGGGATTGAGCTGCGCGAGCACCTTGTTGAACTGCTCCGCGGAGCGCACGTCGGTCGTCTGACCTTTGCTCGTGACCGCGGTGATCACGTCGCCCGAGCGCACGTCCGCCCGGCGATTGCTTCGGACCTCCTCGACCATCACCCCGGCACCGACTTTCAGATCGCGCTTCTGCTCGGCCGTCAAATCGACCACGACGAAGCCGAGCCGGTTGGCCGCCGCCTCGGGAGGCTTCCCCTTGCGCTCGCTGCGGCTCGCGACGCGGTCCTCGGGCAGCTCGCCCACCGTGACCGTGATCTCCCGCGTCGTGCCCTTGCGCCATATCTCGACGCTCGCCCTGCTTCCGGGCTTGGTGCCGCCGACGATGCGCGGCAGCTCGTTCGAGCTTGAGACGGCCTTGCCGTCGAACTTCATGATGATGTCGCCCGCCTCGACTCCGCCCTTCTCGGCCGGGCCGCCCTTCTCCACGGCATTGACCAGGGCGCCAGCCGGCTTGGGAAGGCCGAACGATTCCGCCAGCTCCTTCGAGACCTCCTGAATGACGACGCCGATCCTGCCGCGGCTAACGCGGCCGAATTGCCGCAGCTGTCCCTGCACCTCCATCGCGACGTCGATGGGGATGGCAAACGACAGCCCCATGAAGCCGCCCGTGCGGCTGTAGATCTGGGAGTTGATACCGACGACTTCGCCGCGCATGTTGAACAGCGGCCCGCCGGAATTGCCGGGATTGATGGCAACGTCGGTCTGAATGAACGGGACGAAGTTCTCCTGGGGCAGGCTGCGGCCCTTCGCGCTCACGATCCCCGCCGTGACCGTGCTCGCGAAGCCGAACGGCGAGCCGATCGCCACGACCCACTCGCCGACCTTAAGGCGGTTCGGGTCCCCCATGCGCACCGCCGGCAGCCCGGTCGCGTCGATCTTCAGCAGCGCGAGGTCGGTGCGCTTGTCCGCGCCGATCACGCGCGCCTTGAATTCGCGCTTGTCGGTGAGGCTGACCGTGATCTCGTCCGCGGCGTCGACCACGTGCGCGTTGGTGAGAACGTAGCCGTCCGAGCTGATGATGAAGCCCGAGCCGAGCGAACGGCTCTCGAAGTCTCGCGGCGCCTGCCCGCCGGGACCGGGCGGCCGCGGCGCGAAGCGGCGGAAGAAGTCGTACAGCGGGTCGTCCTCTTCGAGGTTCGGAACCTGGGGCGAGGAGCGGCGCTCGCGCGTCTGCGTGGTGCTGATATTGACGACGGTGGGACCCTGCTTCTCCGCGAGATCGGTGAAATCGGGAAGGTCCCGGCCCTGCGCATGAAGCGCCGGCGGCAGCCACAGGAGGAGCCAGACAAGCAGTACTCTCGCCATCGCGAAGTCCTCGGTTGTTCCGCGGGCGGAAGCCCCGGGCTTCTTTTTACTTGTGGTACTCCACCGCGTTGGCGACGTATTTTACGCTCTCTGCGGGCGCCTCGCCGACCACCGTTACCCAGTAGTTGCCGACCGGGCGGGTATATACATTGATCGCCCCTTGGCGCGAGAGGCCGGCCTGCGGGCTCGGCCGCTTGCCGCTAACCGGCTCTATGAACACCGAGATCGCCGCCAGACCGTCCGACAGGACGATATGTCCCACGCCCCCCGTTCCTCCGACCGTGCGCATCAATTCGGCGACCGTACGGAACCCCGGCGGCTTCGATCGTATCGTCCATCCCGATTCGGCGAGGTTGGCCCGCGTCGCCGCGGAATCCTCGATCCGCCAATCCTTGGTCTGGCGGGAGTAGCGCGGCCTGAGCTGGTCGCGGCCCACGGGCCCGATCTTGATCTGGGTGAAGAAGAACTGCTCCAGCATCTCGTTCTTCTCGTTGTAGGTCTTGGCCTGGAGCAGCATGCCGGTGCTGACGTCCGCCCAGAGCCGGTGGCCGTAGCGCAAGCGGTCCTTGGGTACCAGGTTAAGGACTTGGCAGCTGTATCCGACGACGCGCTCGACGTCGCCCTTCTTGACCGTGTAGTTCTCCGAAACATCCTTGAGCTGCTCGGACAGGATCGCCGGAAACGGCCGACGGCCTGGCTGCTTGTCGATCTTCATCGTGCTGCTTGCCGGCAGATAGCAGACCACCTCATCGCCGGTGCGCACAATCTCCCGTGGAATCCCGTTGAGGGTTTCGAGCCGCTCGCGCGGCCCGGTGGAGTCCGCAACGTGAACGATGCTCGAGGTCTCGCTGCGCTGCCCTTGCTGATAGACGAAGGTGCCCGTATAGCTGAGCTTCTCCGAGGCGGCATAGATCCGTTGCAGCCATTGCAGAGCGGAGGGGTCGGTCTGGGCGATAGCCGCCGATACGGGCAGGAGGAAGGGCAGCACCCTGACCGGGTGCCACACTCGGCATGCGAAATCCCCGGTCATTTGCTGGCCGCCACGCGTTCCTCGGACACTCCCCGAACGAAGGGGGCCACGCCCTGCATGGCGCTCACGTGCGAGTAGGCCTGGTGCGCGAGCAGGTAGTTCTCCACGTCGGAACTGGGCCAGTCGACGACCACGTTCTCGGACGGAACGTCCGCCGTGGTCGCGACGGTGCCCGCTGCGAGCTGTGGGTCGCCGTGCCAGCCGGGGAAGGCCGTCCACGCCACCACGGCCACGGCAGCGGCGCTCGCCGTCGCGTACATGCCATACCAGCCGAAGCGCCTGGCCGCGCTCGCCGCGCGCTGCCGCGGCGCGAGCACGGTGGGCTCCTCGCGCAATCGCGAGATGACCCGCGGCGCGATCTCCCGGCATAGATGGCCGCGGAGCGCGTCGCCGATCAGATGATAGGTATCCCAGGCGGCCCGCAGCTCGGGATCCGAGCGCAGGCGCGTGATATGCGCCTGGATCTCGCCCTCGAGTTCGCCGTCGATGATCGCAGAGAGCTTCTCTTTCATGGTCACCACCTCTTGTCCTTGCGAGTATCGAGCAGCGGCCGGAGCCGCTCCGCGATGGCCTCGCGCGCACGGAATATCCGCGACCGGACCGTTCCGATCGGGCAATTCATGATCGCCGCAATGTCTTCGTAGCTGAGTCCCTCGAGCTCGCGCAGCGTGATGGCGTTGCGCAGCTCTTCGGGCAGTTGCTCCAGGGTGTCGTTGACCGTGCGCGCGATCTCCGCCGACATCATCATGCTCTCGGGCGTGTTGATGTCGCGCAGCTGGTCGCCGTCTTCGAACGCTTCCGCGTCCTCGGTATCGAACTCGGTGGTGGTCGGCGCGCGCCGGCCCATGGCGACCAGGTAGTTCTTCGCGGTATTGATGCCGATCCGGTAGAGCCACGTGTAGAAGGCACTGTCGCCCCGGAACGAGGGGAGCGCCCGATAGGCCTTGATGAATGCTTCCTGTGCCACGTCCTCTACTTCGACCGGGTCCCGTATGAACCGGGACAGCAGCCGTGCCAGTTTGCGTTGGTACTTCGACACCAGCAGCTCGAAAGCATGCTTGTCGCCTCGCTGGGCCCGCTCGACCAGCTGTCGGTCGAGTTCCCTCTCATCCATCCGCCGCCGTCCCTGAAGCGGTGCTGCGCTTCTGTCCGAAGTTGTCCACAGGCGGCGGCAGTATACCGTAGTGACTTCATCACCTCGGCGCCCGTGCTGCTACAGACCGGGGCGCGGGGCAATAGTTCAGTATCCCGTAAGGTTATTCCGGCTCTTTCCGCGTCGCGCCCGGATGCCATCGCAGCCATACCCGAAGCCTGCGAAAGTCCTCGGAAGGCACCGAATCAGGCATGAGAACCACTCTTGTGCTTCGGCCGTAGGCATCCTTCAGCCCGACGATGGCCAGCGCCGCCGAAACGAAGTGGCTCTCGCCCAGCCTTCCCTCCCGCCAGTTTCCATTCCGATTCTTCCAGGAAGCACGTCCATCCTCGCGCAATTCCAGCGATACGGGCTGATTCGCCGTGCGAAGGAGCGCTTGAGCAAGCGACCTTCCCAGGGAGGCGAGCAGAAGCGCCCAGACCCCAAAACGCAGCCAGCCACCCAGGCCCATGGAAGCGGCAGCCAGGGCGAGGAAGTGTAGGACGGCGAGGATCCCGATCAGCCGGCGCGACGGCCGCAGATCCAGGCGCAGAGAGGGTGCAGCCGGCATGGGCCACGCCCGAGCGATCAGGCGCGCCGGAAGATCAGGGTCCCGTTGGTGCCGCCGAACCCGAACGAGTTGGACAGCGCGGCCCGGATCGGCATGCGCCGGGCGGTGTTGGGCACGTAATCGAGGTCGCAGGCCGGATCCTGGCTCGCCAGGTTGGCGGTCGGGGGAGCGACCTGGTCGCGAACCGCCAGCGCCGAGAAGATCGCCTCGACGCCGCCAGCCGCGCCGAGCAGGTGACCGGTCATCGACTTGGTCGAACTCACCGCGAGCTTCTTCGCGTGATCTCCGAAAGCGCGCTTCACGGCTGCCGTCTCCGCGATGTCTCCGAGCGGCGTCGAGGTTCCGTGTGCGTTGATGTAGTCGATATCGTCGCGGTTCATGCCGGCATTGCGCAGCGCATTCTCCATGCACCGCGCGGCGCCGTCGCCGCTCTCCTGCGGAGCGGTCATGTGGAAGGCGTCCCCGCTCATGCCGTAGCCGGCGAGCTCGGCGTAGATTTTCGCGCTTCGCTTCTTCGCGTGCTCAAGCTCCTCCAGGACGAGTACACCGGCACCCTCTGCGAGAACAAATCCGTCTCTATCCTTGTCCCAGGGCCGGCTTGCGGTCAGCGGGTCATCGTTCCTCGTCGACAGAGCGCGCGCAGCAGAGAAACCGCCCACGCCGAGCGGCGTGATCGCGGCTTCGGCCCCTCCCGCGACCATCACGTCGCAGTCGCCGTACTCGATCAGCCGGCCCGATTCGCCGATGCAGTGGGCCGAGGTCGTGCACGCGGTGACCATCGCCAGGTTGGGCCCCTTCAGCCCGTGCATGATCGAGAAGTTTCCGGAGATCATGTTGATGATGGTGCTCGGGATGAAGAAGGGCGAGACCTTACGCGGCCCGCCCTTGAGCATGTCGTCATAGGTTTCCTCGATCATGCGCAAGCCGCCGATCCCCGAGCCGATGTTGACGCCGATGCGCGCAGCGTTGGCCTCGTTGACTTGGAGTCCCGAGTCCTTCAGCGCCTGCGTGCCCGCCGCGATGCCGAAGTGGATGAAGCGGTCCATGCGGCGCGCTTCCTTCGGCGAGAGATACTGCGATACATCGAAATTCTTGACCTCACCCGCGATCTGGCTGGCGAAGTGGCTCGCATCGAACAGCGAGATGCGTGCGATTCCCGGCTTGCCGGCGAGCGCGTTCGACCACGCTTCGGCAACGGCGTTACCGATCGGGCAGATGATTCCTAGTCCGGTGACAACGACACGACGGCGGCTCAAATCGACCCCGGCCGTGTGAGAACGTCAGGCTTTCTTGGAATGAGCGGAAACGTACGCGATCGCCTGCTGGACCGTCGTGATCTTTTCGGCTTCCTCGTCCGGAATCTCGGTCTCGAACTCCTCCTCGAGAGCCATCACGAGCTCCACGGTGTCGAGCGAATCGGCGCCGAGATCGTCCACAAAGGAGGATTCGTTCTTGATCTCCGCTTCGTTGACGCCGAGCTGCTCCGCGACGATTTTCTTGACGCGCTGTTCAACGTTTTCCATCGGGTTCTTCCCCCTTGTCTGCTGAGATCGAATTTCGGAAGGTGCGCATTGTATCAGAATCGCATTGCACTCTTTCAACTCATGTACATGCCGCCGTTCACGTGCACCGTAGTTCCGGTGATGTAGCCCGCTCGCGGCGAGGCGAGGAAAGCCACGGCCGCCGCCACGTCCTCCGGATTTCCGAGCCGTCCCAGCGGAATCTGCTGCAGCAGCGCCGTCCGCTGCTCGTCCGACAGAGCTCGGGTCATGTCGGTGTCGATGAATCCCGGCGCGACGCAGTTGACCGTAACGCCGCGGCTCCCGATCTCGCGGGCGAGCGAGCGCGTCATTCCCGCGATTCCCGCTTTTGCGGCCGCGTAGTTGATCTGTCCCGCGTTTCCACTCGATCCGACGACCGAGGTGATGTTGATGATCCTTCCCGCGCGCGCCTTGAGCATGCCGCGCAGCACCGCCTTCGTGAGTCGGAACACCGACTTCAGGTTCGTGTCGATCACCGCGTCCCATTCCGCTTCCTTCATCCGCATCGCGAGGTTGTCCTGCGTGATGCCGGCGTTGTTGACGAGGATGGACACCGCGCCGTAGGTCTTCTCGAAGTCGGTCACGACCGCATCAACGTTCGTGTCCACCCTGACGTCGAGCTGCACCCCCTTGCCCTGCACCTTGGCCGCGAGCAGATAGTCGCAGATCGATTGCGCGCCGGCGACCGTGGTCGCGGTGCCCACCACGGTTGCACCGCGCTCCCCGAGCATCAAGGCGACAGCCTTGCCGATCCCCCGCGATGCCCCGGTCACCAACGCGCGCTGTCCCTGAAGATCCATCACTCTTCCTTCGAAATCCGCACTCCCGACTCGATCGCCGGCCGGTCGGCGAGCGCCAGCGCCTGGAGCCCCTCGGCGATGCGCTTGGTGAGCGGCGCGAGGATCTTGCCGGGGCCGCATTCGAAGACGTGCGTGACGCCCCGGGCAGCCATTTCCTTCACGCATTGCACCCAGAGCACGGGGTGATCCGCCTGGGTCACGAGCGCTTCGCGAATCGCGCCCGGGTCGTTGCGGCTCTTCGCGTCCACGTTGTGTATCACGGGAATGCGCGGAGGATTGATCGCGATCTTCGACAGGGCCTCGCCCAGCCTGATTGCGGCCGGCTTCATGAGCGACGAGTGGAACGGCGCGCTGACCGGAAGCGGAACCGCTCGCTTCGCGCCCAGAGCCTTGGCGACTTCCATCGCCCGGTTTACCGCTCCGGCATGTCCCGCAATAACGACCTGAGCGGGCGCGTTCCAGTTCACCGGCTCGCAGACCTCGCTTCCTGCGGCCTTGGCGCACGCGTCCCGTACTTTCTGGTCATCGAGACCGAGAATCGCCGCCATGGCGCCCTGACCTCGAGGCACCGCCTCCTGCATCGCGCTCGCGCGAAGGCGCACCAGCGGAAGGCAATCTGCGAAGGAGATCGTGCCCGACGCCACCAGCGCGGTGTACTCCCCGAGGCTGTGCCCCGCGACGAGCGAAGGCTCCGCGCCGCCCAGCTCGCGCCACAGACGCCACGCGCAGATCCCCGCTGTCACCATGACCGGCTGCGTGTTGACCGTGAGGTTGAGCTCCTGGGCCGGACCCTCGGCCATGAGCTTGCCGACGTCCTGCTTGAGAATGTCCGACGCCTCCTGGAGCGTCGCGCGGACCACCGGCGCGTCGCCGTACCCCGCGAGCATCCCGACCGACTGCGATCCCTGCCCGGGAAAAACCATGGCGAGTTTCATTACATCTCCACCAGCGCCGCGCCCCAGGTGAAACCGCCGCCTACGCCCTGCAGCATCACCTTGTGACCGGGCCTGATGCGCCCGTCGCGGATTGCCAGGTCGAGCGCAAGCGGGACCGACGCCGCGGAGGTGTTGGCGTGGCGGTCCACCGTGACGACGAGCTTGGAACGGTCCAGTCCGAGCTTCTTCGCGGTCGCCTCCAGAATGCGCACGTTCGCCTGGTGCGGAATGAGCCAGTCGATGTCCGCAATCTTCAGCCCGCACTGCGCCAGCGTCTCGCGCGCCGATTCGTCGAGGACCTTCACGGCGAACTTGAACACCGCCTGCCCGTCCATCTGCAGAAAGGGCGAGCCCACGATCTTGCCGCCGCTCACGTTTCCCGGCACCGACAAGATGCCCGCGTGCGACCCGTCCGCGTGGAGCACACTGCCGAGGATTCCCGGGCTGGCGTCTGCCCGGAGGACCACGGCGCCGGCACCGTCGCCGAAGAGCACCGCCGTGGCGCGGTCGTTCCAGTCGAGAATGCGCGAGTACACTTCGCTGCCCACGACCAGCGCACAGCGATGCTGGCCCGAGCGGATCATCTTGTCCGCGATCGCCAGTGCGTAGACGAAACCGCTGCACACCGCCTGGATATCGAACGCGGCGCAACCCTTCGCTCCGAGCTTCGCCTGCATAAGGCAGGCCGTGCTCGGAAAAATGTAGTCAGGGGTCGCAGTAGCGACGATGATGAGGTCGATGTCCTCGACCCGGACGCCGGCCGCGGCGAGCGCAGCGCGGCTTGCTTCGGTGGCGAGATCGCTCGAGGCCTGCGAAGCGTCCGCGATGTGTCGCTGCCGGATTCCCGTGCGCGTGCGGATCCACTCGTCGGAGGTATCCATGCGCCGCGCCAGCTCTTCGTTGGTCACGACTTTGGCGGGCAGGAAGCTTCCTGTGCCGACGATGCGCGACCAGATCATTGTCCGACCGCCTCGGCGGTCTCGGCGGCTCCAAAGCGCGCCACCAGCCTGCGAAGCACCTCGTTCCTGACCTCCTCGGCGGCGCGTTCGATCGCGCGCATGAAGCCCAGAGCATCCGCGGAGCCGTGGCTCTTCACGACGATGCCCTTCAGGCCCAGCAGCGTGGCGCCGTTGAAGCGGCGCGGATCGAGGCGCCTGCGGAAGGCGAACAGCACCGGCAGTACCAGCACGGCAGCGAGCTTGGTGAGCGGGCTGCGCATGAACTCCTCGCGGATGAAGCTGCGCACCATCTGCGCGATCCCCTCGGACGCCTTGAGCATCACGTTGCCGACGAAACCGTCGCACACCACGACGTCCGCTGCGCCTTTGTATATGCCGTCGCCCTCGATATTGCCGATGAAGTTGAGGCCGCTCCCGCGCAACAGATCTCCCGCCTTCTTGACCACCTCGTTGCCCTTGATGTCCTCTTCGCCGATGTTGAGCAGGCCGACGCTGGGACGCTCCTTGTGCTCGACAGCCGACACCAGCGTCGCTCCCATGATCGCGAATTGCAGCAGATGCTCCGGCGCACAATCCACGTTCGCCCCGAGGTCGAGCACATAGGTGCTTCCACGCAGCGTGGGCAGGGCCGAGATGATCGCGGGGCGGTCGATGCCCGGCAGCGTCTTGAGGACGAAGCGCGAGATCGCCATGAGCGCGCCGGTGTTGCCCGCGCTGACGCAGGCGTGCGCCCCGCCGTTTTTCACCAGATCGACGGCAACGCGCATGGAAGAATCCTTCTTGCCGCGAAGCGCGAGCGCCGGCGATTCATCCATGGCCACGACCTCGCTCGCGTGCAGGATGCGAAGGCGAGGACCGGTCTTCGCGCCGCGCGCCTTGAGCTCGGCCTCGATCGCATCGCGCAGACCCACAAGGACGATGTCTACTCCCGGGTTGGACTTGAGGAAATTCAGGGCGGCCGGCACCGTTACGTGCGGACCGTGATCGCCGCCCATGCAGTCGATGGCTACGGTCGTGTCCATGCGCGGAGGCGCAGCGCGCCTGCCGGTCGGGACCTACTCGCCCTTCGTCTTGACGACTTTCTTGCCGCGGTAGTAGCCGCTCGGGCTGATATGGTGGCGCAGGTGCACCTCGCCCGTTGTCGGCTCGACCGCGAGCGGCGGGTTGGTCAGAAAGTCATGGGCGCGATGCATGCCGCGCTTGGAGGGGGATTTCTTGTTCTGCTGAACTGCCATGTGAAAGCTCCTTCAATTCGTATCGCCGTACCGCGCACACTGTTCATGCCGCGCCGCCATCGGCAGCGCGAGAATCACCTCGTCCTCGACGAGCCATGCCACATCCATGTTCCGGGACGCAAGCACGCGGTCGATCTCGTCGTCGGCCTCCGAAATCTCGCGCATGTTCTCCGCGAGCTGCAACTCGGCGTCGACCGCGATGGGAAACCGGATCGGTTCGAGGCAGCGCTGGCAGAGCAGCTTAACCGATCCCCTCACGGAAAGCCGCAAACATGGCTTGCCGTTGCCCGCGCGGCCTCCGCGCAGGTGGTACTCCAGCCCCTCGGTCGAGCACTGCAGCTGCGCCAGCCGCGGCAAGCGCTCCATGCCCACCACGCCGCGGCGTTCCTGCGCGGCGCGCGCGAATTGGAGGCCGTCGATCACCTCCGCTTGCGACATAGGGGCCGCATGATATTATGTTTGCCTCGGAGTGTCAAAAGAAATTCCAAGTTGTTCAGAGCGTTAGTGCACTTTTTGATTCTCGCGGGTGCGGTCGCATCGGCGTTCGGTCAAGTATTCAAGTGGGTGGACGAACGGGGCGTCACGCACTATGGCGAGCGCCCCCCGCAGGGTGGCAAAGCAAGCGAGGTTCCGGACAAGCTCGGGACCCCGGGAGGTGTCCCGCCCAGGGCTTCCCAGGGGGACGCCAAACCCCCGGAGCCCGAGAAAACCGAGGAAACAAAACGCAAGGAGCAATGCGACCAGCAGCGCGAGCTGCTCGACCGGTTGGTGCAGAACGAGCTCGGCAGCGGCAAGGTGCAAATCGACAGGGCCAACGCGATCGCCCGCCAGGAAAAGCTCGTCGCCGAGCGATGCAAAGGGCAATGACGCCCCGTCCCAGGCTGGTTCTCGCGTCCACTTCTCCGCATCGACGAGCGCTTCTGCAGAGGCTCGGAGTCGAGTTCTCGGTCGCGGATCCCGCGGTCCCGGAGGAGCGGCGCACGGGCGAAGCGCCGGCGGACATGGCCCGCCGCCTCGCCGAGGCCAAGGCGCGTGCGGTCGCAAAGCGCTTCCCGGAAAGCGTCGTTATCGGCGGCGATCAGGTCGCGGTGTGCGGGAGCGAGGTCCTTGGAAAACCCGGGACCCACGACAACGCGGTTCGCCAGCTGCGCCTGCTGTCGGGGCGCGATGCGGTGTTCCATACGGCGGTATGTGTGCACGGCGCGCGCGACGGGCGCACCGGGACCCGCTTGGTGCCCTGCCGCGTCAGCTTCCGCGAGTTCGACGACGCGGCCATCGAGCGCTATCTCGCGAGGGAGCAACCCTACGACTGTGCCGGCAGCGCCAGATCGGAAGGGCTCGGCATCTCCCTCATCGCGAAGATGGAGAGCGAGGATCCGACCGCCCTCGTCGGGCTCCCGCTGATCGCGCTGGTGGACCTGCTGCATGAGCAGGGCGTCGATGTCCCGTGAAGCGGGATCGCTCTATCTCCTGCCGAACGTCCTGGGCGACACGGCGGCCGAGGTGGTGATTCCCGCTGCCGCGCTTCATTGCGCGCGCTCTCTCGACCATTTCATCGCCGAGAATCCGAAATCCGCCCGCGCCTTCCTGAAACGCATCGGCTATCCGCGGCCTTTGCAGGGCGCCCGCATCGAGCGGCTCGACCACAATACCAAGCCGGCCGACGTGGCCGCGCTGCTCGACCCGGTCCTCGCCGGCGCGGACGCTGGGCTGCTGTCCGACGCCGGCCTCCCCGCCGTCGCCGATCCCGGCGCGGCGCTTGTGAGGACCGCGCACGATAAAGGCGTGCGAGTCATCCCCTTGAGCGGGCCTTCGTCGATATTCCTCGCGCTTGCGGCCTCGGGCCTTGAAGGCCAGCGCTTTGTCTTCCACGGCTACCTGCCGGTGAAGCGGTCCGATCTCGCCGCGGCATTGAAGGAAATCGAGCGCCAGTCGGAGCGCCTGGGCCAGACGCAGATCTTCATCGAGACGCCCTACCGGAACGACGCTACCCTCGCCGCGATGCTCGGACACCTGCGCGACGACACGTTGGTGTGCGTCGCGGCCGATCTGACCCTGCCGTCAGAAACCGTCGACACGCGGCGGGTCGCCGCGTGGCGCAGGAGCCCGCCACGGCTCAAGGGCCGCCCGGCCGTCTTCCTGGTGCTGTCGATCGGCTAGCGCAGGCTGAGCTGGCCCTGGGAAACCAGCTTGGTCAGCACGCCGGCCATCGCGGCTCCGAAACGCCTCGCGAAGCGCTCGGTGATATCCTGCCGCTTGGTGAAGTCGAAGATGTCCGCGGCCTTGATCACCTCGCGCGCGACATAGTCGACGCTCCCCAGTCCGTCGGCCAGGCCGAGCTCCACGCTCCTGTCGCCGGTCCACATCAAGCCGGAGAACAGCTCCGGGCTTTCCTTCAGCCGCTTGCCCCGCCCTTTCTTCACAACGTCGATGAACTGCTTGTGGATGTCGTCGAGCATCGACTGTGCATGGCGCTTCTGCTTCTCGTCCACCGGTGAGAAGGGATCGAGGAATGCCTTGTTCTCGCCCGATACCAGCGCGCGCCGCTCCACGCCCAGCTTCTCCATCGTTCCGGTGAAGCCCCAGCCGTCCATGATCACGCCGATCGAACCGACGATGCTCGCCTTGTCGACGTAGATCTTGTCGGTGGCGGCCGCAACGTAGTAGCCGCCCGATGCGCAGATATCCTCCACCACCGCGTACACGGGGATGTTCGGATAGAGCCCGCGGAGCCTGCGGATCTCGTCGTAGATGATTCCCGCCTGTACCGGGCTGCCGCCGGGCGAGTTGATGCGCAGGATCACCCCGACCGTATTCTTGTTCTTGAAGGCGTTCTGCAGCGCCTCGGTCACGCGGTCCGCGCTCGCGTCGCCCTTGGCGTCTATCACGCCGACCATGTCGACGAGCGCCGTGTGCCTGCCCGCGCCGAGCGATTCGGGGCTGCGCCAGTCGATCAGGAGGAGAATGAGGACCGTGAGGTAAGCGAAAAAGAGGAGCTTGAAGAAGATGCCCCAGCGACGCGCGCGGCGCTGCTCCTGCAGGGCTGCGCCGGCCAGCTTCTCGATCAGTCCTCTCTCCCAGTCAGCTTCGGCCATAGGAATCGCCTTTCACGAAGACTTGGCCGTCGCGCTCCTCGACGGGGATGGAAACAAGCCCTTCCTCGAAGCAGGGCCCGCGAACGCATCGGCCCGTGTCCGGCGCATAGGTCGCGCCGTGCGTCGAGCATATCAAATGCAGGCCCCAGGCATCAAAGAACTTGCCGGGCTTCCAGTCCAGCTCCATGGGCATGTGCGCGCAACGGTTGAGGTACGCGGAGACCCGCCCCGCGTAGCGTACCGCGAACGCCGGCTCCAGCCGGCCGTCGACCTCGATCTCGAAGCGCACGCCGTCCCCGCCGTCGGCGAGATCGCCGCTCGCGCAGATCAGGCGTTCCGCTGCAGCCATTCGTCGAGCTCATCGACGCTGTCGACACAGGCGACCGGCTCCAGGGCCTCGAGATCAGCCTTGGCATGTGCGCCATAGCAGACAGCCACGGCGGCCACGCCGGCGCCCGCCGCCATGCGGAGGTCGTGCACTGTGTCGCCGATCATGAGCGTGTTCGCGTCGTTCGCGCCCAGCTCGTCCATCAGCTCGAGCAGCATGTCCGGAGCGGGCTTGGGCGCGCACTGGTCGGCGCAGCGCGAGGAAGCGAACAGCGGCCGCAAGCTGGTGTTGTCCAGCGCCCGCTGCAGGCCCGCGCGGCTCTTTCCGGTGGCGATCGCGAGCGTGTGGCCGCGGCCGCGAAGCGCGGAGAGCATCTGCGCGGCTCCGCGGAACAGCGGGATCTCCGCGTCGCGAGCAAGAAAGTGCTTACGGTAGCGCTCGACCATCCGGCCGTAGTCGGCCGGGGGAAGGCCCGGCACCGCGTAGGCGAGCGCGTCGTGCAGTCCCAGCCCGATCACATGGCTCGCGCGCGCGGCATCGGGCACGGGCAGCCCGAGATCGCGGCACGCGGACTGGATGCACCAGACGATGGCGCCGGCCGAATCGATCAGCGTCCCGTCCCAGTCGAAAACCAGCAGCTCGTAGCGCATCAACCGGGGAGTGAATCGAGAAAGCGCCGGAGGGTCTCGGGAAGCGGCGAGGAAAGCTTCATTTCCCTGCCGGTGGCCGGGTGCACGAAATCCAGCTCCGCCGCGTGAAGAAAAAGGCGCGCCAGCCCCTGCTTCGCGAGGATCCGGTTGCTTTCATAGTCACCGTACTTCTCGTCCCCGGCGACCGGGAACCCCAGGTGCGCCAGATGCACGCGGATCTGGTGGGTGCGGCCGGTGAGCAGATCCGCCGAAAGCAGCGTGAAGTCGCGAAAGCGGCGCTCGCGGCGGAACACCGTCCGCGACTCGCGCCCCTCGCGGTGCACGCTGACCCGCCGCTCGCCCGATTTCGTCAGGTACTTCTTCAAGGGCAGGTCGACGCGTCGTTCCTCCTCGCGCCATTTCCCGGGTACCAGGGCCAGGTAGCGTTTGTGCACTCTCCCCTCGCGCAGCGCCGCGTGGAGCGCGGTAAGCGCGGAGCGTTTCTTGGCGAGAATGAGCAGCCCCGAGGTGTCCCGGTCGAGGCGATGAGCGAGCTCGAGAAACTTGAGCTGCGGCCTCGCCGCGCGGAACTGCTCGATCACGCCGAAGCTCACTCCGCTCCCCCCGTGCACCGCGAGTCCGGCGGGCTTGTCGACGACGAGCAACGCGTCGTCCTCGTGAACGACCGCGGGCAGCGAGGCGGTCGGGGGTACAGGCCTGGAGCTCCGCCCGGCTCTGCGCAGCGGCGGAATACGCACCCTGTCTCCAGGCCGAAGCCGATAGGTCGCGTCCACGCGCCGGCTGTTGACCCTGACCTCCCCGGTGCGCAGGACACGGTAGATATGGCTGCGCGGCACCCCCTTGCACACGCGCATCAGGAAGTTGTCGACCCGCTGCCCCTCGCTCGCGGAATCGACCTCCATCGAGGCTACATTGCTTAAATCCTTCATTTTGTTTATGATCTGCGCGCTGCTTCCGTCGCGGGACGGCTGCTTGTATATACGAAGGTGCGGATGGTTCGCCCCCAGACAAGACTGGCTACCCTGTCCCCGGTTCCGATGCCGCCGATGGCAACGACCATCGCTCCGCGCAGGGACCCGAAGCCGCAAAGGCGGTTGGTTATCCAACCAGTGAAAATTAACTAGATAGTAATAGAACAGCGCGCCGACAGCATATCGGCAGATTCAGCGGGTCCTGTGCTCAGCGGCCCGAAAGACAAGCCACCCACGCGTTCTCATGATCCAGCGATCGATGATGCGAGACTAGCCTTCACAACAGGCCTTGGTTTGTCCTGCCCGTGCGCGCGGGAGATGGAAAAATGAAGCGCATGCTTTTCAATGCGACACAGGCCGAAGAACTCCGTGTCGCGATTGTCGACGGTCAGAAGCTCATAGACCTTGACATTGAATCGGCCGCAAAGGAGCAGAGGAAGAGCAATATCTACAAGGGTGTCATCACCCGCGTAGAGCCCAGCCTCGAAGCCGCGTTCGTCGACTACGGCACCGAGCGCCATGGCTTCCTGCCGTTCAAGGAAGTCGCTCGCCAGTACTTCAAGCCCGGCGTCGACGTCGGCCGCGCCCGCATCCAGGACGCGATCTCCGAGGGCGACGAGATGATCGTCCAAGTGGAAAAGGACGAGCGCGGCAACAAGGGCGCCGCCCTCACCACCTTCATCAGCCTCGCCGGACGCTACCTCGTCCTCATGCCCAACAACCCGCGCGGCGGGGGCGTCTCGCGCCGCGTCGAGGGGGAGGACCGCGACGAGCTGCGCGATATCATGGACAAGCTCGAGACCCCGGCCGGGATGAGCCTCATCGGGCGCACCGCCGGGATCGGGCGCTCCTACGAGGAGCTGCAGTGGGACCTCAGCTACCTACTCAAGCTCTGGGGCAAGATCGTCGAGGCCACGCAGCCCGCGCGCGATCCCGACGGGAAGCTGCTCAACCCTGCCCCCTTCCTGATCTACCAGGAGGGCAGCCTCGTGATCCGCGCCGTTCGCGACTACTTTCAGCCGGACATCGGCGAGATCCTGATCGACACCGACGCGATCCACGAGCAGACGCTCGCCTTCATGAGCAACGTCATGCCCGACAACGTCGGGCGGGTGAAGCGCTACCACGACGACGTGCCGCTGTTCTCGCGCTTCCAGATCGAGCATCAGATCGAGACGGCGTATTCGCGCCAGGTAACGCTCCCCGCGGGCGGCGCGGTCGTGATCGATCATACCGAGGCGCTCGTTTCGATCGACGTCAATTCCGCCCGCGCCACGCGCGGGCACGACATCGAGCAGACCGCGTTCAACACCAATCTCGAGGCCGCCGAAGAGATCGCCAGGCAGCTGCGGCTGCGCGACCTCGGGGGCCTGATCGTCATCGACTTCATCGACATGGAGAACCAGCGCAACCAGCGCGAGGTCGAGAACCGGCTGCGCGATGCGCTGCGCTACGACCGCGCGCGCGTGCAGATGGGGAAGATATCGCGCTTCGGTCTGATGGAGCTCTCGCGTCAGCGGCTGCGGCCATCGCTCGGCGAGGGCAGCAACATCACCTGCCCGCGGTGCAACGGCACCGGCCACATCCGCGGCACCGAGTCCACGGCGCTCCATATCCTGCGCATCATCCAGGAGGAGGCGATGAAGGAGAACAGCGCCGCCGTGCACGCCCAGGTCCCGGTGGACGTCGCGACATTCCTGCTGAACGAGAAACGCGCCGACATCCATTCGATCGAGGCGCGGCTCAAAGTGAACGTGGTGCTGATCCCGAACACCCACCTCGAGACCCCGAATTACAAGGTCGAGCGCCTGCGCCACGACGACCTGAACCAGGCGGACGCGCTTCCCGCCAGCTACAACCTGGTCAGCGTGCCCACCGAGGAAGAGGCCAAGGAGGAGGCGTCGGAAGAGGCCAAACCCCAGCGCCTCCAGCCTGCGGTCCAAGCCGTCACGCCCGAGCGCCCCGCTCCCGTGGGGACTGCGGCTCCGCGGCCGCTGCGACCGGAGTCACAGCCGGTGCGCGCCGAAGCGCGTCCGGCAGCCGCCCCCCAGCAGGGACTGTTCGGCAAGTTCTTCAGCTGGCTCGCCGGCGAAAATGCGCCCCAGGCTGCGGTGCAACCACAGCCTGCGCCGGCTCAGGCTCCGCGTCGCGAGGGACGGCCCGACCGTCAGGAGCCGCGCCGCGACCGCGGCGACCGCGACCGCTTCCGTCAGCGGGGCGAAGGCCGCGGCGAGCGCCGGGAAGACCGGCGCGAAGGTCGCGGTGATCGCCCTCACCGGCAGGACCGGGGAGACCGCCAGCAGCAGCGGGACCCTCAGCAGCACCAGCGGGACCCTCAGCAGCGGCAGGAGCACCGGCCCCAGGACCAGCAGCGGCAGCCCGATCGGCCGCCGCAGCAAGGGAACGAGCGCAAGGAGGGTGAGCAGGGAGGCCGGCGCAGGCGCCGCGGCGGTCGCGACCGCGGTGATCGCGGAGAGCGCCGCGACGCCAAGGGCAGCCGTGACGACGATCAGCGTCAAAGACAGCCGCGGCCGGACGCTCCGCCTTCGGCCGGACCTACCGCGGCAGAGCTCGCCTCCCTTGAGGCGGCCACGCAGAGCGCGCCTGAGCCGGCGCCGACACCTGTCGAAGCACGCGAAGAGCGGAGTGCGCCGCTGCGCGAAGCGCCGCCTCCGCGAGAGCCGGATCCCGCCGAGATCGAGCGGGCCCTGCGCGAGAGCGGACTCGAAATGGTCCAGACCCGCGAATCCGGCCCAATCGAGCTTCCGCCCGATGCGGAATTCGTTCCGGCCAAGCGCGCGCGTCGCCCGCCTCCGCCGGACATCAGCGAGCCTCTCGTGCAGGTCGAGACGGTGCGTCAGCCGGAATCGAAGGGCTGATCCGGCGGGCGCCTATTCTCGGGATGGCCTGCTCAGCGAATCGAGCAGGCCGCTCGCTGCGTCCTCGAGCATGTCGAGTACCCGCTCGAAATCCTCCGACCCTCCGTAATAGGGATCAGGGACGTCGTCCTGAGCCAGCGACTTCGCGTACGACATCATCAGCCTCAGCTTGCCGGCGGCGCCCGGCTGCGCCAGGCGCGAGAGCGCTCGCAGGTGGCCGCGGTCCATCGCGATGATCAGGTCGAAGCGCTCTAGGTCCGCGCGCTCCAGCCTGCGGGCGCGCAACCCGCTCAGGTCGTAGCCGCGCTCCGAGGCCGCCACCTGGGCACGCGGATCGGGCGGCTCGCCGACGTGATAATCATGCGTCCCGGCGGAATCGGCGACGACTGCCTCCGACATCCCCGCGTCGGCGACGAGCCTGCGAAAGACCCCTTCGGCGGTAGGCGAGCGGCAGATATTCCCGGTACACACGAAGAGAACGCCTATCGGCCTCGCGCGCATCGCACACCCAACCTTGGATAGAATCTCGAAGGGCACACTATAGCGGCTGAGGACCACATGGACCGCAATCACCTACTGGCGATCGTCACGGCGGGATGCGTCGCGCTCTCGCCCGGGGCCGGCGTGGCCCAGGACTGGCCGACCCGGCCGATACGCGTGGTCATCCCGTTCGCCGCGGGGAGCGTCTCCGAAGCCCTGTTTCGCACCATGACGCCCGGTATCGAGGCCGAGCTGGGACAGCGCTTCGTCGTCGAGAGCAAGCCCGGGGCCGACGGAGCGATAGGCACGGGCGAGGTCGTGCGCGCGGCGCCCGACGGATACACGCTGCTGCTCGGGCCTACCGCCGTGTTCGCCGTTATCCAGCACATGTTCCCGGGCCTGGGTTTCGACCCGCTCGCCGCGCTCGATCCTATCTCGCTGCTCGCCGACGCGCCGCTGCTCGCCGTGGTCGGCGCGGACGTCCCTGCAAAGTCGCTCGAGGATCTTGCGCGCTACGTGCGAGCGAGCCCCGGGAAGTACAACTACGGATCCCCCGGATCGGGGTCGCCCGCCCACCTCACCGGCGCGGCATTCTCGCAGCAGACGGGCAACGCGGTGGTCTACGTGCCCTACAAGGGCACGCCGCCCATGGTCCAGGCGCTGCTCGCCGGCGACATCCAGATGGCCTTTCCCACGTTGACCGGCATCATCGGACCGGTAAGGGCGGGTAAGCTGCGCGTCCTCGCGGTGATGGCGCGAGAGCGCATGGCGGAGCTTCCCGACGTGCCGACAACGGTCGAGGCCGGATTCCCGCAGCTGGTCGGCGGCAACTGGTGGGTTCTGGCCGCGCCCCATGGCACCCCAGCGCCCATCATCGAGCGTCTCGCCGCCGATTTCCGCAAGGCGCTCGCCGACGGCGCGGTGCGCAAGCGCCTCGGCGAGCTCGGCCACATCCCGATCGGCCTAGCACCCGCCGAAACCGCTGCCTTTCTCAAGTCGGAGTCGGCGCGCTACAAGGCCATCGTCGAACGCGGCGGCATCAAGCCGGAGTGAATGGTTTCCCATGTCGATCTACAGGAAGGATTCCCTGGCACGGGCCATCGAGGCGATCGTCGCTGCGGGCGGCAGCGACGGGCGCGAGGCGAAGCTGGTCGCGGAGAA
>Ga0187773_10000025_pt1 | contig 62125 bp, 63 predicted proteins | sample 0216_BV02_MP05_1_FD_133133 | JGI IMG/M metagenome (GOLD analysis project Ga0187773, IMG submission 133133) | Tropical peat soil microbial communities from peatlands in Department of Meta, Colombia - 0216_BV02_MP05_10_MG | ecosystem: Environmental > Terrestrial > Soil > Wetlands > Peat | place...
CGGTGACCGAGATCTATCAGAGCGGCAACAGCGCCACCCAGGCGGCCGACAACTGGGGCTGCGAGGTCACGACTAGCGTCGCCGGCGCGTCGAAGTACGTCGCGAGCATCCACACCACGCAGGACGGTCTGGTCCAGATCGCGATCCAGGGGTTTGCGGCGAGCGCCAACATCAACGGCACGATCGTCACGCTGGCTCCGATGAAGGACGCGACCAACGTGCTGACGAAGGCCGATGTGGGCGGGACCACCGTGTATGCGTGGCGCTGCGGCTCGACGGTCGACGGCACCAACCTGAACCCGAAGTTCCTGCCGGGTTCCTGCCGCGGCTAATAGCAGTCTAGCTTCAAAAAAAAAGGTACCCTTTCGGGTACCTTTTTTTTCTCCATGCTCTCCGGCATCCTCAGGCGCTTTCCGATGTGGTGGGCCGCGGCGCTGATTGCCGCGCTCGCATGTGCCTTGTACGGGCCCTTTCTTCGAAATCCCAGGGTCTTCGACGATTGGGTGTTCTTCTCCGGAGAGTTCTTCGCATACTACGCGACGCACCCGTTCGGCTTCGGGATGCGCCTCCCGCCGTACTTCACGATGGCGTTGACCGAGATCGAGATAGGGACCATGCTCGCACACCGCCTGGTCAGCCTCGCATTTCACATCGCGGTCGCGCTCGCCCTATGCCGGCTGATCTATGAGCTAGTGCGCGCCACTCTCCCTTCGGGGCAAGGGAGCACGGCGACCGTGCCGAATGCTGCCTTGTGGGCAGGGGCCGGCGGGGTGCTCTTCGCGATCCACCCGGTGGCGGTCTACGGTGCCGCGTACCTGATGCAGCGAACGATCGTCCTCGCGACCCTCTTTTCGCTGCTCTCCGTCTGGCTGTTCGTGCGCGGATTGACGCGCCGCCGGCACGCCGACGCGCTGTCCGCGGCGCTCATGTACTCTGTCGCCGTCCTTTCCAAGGAGCACGCCGTCCTTCTGCCGGGTGCGACCGTGCTAGCAGCCCTCCTGATCGGAGATCGGCGCTTTGCTTTCCGTCACGCGGCGATCCACCTCTTGGCGTGCGTTCCCGCTGCGGTCTTCGCAGTGCTTTTCAGGAAGGGCCTGATCGGACACGGGTATGAACCGGACTTCGCGGGGCTCACCACCCAGCTCGAAGGCGTCTTCGCGCATGGCGTCGAAGGCTTCACCTGGGGGCTGAGCGCCGTCACCCAGGCGGGACTGTTTTTCAAGTACATCGCGGCTTGGCTGTGGCCCGATACCGGTGGGATGTCGATCGACGTCCGCGTGGATTTTCTGGCCACGTGGTCGGCAGGCTGGATCGTCCTCAAGGTTGGCGCATTCTGCGCTTATGCCGTCGTGGGTGTCCTGCTCCTGCTGCGCAAGGGGCGTGCGGGATTGGTGGGATTCGGAATGCTCTATGTCTGGATACTGTTTCTCGTCGAGCTCAGCACCGTCCGCTTTCAGGAACCCTACGTCCTTTACCGGAGCTATCTCTGGGGCCCGGGGCTGCTGATCGCGTTGACCGCTCTCGCGAGCGCGCTGCCCATGCGTGCGGCGGTGGCTGCCGCGGTGGTTGCCACGCCGGTGCTTCTATACCAGGCGCGCGACCGGCTCGTCACGTTCTCGGATTCCCTGCTCCTATGGGAGGACGCGTATCTCAAGCTCCCGCCGCAACCCGTGCCGTGGGGATCGCGCACCCTCTACATGGTGGGCAGGGAGTACGTTTACGGGGGAAAGCGCGACAAGGCAGTCGAAGTGGCCGAAAGGTGTCTGGCGCAGTATCCGGACACTGTCCACTGCTATTTCGCCCGAGGGTTCATCCACTTCCTCTCGGGCGAGTACGCGCTTGCGCTTCCGTATCTTTCCCGGGCGGTGGAGCTGCGCCCCAACGGCGCAATCGCGCACCACAGGCTCGGGCTCGTCCTGGAGCGCCTCGGCAGGATCCCGGAGGCGATGGCCGAGTACCGGCGTGCGTCGGAGCTGGGCTTTACGGGGGCGGATTACGAGATCGAGCGGCTGCAATCCACCACCACCTCGGCCGCGTCGTCCGGGCGTGGCCCCCGGCGCTAGCGGCTAGTCCTTGCGCCGATAGTTCCCGGAGCGCCCACCTGACTTCTCGAGCAGCTTGATGTCTCCGATCGTCATTGAGCGGTCTACGGCCTTGCACATGTCGTAGATGGTCAGCAGGCCGACGCTCACCGCGGTGAGCGCTTCCATCTCCACGCCCGTCCGGCCGAAAGTCTCGGCCGTCACGGCAAGCCGGATGGTCGAGGTCCGCTTGTCCACGGAGAATTCCGCCGCGATGCGCGTGAGGCTGATCGGGTGGCATAGGGGGATCAGGTTGCCGGTTCGCTTGGCTGCCTGTATCGCTGCGATGCGCGCGACGCCCAGCACGTCGCCCTTCTTGGCGCTGCCTGCAACGACAAGCTTGAGCGTCTCCGAAGACATCCCGATCACGCCGCTCGCCCGCGCAACGCGCCGAGTCTCGGGCTTCGCACCCACGTCGACCATGTGAGCCTCGCCCGACGAATCGAAGTGACTGAGTTTTCTCGATGAGCTCATTGTTCCGCTTTCAAAGAACTGGCGCCCGTCGGTCGGTCATCCAAGGGAACCGTTGCCGTGCGGCGGTATCATATTATCCATGAGAATAGCAGCGGCTTGCCTTGGTCTGGCCCTGATCGCCCCTCAGGCCGGGGCGCAGGCGCTACCCGAGCTCGGCGATACCTCGGGCGCGTTGCTTTCCCCCGCGCTCGAGCGCAAGATCGGCGAACAGGCCGTGCAGCAGATTCGCCACGAGCCCAACTACGTCGACGACCCGGAGCTTACCGAGTATGTGAACGACATCGGTCGGCGCATCGTCGCGGCGACTTCCGACGCTCAGCAGGATTTCGAGTTCTTCGTGCTGCGCGACAACACCATAAACGCGTTCGCCATGCCCGGGGGCTTCGTGGGCGTACACACGGGCCTGCTTCTCGCGGCACAGACGGAATCGGAGCTCGCCAGCGTTCTGGCCCACGAGACGGCCCACGTGACCCAGCATCACCTCGCCCGGCTTCTAGGCAAGCAGGACCAGGCGGCGATTCCGACCCTCGCGGCCATACTGGTAGGGCTTCTCGCCGCGCGCTCGCGCCCGGATGTGACCCAGGCGGTGATTACCGGAGCCGCCGCGGCCAACGTCCAGTCTCAGCTCAATTACACGCGCGAGTTCGAGCGCGAGGCCGATCGTGTCGGCTTTCAATACCTGCAGCAGGCCGGCTTCGATGTGAACGCCATGCCGACCTTTTTCGAGCGCCTGCAAAAAGCGACTCGGCTATACGAGAACAACGCTCCGGCGTATCTGCGGACTCACCCGCTCACCAGCGAGCGCATCGCCGACATGCAGAACCGTGCCCAGAACGCGGTCTACAAGCAGTCGCCCGACAGCGTTGAGTTCTACTTCGTCCGCGCTAAGCTGGTCGCCGAACAGGGAAGGCCGAGCGAGGCGGTCGCGCACTTCGAAGATGTCGTTCGCGAGCACCGCTACGCCGACGAGGCCGGGGCGCGCTACGGTCTCGCCAGCGCGCTGCTGCGCGCGCGGGATTTCCGGCGCGCCGCGGCCGAGGCCGAAGCCGTGGGCAAGCTCGTTGGTGCTCACCCCATGGTGGATCTGCTCTCCGCGCGCATACGCCTTGCCGCGGGGGACGCCGCTGGGGCGAGGGACGTTCTTCGCTCGGGGCTGAACCGCTTCCCGAACTACAGGCCGCTACACTACGCCTACGTGGACGTGCTGCAGCGCATGGGCCAGCACCAGGCGGCGCTGGCGTGGCTTTCCGAGCTCGTCAAGAGCTATCCGCGCGACGCACGCCTTTACAGCCTGCAGGCCAAGTCCTATGCCGCGTCAGGGAAGCGGCTGCTGCACCATCAGGCTCTCGCCGAGACCTACGTTCTGCAGGGAACGCTCCCGGCCGCGATCGAGCAGCTGCAGCTCGCGCAGAAGAGCGGCGACGGCGACTTCTATCAGCTCTCGGCCGTCGAAGCCCGCCTGCGGGATCTACGCACCCAGCAGGCGGAGGAGAGGAAGAACCGCTAGCGGCCGGGCGCGTCCTTTCCAGGGCCTTCGAAGTAGGCCTCGTAAAGGAGATCAAAGGTCTTCTCGCTCTCGGTGAAGAGCTCTTCATCGCTGCTGCACCGGCGCCGTGCACCCTGGAGCAGCGTCTCCACTCCGGCGGCTTCGGCGACCGGCGCGCCACCGGTGTCGAGGAAGTGCACCAGCGCGCCGATCCTTGCGAGCGTTTCGTTCCCGTCCAGGTTGAAACGCGTCAGAAGCTCCTCGAACGTCACCTTGTCGCGGCTGTTGGAGAACGTGGCGCCGTCGAAGCCGAAGCCTACCGCCGTCGAGGGGCAGGGCTGGTTCTTGTCCAGCCAGATCAGGGTCGCTTCCGCGTCGATGAAGCGCCGGATCAGCCAGCCCGAGGCCAGCCGGTCGGCCAGAAGCGGCTTGCGGGACGCCCACACCCGCTTGAAATAGTAGCGTCCGGTCTGGGTGAGCCGGCCGCCGGCTTGCGGCGCGTCGGGGAACATCCTCTTGCGCACCTCGGCCTCGGTCTCGCGCAGGACGCGCGCCGCCTTCTCCTTGAGCGGCGACTCGAAGAAATCGAGCGCGCTGATCGCCTCGAACTCGCGCCGCTGCTTGTTGAGGACCCGGCCGATGGCGCTCGGCTCGGAAATCCCGAACCCGGCCCGCAATCCCTCTACGGTCTTGATCAGCTCCTGATATTTTCCGGCGCGGTCGAAGAGCTTCTTGAACGAGCGTTCCTGCTCGGCGTCGGCATGGACCACGTGCAGGACGTGAGCCGAGCCGTTGATCCGGGCCGTATGCTCGGCAAGGCGCTGCAGGCCCTGCCGGTTGATCGGGTTGTCCGGCAGCAGGTAAACGCCTTCGCGGAGGAGCGCGCAACCCATCGCTTCGAGCGTGCGCAGAACCCGCATCCGGGATGCGGGGTCGTCCATTGGAAGGCTAGCGACGTAGACCAGCCATTGTGAATCGGGTATCCGCGCTTCCTTTGCCAAAGCTGCTCCAATGACCCTGTTGGCGTCCCAGTTTAAGTACCGCGACCTGATTCGGCAACTCGCGGGCCGACGGTACCGCCCGGCTGCGCCGGCTCTTCGGCGCTTCAGCTGCGCGGCGGAATGGTATATAGTTCTCGCCCTTCGAGCGCGAGCCCATCGATGACGACGAACTTCGACAAGGACCTGGACGTGCGAGGACTGAATTGCCCGCTTCCGATACTGCGGGCGAAGAAGGCGCTCGCGGATCTGAAGGGCGGGCAGGTGCTCAGAGTACTCGCCACGGACCCCGGCTCGGTGAAGGATTTCCAGGCGTTCGCCAGGCAGACGGGTAACCAGCTGCTCTCGCACACCGAGGAAGACAAGGTATTCACCTTCTTCATGAAGAAGAAGTAGGCTCGCAGCCTACCGCTCGCGGATGATCCCCTGCTTTAGATAGACAGGTCTCACGGCGCTCGCCCAGCTTCTCAGGCGCAGCGCGAACACGCTCCCGGCGGCGGCGACGATCGCGCCGCATGCGAGCAGGGTGTAGTGGACTCCGATCGACTCGGCAAGCGCGCCCGCGGTGAAGTTGCCCACGGGCGCGAATCCTAGAAAGCACGTCACGTACATGCTGATGATCCTCGCCCGCTTGTCCTCGTCCGCGAGGGTCTGCAGAACGGTGTTGATCGACGCCGCCGTGACGACCAGCCCGGCGCCGAACACGGCGAGAAAGACGAGCGACAGCCAGAGCGTCTGCGACAGCGAAAAGCCTATCAGCGCGCCGCCCGCGGTAACGGTCGTGGCCGAGATGACGCGGCCCAGCCCGCGGACGGACTTGCGCGCGGCGAGCACGAAGGTCCCCATGACCGCGCCCATCCCCACGGCCCCGATCAGGAATCCGAAGGTCTTGGAGCCCCCGCTGAAGGTCTCCGCCGCGAATATCGGCATCAGGGATTGCCAGGGCGCGGAAAAAAAACCGACCATCATGAGCAGCAGCAGCAACCTTCGCGTGCCCGTGTAGCCGAACGCGTATGAAACGCCCGAGGCGAGCTGGCGCCACCATTCGACGCCGGTCTTGGGGGGCTCGCGCGGACTCACTCGCACCACCGCGTAGCTCGCGATGATGGCCAGGTAGCACAATGCGTTCGCGAGGAAGCACCAGGCCTCGCCGGCCACCGCGAGGAGCAGCCCGGCGAGGGAAGGCCCCACGAAGCGCGTGGACTGGAAGAGCATCGATTGCAGCGCGATCGCGTTCGGCAGGTCCTCCCGATGGTGGATCAGCTCCAGCAGGAAGGCCTGGCGCGTCGGAGTCTCGAAGGACGTGATGATCCCGAGCAGCAGCGCGAGGCCTATCAGGTAGGGCACGCGAACCGCATCCGCGAAAGTCAGCGTTGCGAGCGTGACCGCCTGAAGGAATGCGACCGCCTGGATGATCACGAGAAGGCGGCGCCGGTTAACCCGGTCGGCCCAGACGCCGGCGATCGGCGACAGGAACAGGACCGGCAGCTGCTGGGCTCCGGCGGTCACCCCGAGCAGCAGCGCCGAGCCCGTCAGGCGGTAGACCAGCCAGCTCATCGCCACGCTCTGAATCCAGTTCCCCAGCAGCGCCAGGCCCTGTCCGGCGTAGAAGATCCGGAAATTCTTGGAGCGGAATGCTCGCAGCGCGGGGATCACGGGCGAGAGCTCACCTCTTGAGCCTGTCGAGCTGACTCCTCACCTTATCGAGCGTCGCCGCAAATGTAGCCAAGCGCTCCTTCTCTTGTGCGACAACCGCAGCTGGGGCGCGCTCGACGAAGCTCGGGTTGGCGAGCTTCGCGTTGGCCCTGGCGATTTCGCCTTCGAGGCGCGTCACCTCTTTTTGGAGACGTGCGCGTTCCGCGGTCGTGTCGACCTGGAACTGAACCATCGAATGGGCAGTGTCGATTATCGCGACGGGTGAGTCCGATTGAGGGAGTGTGTCGACCTTGGTGAACGAGCTGAGTCGACCCAACGACATAAGGGCGGCGGTGGTTGTGCCCAAATCGATGACTTTCGGGTTCTCGGTCGTATAGAACGGAACCTTCTCAGCTGGGGGCACGTTACTCTCGCTCCGGAGGTTTCTAGTCTTATCAGTCCAGAGTTTCAAGACCGTCATCTCCCGTTCGGCGGCCTCGTCGATCTTCTCAGGCTGAGATTTCGGGTACGGCGCGAGCATGATGGTTTCGCCTGCCTTGCCGGCGAGTGGTGCGACCGCTTGCCACAGATCCTCGGTGATGAAGGGGATAATAGGGTGGGCGAGGCGCAGGGTCGCCTCGAGAACCCGGACGAGTGTTCTTCGCGTGCCACGCTGCACTAGCGGTTCGTCGGAGCGGAGCTGCACCTTCGCGAGTTCAACGTACCAGTCGCAATATTCGTCCCAAACGAACCGGTAGATCGCAGCCGCGGCGTTGTCGAAGCGATACTCCGCGAACGCAGCCTCGACCTCGCTCTCGGTGCGCTGCAGAAGGCTGACGATCCACCGGTCTATATAGGACAATTTGACGGGAGCGTTCTCGTTCTGGCCACAGTCTTGACCTTCGGTATTCATCAGCACGAACCGCGTCGCGTTCCACAGCTTGTTGCAGAAGTTTCGGTATCCCTCGCAGCGGCTGAGGTCGAAATTGAGCGTGATGGCGAAGCTCGCGAGCGAGGCGAAGGTGAAGCGCACGGCGTCTGCACCGAACGCCGCAATGCCGTTCGGGTAGTGGGTGCGTACGTACTTCTCGATCCGCTCCTTGTGCTCGCCCTTCAGCAATCCGACGGTCGATTTCTGCACTAGAGCGTCGAAGGAGATTCCATCGATCAGGTCAAGCGGGTCGATGGTGTTGCCCTTGGACTTCGACATCTTCTCGCCCTCGGCGTCGCGCACGATCGCGTTGATGTAGACGTGGCGGAAGGGGACCGTGTCGCGGAAGTGCAAGGTCATCATGATCATCCGCGCGACCCAGAAGAAGATGATGTCGTTGCCGGTGACGAGGACCGACGAGGGCAGGTAGCGCTCCAGGTCCAGGGTCTTGTCGGGCCACCCAAGGGATGTGAACGGGACGAGCGCGGAGGAGAACCAGGTATCGAGCACGTCCTCATCGCGCCTCAGCCTGCCACGATGGCCTTTCGCCGCGGCCTGCTTCTCCGCTTCTTGCTCGGTGCGAGCGACGTAGATGTTGCCCTCGCCGTCGTACCACGCCGGGATTCGGTGGCCCCACCAGAGCTGACGCGAGATGCACCAGTCCTGGATCTTCTCCAGCCACTGGTTGTAGGTGCTGGTCCAGTGCTCGGGAAAGAACTTGACCTCGCCCCTGGCCACGGCGTCGAGACCCCGCTTCGCCAGCCCGTCCATCTTCACGAACCACTGGTCGGTGAGCATGGGCTCGACGATCACGCCGGTGCGGCCCGAGCGCGGAACGCGCAGCGTGTAGGACTTCTCGGAGGCAAGGAGGTTCTGCGACTTCAGGTCGGCGACGATCCGCTTGCGCGCCTCGAACCTGTCCAGGCCTCGGTACGCCTGGGGCGCATTTTCATTCATCCTCGCGTCCAGCCCCATCACCGTGATCTGGGCAAGCTTGTGCCGCTGCCCGACGGCGTAGTCATTGAAATCGTGCGCCGGGGTGATCTTGACGCAGCCCGTGCCGAATTGCGGATCGACATGGTCGTCGGTGATGACGGGAATGCTGCGCCCGGTGAGCGGCAGCTTCACTTGCCTGCCGACCAGGTTCGTGTAGCGTCCGTCCTTGGGATTGACCGCGACCGCCACGTCGCCGAGCATGGTTTCCGGGCGCGTGGTCGCGACGACTACCGACCCGCTGCCGTCCTCGAGCGGGTAGGCGATCTCCCAGATCTTCCCGTTCTCCTCCTCGCTGTCTACCTCCAGGTCGGACACGGCGGTTCCGAGCACCGGATCCCAGTTGACGAGCCGCTTGCCGCGGTAGATCAGGCCTTGCTCGTGCAGCCGCACGAACACCTCGACCACGGCGCGCGACATGCGATCGTCCATGGTGAAGTAACCGGATCTCTGGCCCTCGGAATCCGCGAATCCCCAGTTGGCGGACGCGCCGAGCCGGCGCATCTGGCGGGTGATGGTCGAGCCCGATTGCTGCTTCCAGTCCCAGACCCGCCTCACGAACGCCTCGCGCCCCAGGTCGCGCCGGGTCTTGCCTTCGGCCTCGAGCTGGCGCTCGACCACGATCTGCGTTGCGATGCCGGCGTGGTCGGTGCCGACCACCCAGTTGGTGTCGAAGCCGCGCATCCGATGGTACCGGATCAAGGCGTCCATGAGGGTCTGCTGGAACGCGTGCCCCATGTGCAGGGTGCCGGTGACGTTGGGCGGCGGCAGCTGGATGCAGTACGGCGGCTTTCCCGGACCCGCCGGGTGCGCGAAGTAACCGTGAGATTCCCATACGGGATACCAGCGCTTCTCGACCTCGTGCGGGTCAAAGGCCTTGGGAAGTTCCATTTGCGCTCTAGAACGAAAAAGCGCGCCGAGCGGTGCTCACGAGGAGCCCGGTTCGACGCGCTCTGCCGGGATTATAGCTTCAGCCGCCCCGCGACGGTCTCCGCAGGCGCGCGATCTCGGCGGCAACGGCGCGCGCGACCGTTTCGCGTATGACCGACTCCAGTTCGGCCTTCAGCTGGGTGCTCACGCCCGCGAGCGCGCTCTGCACGTGCGTGTCGATGGTCTGCTTGAGCCTCTGTTCCAGCTCGAGCAATTCGGTCTTCGGGGGGCTCGGGACGGCCCCTCCGGGGGCGGGCGACGCCGCGGCGCCGCGGCCCTCGTCGATGATCTCGGTAAGCACGGGCACGTCATGCTTGGCCGCGCCGCTCGAAGGGTGATAGCGCTTCAGGAAAGCGTCGGCCTTCCCCAGCAGGTCGTCGGGCTCGCTCATGGCGCCGAATTCATGAGATCGTGGTGATGGATCTCGTAGCCGCGGTCGCGGTAGAAGCGAAACCGCGCTCGGGCGCGCTGGCGATCCTCGTCGTCCGGAGCCACGATCTCGATGAGCCTTTCGAATCGGCTGAACGCCGGCGGCGATTCGGTATGAAGGTTGAGCATGACACGGTAATGGACGCTTTCCGAGTCGTCGAGCGCGATGACCACCGGTGTTTCGGAGGACAGCGCGTCGCCCGCCAGGCAATGGGGCACGAACCCTATCGCCTGATAGGTCCACAGCAACCTGTCGAAGCTTCTGGCGGTCTCGTGATCCGGCGCGTAGACCACGACCGGCAGCTGGTCCCTGAACGCCCTGGCTACGAGCTGACAGGCGACTTGGAGCTTGGGCTCGGCGTTGGAATAGAAGTCGATTCGGGTCACGTGACCGTTCCGGCCTGGCCTTTCGAGCGCTTCATCAGAAACACGGTCAGCAAGGGCACGGGCCGGCCCGTCGCTCCCTTTTCCCTCCCGGATTTCCAGGCGGTTCCGGCGATGTCGAGGTGTGCCCAGTCGTACTTGCGGGTGAACTTCGACAGGAAGCAGGCGGCGGTAACGCTGCCTGCGGGGCGCCCGCCGATGTTCGCGAAGTCGGCGAAATTGCTCTTGAGCGCTTCGTGATAGTCGTCCCACAGCGGGAGTTGCCACACGCGGTCCCAGGATTCAGTGCCGGCCGATTGCAGCTCCTGCGCGAGTCCGTCCTGGTTGGCGAAGAGTCCGGAGCACACGTGGCCGAGCGCGATGACGCAGGCACCGGTGAGCGTTGCGATGTCGACCACGGCCTGCGGATCGAAGCGCTCAGCGTAGCTCAGGGCGTCGGCCAGTATGAGTCTGCCCTCGGCGTCGGTGTTGAGGATCTCGACCGTCTGCCCGGACATACTGGTCACGATGTCTCCCGGCTTGGTGGCCGCCCCGCCGGGCATGTTCTCGCACGTCGGGATCAGTCCGATGACGTTGAGCTTGAGCTTGAGCTCCGCGACCGCGCGCAGCGTGCCCAGAACGCTCGCCGCCCCGCACATGTCGAACTTCATCTCGTCCATTTCCGCCGCGGGCTTGAGGGAGATGCCCCCGGTGTCGAAAGTGACGCCTTTTCCCACAAGCACGACCGGACGCTCCTTCCTGCCCGCGCCCGAGTAACGCAGGATCACGAACTTGGGCGGCTGGTGCGAGCCGCGCGTCACGGAGAGCATGGTGTTCATTCCGAGCTTTTCCATGTCCCTGCGCTCGAGCACTTCCACGGCGAGCTTGTGATTGCGTCCGAGCTTGACGGCGCTCTCGGCAAGGTAGGTTGGAGTGCATACGTTGGCGGGAAGGTTCCCCAGATCCCGGGTCAGCGACATCCCCGCGGCGATCGCGCTTCCCTCGAGCATGCCGCGCTGCAGGGCTGCGGCGTCGCGCTGCTGCGAGCTCGAAACGACAACGCGCGCGAGCGCCCCGGCCTCGGCCTTCCTGCTCTTCATGGCGTCGAAGCGATACGTGACATCGGCGCCTGCCAAGACCAGCTGACGCGCTTTCCAGGCGGCGTCGCGACCGGCGATAGTCAGGTCCGGAAGATGGACGCAAGCGTCGCGGGTTCCGGTGTCGCGGATGGCGAGCAAGGCCGCGCGCGCGCAATCCCGGTATTGCCGCTCTCCGAACTCTTTTTCCTTCCCGAGCCCGACCAGCAGAACGCGCTCCGCGGCGACTCCGCGCAGGCGGTACAGCATGCGCGTCGTTCCGGCCTTCCCTTCCATGTCGCCGGAGCGAAGCACGTCGCGCAGCTGGCCGCGCGCGGCCCGGTCGAGCGCCTCCGCCGCACGGGAAAGCTTGCGCGGTTCGAACACTCCGACGACGATGCACGCCGTCGCCAGCTTCTCCGGCGGCGCAACTTTTGTGCTAAATTCCATTGGATTCTGACTCGGAGAAAGTTGTGAGGATTATCTCCGGTTTGCTTCGCCGAAGTCAAAGCGACGCGACGTTTCCCGGCTCATTTTCGGGCCGCTCTTTCGCCACGATAAAGTGATCTTCCAGCGCGCGCTGCTACGAGAGTTCGGGAATCTCGCACTGGCGGTGTTCTCCGCCTTGTTCGCCATCACGCTCACCACCCAGCTGGTACGTCTGCTAGGACAGGCGGCGGTGGGAAATATTCTCTCGGAAGCGGTGGCTGCGCTGCTGGCGTTCGCGGCGCTCAACTACCTACCGGTGCTCCTCTCGTTGACGCTGTTCATCTCGATCCTGATGACTCTTTCGCGGAGTTATCGCGAGTCCGAGATGGTGGTCTGGTTCAGCTCGGGGCTTTCGCTGCTCGCTTGGGTACGCCCGGTGCTGACGTTCGCCGCACCCCTGGTCGCGCTGACCGCCGTGCTGTCGCTGTTTCTCTCGCCGTGGGCGATCGGCAAGGCTGAGGAATACCGGCATCAGATGAAGGTCAGGGACGAGGTCTCGCGAGTCGCGCCAGGCGTTTTCCTCGAGGCTCCCGCGGCTGACCGTGTGTTCTTCGTCGAGGAGATCGCGGGAGACCAGACCAAAGTGCAGAACGTCTTCATCGCTCAGATGAAGGAGGGCAGGCTGGGCATCACCGTCAGCCGGCGCGGGTACCGCGAGCTGGCCGAAAACGGCGACCGCCTGGTCGTCCTGCTCGACGGACGCCGCTATGAAGGGATTCCCGGCAATCTGGATTTCAAGGTCATGAATTTCGAACGCTACGCCATGAAGGTCGAGACGCGGGAGACGCAAGCGGAGGAAACCTCGACCAAGGCGATGTCTACGTGGGGGCTGATTCTCGCGCCCAGCAATCCTCACCTGGCGGAGCTGCTGTGGCGCATCGGCCTGCCGATCGGCGCGCTCGTACTGGCGCTGCTGGCGATCCCGCTGTCGTTCGTCAATCCCAGAGCCAGCCGATCCGTGAACCTGCTCTTTGCGCTGTTCACGTATATGGTCTACGCGAACATGCTCAGCATAGTGCAGGCGTGGGTATCCCAGGGCCGGATCGGTTTCAGCCTCGGCTGGTGGGTGGTCCACGCGGGAATGCTGAGCGTTCTGGCGCTCTTGTTCTACCGCCGGATTCGAGTCGGCTCCGTGTTCAGCAGGAAGCGCTGAAGTGGACACGCTGCGAAACTATCTGGCGCGGGAGATCTACGCGGCGACGGCGTTCGTGCTCGCCGCGTTTCTGAGCCTGTTCGCATTTTTCGACCTGATCAACGAGCTCACCGATATCGGCAGGGGCGGATACCGGCTCCAGCACGCGCTGGCCTTCGTCGCACTGACGATGCCGAGCCGCGCATACGAGTCGTTTCCCCTGGCGGTGCTGATCGGCACGCTCTACGCCCTGTCGCACCTGGCGGCCAACTCCGAATACACCGTTATGCGCAGCTCAGGCCTCGCTCCCTGGGGCGCGATGAGCACGCTGTTTCGGATCGGACTCGTCTTCGCCGTGGCGACCTTCGTATTCGGGGAGCTGGTCGCCCCCGTCTCGGAGCGGGCCGCGAGGCAACTGAAACTGTCGACCACGAGCAGCATCGTGGCGAGCGACTTCCATACGGGACTCTGGGTGAAGGACGATCGCCGATTCGTCAACGTGCGCGAGGTCGAGAGCGACACCAACAGCCTATCCGACGTCCGCGTCTTCGAGTTCGACGATCAATACCGGCTGAAGTCGATCAGCTTCGCGAAGCACGGCCAGTATATCGGGAAGAATGTGTGGCGCCTGCGGGACATCGTCAACACCGTGTTCACCGCCGACGGGACCAGCATCGAACGCCTCCCGGAGGCGGAATGGACGTCGATTCTTACTCCAGACATTCTCGCAGTGCTGTTCATCGTGCCCGACCGCATGTCGGCGTGGAACCTCTACCAGTACTCTCGTCATCTGACCGAGAACAGGCAGAGGGCGGACCGCTACGAGATCGCGATGTGGAAAAAGCTCGTCTATCCTTTTGTGTCGCTGGTGATGATGGCCCTCGCCTTGCCGTTCGCCTACGTGCACGTCCGCGCCGGCGGCGTTGGCGTGAAGGTGTTCTCGGGGATCATGCTTGGTGTCTTCTTCCACTTCCTGAACAGCCTGTTCTCACATCTGGGATTGCTTCAGAACTGGCAGCCCTTCGTCGCGGCGGTCCTTCCGAGCATGCTGTTTCTCGCGGCCGCGACGCTGATGATGTGGTGGGCGGAGCGCCGCTAGGATGCTAGCGTCTTGTCGGCGGATCCCCGGCAGTCACGATTCGGGTTCCCGCTAGACGATCGTGGAGGAATTGGCGGTCTCGGTCGACCCACGCCCACAGGAAACCTGCGCCGAGAGAGAGCAGCGAGACCCACGCGAGTACGTAGCGCAGCGCCGCTCGACCGACCCCGACTGGAGCGCCGTCGCGTTGCACGACCCGCATCCTCCATGTTTGCATCGCCAGAGTCCGTCCCCCGCGACTCCAGCAGGCGATGAAATAGATTCCCAAGACGAGGAACAGATAAGCCTGGAACAGGAGACGCGCTTCCCCGGTCAGGCGTCCCTGGGCGGCCCCGTAGAACGCCATCCCGGCGAAGAAGATCGTAGCGAACGCGAGCAGGGCCTCGTATAGCAGGGACAGCAGCCGCCGCCCAACTCCGGGCACGGTCGGCCCCGGGGAAGCGGGCGGCTCCGGCTCCATCGGCGCCGGACGGCTACTGGCTTGCCGAGCTTGCTGCGGGGACTGGCGTCGGTGGCGACGCTCCGGGTGGGACGGGCGCCACTGCGGGCAGGGTGGCGGGCTCCGCAGGGGACTTGGGAGCGCCCGGCGCCACGGGAGCCTTGCGCGGCGCGCTGCCGAGCTTGCGCCGCTCCTGCTCCGGCAGGCGGTTGTATTCCTCCCACTTCTTCGTCAGGCCCTGCTTCTTGTCGGGGGGCAGCCTCTCCATCTTCTTGTAGTTCTCACGCGCGGTCTGCCGCTCCTTGGGGGTGAGCTTGGCCCAGGCCTGCATGCGCCGCTGCACGCGCGTCTGCTCATCCGGCTTCATCTTCGGGTAGCGCTTGGCGATCCCGATCCATTTCCTCTTGCGCTCGGGTTCTAGCTTGTCCCAGTCGGCCGCAAGGGGCGCGAGGATCTGCTGCTGCTCCGGCGGCAACTCAGCCCAGGTGGGGGGCTTTTTGGGTGCGGCAGCGAGGACGGGAAAAGAGAGGCAGAGCCAAAGTGCTAGTGCGAGGAGCGCTTTAGCCATGCATCGAATCCCTTGTCGAGGTAGGCGTCCAAAGGCAGGTCCCCGGTCAGCACCGCGGCGTCGATCTCTTCGATCTCGGCTGCGGTCTGCGAGTCCCGCCACTGGTTGACCGCAATCAGTCCGAGGATCAGCACGGCCATCGGCAACAGCATCCGCGGGATAAGGGACGCGGGCCCTCCGAACCGGCCGATCACGTTGTCGGCCCAGCCTAGCACGAATGAAGGCGCGGTGACTCGCTGGCGCGACAAGGCCCCCTCGCGCGCCGCTTCGAGGCGGGCGAGCGTGCCGGCGTCCAGATCGAGCCCCCGGTTGAGGAGCTGCCTGATTCGGTACGCAGTCTGCTGTTCGTTCATAAATCGATCCCCCTTGCTCTAAGGGCTGCGGCCAGTGCGTGCGCTGCACGGGAGCAATGGGTCTTGACGCTGCCTTCCGAACAGCCCATGAGGGCTGCCGTTTCGGCGACGTCCAGCTCCTCCCAGTAACGCAGCAAAAAGGCCTGCCGTTGACGCGCCGGCAGACGCTGAAGTTCTTTCTCAATCATTTCAACGACTTGTGACTGCTCCAGACGATCGGCAGGCGGGGCGCCGGCGCCCGAGGGATCCTCGGCAGTCAGGGTTTCCAGGGGATCCGTTTCCTCGTCCTCTCTTCCGGCGGAAAGCGAGGAAAACAGGGTCACCCACAGCGAGCGGACCTTCTGCCTGCGATAGAAGTCGCGGATGGTGTTCTGGAGGATGCGCTGGAACAGCATGGGAAGCTCCGCCGTCGGCTTGTTGCCGTACTTCTCCGAGAGCTTGAGCATGGCGTCCTGCACGATATCCAAAGCGTTCTCCGAATCCCGAACGGCGAACAGCGCCTGCTTGTACGCACGCCGCTCCACGCTCGCGAGAAACTCGGCTAGTTCGTTTGCGGAGGCCAGGAGAGCATCCTCTTTTGTCGGCCCGGGGTGAACGGACCGCGGCTGCCCGATGGTATCAAAAGCAACCTGATCCAAGGGAAAACTTGACCAATCAGATGTCAGCAATTACGCTCTAAAACTTTCACCGAATTTCTCTCGAAAGACGCATGGAATTGACGGGTGCGGAGATCGTGGTCCGGTCCCTCCAGGCGGAGGGCGTCGAGTACGTTTTCGGCTACCCGGGCGGGGCCGTGCTTTTCATCTACGACGAGCTGTTCAAGCAGGACAAGGTCAAGCACGTTCTCGTGCGCCACGAGCAGGGCGCGACCCATGCGGCCGACGGCTACTCGCGCTCGAGCAACAAGGTCGGGGTGGCGCTCGTCACCTCGGGCCCGGGCGTCACCAACGCGGTCACCGGGATCGCCACGGCGTACATGGACTCGATCCCGATGGTGATCATCACGGGACAGGTGCCCACGCATGCGATTGGCCTTGACGCCTTCCAGGAATGCGACACGGTGGGCATTACGCGGCCCTGCGTCAAGCACAACTTCCTGGTGAAGGACGTCAGGGATCTCGCCCTCACGATCAAGAAGGCGTTCTATCTCGCCACGACTGGCAGACCGGGGCCGGTGCTCGTCGACATTCCCAAGGATGTCACGACGGCGAAGTGTGCTTTCGAATACCCGGAGACGGTGACAATGCGCTCGTACAACCCCGTCGTGAAGGGGCACCCCGGCCAGATCAAGAAAGCCGTTCAGCTGCTGTCCGAAGCCAAGCGACCGATGGTCTACACCGGGGGCGGGGTCATTCTCTCGAACGCCTCCAAGCAGCTCACGAAGCTCGTGAAGATGCTCGGCTTCCCCTGCACCAATACGCTCATGGGGCTGGGGGGCTATCCCGCGACCGACCCGCTGTTCCTCGGCATGCTGGGGATGCATGGCACGTACGAAGCGAACATGGCGATGCAGAACTGCGATGTGCTCCTCGCCGTGGGCGCGCGCTTCGACGACCGCGTCATCGGTGACCCGCAGCATTTCGGCCAGGTGCAGCGCAAGATCATCCACATCGATATCGATCCGTCCTCGATTTCGAAGCGCGTGAAAGTAGACGTGCCGATAGTGGGCAACGTTCCCGACGTGGTCGACGAACTCATCCGCCAGCTCGAGGGCTCGGGCTACAAGCCGGACCAGAAGGCGCTGAGCGCCTGGTGGTCGCAGATCGGGCTATGGAAGTCCAAGGACTGCCTGAAGTACGACAGAAAGAGCAAGATTATCAAACCGCAGTTCGTGCTCGAACGTCTCTACGAAGTCACTAAAGGCGAGGCCTTCGTGACCTCCGATGTCGGCCAGCATCAGATGTGGGCCGCGCAGTTCTACAGGTTCGACAAGCCGCGGCGCTGGATCAATTCCGGCGGCCTGGGAACGATGGGGTTCGGCCTGCCCGCGGCAATGGGCGTGCAGTTTGCGAACCCGGGCGCTACCGTGGCTTGCGTGACGGGCGAAGCGAGCATTCAGATGTGCATTCAGGAGCTCTCGACCTGCAAGCAATACCGCCTGCCCATCAAGATCGTCAACCTCAACAACAAGTATATGGGCATGGTCCGCCAGTGGCAGCAGTTCTTCCACGGCAATCGCTACTCCGAGTCCTACATGGACGCGCTGCCCGACTTCGTAAAGCTCGCCGAGAGCTATGGGCACCGCGGTCTGCAGGTCGAGGACCCTGCGGACGTCGAGTCGGCGCTGCGCGACGCGTTCAAGCGCAAGGACGAGCTGGTGTTCCTGGATTTCATCACTGACCAGACCGAGAACGTGTATCCGATGGTGCAGGGCGGCAAGGGCCTGACGGAGATGATTCTTGCCGAGGAGCTGTAGCAGTAGCGGTAAGCCCGACGCACGATCGGGTTTGATCAATAGATAGCTGAAGGGAGCTGGGCCCGGCGGCGCCACGAGCGCCGCGCCATGGGGCTGGCCTCAGCGAGGGAACGATGCGACACATTATTTCGATCATGCTCGAAAACGCGCCGGGCGCGCTTTCCAGGGTTGCGGGTCTCTTTTCAGCACGCGGCTACAACATCGAGACGCTCACCGTGGCGCCCACGGAAGAACCGTCGCTGTCGCGCATGACCATCGTCACCTCCGGCTCCGACGATGTAGTCGAGCAGATCACCAAGCAGCTCAACAAGCTGATCGAGGTAGTGAAGGTAGTCGATCTCTCGGAAGCGGCCCACATCGAGCGCGAGCTCATGCTTATCAAGGTCCGTGCCACGGGCAAGGACCGGGAGGAGATGAAGCGGCTGTCCGACATCTTCCGAGGACGCATCATCGACGTCACGGAGAATACCTATACCATCGAGCTGACGGGCACGGTCGCCAAGCTCGACGCGTTCATCCAGGCGATCGAGCCGACCTCGATCATGGAGACGGTGAGGACCGGAGCCTCGGGAATTGGGCGAGGCGAGCGCATCCTGAAAGTCTGAGTCGAGCGCACGGCCAGGAATTCGGAAACCGAGGGAACACATGAAAGTCTATTACGACAAGGATGCAGACCTCTCGCTCGTGAAGGGCAAGAAGGTCACTATCGTAGGCTACGGCTCGCAGGGGCACGCCCACGCGCTCAACCTGAACGACTCCGGCGTCAAGGTGACCGTGGGCCTGCGCAAGGGCGGCGCGTCCTGGGACAAGGTCAAGAAGGCCGGGCTGACCGTCAAGGAAGTCGCCGAAGCGGTGAAAGGCGCCGACTTCGTCATGATGCTCATGCCCGACGAGCACATCGCCTCGGTCTACGCGGGCGAGGTCGAGCCGAACATCCGCAAAGGGGCGACGCTGGGATTCGCCCACGGCTTCAACATCCACTACGGGCAGGTGAAGCCGCGGGAGGATCTCGACGTCGTCATGATTGCGCCCAAGGCGCCCGGCCACACCGTGCGGTCGACCTATGCGCAGGGCGGGGGAACGCCGATGCTGATCGCGGTCCACCGCGACCAGAGCAAGAAGGCCCGCGACCTGGCTCTTTCCTACGCGGCGGCGATCGGCGGGGCGCGCGCCGGCGTGATCGAGACCACGTTCAAGGAGGAGACGGAAACCGACCTGTTCGGCGAGCAGACCGTCCTGTGCGGCGGTTGCGTCGAGCTGGTCAAGGCGGGCTACGAGGTGCTCACCGAGGCGGGCTACGCGCCGGAAATGGCCTACTTCGAGTGTCTCCACGAGCTGAAGCTGATCGTCGACCTGATGTACGAGGGCGGCATCGGCACCATGAACTACTCGATCTCCAACAACGCCGAATACGGGGAATACGTGAGCGGCCCGAAAGTCATCACGGCGGAAACCAAGAACGCCATGCGGGCGATCCTGGCCCGCATCCAGTCGGGCGAGTACGCGAAGGAATTCATCCTCGAGAACCGCGCCGGCGCCCCGACGCTGCTGTCTCGCCGGCGCATGACCGCCGAGCACCCGATCGAGGTCGTGGGGGAGAAGCTCAGGGCCATGATGCCCTGGATCAAGAAGAACAAGCTCGTCGACACGAGCAGGAACTAGCTCTCCGCCCGGAATGAGAGCGAGCTACCCTCACCCGATCATCGCCCGCGAGGGATGGCCCTTTCTGGCGGCGGCAATCGCGGCCGCGGCGGTGGTGACCTGGCTCGCGGGGTGGTGGTCCGCCCCGTTCTGGCTGGCCGCGCTGTTCGTGCTCCAGTTCTTCCGCGATCCGGCTCGGGAAGTTCCGGGCGACGCGGCCGCTGTGGTCTCGCCGGCCGACGGCCGCATCGTCGCGGTCGAGCACGCAACCGATCCCTACCTGGGCCGCGACTCGATCAAGATCAGCGTGTTCATGAACGTCTTCAACGTCCATTCCAACCGCTCGCCGGTCGACGGGCGAGTGCAGAAGCGCTGGTACAACCCGGGAAAATTCGTCAACGCCGCGCTCGACAAGGCTTCCGTAGAGAACGAGCGCAACGCCCTGTGGCTCAAGACGACCGCGGGGGCGGACGTTACCTGCGTCCAGGTTGCGGGCTTGATCGCCCGGCGCATTCTCTGCTATGTCCGCGAGGGAGACGGCCTCGCGAAGGGACAGAGGTTCGGCTTCATCCGTTTCGGATCCCGGGTCGATGTCTACGTCCCGAAGGATTCCAGGCCCGTTGCCGCGCTCGGGGACAAGGTCTACGCGAGCAGCACGGTGATCGCCACGCTGGCCGCTCATGCTTGAGCCCGGGTTCCGCAAGCCCCTCCTGAACAGCGAGATCCGGCGTCGCGGGATCTATCTGCTCCCCAATCTGTTCACCACCGCGGCGCTGTTCAGCGGGTTCTACGCCATCGTGATGGCGATGAACCAGCGCTTCGTCGACTCGGCGCTTGCAATTGGTGTTGCCATGTTTCTCGACTGGAGCGACGGGCGCGTGGCGCGGCTGACTCATACGCAAAGCGAGTTCGGCGCGCAGTACGATTCGCTCTCCGATATGGTCTGCTTCGGCGCTGCGCCCGCGCTCGTCGTGTATGAATGGGCGCTCAAGGATCTCGGGCGCTTCGGCTGGATCGCGGCGTTCGTCTATTGCGCCGGCGCCGCGTTGCGGCTCGCACGCTTCAACACCAACATCGACGTCGTCGACAAGCGCTTCTTCCAGGGGCTTCCCAGTCCCTCGGCTGCGGCACTGGTCGCGGGGTTCGTCTGGCTGGCGAGCGACAACAAGATTCCCGTCGCAGATTACGGCATTCCCTGGGTCGCCGCGTTCCTCACGCTGTACGCCGGCCTGACCATGGTCGTCAACGTTCCTTTCTACAGCTTCAAGGTCGTGAACCTGCGGCGCTCGGTGCCGTTCGCGGTGATAATCCTGATCGTTCTCGGTTTCGTCCTGATCTCCACCGATCCGCCGATCGTGCTGTTTCTGCTATTCGTAGCGTATGGTCTGTCGGGGTACGTCCATTGGCTGTGGAAAAAGCGCCGGCCGCAAAGGCCGCCGACCTAGTTGCAGTGACGCGGGAAAGCCGTTATATTCCGCGCGTGCACCCCACCCGCACAGCGTTGAAGCTCCACCTCGGCAGCCTGCTTCTGGCCGGCCTGCTGCTGCGCCCCGCGCGCTAAATACTCCAATCCCAATTCGGCAGTACCCGGTTCGCAGCACCAGCAGGTGCGGCGAAAATCGCTTCAAGCTTAATTGCACGCACTGAATACGGAGCCTCACATGAAAGAGCACTTGATCATATTCGACACGACCATGCGCGACGGCGAGCAGAGTCCCGGCGCCTCCATGACGAAGGAAGAGAAGCTGCGCATCGCCAGGCAGCTCGAGCGCATGCGCGTGGACGTGATCGAGGCGGGCTTCGCTGCGTCCAGCCCGGGCGACTTCGAGGCGGTCCGGGCGGTGGCCGGCATCGTCAAGGACAGCACGGTGTGCTCGCTCGCGCGCGCCAACGACCGCGACATCAAGCGTGCTGCGGAGGCGATCGAGCCGGCGAAGCAAGGCCGAATCCACACTTTCATCGCGACCTCGCCGATTCACATGGAGAAGAAGCTGCGCATGACGCCCGACCAGGTGTTCACCGAGGCGGTGAACGCCGTGCGCTTCGCGCGCAAGTTCACTGATGACATCGAGTTCTCCCCCGAGGACGCGGGACGCTCGGACTTCGATTTCCTGTGCAGGGTGCTCGAGGCGGTAATCCGGGAAGGAGCAAAGACCGTGAACATCCCGGACACCGTGGGCTACACGATGCCCGAGCAGTTCGGCGCCCTCATCAGGCGCCTGCGCGAGCGCATTCCCAACGCCGACAGGGCGATCTGGTCGGTGCATTGCCACAACGACCTGGGACTGGCCGTCGCGAACTCGCTCGCCGCGGTCACGAACGGCGCGCGCCAGGTGGAGTGCACCGTCAACGGCCTGGGCGAACGGGCAGGGAACGCGTCGCTGGAGGAGATCGTGATGGCCGTGCGGACCCGGCAGGACGTCTTCCCCTGCGACACGCGACTGGACAGCACCCAGATCGTGCCCGCGAGCCGGCTGGTGTCGGGCATTACCGGCTTTCCCGTACAGCCGAACAAGGCGATCGTCGGCGCGAACGCGTTCGCGCACGAAGCAGGCATCCATCAGGATGGAGTCCTCAAGAGCCGCGAAACCTACGAGATCATGCGCGCGCAGGACGTGGGCTGGGCCGCCAACAAGCTCGTGCTCGGCAAGCACTCGGGCCGCAGCGCCTTCAAGCAGCGCCTCAAGGAGCTGGGCATCGATCTCGAGTCCGACGACGCTTACAACAAGGCTTTCCAGCGATTCAAGGAGCTCGCCGACAAGAAGCACGAGATCTTCGACGAAGACCTGCAGGCCCTGGTGTCCGACGAGGCGGACGCCACGGCGGCCGAGCGCTGGAAGCTCGTGTCGCTGCAGCAGGAAAGCGGGACCAGCAGGCGGCCGCACGCGAGCGTCGTGCTGGCGGAGGCCGGATCGGAACGCCCGGCCGCGTCTGAGGGCGATGGACCCGTGGATGCGACCTTCAAGGCGATCGAGACCCTGGCGGCCAGCGGCGCGGAGCTCCAGCTGTACTCGGTGAATGCGGTCACGCAGGGGACGGAGTCGCAGGGCGAGGTGACGGTGCGGCTCGCCAAGGGCGGCAGGGTCGTCAACGGCGTCGGATCCGATACCGACATCGTCGTGGCGTCGGCGAAGGCGTACGTCAACGCCCTGAACCGCCTGCAGGACAAGATGGTGCGCATCAATCCTCAGCGCTGAACCCTATGGTGTGGCGCATTCTCGTAGAATGCGCTTCCATGAGCTCGAAGCTGCGACAGCTGGGCCGCTTCCTCGCCTACCTGCTCCGGCGCTTCGATCAGGACCGTTGCCTGCAGATCGCTTCCAGCCTTACGTTCACGACCCTGCTCGCGCTCGTCCCGCTGGTTACCATCATGCTCACGCTGACGTCGGCGTTCCCCGTATTCTCCGGGCTGGGCGAGCACATCCACGCCTTTCTCCTCGCGAACATGCTGCCCGAGAAGGCTGGGCGCATCGTGAGCGGTTACATCGAGCAATTCTCCGGGCGGGCGGGGCGTCTCACCGCGGTCGGCACCGCGTTCCTGGCGGTGACCGCGTTCATGCTGATGTTCACGATCGAGCACGCGTTCAACTCCATCTGGCGGGTCTCGCGCCCGCGTCCGGTGGCGCAGCGCATTCTTGTGTACTGGGCGGCGCTCACGCTCGGTCCGGTGCTAATCGGCGCGAGCCTGTCGATTACTTCCTATCTTGTGGGAGTGTCGCTGGGACTCGCTCGCGAGACTCCGCTGGCGGGAACCACCATCCTGTGGCTGGTTCCCTTCCTGCTGACCTGGGCCGCCTTCACGCTGCTCTACTACGGGGTGCCGAACCGCGCCGTCAAACCGCGCCACGCCCTTGCAGGAGGCCTGGTCGCGGCGTTGGTGTTCGAGATCATGAAGCGCAGCTTTGCTCTTTACATCGCGCACTTTCCGACCTACACGTTCGTCTACGGCGCATTTGCGGTCATCCCGATCTTCCTTCTTTGGGTTTACTTTTCGTGGGTGTCGATCGTGATAGGCGCGCTCATCGCAGCGCTTGCGCCCGATTTCGCGGTGCTGCGCGGCGCCGCCGGGCCCTCCGCGGTCGGATTCCGGGACGCGCTCGCTACCCTTGTGGTGCTGGCGCGCGCTCAGCGAGGGCCAGGCCTGCTCGATCTTAGGACCGTCGCGAAGGCGGTGTCGCTCACGGTGGACCAGGCCGAGCGGCTGCTGGAGCGGATGGCGGCGCGGGGCTGGGTCGCGCGCTCGAGCGGCGAGCGCTACGCCATGGTGTTCGACAAGGAGCGGCTTCAGGTGGGAGACGTGTACCGCGAATTCGTGCTGGACTCCAAGGGAGCGTCGGAGCGGCCGCACGGAGACGCCCTCGAGGGCGTCATGGCGCAGCTTGCAGCGCGCGCGGATGAAACCCTGAGCCTGCCGATCGCAAGGCTGCTCGAGGGAGAATCTGCTTGAGCTCCTCGGAGATCAGGCACATTCCGCGCGAGGAGCGCCTCATCGCGGCGCTCGACGTAGCGGACGCAGAGCAGGCGAGGACGCTGGTGGAGCGACTCGGGGAAAGCGTGCGGTTCTACAAGGTCGGCCTGGAGCTGTTCATGGCGGGCGGAGTGTTCGAGCTCATCGACTGGCTCGCCAAGAGGGGGAACAAGGTTTTCGCAGATCTCAAGTTCTTCGACATCCCGGAAACCGTCGCCGCCGCAGTGCGCGGCCTGCGCAAGCGCGGGGTGACCTTCGCCACGGTGCACGGCAACCAGGCGATGCTCGAGGCTGCGGGCGCCGCGAAAGGGGACGTGAAGATCCTGGCCGTGACCGTGCTCACCAGCCTCGACCAGGGCGACCTCGACGATCTGGGATTCCGCTGCGACATCGAGAAGCTCGTCCTGTCGCGGGCGCGGCGAGCGCTCGCGGCGGGCTGCGACGGGGTGATCTCCTCCGGGATGGAAGCGCCAGCCCTGAGGCGCGAGCTGGGCGATCGGCTCCTGGTGGTGACGCCGGGGATCCGTCCGGTGGAGAACCGGCCCAGCGACGATCAGAAGCGGACGGTGGATGTCGCGCAGGCGTTCGGCAACGGCGCCGACTACATCGTCGTCGGGCGGCCCATACGCCAAGCCGCCGACCCGCGCGCCGCGGCGCAGGCGATACAGTCCACCATAGCAAGCGTGTTTCCCGCCTGAATCGGCGTGAGCGTCAGCCGCCCCTGGTAGTACCACGTGCTGCGCCAGGCGCCGATCACCATGCTCGGGTAGTCGGACTTGCCCGGCGAGCCGTTGTAGCGCGCGAGTGCGCGAGGCACGTCGCCTTTCTCGGCTTCGAGGTAATACTTCAGGATGACGCAGCCGTAGCGCAGGTTGTTGCGCAAACTGAACAGGTTGTCGCCGGGACGCCCGATCAGCCCGACCCAGAAAGGCATGACTTGCATGTAGCCTCGCGCACCGGAGCGCGACACCGCGTACTTGCGGAAATTGCTCTCTACCTGAATCAGCGCGAGCACCAGCTGCGGATCGATCTTCGCGTGGGTCGCCTCGTAGTGCACGGTCCGCAGGAACTGCACGCGCGACTCGAAATTGGGTATGCGCGGCTCAAGCCGCTGAGACATCTCCGTCAGCCAGTCGACAGCGGCTTCCGGGTTCTTGAAGGCGTGCTGTGCCGGCTTGTCCGCGATCGACGCCTGGAGGCCCGCTCTGACCTCCGCAGCCAGCGGCTCGTAGATCTGGGCGCCTGCGAGTGCCGTTGCTGGGGCGAGGATCCCCAGGACGAGCCCGAGCGCGGGAAGCCTCATCGCGGACGGGCGCCCAGCGGCGACAGCGCCTGGTCGAGAGGAACCTTCCGGCTTTCCTTGTCGCGCCGGCCCTGGTACTCGACCATCCGGTCCTTGAGCCCGCGCTCGCCGACTACGATGCGGTGAGGGAGGCCGATCAGCTCCATGTCCGCGAACATCACGCCGGGTCGCTCGTCGCGATCGTCGAGCAGGACTTCGAAGCCCGCGTCGGTTAGCTGGCGGTAGATCGAATCAGCGGCTTCGCGCACCGCGGCGCTCTTGCCGTAGCCGATCGGAACCAGCGCCACGTGGAAGGGCGCGATCGGCTCGGGAAAGACGATGCCCCGTTCGTCGTGGTTCTGCTCGATCGCGGCGCCCACGATGCGGGTGACCCCGATGCCATAGCAGCCCATCTCGAACGGGCGGTTCTCGCCCGTCTCGTCGAGAAAGGTGGCTTTCATCGAGTCCGAGTACTTGGTGCGCAGCTGAAAGATATGGCCCACCTCGATGCCGCGCACGATCTCGAGCGGCCCCTTGCCGTCGGGGCTGGGGTCGCCGGCCACGACCTTGCGGATATCGGCGATGAGAAAGGGTTCCGGGCAGTCTCGCCCGAAGTTAACTCCGGTCAGATGAAACCCTTCTTCGTTGGCGCCGCAGACGAAATCGCTCATGGCTGCGACCGCGCGGTCGGCGATCACGCGCACGGCGCCGCGTATGCCCACGGGACCTATGTACCCCGCCCGGCAGCCCAGAAACCGCTCGATTTCCGCATCGCCTGCAAAGCGGAAGGGGTCGAGGCCGGAGACCTTCTGGACCTTGACCTCGTTCAGGGCGTGGTCGCCGCGAACGAGCAGCAGGAAGAACTCCGCGTCGTGCATGACGGCGATCGCCTTGACCGTTCTCTGGATCGGAATGCCGAGGAGCGCCGCAATGTCCTCGCAGCGCGTCTTCCCCGGCGTCGGCACCTTCTTCATCGATTCGGCCGGCGCCTTGCGCGGGGTGCCTGGCGCTAGCGCTTCCGCGAGCTCAACGTTCGCCGCATAGTCCGACCTCGGGCAGAACGCGATTGTGTCCTCGCCGGAGTCGGCGAGCACATGGAACTCGTGCGAGCCGGTTCCGCCGATGGCGCCGGGATCTGCGGAAACGGCCCGGAACTTCAGGTCAAGCCGGGTGAAGATGCGCGTATAGGTGTCGTACATGTTCCGGTATTCACGCTCGAGGTCGGCGTAGTCGGCGTGGAAGGAATAGCCGTCCTTCATGGTGAACTCTCTGCCGCGCATAACCCCGAAGCGCGGCCGGATCTCGTCGCGGAACTTGGTCTGTATCTGGTAGAAGTGGACCGGCAGCTGGCGGTAGCTGCGGATTTCCCTGCGCGCCACGTCGGTGATCACCTCTTCGTGCGTGGGTCCAACGCAGAAATCACGGTCGTGGCGGTCCTTGACACGCAGAAGTTCCGGTCCGTACTTCTGCCAGCGTCCGGATTCCTGCCACAGTTCCGCGGGCTGCACCGCGGGCATGAACAGCTCGATCGCACCGGCGCGATTCATTTCCTCGCGTACGATGGCTTCCACCTTGCGCACCACCCGCAGGCCGAGTGGCAGCCACGTATAGATGCCTCCGGCCAGCCGGCGGATCAGCCCCGCGCGGACCATGAGCTTGTGACTGACCAACTCGGCGTCGGAGGGGGCTTCCTTGAGCGTTGCAAGAAAGTATCGGGACGCGCGCATAAGCGCCAAATTCTACTTGAACTCATCTGGGCCGCTTCCCCGGGGTCGGGCGCAGCTTCTAATCCCTGCGGTTTTGTGAAAGAATGGGCGCAGACAGACTTTGCTGGATGCCCTATGCTCGATCGAGACGGCTACCGGCCGAACGTCGGCATCATTCTCTGCAACTGGCGCAATGAAGTTTTCTGGGGCAAGCGCGTCAAAGAGCACTCCTGGCAGTTCCCGCAGGGTGGAATAAAGGCCGGGGAAACGCCTGTTCAGGCGATGTACCGCGAGCTGCGGGAAGAGGTCGGCTTGCTGCCCTCGCACGTCAAGATCCTGGGGCGCACGCGGAACTGGTTGCGCTACGAAGTGCCAGCCCGGTGGTTGAAGCGTGACTGGCGCGGCAACTATCGGGGGCAGAAGCAGATCTGGTTCCTGCTGCGCCTCGTCGGCCGCGAGTGCGACGTACACCTGCGCGCCTCGGAGCACCCCGAGTTCGACGCCTGGCGCTGGAACGACTACTGGGTCCCCCTCGAGTCGGTGATCGATTTCAAGCGCGACGTCTACCAGCGCGCCCTTACCGAGCTTGCGCGCTACCTGTTTCGCGATCAGGACCGCAAGCCGCTCCCCGCGGAAGCCGCGACGCGCTGACCAGTCGTCCCGGGGCTCGGCGTGCTTGACATCGGGTCCTGCGGCACTTACACTCGATCCATTGATTAGATTCAGTCTAAAATCTGTCCAACACCAGGAGGCACCATGCAGCTCAAAGGCTCCAAGACCCACGGCAATCTCAAGGCGGCGTTCGCTGGTGAATCCCAAGCCAACCGCCGCTACCTGTATTTCGCCGCGAAGGCTGACGTTGAAGGTCAGAACGACGTTGCCGCGGTGTTCCGGTCGACCGCGGAAGGCGAGACCGGACATGCACACGGGCATCTCGAGTACCTCGAGCAATGCGGCGATCCTGCGACCGACCTGCCGTTCGGGAACTCACGCGCCAACCTGAAGACAGCGATCGCTGGCGAGACCCACGAATACACCGATATGTATCCCGGGATGGCCAAGGCCGCGCGCCAGGAGGGCTTTGCCGAGATCGCGGACTGGTTCGAGACGCTGGCCAAAGCCGAGCGCTCGCACGCCAATCGCTTCCAGAAAGCCCTGGACAGCCTGGCCGACTAGCGACCTGCCGCGTTTTCGCCAAGCTGATCGTGCGTGCCGGGACTTGCGTCCCGGCTCACGACCCCCGCCCCGCCATGACCGTTCGCGAAGGCAGCCTCGAAGCTCCGACCCGGCACCCAGTAGAGTGGCGCTCGCCCGATTTCCACGACGAGGCGAAGCTTTTCGCCGAGCTGGAGCGAACCTTCGACATCTGTCACGGCTGCCGGCGCTGCGTCAATCTGTGCACCGCCTTCCCGACGCTGTTCGACTTGGTCGATTCGAGCAAGACGCTCGAGGTCGACGGGGTGCCGAAGGAGCAGTACTGGAAGGTCGTGGATCAGTGCTATCTCTGCGACATGTGCTACATGACCAAGTGTCCCTACGTTCCGCCGCACCCCTGGAACGTCGATTTCCCTCACCTCATGCTGCGTGCCAAGGCTGTCAAGTTCCGCCGGAAGGAAGTCCGCCCACGGGACAAGCTCCTGTCCTCGACCGACGCGATCGGAAAGCTCGCTGCAATCCCCGTCGTGGCGCAGGTGGTCAACGCCGTCAATCGCAATCCGGCCGCGCGCTCGCTCATGGAGAAGACGATAGGCGTCCATCACGAGCGCCGGCTGCCGCCGTACAGCCCACACACATTCCGCTCGCGGGCGGCAGCGAGCCGCGTGCGCGAAGGGAAGAACGGCGAGCGCACGCCGGGCAAGGTTGCGGTCTTCGCGACCTGCTATGTGAACTACAACGAGCCCGGCATCGGGGATGACCTGCTCGCCGTTCTCGACCACAACGAAATCTCCTACACGGTCGTTGAGAAGGAAGCATGCTGCGGCATGCCCAAGCTCGAGCTCGGCGATCTCGAGGGGGTGGAGCGCCTCAAGTCAGTAAACATCCCGCCGCTCGCGAAGCTCGCGAGGGAAGGGTACGCCATCCTCACGGCGGTGCCGTCCTGCACGCTCATGTTCAAGAGCGAGTTGCCGCTTCTCTTTCCCGAGGACGACGACGTCAAGGCGGTCAGCGAGGCCATGTTCGATCCGTTCGAATATTTCGTGCTGCGGCACAGGGACGGACTGCTGAAGACGGACTTCAAGTTGGCCCTGGGGAAGGTGTCCTACCATGTCCCTTGCCATACGCGCGTCCAGAACATGGGCCAGAAGACGCGGGAAGCGCTGCAGCTTGTGCCCGGGACGACGCTGAATACCGTAGAGCGGTGCTCGGGGCACGACGGCACTTGGGGCGTCAAGTCCGAGTATTACGAGAACTCGATGAAGATCGGCCGGCCCGTGTTCCGGCTAATGGCCGAGGGTGGGCCCGACCACATCAGCTCTGATTGTCCGATCGCCGCGCGCCACATTGAGCAAGGCATGGGCGAAACCAAGGCCCGGAGAGCCCACCCGCTCTCGCTGCTCCGCAAGGCTTACGCGCTGAACTCGACCGAATGACCGGCATGCCCCGAATCGACCGCGAAAGCCTCATGTCTCTCGAAGCCTACGCGCGCGAGCGCCTGCAGTTCCGCGCGAAGGTCATGGCGCACAAGAAGGACCGCGCCGTCCACCTGGGCGAGCACGTGACGCTCCTGTTCGAGGACGAGCTGACCATCCGCTACCAGGTGCAGGAGATGCTTAGGGTCGAGCGCATATTCGAGGAGGAGGGCATCCGCGGCGAGCTCGACGCCTACAACCCGCTCGTGCCTGACGGCCGCAATCTCAAGGCCACGCTCATGGTCGAGTTTCCCGACCCGGACGAGCGGCGTGGGAAGCTCGAGGAGCTGATCGGCATCGAGGACCGAACCTGGATCCAGGTCGCAGGCCACGGCCGGGTCTGGGCGATAGCCGACGAGGACCTCGACCGGGAGAACGAGGAGAAGACTTCGTCGGTTCACTTTCTCCGCTTCGAGCTTTCCGAGAGCATGGCGCAGGCGCTGAAGGGCGGCGCGGCGCTTGCCATCGGAATCGACCACCCGCGCTACGCCGCGAGCGTCGAGACGAGCCCGGGTGTGCGGAGCTCCCTGGCCCGGGACCTGGCTTGAGGCGCTTGCGCGGCCCATGCGCCGCGTTGCTTGCGGTCCTGGCGGGGTGTGCAAGTCCCCAGCCTGTTTCCGACGATTTCGAAGTCAAGGCCTGGGAGTCGCAGAAGGCGCTGCTGCCGCCCCTCCCCAAGCAGGAAAACCTCACTCAGTTTTTCGCGGGTGCAAACAGGCCCTTCGCGTACTTTGTCGACCGCGCCTCGATCAGCGTTCCGCAACGCGGCGTCGTGCGCTACACATTGGTCGCACGCAGCGCCTCTGGGGTTGCCAACGTCAGCTACGAGGTCATCCGTTGCGACACCTACGAGCGGAAGACGTACGCTTTCGGCAGGGAGGATCACACCTGGTCGCAGGCCCGCTATTCGCAATGGCTACCGATCGGGGGTCAGGAAAGCCCGCAGCTGGCCCTCGCAAACGATTTCTTCTGCCCGTCGCCGCCAATCACGTCGCCCGAGCAGGCCGTGGATGCGCTCACGCGCACCGCCCGGCCCGGCTCTCTGCCCTAGAGCACCACGAGGTTGTCGCGGTGGATGAGCTCCGGCTCGTCGACGTAGCCCAGGATCGCCTCGATCTCGCCTGACGGCCGCCCTGCGATGCGGCGCGACTCCTGCGCATTGTAGTTCACCAATCCACGGGCGATTTCAACGCCTTCGGGCGACCGGCAAGCGACCACCGCCCCCCGCTCGAAATCTCCCTCGACGTTCTTGACGCCCACCGGCAGCAGGCTCTTGCCGCCGGAGCGCAGTGCCGTTGCGGCTCCGGCGTCCAGATTGAGGGTTCCGGCGACCTGCAAGTGATCGGCGAGCCACTGCTTGCGCGCGGCGAGCGGGGTCGTCTTGGGCGAGAGCAGGGTGCCGATTCCTTCCCGGGCGGCGAGCCTCAGCAGGACGTCGGGCTCGTTGCCCGACGCGATCACCGTCTGCGCGCCGGAGCGCGCCGCGCGTTTCGCAGCGAGGACCTTCGTGAGCATGCCTCCCTTGGCGATCCCCGAGCCCGTGCCGCCGGCGAGCGCCTCCAGACGCGGCTCGCCCGCCTGCGCGTTCCTGATCAGCGAGGCCTCCGGGTTGCGCCGCGGATCCTCGGTGTGCAGCCCCTGCTGGTCGGTCAGAATGACCAGGACGTCCGCTTCGACGAGGTTCGTCACCAGAGCCGCCAGAGTGTCATTGTCGCCGAAGCGGATCTCGTCAGTGACCACGGTGTCGTTCTCGTTGATCACGGGGATGATCCCCAGGCCGAGTAGGGTGAGCAGGGTGGAGCGCGCGTTGAGGTAGCGCTGCCGGTCGGCGAGATCGGCGTGCGTAAGGAGAACCTGCGCCGTGCGCAGGCCGTGCTCGCGGAAGCAGGACTCGTACACCTGCACCAATCCCATCTGGCCGACCGCTGCGGCCGCCTGAAGCTCGTGCATCGAGCTTGGCCGATGCACCCAGCCGAGGCGCTGCATGCCCTCGGCGATCGCGCCGCTGGACACGAGCACGATCTCGTTGCCGGATTGGCGCAACTTCGCAACCTGACCGGCCCAGCGCGCGATTGCGGCTGCGTCGAGCCCCGCGCCGTGATTGGTCACGAGCGTGCTCCCGACCTTGACGACGAAACGCCTCGCTTCGCTCATGCGCTCTTGCCGGTCTCCAGAAACCTCATCACGGAGTGGGAAAGCTCCTTGCAGCCCTCGCCGGTCAGGGCGGAGATGCAGTAGCTCGGGCCACGCCAGCGCAGGCGCCGCAACAAGTCCTTGCTCCCCCGCTCGCGCTCCCCGACGGGCAGCATATCCATTTTGTTGAGCACCAGCCAGCGAGGCTTCCTGTGGAGCGCCGGGTCGAATTTCTTCAGCTCGGCGGCGATGGCCCGGGCATCGCGCGCCGGATCGGCGCCGGGCTCCACGGGCGCCATGTCGACGATGTGCAGGAGCAACCGGGTGCGCGCGAGGTGCCTGAGAAACTGATGTCCCAGGCCCGCGCCCTCGGCCGCGCCTTCGATCAGGCCGGGAATGTCGGCGATCACGAAGCTGCGGTCGACGCCGACGCGGACGACGCCCAAGTGCGGATGCAGGGTTGTGAAAGGGTAGTCGGCCACCTTGGGACGGGCGGACGAGACGGCCCTGATGAAAGTCGACTTGCCAGCGTTGGGGAGCCCGAGCAGCCCGACATCGGCGAGCACTTTCAGCTCAAGATTCAGGATTCGGTGCTCTCCCGCTTCACCCGGGGTGGCCTTGCGGGGAGCGCGGTTGATGCTCGATTTGAAATTGACATTGCCGAGGCCGCCCCTGCCGCCCCGGGCGAGGATGGCGGTCTGCTCGTGCTCGGACAGATCGGCCAGGGTTTCGCCCGTGCGGACGTCGTGGATGATCGTGCCGGCGGGCACGCGCAGCAGCACATCGTCGGCGCTCTTGCCGTTGCACTGGCGACCGCCTCCCCTTTCGCCGTCGCGCGCGCGGTGGATTCGCGCAAAGCGGTATTCGACCAGCGTGTTGATGTTGCGATCGGCCATTGCGATCACGCTTCCGCCGCGGCCGCCGTCGCCGCCGTCGGGTCCGCCGCGGGGCACGTACTTCTCGCGCCTGAAGCTGACCGCGCCGTCGCCGCCCTTGCCGGCATGGACTTCGATGCGCGCCTCGTCGATGAATTTCATGCGGAGACAAAAAAGCCCTATCGCATGGATAGGGCTTTCGCTGAAGAGAGTAGTCGGTACGCTTAAGCCGGCACCACGCTGACGGTTTGCCTGCGGGCTGGCCCCTTGAAGCCGAACTGGATCTTGCCGCTCACCTTCGCGTAGAGCGTGTGGTCCTTCCCGATGCCGACATTGTCGCCGGGGTGAACGCGCGTGCCGCGCTGGCGGACGATGATGCTGCCTGCGGCAACCAGCTGTCCTCCGTAGCGCTTGACGCCCAACCGCTTGGACTCCGAATCGCGTCCGTTGCGGGAGCTTCCGCCTGCTTTCTTGTGTGCCATGGCTGCCTTCCTACGCCTGAGCGATTCCGGTTACTTCGATCTCGGTGTATTCCTGCCGATGCCCGCGGAGACGCTTCGAGTTCTTGCGCCGCCGCATCTTGAATATCATCACCTTGTCGGCCAAGCCGTGGGCCAGCACCTTGGCCTTGACCGAAGCGCCTTTGACGACCGGCGTGCCGACTTTGAGCGCCTCGCCTTCGCCGACGAGGAGCACCTCGCCAAGCACGAGCTCGCTGCCAACGTCCGCCGCGAGCTTCTCGATCCTGAGTTTCTCACCCGTGGCGACGCGGTACTGCTTGCCCCCGGTTCTTACGACCGCGTACATGCTGGTCTCCGATGAACCTGATCTGGAAAAACGCGAGATTATACATGCGTTTAGCAGGTATGGTCAAAGGATTTATGCTATCCTCTTCGCCCCGCCAGACATCCGCTTTGCCCATTTGCAGCCCGAACTCCTTCGCAATCTCATAGCGGCCGACATGCAGGCGGTGGACGCCATGATCCGGCGCCGCTTGGAGTCGGACGTCGCGCTCATCCGCCAGATCGCCGAGTACATCATAGCCGGCGGCGGCAAGCGCCTGCGCCCGGCCCTGGTCTTTCTCGCCGCCGGGGCGACCGGCTACCGGGGGGAGCAGCACGTGGAGCTCGCCGCGGTGGTCGAGTTCATCCACACCGCGACCTTGCTTCACGACGACGTGGTCGACGAGTCGGAGCTGCGCCGGGGGCGCAAGACCGCCAATGCCGAGTTCGGCAATGCCGCCACCGTGCTGGTCGGCGACTTCCTCTACTCGCGGGCCTTCCAGATCATGGTCGGCGTGCGCAACATGCGGGTCATGGAGGTCCTGGCCGACGCCACCAACGCCATCGCCGAGGGGGAGGTGCTGCAGCTCCTCAACGCCCACAACAGCGACATCGGCGAGGCGGCCTACCTCGAGGTAATCCGGCGCAAGACCGCCAAGCTCTTCGAGGCGGCCGCGCAACTGGGCGCCATCCTGGGCGGCGCGAGCGCGTCGGTGGAAGCCGGCCTCGCGCGCTACGGCATGCACCTGGGGACCGCCTTCCAGCTGATCGACGATGTGCTCGACTACTCGGGCGACGCCGGGCACACCGGGAAGAATCTCGGCGACGACCTGAAGGAGGGCAAGCCGACCCTTCCGCTGATCCACGTGATGCAGCGCGGCTCGCCCGGTCAGGCCGCCCTGGTGCGCTCGGCGATCGAGCGCGGCGGCGGGGAGGAGTTCGGGGCGGTCCTGGACGCGATCCATGTCACGGGCGCGCTCGACTACGTCAGAACCAAGGCCAAGGGCGAGGCGAGAATGGCGAGCGAGGCCATCGCGTCGCTGCCGAATTCTAGCTACCGGGATTCTTTGCTAGAATTGGCGACCTTCGCGGTCGAGCGCGACTACTGAAATTCCCGAGGGCGCCTCGTCCTCCGCGGTTTCCGGTCCGGTTCGGGGTGTAGCTCAGCCTGGTAGAGTACTGCGTTCGGGACGCAGGAGTCGCTGGTTCGAATCCAGTCACCCCGACCACCTTCAGAAGGCGTATCGCTCGGAGATCTTCCTCAGGGCACCGTCTTTCGTTGCTCCTTCGAATGCGCGATTAAGCGCTCGCACGGTTTCAGTCGAAGTGTTGCGCCCGCATGCGAGATAGAGAGGTACCCGGTGAAGGTTGAGGATCAGCTTGATATCCTTGACGTTGGCGCGTGCCGCGGTGCCGCGCGCGCCGTAGGCGCTCGTCGCCCACAGATCGAGGCGATTTGGATCGTCCCGGCTCAGCATCAGCCGCGGCGGAACGAGGCTGTCTTCGCTGACTTCGCGCAGATCGGTGACGCCCTTGCTCATGAGGAACTCGATCTTGGCGTCCTTGGCGACCACGCCTACGCGGTACTTGCGCGCATCCTCCACTTTCTTGACTCCGGTGAAATCGCTCCTGCCGATGAGTGCCCATTGATTCGTGGCGATCGGGCCGATCCAGAAAAAGATCTGTTCGCGGTTGTCGAGCCGTGCGGTCGAGTAGATGCACGTTTCCTTGTCGCGCTGCGCGGCGACATAGGCCTGCTCCCAGGGCATCGATTTGATGTCCAGAGGAATGGAAGCGCGCTTGCCGAGCTCGGTGACAATCTCGGTCGACAGCCCGACGACCTTCCCCTGCTCGGTGTAGTTGAAGGGCGGGTTCTCCTCCGTCACGAGTGTAAGGGCGCGCACCGCAGGCGCGGCGAGGAGCAGGGAGAACAGGGCGATCTTCGCAAAGCGTCGAGTCATGGCGGCTCCCGTGGTCGAGGCGCAAGTATAATACCGCGACGTGACCAAGCTCCTTCTTCTCGTCATCGCCGCAGCCATCGTCTACTTCCTCGTGGGCGGCTACGCGCGAAAGCGCAGCAGGTCCGCCTCCGCCGCGCCGTCCGCCGAATCGATGGTTCCCTGCGCGCACTGCGGGATCAACGTTCCCCGCAGCGAGGCGCTTGAGTCCGCCGGCCGCTTTTTCTGCAGCGAAGAGCACCGCCGGGCGGCATCCGCCTAGGGAATCCGTGTCCAGCCCCGCCATAGGCTTGTGGCCCCCGCAGCAGGGCACGGTGGCGGAGTCCTTCTGGGTCTCGCTCAAGTACTTCAACTTCTACCGCATCGCGGTCGCGGCGATCTTCCTGCTTTCGGTGCTGATCTTCGGAGACGCGCTCAGCCTGGGCAACCACGACCTCGTTACCTTCACCTACGCGAGCGTCGTCTATCTTGCGCTCGCCGTGGCTTTCCACGCCATGCTTCGGAGGGCTCCGGCGTATTTCAACCTCCAGCTCACGCTGCACGTCGCGACGGACATCGTCGCCGTCGCTGTGCTCATGTACGCCTCAAGCGGGATCCGCAGCGGCCTGGGGGTGATGCTGCTGATTTCGCTCGCCGGCGCCGCGCTCGTCAGCCGCGGCAGGTTGATGCTCTTCTACGCGGCGCTCGCGTCGATCGCGGTGCTGCTCGAGCAGTCCTACTGGGTGCTGGTCGAAGACCAGAGCACCGCGAACTTTCTTCAGCCGGGCCTCCTGTCGATCGGCTACTTCGCGACCGCGCTCATTACCAACCAGCTGGCGCGCCGCTTGATCCTGAACGAGCGCCTCGTGAAGCAGCGCGGCGCCGACCTCGCCGACCAGCTTCGCATCAACAGACTGATCATCCGCGACGTACAGGACGGCGTGCTCGTTGTCGACGCGAACGGCCTCGTGCACCTGCACAACCCGCGCGCGGCCGACTTGCTCGGGCGCGCGGTCCCGGAGCTGAGCCAGGTCGGCGCTTTCTCCGAGGAGCTCGCTCAGCGTCTCGCCGCGTGGCGCGTGGGCCAGGGACCGGGCAGCGTCAGCATGCGGATTTCGGACAGCGGCCGCATCGTGCGCGGGCGCTTCATCTCGGCGGGCGTGGCGGGCGGGGCCTTCAGCCTGGTGTTTCTCGAGGACCTGTCGAAACTCCAGGAGCAGGCCCAGCAGCTCAAGCTCGCCGCCCTGGGCCGGCTAACGGCCAGCATCGCCCACGAGATCCGCAACCCGCTGTCCGCCATCACGCACGCCGGCGATCTGCTGTACGAGGAGCAGCGCAGCCCCCAGAAGGAACGCATGGTGCAGATCATCCGGGACAACGCGCGGCGCCTGGAGCGCATGGTGCACGACGTGCTTCAGCTGTCGCGGCGAGACCGCGTCCAGCCCGAGCTGATCCGGGTGCGCCAGTTCCTGCTCACCTTCGTCGAGGAATTCGCGCGAAACGAAGGCCAGATCCCGAGCGAGAGCTTCGCGGTCGAGGTGGGCGGCGAGGTGACCCTAGAATTCGACCGCGCGCATCTCAACCAGGTCCTGTGGAACCTGTTGCACAACGCCTGGCGGCACTGCCGCAGGCACGCCGGAAGCGTGCGCATCACGGTGTCGCGCCGGGCAAATCGCGTAGAATTGCACGTCATCGACGACGGCGAAGGCGTGCCCAAGGCCCTGCAGGTGCAGTTGTTCGAGCCGTTTTTCACGACGTTCGCTAGCGGCACCGGCCTCGGCCTGTATATCGCGCGCGAGCTGTGCGCCGCGAACGGCGCCAGTCTCGATTATCTGGATGGCAGCTCGGGAGCGGACTTCAGGATCGTATGGCAGGAACCGTAGCGAACCGGCGCGCGGAGCGGCGGTCGACCAGCACCGTTCAGGGGACGGTGCTGGTCATCGACGACGAGGCGGATATCCGAGAGCTGCTCGAGCTTTCGCTCCTGAAGATGGGGCTGGCGGTGGAGTGCACCGGGTCGGTGGCTTCCGCCAAACAGATGCTCCAGTCCAAGCGCTACGACCTGTGTCTCACCGACATGCGGCTGCAAGACGGCGACGGCCTGGATCTCGTCCGGTTCATCGGGGCGCAGGTCGCGGACCTGCCCGTCGCCGTGATCACGGCGTTCGGCAGCACCGAAAATGCCGTGGCGGCGCTCAAGGCCGGAGCGTTCGACTACCTGACCAAGCCGCTTTCGCTGGATCAGCTGCGCGCGCTGGTCAAGTCGGCCCTGTCTCTTCCGCAGAAGCCGCCGCCCGTCAAATCGGGAGAGCCACAGCTGCTGGGGGCGAGCCCGGGGATCGCGCAGGTGCGCGCGGTGATCGAGAAGCTCGCGCGCAGCCAGGCGCCCGTATACATCACCGGCGAATCGGGGAGCGGAAAGGAGCTTGCCGCGCGCCTTATCCACAGCAAGGGATCGCGGCGGGACAAGCCTTTCGTGCCGGTCAACTGTGGAGCCATTCCCGAGAATCTGATGGAGAGCGAGTTCTTCGGATACAAGAAGGGCGCTTTCACCGGTGCCGAGGGAGATCGCGACGGCTTCTTCCAGGCGGCCAACGGCGGCACCCTGTTCCTGGACGAGGTTGCCGACCTGCCCCTTGCGATGCAGGTCAAGCTCCTTCGGGCGATCCAGGAGAAGCAGGTGCGAAAGGTCGGCGCGACCGCGGAGGACGCAGTGGACGTGCGCATCATCTGCGCCACCCACCAGAATCTCGCGGTCCGAGTCGAAGGCGGGAAATTCCGGCAGGACCTGTACTATAGACTGGCCGTGATCGAGCTCAAGATGCCGCCGCTGCGCGAGTGCCGGGAGGACATTCCGGTCTTGGCGGACGCGATCCTGCGGCGCCTCGCCGGCTCCGACGGCGCGCGCACCCCGCGGCTATCCGACGGAGCCAAGAGGGCGCTGGCCGACTACGACTTTCCGGGAAATACCCGCGAGCTCGAGAACATACTGGAGCGGGCGGTGGCGCTCACGACCCGCGAAGAGATCGAGCCCGAGGATCTGCAGCTCGCCCCGCCTCCGGCGCTTGCCCCGGAGCCCGGCGCGCCGAACGCCAAATGGCCGCTGCCGGACTATCTGGACCGCATCGAGAAGGAAGCGATCTTGGAGGCCCTGGAAAAGACCCGTTTCAATCGGACGGCCGCCGCAAAGCTGCTGGGTATCACCTTCAGGGCCTTGCGCTACCGGATGGAGCGGCTGGGAATCCGGTAGGTGAATGCCGGGTTTCTCGACGAAGAGGGAATCCTCCGGGGGGCGGAGCAGGTTTCCTCTCCCAATTGCGACGAGCGGCCGGAAGACGCGGAGATCGCGCTTCTGGTCGTGCACAGCATCAGCCTGCCTCCGGGGGAGTTCGGTGGCGAGGCCATACGGCGCCTGTTTACGAATACCCTCGATTTTTCCGCGCACCCCTACTACGCGAACCTACGCGAGCTCAAGGTTTCCGCGCATTTCCTCGTTCGCCGCGGCGGAGAGCTGGTTCAATTTGTGCCCTGCAGCAGGCGGGCCTGGCACGCGGGGGCTTCCAGCTGGGGCGGACGCGAGCGCTGCAACGATTTTTCCGTCGGCGTGGAGCTCGAAGGCACCGATGAAGGGAACTACGCAGACGCGCAATATGTCAGCTTGAGCCGCCTGCTGCACGCGCTGCGCAGGCGCTACCCGATCGTCGACGTGGTCGGTCACTCGGATATCGCTCCGGGGCGCAAGACCGACCCCGGTCCGGCGTTCGACTGGGGCCGTCTCCGGGGGTCTCTGCAGTCCTTCGCCTGAATCCTGCAACACGTCGCTCCGCAGCGACGGATGCGACTTCCAGCGGCGCTTGAGCAAGCCGCGCTTTTGGCTTGACACTCCACTAGAATTGGTAGCACACTCTGCCGCAGATACCATATATTGTGTGGCGCAGGGGAAAGTCCCCCAGGCCCCGGTGTCGCCACCCCTAAGGCTGCGGGTGGCGCAGAAAAAGACAAGAGGAGAGGTATATGCAGATCGCGGCTGAGACTAAGGCACCACAATCGGTTCCGGGGGCGCCTCTTTCCGACGTCAGCGCTGCAGCCCAGCCGGCGTTCTCCCAATACAAGGTGATCCGTCGCAACGGAGCCGTGGTCGGCTTCGAACCGGCGAAGATTTCGGTCGCCGCCACCAAGGCCTTTCTTGCCGTCGAAGGCGGCCAGAGCGCGGCGTCCGCGCGGATTCGCGAGCTGGTGGCCGGCCTCACGGAAGCCGTGGTGAGCGCGCTCGCGCGGCGCCAGCCCGCGGGCGGCACGTTCCACATCGAGGACATCCAGGACCAGGTGGAGCTCGCGCTGATGCGATCGGGCGCGCACGAGGTTGCGCGCGCCTACGTGCTCTACCGCGAGAAGCGCGCCGAGGCGCGCGCTCAAGAAGCGGCGCAGCGCAAGAAGACCGGCCAGCCCCAGCTGAACGTGGTGGAGAACGGCGTACGGCGGCCGCTCGACATGGCGCGCCTGAACGATCTGATCACCTCCGCGTGCCAGTCGCTGGGCGAGGGCGTTGATCCCGGCCTGATCCTCGCCGAAACCCTCAAGAATCTATACGACGGCGTGCCCGCGGAGGAGGTTCGCAAGTCGGTGGTGCTGTCGGCGCGCGCCCTGATAGAGAAGGACCCCGCGTACAGCTATGTCAGCGCGCGGCTGCTGCTTCACACGATCCGGCGCGAAGTCCTGGGCGAGGAGGTCGTACACGCGGAAATGGCGAAGCGCTACGCCGAGTACTTCCCGCAGTTCGTGCGGCGAGGCATCGAGGCCGAGCTCCTCGACGAGCGGCTGGCGAGCTTCGACCTGAAAAAGCTCGGCGCGGCGCTGGATGCCTCGCGCGACCTGAAGTTCGGCTACCTCGGCCTGCAGACCCTTTACGACAGGTATTTCCTGCACGTCCACGGAACGCGCATTGAGCTGCCGCAGGCCTTTTTCATGCGCGTGGCGATGGGACTGGCCTTGAACGAGATCGATCGCGAAGCGCGTGCGATCGAGTTCTACAACGTCCTTTCATCGTTCGATTTCATGAGTTCGACGCCCACGCTCTTCAATTCCGGCACGACTCGCTCGCAGCTCTCGTCCTGCTACCTGACGACCGTATCCGACAACCTGGACGGCATCTACGAGGCCATCAAGGAGAACGCGCTCCTGGCGAAGTATGCCGGGGGCCTGGGCAACGACTGGACTCCGGTGCGGGCGCTCGGCTCGCATATCAAGGGCACCAACGGCAAGTCCCAGGGCGTGGTCCCGTTCCTCAAGGTCGTCAACGACACGGCGGTGGCGGTGAACCAGGGAGGCAAGCGCAAGGGCGCGGTGTGCTCGTATCTCGAGACCTGGCACCTCGACATCGAGGAATTCCTTGAGTTGCGCAAGAACACCGGTGACGACCGCCGCCGCACCCACGACATGAACACCGCGAACTGGATCCCGGACCTGTTCATGAAGAGGGTGATGGAGAACGGCGAGTGGACGTTGTTCAGCCCTTCCGACGTGCCCGACCTGCACGACAGGTACGGACGCGCTTTCGAAAAGGCCTACATCGGTTACGAGGAAAAGACAGCCAGGGGCGAGCTCAGGCTGTTCAAGAAGATCCCGGCCACGCAGCTGTGGCGGAAGATGCTGTCCATGCTCTTCGAGACCGGGCATCCGTGGATCACGTTCAAGGACCCTTGCAACCTGCGCTCTCCGCAGCAGCACGCGGGCGTGGTGCACAGCTCCAACCTTTGCACCGAGATCACGCTTAATACCAGCGACAGCGAGATTGCGGTGTGCAACCTCGGCTCGGTCAACATGCTCGGACACATGAGGACGGCAGCGGGCAGGCCCGTCCTCGATCACGAGAAGCTCAAGAAGACGATCTCGACGGCGATGCGAATGCTCGACAACGTGATCGACATCAACTACTACGCGGTCCGGAAGGCGCGCGATTCCAACGTGCGACACCGGCCCGTCGGCCTGGGAATCATGGGTTTCCAGGACTGCCTCCACATGCTGCGCGTTCCCTACGGCTCGCAGGAGGCCGTGGAGTTCGCCGACCGCTCCATGGAGGCGATCGCGTACTTCACCTACAGGGCTTCGACCGAGCTAGCGGAGGAGCGCGGCCGCTACGCATCCTACAAGGGGTCTCTGTGGGATCGCGGGATGCTGCCGCAGGACACGCTGGGCCTGCTGCGCGAGGAGCGCGGCGGGTACGTCGACATCGACCCGTCCGAGTCGATGGACTGGAAATCGTTGCGCGAGCGCATCAAGCGGCACGGCATGCGCAACTCGAACTGTATCGCCATCGCTCCCACGGCGACCATCGCCAACATCATCGGTGTGTCGGCCTCGATCGAGCCGACTTTCCAGAACCTGTTCGTCAAGTCGAACCTGTCGGGCGAGTTCACGGTGGTCAACGAGTACCTCGTCGCCGACCTCAAGAAGCTCGGCCTGTGGGACGAAGTCATGGTGGCCGATCTCAAGTACTTCGACGGCAACCTCGCTCGCATCGACCGTGTGCCCGCGGAGCTGCGCGTCCTGTACGCCACGGCCTTCGAAATAGACCCCGCGTGGATCGTCGAGTCCGGGGCGCGTCGTCAGAAGTGGATCGACCAGTCGCAGTCGCTCAACATCTACATCGGCCAGGCCTCGGGAAAGAAGCTCGACGAGACCTACAAGCTGGCCTGGCAGCGGGGCCTGAAGACGACCTACTACCTGCGGGCGATGGGCGCGACGCACGCCGAGAAATCCACCGTCAAGGCGGGCCAGCTGAACGCGGTCCCCGCGGAGGGCGGGGCGGCAGCCGCGGCATCCGGCGCGCGGCCGGCCGCCGAGCCCGAGATCAAGTTCTGCAAGATTGACGACCCGGAGTGCGAAGCCTGCCAGTGAGGGATACAACAAGGAGGAAATGAATGCTTTCTTTTGACGATATCGGGGCCGAGGCGATTCCGGGCCTGAACCTGCGGACGGTCAGCGGCCTGGTGCCGCAGTCGCCGGCTCCGGCGGCTTCCGCGGAGCGGTACTCCGCGGGCAACCGGGACCGCCGCGTGCGGGTGGAAGACAAGCGCATCATCAACGCGCAGGCCGACGTCAACCAGCTGGTGCCGTTCAAGTACAAATGGGCCTGGGAGAAATACCTCGCCGGCTGTGCGAACCACTGGATGCCGCAGGAGATCAACATGAGCCGCGACATCGCCCTGTGGAAGGACCCCAACGGCCTTTCCGAAGACGAACGGCGCGTCGTGAAGCGCAACCTCGGATTCTTCGTGACGGCCGACTCGCTTGCGGCCAACAACATAGTGCTCGGCACGTATCGCCACATCACTGCGCCCGAGTGCCGCCAGTACCTGCTGCGGCAGGCCTTCGAGGAAGCCATCCACACCCACGCCTACCAGTACATCGTCGAAAGCCTCCAGCTCGACGAAGGCGAGGTGTTCAACGCCTACCATGAGATTCCCAGCATTCGCGACAAGGACGAATTCCTCATCCCGTTCATCGACACGCTGACCGATCCTTCCTTCAGGACCGGGACGCCAGAGGCCGACCAGAAGCTCCTCAGGAGCCTGATTGTTTTCGCCTGCCTCATGGAAGGCCTGTTCTTCTACGTGGGATTCACGCAGATCCTGGCTCTCGGCCGGCAGAACAAGATGACCGGCGCCGCCGAGCAGTACCAGTACATCCTCCGCGACGAATCGATGCACTGCAACTTCGGCATCGACCTGATCAATCAGATCAAGATGGAGAATCCGCAGCTGTGGACTTCGGAATTCCGCGAGGAGATCCAGGAGCTCATCCGCAAGGCCGTCGAGCTCGAGTACCGATACGCCGAAGACACGATGCCGCGGGGCGTCCTGGGGCTCAACGCGCCGATGTTCAAGGAATACCTGCGCTTCATCGCCAACCGCCGCTGCCAGCAAATCGGCGTTGATCCCATGTTCCAGGGGGCGAGCAACCCCTTCCCGTGGATGAGCGAAATGATCGACCTCAAGAAGGAGCGGAATTTTTTCGAGACCAGGGTGATCGAGTATCAGACCGGGGGTGCCCTCAGTTGGGACTAGCCTCGGGGCTGGTCCTGGGACTGGTCCTCCGGTCGCCCAGGGTGACCCCATGCATCGCGTGACCGAGTGCAGAGCTTCGCCCGACTATAGGCTGTGGCTGAGGTTTGAGGACGGCCTGGAAGGCAGCGTGTTTCTCGGGAATCTCCTGGAGCTGGGTGATTTCAGCGTGTGGCGCGACGTCGATCAGTTCTGTCGCGCCGCGGTGGATGCGCAGGCGGCGACCGTCGTCTGGGACGGCGGGATTCAGTTCGACCCCGATATTCTCTACCAGGATCTCCTCTCCAGCATGGTAGCCAAGGAATTCAATTCTCCGGGGACGGATCCCGGGGATTGAATGGTCCGTCCTTACGGGGCGGGCGCGAAGCTTTAATTACAACTTTCAACGGAGGTCGATATGGCGAAGAAGAGAAAGAGCAAGAAGGCAGCGAAGAAGAAGAAAAAGAGGAGGGCAGCAGGAAGCAGGAAAAGAAAAGGGCTCAAGCGGCCCGCAAGAAAGGCGGCCAAGAAGAAGGCGAAGCGGAAAGCGGCCAGGAAAGCCGCCATGAAGCCGGCAGGCACGGCGGGATCGGCGGGCGCGGCGTCCTCGATGATGACGACGCCGGAGGGGGCAAAGACCGCCCTGAACCCCGCGGCTGCGTGGCCCTTTCCAACGGGTTCCAGGCCCTGAAGCGGTTAGCGTTCGAGCTGCGCTCAGTCCGGGGCTCCTGCGCCTCGGGCTGAGCAGCAGATCTCCGGCTTGGGCGCCTAGCCACGGTGGTTAGCTTCCACTTACTATGCAGGATTTGACCATGGCTAAGTACTTATCTAGAATAGGTTTGCTGCATTGCAGCACACTTAGTCCGGAACTAGCCGCCGTCCAAGGCGGCCACACAGCTACGGACCAGAAGGAGGTCGGTGCGATGAACACCACCTGGAACAGGCAGTACTTGCTGGGACAGTTTGGAAGGACAGCGGCGATCCTGCACCACGGCCTGGCCCTGATCGGGCTGGTCGCGATACTGCTGGTGATCGCGCGTGGCAAGGCGCTCTTCTTCGACGAGCAGCCGAGTCGCTCGGCAACCATCGGGGCGATTCACTACGACGGGGGGGCGTCCCTGTTCGACGGGGCCGAGGAGGCGGACGGCCAGAAGTACCGCGCTCTGGCTGCGTATGTGTCACGCCGGTACCGCATCGCGCCCGACGTCACCGAGGTGTTCGTCGGCGCCGCGCACGAAGCGGGCAAGCAGGTGGGTCTCGACCCGCTGCTGATTCTCGCGGTCATGGCGGTCGAATCGCGCTTCAATCCGGTCGCGGAAAGCTTGGTCGGCGCCAAGGGATTGATGCAGGTCGTCCCACGGCACCACCAGGACAAGCTGATGCAGCACGGCGGCGAGGACGCGGTGCTCGACCCGGTCACCAATATCGCTCTCGGCGCGCGCATTCTCAAGGAATACATCAGGCGCACGGGCAGCCTGGAAGCGGGCCTTCAGTTCTACAACGGCGCGCTCGCGGACCCCTCCAGCCAGTACGCGCAGAAGGTGTTCGCCGAGAAAGAGCGGCTGCAGCAGGCCGTCCGCCGGTTCGATCGCCCGACTGCGCGAAGCTCGGTGTAGCGGAGTCTAGCCCCGGCTTCGCCCGAGCACCCGGGCGATGCTGTCGACGCCTTCCCGCAGATCCTCGAGGGCGCGCGTGTAGGCGAAGCGCACGTGGCGCTCAGGAGCATTCGACCCGAAGTCGAGGCCGGGCGTGATGGCGACGCCCGCCTGATCGAGCAGGTCCAGCGCGAAGCGGCTGCTGTCGCGCGAGAATTCCTCGCACCCCGCGTAGATATAAAAGGCGCCCTCAGGCATCAGTGGAATGCGAAACCCGAGCGCGCGCAGGGCGGGCACCATGAAGTCGCGTCGCTTCCGGAACTCTCCCCGGCGCTTCTCTAGGACGTCGAGCGTCTCGGCGCGGAACGCCGCGAGCGCGGCGTACTGCGCCGGGGCAGAGGGACAGATGAAGGCGTTCTGCGCGAGCTTCACGATCTCTCTCACGTGAGACTCGGGCGCGACGATCCAGCCCAGCCGCCAACCCGTCATGCAGAAATACTTGGAGAAGCTGTTGACGACAAACACGTCGTCCGCGAAGTCGAGCGCGGTCGAGGCTTCGCCGTCGTAAACCAGCCCCTGGTAGATCTCGTCGACCACCACGAATCCGCCCAGCCTGCGCACCAGCTCGACGATCGCACGCAGCTCTTCGCGGGGAATCGACGTCCCCGTCGGATTGGAAGGCGAGGCGAGCAGCACGCCGCGCGTCGCCTCGCTCCAGTTCGCGCGGACATCGGCCGCGGTGAGCTGGTAGCGACGGTCCGCGTCGACGGCAACCGCCTTCGGCCGGCCCTCGAACAGGCGAACGAAATGCCGGTTGCAGGGATAGCAGGGGTCGGGCATCAGGATCTCGTCGCCGGGATTCACGAGCGCGCCCAGCGTGAGGAGGAAGGCGCCGGAAGCACCGGCTGTGATCACGATGCGCGATGCCGGGACCGAAGCGCCCAGGCGTTCCCGGTAGTGGGCCGATATGGCCTCGCGCAGCTGCGGCAGGCCCAACGAGTCTGTGTATCCGAGACGCCGGGTGCGGATCGCCTCGACCGCCGCGTCCGCGACCAGGGGCGGCGCGGCAAAATCCGGCTGGCCGATTTCCATGTGCACGATCCGGCGTCCGGTCGCTTCCAGCTCGTGAGCGCGATTCTGCACGTCCATGACATGGAAGGGCTCGATGTCCGCCATACGGGCAGCGAGAACCGGGTTTCCGCGCATCGCAGGATTATGCCGAATTCGGCTATCATGCGGCCAGCAACAAGACCTCCGCCGCGGACTCCCATGGAAGACATCCTGCGCAGGAGTGCCCTGGAGTATCACCTCCGGCAGCCGGCCGGGAAGATCTCGGTCACGCCAACCAAGGGCCTCGTCAATCAGCGCGATCTCGCGCTCGCCTACACGCCCGGCGTGGCTGCGGCTTGCGAGGAGATCGTGCGCGAGCCGGCCGAAGCGCGGCGCATGACCGCGAGAGGGAACCTCATCGGCGTCGTCACGAACGGAACCGCGGTCCTCGGCCTCGGGCCGATCGGGCCGCTCGCTTCCAAGCCCGTGATGGAAGGCAAGTCCGTGCTTTTCAAGAAGTTCGCGGGGATCGACTGCTTTGACATCGAAATCGACGAGCGCGACCCGGACAAGCTGGTTGAAATCATCGCGGCCCTCGAGCCCACCTTCGGGGGCATCAACCTTGAGGACATCAAGGCCCCTGAGTGCTTCCTCGTCGAGCGCAAGCTCCGCGAGCGCATGAAGATTCCGGTATTCCATGACGACCAGCACGGCACCGCGATCATCGTCGGCGCGGCGGTGCTGAACGGCCTGCGCGTCGTCGGCAAGGAAATCGGAAGCGTGAAGCTCGTGTGCTCGGGCGCGGGCGCCGCGGCGCTAGCCTGCCTCGATCTCCTGACGAGCCTGGGCCTGAGCGCCGGGAACATCTGGGTCGCGGACATCAAGGGCGTCGTTTACGAGGGCCGCAGGGAGGAAATGGACCCGAACAAGGCCCGCTACGCGCGCAAGACAGCGGCGCGAAAGCTCGACGAAGTCATCTCCGGCGCGGACGTGTTCCTCGGCCTCTCGGCCGGGGGCGTTCTCAGCGAGGCCATGGTCGCGAAAATGGCTGCAAAGCCTCTGATCCTCGCCCTCGCCAACCCCGAGCCGGAGATTCAGCCAGATGTCGCCAAGCGCGTGCGCCCTGACGCGGTCGTGGCCACGGGGCGCTCCGATTTCCCCAACCAGGTGAACAACGTGCTGTGCTTTCCGTTCATCTTCAGGGGCGCGCTCGACGTGGGCGCCACGACCATCAACGAGGAAATGAAGCTGGCCGCGGTACGGGCCATCGCCGATCTGGCGACGGCAGAGCAGTCGGAGATCGTCGCGGCCGCATACGGGGAGCAGAACCTGCGCTTTGGACCGGACTACCTCATCCCGAAGCCTTTCGACCCGCGGTTGATCGTCAAGATCGCCCCGGCGGTCGCGAGGGCCGCGATGGACTCGGGCGTCGCCACCCGCCCGATCGCCGATTTCGAGGCGTACAACAACCAGCTGCTGCAGTTCGTGTACCACTCGGGACTGATTATGAAGCCGATCTTCAGCGCGGCGAAGGAAGGCCCGCGGCGGAGGATCGTGCTCTCCGAAGGGGAGGACGAGCGCATGCTGCGGGCCGCGCAAGTTGTTGTCGACGAGGGCCTGGCGAGGCCGATCCTGATCGGCAGGCCCGGCGTGGTCGAGCGGCGCATCGAGCGCAACGGCCTGCGCATCAGGTCCGGCGCCGACTTCGATCTCGTCAACCCCGAGTCCGATCCGCGCTACCGCGAGTACTGGACGGAGTACCACCGCCTCACCGAGCGGCGCGGCGTTTCGGAGCGGTACGCCCAGATGGAAATGCGCAGGCGCCACACCCTGATCGGTGCGATGATGATGCATCGCGGCGAGGCCGACGGAATGGTGTGCGGCATCGTCGGCACCTACGGCCAGCACCTGCAGGACATCGACCAGGTCATCGGCTTGCGCGGCGGCGTGCGGAACTTCTACGCGATGAACGCGCTCATGCTGCCCAAGCGCACGGTCTTCATCTGCGACACGTACGTCAACCTCGACCCGACGGCCGAGCAGCTAGCGGAAATGACCGCGCTCGCCGCGGTCGAGGTCCGCCGTTTCGGGGTGATCCCGCGGGCGGCGCTGCTGTCGCACTCCAACTTCGGAACGAGCGACGCCGAGTCGGCACGCAAGATGCGCGCGGCGCTGGAGCTGATACGGGAGCGCGCGCCGGATCTGGACATCGAAGGCGAGATGCACGGCGACGCGGCTCTCAACGCGGATCTGAGGCTGGCCAATTTCCCGCACTCGCGCCTGAAGGAGGATGCCAACCTGTTGATCATGCCCACGCTCGACGCGGCCAATATCGCGTTCAACCTGCTGAAGACCGCCGCCGGCGACGGGATCACCGTCGGCCCGATCCTGCTCGGCACGGCGCGGCCGGTGCACATACTCACGTCCTCGGCGACCGTGAGGCGCATCATCAACATGACCGCGCTCACCGTCGTGGATGCGAACGCATCCGGCGAGGAACCCCGCTCCAGGTCGTAGGGCGTGAACCCCGAGTCGACGAAACCCAAGGCGGGACTCGTCCTCACCGGAGGCGGTGCCCGCGCCGCCTATCAGGTCGGCGTCCTCAAGGCGGTGAGGGACATGCTGCCCCCCGGCGAGAAGAACCCCTTTCCGATCCTGTGCGGCACGTCGGCAGGCGCGATCAACGCGGCGTCTCTGGCAGTGTTCGCCGACGATTTCGCCGGAGCCGTCGAGCGGCTGCTCGACGTGTGGGAGCACTTCCGCGTCCACCACGTATACCGCTCCGATCCGATGGGGATCGCGCGCGGCGGCGCGCGCTGGCTCGCCGCGATGATGCTCCTGTCGCGCAACAACCCCGCGTCTCTGCTCGACAACAGCCCTCTCGCCGAGACGCTTTCGCGCCTGGATTTCGGCCGAATCCAGGAGAACATCGACAACGGCTGCCTGTACGCGATATCGATAACCTGCTCCGGCTATTCGTCGGGGCAGAGCGTGTCCTTCTACCAGGGCGGGCCCGATACCAAGGCCTGGGAGCGCACGCAGCGTGTCGGCGCGGCGATGCCGATCCGGGTGGAGCATCTGATGGCCTCCGCGGCCTTGCCCTTCATATTCCCCGCCGTGAAGATCAACCGCGAGTACTTCGGCGACGGCTCGATGCGCCAGATCGCCCCGGTCAGTCCCGCCTTGCACCTCGGGGCCGACAGGGTGCTGATCGTCGCGACCGCGCGTCAGGATTCGCAGGCCGAGGTACCCCGCGTGCGCGCGAGCCTTTATCCGTCGGTCGCGCAGATCGCCGGGCATGCGCTCAACAGCATCTTTCTCGACAGCTTGAACGTCGACATCGAGCGCCTGCAGCGGATCAATCGAACGATCAGCCTCATCCCTCCGGAGAAGCTCCACGAAGCGGGGCTTCCGCTGCGGCAGATCAAGGTGCTGGTGATCTCGCCCACCCAGCCCATCGAGCGCATGGTCGTGCGCCACACGCAGGAGCTGCCGTGGACCGTCCGCTTTCTCCTGCGCGGTATAGGCGGGATGAACCGCAACGGGTCCAACCTCGCGAGCTACCTGCTATTCGAGCAGGGGTATTGCAGGTCCCTCATCGATCTGGGCTACCAGGACACCATGGCGCGCCGGGCGGAGCTGCTGGAGTTTTTGGGGCCCCGACAATAAACTCTAGGCTTGAGTGCCGGGCAACCCACCATGAGCTCACCGCCTGATCCGTTCGAGTTCTTGAAAAGCCTCTGGGGTCCCATGGGCCTGCCGCTTGCCGGTCTGGGCGCTTCGACGTCCGCGATGAGCGAAATCGACAGGCGCATCGCCGAGCTGAGATCGGTCGAAACCTGGCTCAACATGAACCTCAGCGTGCTTCGCATGAGCATCCAGGGACTGGAGATGCAGAAAGCCGGCCTCGCGGCGATGCAGAGCGCCGCGAGCGCGGCCGAGCCTCCCCCGCCACAGGGCAGCGACGATCCAGCCAAGAAATAGCGCGGCGCCGGCCGGCGCCGCCGGAGGAAATCACCACCAAGGAGAAGCAATGCCCAAAGCCATTCGCATCCATCAGCAAGGCGGTCCGGAGGTCCTCAAATGGGAAGACGTCCAGGCGGGCGATCCTGGTCCGGGCGAGGCGCGCGTGCGCCACAAGGCTTGCGGGCTCAACTTCCTCGACGTCTACCAGCGCTCGGGCCTCTACAAGATCGCGTTGCCCTCGGGAATGGGCAACGAGGCGGCAGGCGTGGTGGAAGCGGTGGGATCCGGCGTCAGCCACGTCAAGGCCGGGGACCGCATCGCCTATTCGGGCGGAGCGCCGGGCGCCTACTCGGAGGTGCGCGTGATGTCCGCGGAGCGCCTGCTCGTGCTGCCGGATTCCATCTCCTTCGATACCGGCGCGGCCATGATGCTCAAGGGCATGACGGCCCAGTACCTGCTGCGCCAGACCTACAAGGTGCGCTCCGGGGAGACCGTCCTGTTCCACGCCGCGGCCGGAGGGGTCGGGCTGATCGCCTGCCAGTGGCTCAAGGCCCTGGGCGCCACGGTGATCGGCACCGCGGGGTCGGACGAGAAATGCGCGCTCGCAAAAGCCCACGGCGCAGACCACTGCATCAACTACCGCAAGGAGAATTTCGTCGAGCGCGTCAAGGCGCTCACCGGCGGAAAGGGCGTGCCGGTGGTGTACGACTCGGTCGGCAAGGACACCTTCATGAGCTCGCTCGATTGCCTCCAGCCGCGCGGGCTGATGGTCTCCTTCGGCAACGCCTCGGGCGCGGTCGGGCCGTTCGAGCTCGGCGTGCTCCAGCAGAAGGGCTCGCTCTACCTCACGCGCCCGACCCTGGTGACCTATACCGGCAGGCGCGATGACCTCGTGAGCACGGCAAGGGACCTGTTCGACGTCGTGTCCTCGGGCAAGGTCAAGATCGAGATCAACCACCGCTACGCGCTCAAGGACGCCGCGCAGGCGCAGCGCGACCTCGAGGCGCGAAAGACGACCGGGTCCTCGGTGCTGATTCCGTAGCCGCGCGATGGGCGAGCTCGCCGTGCTCGGTGTCCCCGGGCTCTACCCCGAGATCGAGCCGCGCGCGAGCGGCATGCTGCGGCTCGATGCGCTGCATTCGATGTACTGGGAGGAGAGCGGCCGGGCCGACGGCATCCCTGCCGTGTTCCTGCACGGCGGCCCGGGAGCCGGCAGCACGCCCAAGCACCGGCGCTTCTTCGACCCTGACGCCTACCGCATCATCGCTTACGACCAGCGCGGCGCGGGGCGCTCCACGCCCCTCGGAGAGCTGCGCGACAACACGACGGGCCACCTGATCTGCGACCTCGAGACGCTGCGCCGGCATCTGGGCGTCGAGCGCTGGCTCGTGTTCGGCGGGTCCTGGGGCAGCACGCTGGCGATCGCGTACGCCGAGGCCCATCCGGAGCGCTGCCTGGGCCTCGTGCTGCGCGGGATCTTTCTGTGCCGCAGGAGCGAAATCGAATGGTTTCTCTATGGCCTGCGCGCGGTCTTCCCGGAGCCCTGGGACAAGTTCGCGGGCTTCCTCCCCCAGGCTGAGCGGAGCGACCTGCTCGCGAACTACCATCGCCGCTTGATCGATCCCGATCCCCGGATCCACATGCCGGCCGCGCGCGCCTGGAGCGTCTACGAGGGTTCCTGCTCGACCCTGTATCCCAGCCCGGAAACGGTGGCCTACTTCGCCGGCGACGTCGTCGCCTTGGGGCTGGCGCGCATCGAAGCGCACTACTTCACCAACAACATCTTCCTCGCGGAGAACGCGCTCCTGGAGAACGCCGCCCGGCTCCGGGGGATGCCGGGGGTCATCGTCCAGGGCCGCTACGACATGGTGTGCCCGCTGGTGTCGGCGCACGAGCTGCACCGCGCCTGGCCGGGCGCAGACTACCGGATCGTGCCCGACGCCGGGCACTCCGCGTGGGAGCCCGGAATACTCGGCGCCCTGGTCGACGCGACCGAGCGCTTCAAGCGCGAGCTGTAGGCGGGCGAAAAAAAAACGCCGCGGATCGCGGCGTTTCCCCGTCCCGACCGGGGCGTTCAGATGCCCAGGATCTTCTTTGCTTTGGCCAGGGTGTCGACCGACTCCTGGTGCTTGCCCGCCTTGTGCAGGGCTTCCCCGTCGGCGCGGTATTTCTTGACGTCGGACATCTGCTGCGCGGACAGCTTGGGATTCTTTGCCAGCGCCGCGTCGATCTGCTTCATGTCGGCGGGGCAGTGAAAGGCAAACGCGGAAGCGCTCGCGAGCAGGAGCGCGCCAAACAGGGCTGCAAGGCGGATCTTCATCCAGGTCTCCTATTAGAGGTGATATCGCTGATGTTAACGCCGACGGCGGCAAGCCTATTCCGGCCGTGGGTAGGATAGCCGCTGCGGGGGTGGCAAGGCAAATTTCCGGGCGTCGCCGCGCGGCGACGCCCCGCGTAGAATAGGTGCCGCAACGGTTCCTTCCAAATGAATTCCCGAGACTTCGCGCCGGACGAAATCTGGCTGCGCTCGCGCTTCGCCCAGCGCCTGCCGGCGCAGGCCGTTACCGCGGGCGACGGGCACCTCTGGCGCAGCGACCGTGAAATCCGCGCAGCGGCGGTGCTGATTCCGGTGGTGAAGCGCGACGGCGAGCTCACGGTGCTGTTCACGAGGCGGACGGCGCACCTGCACGACCACGCCGGCCAGATCAGCTTTCCCGGAGGCCGCGCCGAGCCTGCGGACACCGACGCCGCGCAGACGGCGATGCGGGAGGCTCGCGAAGAGATCGGCCTCGCGGCCGAGCGGGTCGAAGTGCTCGGGGAGCAGCACCAGTACGTCACTGTCACGGGATACCGCGTGACCCCGGTCGTCGGCCTGGTGACGCCGCCCTTCGACCTGCAGCTGGACGATTTCGAGGTGGCCGAGGTGTTCGAAGCGCCCCTCGCCTTCCTGCTCGACCCGGCCAACCACCAGCGGAATCACGTGCTCTTCGATGGACGGGAGCGCTACTACTACGCCATTCCCTACCGCCATTACTACATCTGGGGCGCGACTGCGGGAATGCTGATGAACCTCTACTCCTTCCTCACGCGCTGAGCGGCGCGGTCGATGAGCCTCGTTTCCCTCGTCACGGCGCTCCTCCTCGAGCAGTGGCGGCCGCTTGCCGACCGCCGGTACCTCCACCTGCTTCTGGCGCGCTACGCCGCCTGGCTCGAGGGGCTGTTCAACGCGGGCGAGCCGCAGCAGGGCAAGATCGCCTGGCTGATCGCGGTGCCTCCGGTCGTTCTGCTCGCGTGGATTGCATACGCCACCGCGAACGCGGCGAGCCCGGTGTTCGCGTTCCTGCTGAACGTCGCCGCGCTCTACCTGACCATGGGGTTTCGCCAGCGCAGCCACCTCTTCACCGACATCCACTCGGCGCTCAAGCGGGACGACATCGGCAAGGCGCGCGAGGTGCTTTCGGCCTGGCGACAGGAGAATTGCGACGATCTGGATCGCGAGGCCGTGACGCGCCTCGCGCTCGAGGAGGCCCTGATCTCCTCGCACCGCTACGTATTCGGCGTGATCTTCTGGTTTGTCCTCCTGCCGGGACCGACCGGAGCGATCCTTTACCGCCTGTCGAGGTTTCTCGACGCGCGCTGGGGTGAAGACGCATCGCCGGGGCTGGAGCGTTTCGGCCAGTTTGCGCACGCCGCGTTCGCGGCCCTCGACTGGCTTCCCTCGCGCTTCACCGCCACCGCCTTCGCGGTCGTGGGCGATTTCGAGAACGCGGTCTACTGCTGGCGGACCCAGGCGGCCAGCTGGCCGGACCGGGCGCTCGGCACCGTGCTGTCGAGCGGGGCCGGGGCGATCGGGGTCAGGCTGGGCATGCCGGTCGTCGTGGGGGGGAGGCTGCTTGACCGGCCGCCGCTCGGTCAGGGCGACCCCGCCGACCTCGGACACATGGACAGCATGGTGGGCCTCGCGTGGCGCGCCCTGGTGATGTGGTTGCTGGTGCTGCTCCTTGTTGCCCTCGCGGGCGTGGCCAGCTAGCGATCCTCGCCGCAGTTCCAGCAGGCGGTGAACTGCGCCTCGCTCGTCTCGCCGCAGCGCGCGCAGCGCCACGACGGTCCCGCGTGCGGGCGCGGCCTGAGGAACTCCCTCACCAGCGCCTCCGCGGCCGGGTAGTCCTCCGCGCGCTCGACGAGGATCTGCAGCGAGCACTCCGGGAACGGAATCTCCCCGGCAAGGCGCACCAGCTCCTCGTTCCTCATGCGGCAGCGGATGCCGGCCGCCGCGAGCACGTTCTTGAGGTGATGGGCCTCAACCAGGTTGAGGGAAGAGTAGACCGCCTTCACGCGCGTATCCCTGGAAGCGCCTCGATCTTCGCGGCGCAGATGAAATCGTTCTCCGATATCCCGCCGATCGAGTGCGTGCTGAAATCCACGCGGCAGCGGTTGTAGCCCATGCTCATGTCCGGATGATGGTCCTCGCGATGCACGACCCACGCGACGGCGTTCACGAAGGCCATGGTCTCGTAGTAGTTCTTGAACGAGTACGTCTTCGTGATCACCTTGCCGTCGAAGCTCCAGCCGGGCACCTCCTTGAGAAGGGCGTCGATGCGCGAGCGGCCCAGGGCCGGAGTTCCGGCGGGAAGCTCCCTGCACTTCATCGAAGCGAGCGAAGACATGGGTTGCTCCTACGCGTTCAGTGATTGAAGCCGGGCGATGCGCACCGGCGCGGGCGGGTGCGAATCGTAGACCGCCGAATGCAGCGGGTCGGGGGTAAGCGTCGCCGCGTTGTCCTCGTAGAGCTTCACCAGGGCGAGCACCAGGTTGCCGGCGTCCGCGTGCTCAGCCGCATAGACGTCGGCCTCGAACTCGTGACGCCGCGAATAAAGACTCGCGAGCGGCTGCAGCAGAAAGGTGAAAGCGGGCGCGATGGTGAAGAACAGAATGAGCGCCATCGCCGCACCTTGCGAGCGCACTCCCAGCGCAGCGTAGAACCAGTCCTGCTCCATCAGCCAGCCGAGCGCCGCGAGGAGCGCGAGGCTCACCGCCCCCGCCACGCCCATGCGCTTCCAGACGTGGTGGCGGGAGAAGTGGCCGAGCTCGTGGGCGAGCACCGCCTCGACCTCGGGCGCGGCGAGCCGCGAAACCAGCGTATCGAAGAGCACGATGCGCTTGGCCGCGCCGAAGCCCGTGAAATATGCGTTGCCGTGGCTCGAGCGCTTCGACCCGTCCATCACGAAGAGGCCCTTGGCGCGGAAGCCGCACTTGGCGAGCAGCGCGTCGATTCGCGCCCGCAGGTTCGCATCCGACAAAGGCGAGAACTTGTTGAACAAAGGCGCGATCAGCGTCGGGTAGAGAATCGCCGCGAGGAGGTTGAAGGCGAGCCACACCCCCCACACCGCGATCCACCAGAGGCCGCCGGTCTTCGCCATCAGCCACAGCACGACATAGGCGAGGGGAATGCCGAGCAGTGCGCCCACGAGGGCCGCCTTGCCCAGGTCGAGCGCGAAGGTCGCCGGGGTCGTGCGATTGAAGCCGAAGCGCGCCTCGATCACGAACGTCCGGTAGATCGCGAAGGGCAGGTCGACGAGGCTGGCGATCACCGCGACCGCGACGATCAGCGCGATGCCTTGGGCGTAGCCGCCATGCGCGAACACGCGCTCGCACAGCGTCGAGAGCCACTGCAGCGCTCCGCCGAGGGTCAGCACGAGCGCGAGCGCTGCGGCGGCCAGCGTCTCGACGAACCCCGCGCGGGACTTGGCGATGTTGTAGTCGGCCGCCCTCTGATGAGCGGCGAGCGGAATGCGTCCGGTGAACTCGACGGGAACCGCGCCGCGGTTGGCGGCGATGTGCCGAATCTGCCTGCTCAAGAGCCACAGGCGCGCCGCGGTCGAAAGCGCCAGCGCCGCGAGGAAAACGAGGGTGAACCAGTGCATTGAACGCTAGTTGATATGCGACAATCGCATTCTACACAGGGAGACACGGACCGGCGGCATGGCGCAGGACCAGAACAACCTCGTCTGGCTGGACATGGAAATGACGGGGCTCGATCCGGACAGCGACCGCATCATCGAGGTGGCGATCGTCGTCACCGACGCGCAGCTGAACATGGTGTCGCAGGCGCCCGTGCTGGTGGTGCATCAGCCCGATTCGGTCCTGGACGCGATGGACGACTGGAACAAGAGCACGCACGCGCGCTCGGGCCTGATCGACAAAGTCAAGGCCTCGACGCTCGGCGAGCGAGCCGTCGAGGACCAGCTGCTCACCTTTCTCGCGCAGCACGTTCCCGGCAAGACCTCGCCCATGTGCGGCAACTCGATCTGTCAGGACCGGCGCTTCCTCGCGCGCCACATGCCGCGGCTCGAGGCCTACTTCCACTACCGCAACCTCGACGTCAGCACGCTGAAGGAGCTGGCCAGGCGCTGGAAGCCTGAGATCGCCAAGGGCCTCGTGAAGCAGGGCAAGCACGAGGCGCTCGCCGACATCCACGAGTCGATCGAAGAGCTTAAATACTACCGCGAGCACTTCCTGAAAGCCTAGACCTCGACGACCTTCCCGGGATTCATCAAGTTGTCCGGATCGATGGCGCGCTTGAGGCTCGCCATCAGGTCGACGGCCCCGCCCAGCTCTTTCTGCAGCGAGCGCATCTTGCCGAAGCCGATGCCGTGCTCGCCGGTGCAGGTTCCCTCCATGGCGAGAGCGCGGTTCACGACCCGCTCGTTGAACGCCCGCGCTTCCTCGAGGTCGGCCGCGTTGTCCGCGCGCACCAGGATCTCGCAGTGGAAGTTGCCGTCGCCGACGTGGCCGAAGAGCGGGATCGGCATCGACGCGCGCGCGATGTCCTTGGAGGTCTCGACGATGCACTCGGTCAGGCGCGATATCGGCACGCACACGTCGGTCGACACGGCGCGCGAGCCCGGACGCAGCTGCAGGCATGCGAAGTAGGCCTGGTGGCGCGCGGTCCAGAGCCGGTTGCGCTCCTCGGGCTTGGTGGTCCACTCGAAGTCCATGCCGCCGTTCTCGTGCGCGATGTCCTGCACCGCCTTCGCCTGTTCCTCGACCGAAGCCTGCGTGCCGTGGAACTCGAGGAACAGGGTCGGCTGCTCGCGGTAGCCCGTCTTAGAATAGGCGTTGATCGCCTTCATCGTGGTGGCGCACAGGGCCTCGCTGCGCGCGATCGGAATGCCGGCCTGCAGCGTCTGGATCACGGTGTTCACCGCGCCCGCGATGTCGGGGAAGGAGCAGATCGCCGCCGAGATCGCCTCGGGAACCGGATAGAGGCGCACCGTCAGCTCGGTGATGACGCCGAGCGTCCCCTCCGATCCGACAAACAGGCGCGTCAGCTCGTAGCCCGCGGCGGACTTGCGCGAGCGGCGCGACGTGGTGATGACGCGCCCGTCGGCGAGCACCACGGTCATCGCGAGCACGTTCTCCCGCATCGTGCCGTAGCGCACCGCGTTTGTGCCCGAGGCGCGCGTCGCGGCCATGCCGCCGATCGTCGCGTCGGCACCCGGGTCGACCGGGAAGAACAGCCCCGTGTGCCGGATGTGCTCGTTCAGCTGCTTCCGAGTCACCCCCGCCTGCACGACGGCGTCGAGATCGGCCTCGTGCACGGCCAGCACCTTGTTCATCCGGGAAAGATCGACGCAAACGCCGCCGCGGATCGCGAGCACGTGCCCCTCGAGCGAGGTTCCCACGCCGAAGGGGATCAGCGGGGTCTTGCGCCGCCGGCACAGCTCGACGACGGCGCGCACTTCCTCGGTCGACTCGGGGAACACGACCGCGTCGGGCGGCGCAAACGGGAAGTAGGACTCGTCCTTGCCATGGTGCTCGCGCACCCCGCGAGAGGCGGTGGCGCGATCGCCGAGCAGCCCGCGCAATTCCTCGAGCAGCCCTGCGTCGAGCTCGTGGGGCTTGTTCACCGCGACTAGCCGAGCTCGATCTTGCCGTCGAACCGGACCGAGAGCTTGAGCCCGGGCACCTCGAGCGTCACCGAGGCGGGGAACTTCTCGTTGCCCTTGATCGCGCCGCCGGCCCGCGCCCGGGCGACCGCCTGCTCGATCTCGCGCTGGGAGCTCACGCCGACCATCTTCAGGAACTTGCGGATGCTGAGATTGAACGCGTCTTCGTCCATTGGGGTCTCCGTTTCTGCCAGCCTAAATCCCGGGGCTGCGGGAGTCAATCGCGCTTCGCCAGCCGCTCGATCAGCGCCCGCGTGGAGGAATCGAGGCCTTGAGCGCGGCTCCCATCGACGATCTGCCGCGCGAGCGCCTTGCCGTGCTCGACGCCCCACTGGTCGAAGCTGTTCACATTCCAGATGACGCCCTCGACGAAAACCTTGTGCTCGTACATCGCGATGAGGCTGCCGAGCTCGCGCGGGGCGAGGCGCGGAAGAAGCACAGTGCTCGAAGGCCGGTTGCCGGGGAGCGTCTTGTGGCGGGCGTCCGGAACGGGATTCCCGAACGCGAGCGCGGCCGATTGAGCGAGCGCGTTGGCCGCGAGGGCCGCCTGCGCCGCGGAAGGGTTCGGCTCGCGGGCGACGACGAAATCCACCGGGACGAGGTGCGTGCCCTGGTGGAGCAGCTGGTGGAAGGAGTGCTGGCTGGGAGTGCCCGCAGCGCCCCACACGATCGGAGCCGTGTCGTAGTCGACCTCGTTTCCGTCGCGGTCGACGCGCTTGCCGTTCGACTCCATCTCCAGCTGCTGGAGGTAGGCGGGCAGCTCGCGCAGGTCCTCGCTGTAAGGAATGACCGCGCGCGCCTGCGCGCCGAAGAAATTCACGTACCAGATCTCGAGCAGCGCGAGGATCGCGGGGAGGTTGCGCTCGAGCGGCTGCGTTCTGAAGTGCTCGTCCATGGCGCGCGCGCCCTCGAGCAGCTCGTCGAACGCCTCCATGCCGACGGCGAGGGCGACCGGAAGGCCGACCGCAGACCATACCGAGTAGCGTCCTCCGACCCAGTCCCACAGAGGGAACACGCGCTCGGGCGGCACGCCGAAGGCCGCGGCCCCGGCGGCGTTCGCGGTCGCCGCGGCGAGGTGGCGCGAGAGATCCGCCGACGGTCCGAGCCCGGACGCCAGCCAAGCCCGGGCGCGCTCGGCGTTCTCGAGCGTCTCGGCGGTCGTGAAGGTCTTCGACGCGATGATGAAAAGCGTCGACCCCGGCGCAAGGCCCGCGAGCGCCGCGTCGAGGTCGGCCGGATCGATGTTCGAGACGAAATGGAGGTGGGGGCCGGTCTTGCGGAAGCGCCGCAGCGCCCGCGTCAGCATGCGCGGCCCGAGGTCGGAGCCTCCGATGCCGATGTTGACCACATCGGTGATCCGCGGGTCGCCGCGCACCTTTCTCACGAAGCCGCGCATCCGCTCGAGCGTGTCCCGCACCTCGTCTCTAGGATCGCGGGCTCGCAGCGCGACGTGCAGGGCCGGCCGCGCCTCCGTGTTATTGATCGGCTCGCCGGCGAACATTCGCTCGACCCATTGCCGCACCTGCGCGTGCTCGGCGAGGACGGCGAGCAGCCGCATGGCCTCGGCGTCGACTCGGTGCTTGGAGTAGTCGAGCAGCAGACCGCCTCCTTCGGCGGCGAAGTGCGCCGCCCGCGAGGGGTCGGCGGCGAAGAGGGCGGAAAGAGTGGTCGCGGCGAGCTTCTTCCGGTGCGCCGCGAGCGCCTGCCACGCGGCCGAGCCGGTCAGCCTGCTCACGGCTGCCCTCCCGCTCTCTGGTACAGGCGGTAGCGCTCGCGGTCGCGCGGCCGGCGGCCTTCCCACAGGAATTTCCATCCCGGCCCGATATCGATGTTGTCGGACTTGCCCGTGACGAACTGGGCCTGCACCAGGAGGAAGGGGCACCCCGTGTCGCCGCCGTTCTCGATGCGGTGGGTCACGATCTCCGCGCGGTAGTCGAAGATGGCGCGCTGGGCCTCGCCCAGCCCGCGGCTCTCGACGCAGCGCGTCCCCTCGGGGACGTGCTTCTTCAGCTCGCGCGCGACCTGGCGGTAGCTCTTTCCGTAGTCGATCCAGGAGAGCATCAAGGTCGTTCCCAGGGCCCACAGGAGGGTGATTCCCGCCGCCCAGAAGGTCACGCTGCGGAACGGCGCCGAGCGCTCGCTTTTCGCGATCAGCGTACCCCACGCTGCGGAGCATGCCAGCGCAACGGCGAACGCAACCCAGGAGAAGTGCTGCACATGCCCGGGCTCCAGACGCGTGAAGTTGCGCGCAATGGCGTCGGGAAATCCGGTGGTCATCGCGAACCAGGCCACCCAGGCGAGCAGCCCGAAGAACCCGGCGCACATCACGCCGAACCAGGCGAGGCCGTTGGCCGCGCCACGCCGCAGGGTGGGCACGCCGGCGCCGGCGAGGAGCGAGAGCGGAAGCAGCGCCGGCATCGCGTAGATCTCGTGCGGATCGGCGAGGAGAGCGAGCACCGCGAGGCTCGCCGCCACGGCGAAGACGAGCATACGCGTCGCCGAGCCGTAGCTGCGGCGGCGGGCTTCCCAGAGGGTCCAGACCGCGAGCGGCCACGCGGGCCAGGTCGCCCACGCGAGAATCGGACCCCACAGGCCCAGCTCGGCCGTCGGCGGTACGACGAACTCCGCCACGCTCGCCGCCCGCCAGGAAGCGAGGAACCCGGGGAGGCTGTGCTCAGCGAGCGCCAGCCAGCCGCCGAACAAGACGGCGAGGACCAGGAGCGCGTGCGCGAGTGCGTGCAGATACTGGCGCTGGCGCCACGCCGAGGAGATGACCGGGGCCGTCAGCGCGATGAGCAGGGGAGCGATCACGGCGGGCACGCCCTTGGAGAGCGCGGCGACCGCGAGCCCCAGGCCCAGCAGCCAGCCGCCGCGGTGAGGCCTGCTCCGGGCGAGCGCGATGCCGTACCAGGCGAGGGCCTGCCCGGCGAGCATGCTGATCTCGCCCATCGTCTCGTGGGCGTGCACGAGCAGACCGAGTGACCCCAGCAGGGCGAGCACCGCGCCCATCGCTTCGAGCCTGCCGTAGAGCTCGCGGCCGGTCGCATACACCAGCGCGAAGACCGCGGCCATCACGATGCCGCTCGCGATGCGCGCGCCGTCGTGCGTGGTGAGCACCAGCCCGAACACCTTCGCGGTCAGGGCGGCGATCCAGTAGTGCAGGGGACCGTCTTGCCAGTACGGCTCGCCCGCCAGGTGCGGGACCAGCCACTGGCCGTGCTCGAGCATCTGGTGCACGATGCCGATGCCGATGGCGTCCTCGGTCTTCCACAGATCGTGGGCCACGAGGCCCGGCACGAGGTAGGCGAGCAGCAGCAGCGCGAGCGGCCCCGGCGCGAGGGGCAGCGCGATGCGCGAGTTCACGCGGGCTTCTCCGCGCGTCGAATGAAAAAAGGCAGCCGAAGCTGCCTTTTCCGGAAGCGCCGGCCCGACACGCTTACGCGGAGGCGGCTTTGGCGGGCTTCGCCGCTTTCCTCGTGTACTTCTGGCGGAATTTCTCGACGCGGCCGGCGGTGTCCACGATCTTCTGCTTGCCCGTGTAGAACGGGTGGCAGGAGGAGCACACCTCGACGTGCAGCTCCCTGCCCAGGGTAGAGCGCGTCATGAAGGTGTTTCCACAGCTGCAGATCACCTTGATTTCCTTGTATTCGGGATGGATCTTCTCTTTCATGGCATCGGTCCTCGTGGGGGCGGAATTATCCCTGAAATCACCCGCTTGGGCAAACTTACCCGCGTCTCATCGAGTCGAAGAAGTCGCCGTTGTTCTTGGTTGCGCGGATCTTGTCGACCAGGAATTCCGCGGCTTCCAGGTCGTCCATCGGGTAGAGGAGCTTTCTCAGCACCCACACCTTCTGCAGGATCGGCTGCTCGATGAGCAGCTCCTCGCGGCGCGTACCCGAGCGGTTGACGTTGATCGCCGGGAAGATGCGCTTTTCGTACATGCGCCGGTCGAGGTGGATCTCCATGTTGCCGGTGCCCTTGAACTCCTCGTAGATCACGTCGTCCATGCGGCTGCCGGTGTCGATGAGAGCCGTCGCGAGAATGGTGAGCGATCCGCCTTCCTCGATGTTGCGCGCCGCGCCGAAGAAGCGCTTGGGGCGCTGCAGCGCGTTGGCGTCGACGCCGCCGGTGAGCACCTTGCCGGAGGCGGGAACCACCGTGTTGTAGGCGCGCGCGA
>Ga0187773_10000026_pt1 | contig 62114 bp, 55 predicted proteins | sample 0216_BV02_MP05_1_FD_133133 | JGI IMG/M metagenome (GOLD analysis project Ga0187773, IMG submission 133133) | Tropical peat soil microbial communities from peatlands in Department of Meta, Colombia - 0216_BV02_MP05_10_MG | ecosystem: Environmental > Terrestrial > Soil > Wetlands > Peat | place...
ACTTCCATCACCACATGGTACTGGTTGAGCGTCGAATAGATGGTCGAGACCTGCGCTTGGCCGAAAGCGTTATACAGCGTCTGGTCGATCATCCGCGCGGTGATGCCTAGGCGCGCGGCGGTCGGCCGGTCGATGACGAGCATCGTCTGAAGACCCTTGTCCTGCTGGTCGGTATTGACGTCGGCGATCTCCGGAAGCTGCGCGAGCGCCCGCCGAATACGCGGCTCCCAGAGCCTCAGATCCGCGAGATCGTCCGCCTGCAGCGTGAACTGATACTGCGCGTTCGACGGCCGTCCGCCCATGCGGATGTCCTGCACGAGCACGAGGAAGAGATTGGCTCCGGGCTCGCGCGCGAGCTGCGGGCGCAGCCGCGCGATGACTTGGTCCGCGCTTGCCTTGCGCTCCGCCACGGGCTTCAGCGTGATGAACATGAACCCGGAATTGCGTTGGCCGCCGCCGGTAAAGCCGACCACGTTCTCGACCGCCGGATCGCTCCTAACGATCTCCGCGAAATCATTCAGCTTCTGCCTCATCGCCTGAAACGAGATTCCCTGGTCGGCTTGGATCACGCCGATCATGCGCCCGACGTCCTGCTGCGGGAAAAAGCCCTTCGGAATGTGGATGTACAGATAGACGTTGAGGCCGATGGTCGCCGCGAGGATCAGCATCATCAGACGCGAATGCGCGAGCGCCCAAGCGAGGCTCCCCTCGTAGCCGTGCAGCATTGCGGCAAACGCGCGTTCGCTCGCGAGGAAGAGGCGCCCGTGCTTGCGCTCAGGCTTCAAGAGGCGCGCGCACATCATCGGCGTCGTGGTAAGCGAAACCAGCAGCGACACGACGATCGCGACCGCGAGCGTCACCGCGAACTCCCGAAAGAGGCGCCCTACGATCCCCCCCATGAACAGGATCGGAATGAATACCGCGATCAGCGAGACGCTCATGGAAAGCACCGTGAAACCCACCTCGCGCGCGCCCTTGAGCGCTGCCTGCAGGGGCGACATGCCGCCCTCGATGTGGCGCGAGACGTTCTCCAGCACCACGATCGCATCGTCGACGACGAAACCGGTGGCGATGGTGAGCGCCATCAGCGAGAGATTGTTGAGGCTGAAGCCAGCGAGGTACATGACGCCGAAGCTCGCGACGAGCGACACGGGCACGGCGACTGCCGGGATCAGCGTTGCGCGGGCGCTGCGCAAGAAGAGGAACACGACGAGGATTACCAGGCCCACGGCGATCACGAGCGTCCGCTCGACCTCGCGCAGGGAGGCGCGGATGGTGCTGGTGCGCTCTAGCACGACGTTCAGATTGATCGTGCTCGGGATCGATGCGCGCAGCAGCGGCAGGAGCTCGCGGACGCGCTCGGTCGTCTCGATGATGTTGGCGTTCGGCTGTCGGTTGATGATGACGAGCACCGAAGGTTTGCCGTTGGCGATGCCGGCATTGCGCACGTCCTCCACGGAATCGACGACCTCGGCGACGTCGGAAAGGCGCACCGCGGCCCCGTTCCGGTAGGCAACGACGAGGGGAATGTACTGGCTCGCCCGCTTCGCCTGATCGTCGGCCATGATCTGCCATTGGCGCTCGCCCTCCTCGACGAAGCCCTTGGGGCGGTTCGCGTTGGCGGCGGAGAGCGCGGTCCGCACCTCGTCCAGCCCGATCGCATACTTGTTGAGCGCCGTGGGATTCAGTTCCACACGCACGGCAGGGAGCGACGCTCCGCCCACCGTCACCTGGCCGACGCCTTCCACCTGAGAGATCTTCTGCGCGAGAATGGTGGATGCCGCGTCGTACATCTCGCCGCGATCCAGGGTCTCGGAAGTGAGCGAGAGGATCATGATCGGCGCGTCCGCGGGATTCACCTTGCGGTAGGTCGGGTTGCGCGGCAGGCTCGTCGGCAGCTGGCTGCGCGCCGCGTTGATCGCGGCCTGAACGTCGCGGGCGGCGCCGTCGATGTTGCGGTCGATGTCGAACTGAAGCGTGATTCGCGAGTTGCCGAGCGAGGAGGAGGAAGTGATCTCGGTGACGCCGGCGATGCGGCCGAGCGCGCGCTCCAGCGGGGTCGCCACGGTCGCCGCCATCACTTCCGGGCTCGCGCCGGGAAGCTGCGCCTGCACCGAGATGGTGGGGAAATCCACCTGCGGCAGCGGCGACACGGGCAGGAGAAAGAACGCCGTCGCGCCGGCGAGCGTAACGCCGGTCGTGAGCAAGGTCGTCGCGACCGGGCGCCGAATCGAAGGCTCCGGAAGGTTCACGGCCGTCCGCCCCCGGAGGGCTGCGCGCCTGCGCCCGCCACGCCCTGCCCGCTCACGCGCCGCGCCACGCGATCGAACCAGAGATAGATCACGGGCGTCGTGAAGAGCGTGAGGGCCTGGGAGACAATCAGCCCGCCCACCATGGTGATGCCGAGCGGGTGGCGGAGCTCCGAGCCGACGCCCGTGCCGAGCGCGAGCGGCAGCGCGCCGAGCAGCGCCGACAGGGTCGTCATCAGAATCGGGCGGAATCTGAGGAGGCAGGCACGATAAATCGCGTCGCGCGGACTCATCCCGCTCTTGCGTTCGGCGTCGAGCGCGAAGTCGATCATCATGATGGCGTTCTTCTTGACGATGCCGATCAGGAGGATGATGCCGATCACCGCGATGATCCCCAGGTCGCTCCCCGCGAGCAGGAGCGCGAGTAGCGCCCCTACGCCGGCCGAAGGCAGCGTCGAGAGGATCGTGAGCGGGTGGATGTAGCTCTCATAGAGCACCCCCAGCACGATGTACATGGTCACGATCGCGGCGAGAATGAGCAACAGCTCGTTGGCGAGCGACGCTCGGAAGGCGAGCGCCGCGCCCTGGAATCCGGTGCGCAGCGATGCCGGCAGCTCGAGTGCTCTCTCTTCCGCCTCGATCGCCCGCACCGCGCCGCCGAGCGATGCCCCCGGGGCGAGATTGAAGGAAATGGTCGCGGCGGGAAACTGGCCAAGGTGGTTCACCGCGAGGAGCGCCGGTTTTTCGGCAACCGTTGTAATCGCGCTCAGGGGCACCTGTGCGCCCGAGGACGCCGTGACATAGATGTCCTTCAACGCATCCGGGCCGCGGCGGAACTCCGGTTTCACCTCGAGGACCACGCGGTATTGGTTCGACTGCGTAAAGATGGTCGAGATCAGGCGCTGGCCGAAAGCGTTGTAGAGGGCGGTATCGATGGCCAAGGGCGTGATGCCGAGGCGGCCCCCGGTGTCGCGGTCTATCGAAAGAAACGCCTGCAACCCTTGATCCTGCAGGTCGCTCGCCACGTCGGCGAGCTGCGGCAGCCGTCCCAGGCGCTCGACCAGGCGATGCACCCACAGCGCAAGCTCGTCGGGGTTGGCGCTTTCGACCGTGAGCTGGTACTGGGCGCGGCTCACGCGATCCTCGATGGTGAGATCCTGCACCGGCTGCATGTAGAGGGTGATGCCCCCGACCCGCGCGATGCGCGGTTGCAGCCGCTGCATGACTTCGGCCACGCCTGCGTCCCGCTCGGATCTCGGCTTCAGGTTGATGAAGACGCGGCCGTTGTTGAGCGTGGTGTTGACGCCGTCCACGCCGATGAAGGAAGACACGCTCTCGACCGCCGGATCCTGCAGGATCGCCCCGGCAAGCGCCCGCTGGCGCTCGGCCATCGCGGGAAAGGAAATCGACTGCGGCGCTTCCGAGATGCCCTGGATGACGCCAGTATCCTGCAGCGGGAAGAAGCCCTTGGGTACGACGACATAGAGAAGGACGCTCAGAGCCAGGGTGCCGATGAACACCCACAGCGTCGCCGTTTGCCGGTCCAGCACCCAGGTGAGCATTGCGCCGTAGCGCTCGATCATTGCCTCGATGAAGCGTCCCGCAGCGCGGTAGAACTTTCCCTGTTTGGACTCGGGCCTGCGTCGTAGCAGTCTGGCGCACATCATCGGCGTCAGCGTGAGCGACACCACCGCGGAGATCAGGATCGACACGGCGAGCGTAATCGCGAATTCGCGGAACAGCCGCCCTACCACCTCACCCATGAAGAGCAGAGGGATCAGCACCGCGATGAGGGAAAACGTAAGGGAGATTATCGTGAAGCCGATCTGTTCGGCGCCCTTGAGCGCCGCCTGCAAGGGCGGTTCCCCTTCCTCCACGTAGCGCGCGATGTTTTCGATCATGACGATCGCGTCGTCCACGACGAATCCGGTGGCGATGGTAAGCGCCATCAGAGTAAGGTTGTTGACGCTAAACCCCGCGAGGTACATGACGCCGAAGGTGCCCACGAGCGAAAGCGGAACGGCAATGCTCGGGATGAGCGTCCCCGCCGCCGTGCGGAGGAAGAGGAATATGACCATCACCACCAGCGCCACGGCGAGCATGAGCTCGAACTGCACGTCCCTCACCGACGCGCGGATAGTGATGGTGCGGTCGGTGAGCGTCGCCACCTCGACCGAGGCGGGGAGCGACGCGGTGAGCTGCGGCAGGAGCCGCTTCACGCGATCCACCACTTCGATCACGTTCGCGCCCGGTTGGCGTTGAATATTGAGGATCACCGCGGGAACATCGTTCATCCAGGCGGCGAGTCGGACGTTTTCCGCATCTTCGACAACGTCGGCAACGTCTGCAAGCTGGATCGGCGCACCGTTGCGGTACGCGACGATCACGGCGCGGTAGTCGTCGGCCGAGCGCAGCTGGTCGTTGGCGTCGATCGTGTAGGCGCGGGTCGGGCCGTCGAAGCTGCCCTTCGCCTGGTTCACGTTGGCGGCGGCGATCGCGGTGCGCACGTCCTCGAGGTTCAGGCCGCTGGCGGCAAGTGCCCGCGGATTCGCCTGGACCCGCACTGCCGGGCGCTGGCCGCCGGAGAGCGTGACGAGGCCTACGCCGGGAAGCTGGGAGATTTTCTGGGCGAGGCGCGTGTCGACGAGGTTCTGCACTTGCGGCAGCGGCATCGTCTTCGAGGTGATGCCGAGGGTGAGGATCGGCGCGTCTGCCGGGTTGACTTTGCTGTAAACCGGAGGCGCGGGCAGGTCCTGCGGCAGGAAATTCGATCCGGCATTGATCGCCGCCTGCACTTCCTGCTCGGCGACGTCGAGCGTCAGCTCCAGGCTGAACTGCAGGGTGATGACCGAGGCCCCGCCCGAGCTTGTGGAGGACATCTGCTTCAGGCCTGGCATTTGCCCGAGCTGGCGCTCGAGCGGCGCTGTCACCGAGGAGGTCATCACGTCCGGGCTCGCGCCGGGATAGAAGGTGACGACCTGGATCGTCGGATAGTCCACCTCGGGCAGGGCCGAGAGCGGAAGGAGGCGGTAGGCAATTGCGCCGGCGAGGAGGACCGCGGCCATCAGGAGCGACGTCGCCACCGGGCGCAGGATGAAGAGCCGCGAGGGGTTCATCGGGCCGCCGCTTTTGTTACGGCTCGTTCTTGCGCCGCCGGCCGCCTTTGCCGCCTTTGGACGGCTCAGCTTCGATCGCCGACGCGCGGCCGGCTGCGTCAGGAATTTCCACTCTTGCTCCGTCGCGCAGGCGGTCGCTCCCCTCGACCACCACCCGCTCTCCGGGCGCGAGCCCGGATTCGACCGACACGGTGTCGCCTTCCGATGTGCCCACGGTGACTTTGCGCAGCGCTACCGTGCGATCGTCCTTGATGAGGTATACAAAGGTCCCCTGCCCGCCGCGCACCACGGCCGCGTTCGGGATGAGCGTCGCGCCGCGCCGCGTATCGAGCAGCATGCGCACGTTGACGAACTGGTTGGGGAAGAGGCTTCCGTCTTCGTTCGGAAACTGCGCCTTCAGCTTGATGGTGCCCGTAGCGGGGTCGATCTGATTGTCGGTGCTCACGAGCGTCCCTGCTGCGAGCTTCCTCTTCTGCTCCCGGTCGTAGGCTTCCACCGGCAGCTTTTCGCCAGAGCGCATCCGCTGCATGAGGCCCGGCAGGCTGTCCTGCGGAATGGAAAAAATGACGGTGATCGGCTGCAGCTGCGTGATGACCACGATGCCGTTCGCGTCGCCTGAGCGCACGATGTTCCCCGGGTCGACGAGGCGCAGGCCCAGCTTTCCGCTGATCGGCGCGGTGATGCGCGAATACGTCAGCTGGAGCTTCGCGTTGTCGATCTGCCCCTGATCGAGTTTCACCGTGCCCTCGTACTGCCGGACCAGCGCTTCCTGGGTATCCACCTGCTGCTTGGCGATGGAGTCCTGCTGGTAAAGCGTGCGGTAGCGCTCGAGATCGATGCGGGCATTCGCAAGCAACGCCTGATCGCGCGCCATCTGGCCTTCGAACTGTTGGAGCTGGGCCTGATAGGGCCGCGGGTCGATTTCGGCGAGGAGCTCGCCCTCCCTCACCACCTGCCCCTCCTTGAACAGGACCTTCACGAGTTCGCCGTCCACCCGGCTCCGAACGGTCACCGTCTTCAGCGGCGTCGCGGTTCCGAGCCCGCTCAGATAGATGTTCACGTCGCCGGTACGCGCTGCCGCCGCAACGACCGGAACCGGGCGCGTGGGATCGAACGCGCGCCGGCTTGCCTGACGCTGCTGAGAATCGCCCGGCTGTAGAAAGAACACGGTCGCGCCACCGGCCGCGAGCGCAAGCACCGCGAACCCGATCCATGCGAGCCGCCACGAACGGCGGGCGACTGCCGTCTTCTCGCTCAGAGGATGCCTCATTTCCATTTCTTATTCAGCACCCGGAAGGAAAGGGTCGGCGCGGACTTCCAGGACCACGCCCCGTCGCGATTAGAACAGAGAAATGTAACTTTCCCATGTCGTAGGCCCTCTTTCTGCAACGAGATGTTACCGCGTCTCCCGCCGCTCCAGACCCTTGACCGCGCCGCGGGTAAGATGCATGAAGGCTTCCTCTTCCCTGTTCCGGCAATGCCCCACCTGCCCCAGCAATGAGTCCGAAGGAAAACCCGGCGCAACCCCAATTCTGGGATAAGCGTTTCCGCGACAATTGCACGCCGTGGGACGCGGGCGGCGTTCCGGCGGCGCTGAAGCTGTTCCTTGCCAACGAACCGCACGGCCGACGCGTCCTCGTGCCGGGTTGCGGCTCCGGCTACGAGGTGCGCGCCTTTGCCGAGGCCGGGCACGACGTGCGTGCGGTCGATTTTGCCCGGGCCGCGGTCGAGCGGGCGCAGGACGCCCTGGGACCGCTCGCGGACCGCGTGCAGCTCGCGGATTTCTTCGAGTTCGATTTCGCGGCGCCGTTCGATATCGTCTACGAGCGGGCGTTCCTGTGCGCGCTGCCCCGGCGGCTATGGACCCGCTACGCGCCGCGCCTTTCGCGGTTGTTGAAGCCGGAAGGGAGGCTCGCTGGGTTTTTCTACTTCGATGAGGGCGAGCGCGGCCCGCCGTTCGGGCTGAAAAGCGGAGAGCTCGAAGCGTTGTTCTCAGGGCACTTCAATCGCGCGGCCGACGACCCGGTGGAAGACTCGATCCCGATCTTCCGGGACAAGGAGCGCTGGCAGGTCTGGTCGATCAGGAAGAGCTGATCGCACCGGGCGCGCGCAGGATACGGCTCAGCCGCTCGTAGTGCGTGCCCGGCCAGAAGATGCGCCCGCAGTCCGGGCACTCGGTATAGGCCGCTTGCTCCTTCCAGACTTCTTCGGGGACGCGGCCGCGGACGGATTCCTTGGAGACATCGCGCAACGGCGAGTTGCACATGCGGCAGCGCGTGAAAGGCTTGAGCAGGTGCTCGAGCTGAAACGCGCTTATCACTTCGCGGAACTGCTTCTCGGACTCGGTCTCGCGGACGAAGTGGCCGCGCTGCACCGCGCGACGCTTCAGGAGGCCCTTGTCGCGTGTAAGGACCACGCGCTTCTGGGCTACCGAAAGCGCAACGATCTCCTCGTCGCGGTAGTCGACCTCCCACAAGCTGTCAAAGCCCGCCATCCGCAGATGCCGCGCGAGTTTCCCGAGATGGGAGTCGAGGACGAAGCGCGGATTGCGAAGCGGCAACGGTCGCAGGTGCACGACGGGCGCGATGTCGAAACGCTCGAACACCGGATAGACGGCGACGCGCTCCCCGCCGCGCAATACATGCTCGAACGCGACGGAAGCGCCGTCGACAACCACGAGATCGACTTCGGTGTGCGGAACCCCGACCGATTCGACCGCGTCCTTTACGGAGCGACCCCGGTCGATGGGGACGGAGAACTCCCTCTTGCGGCGCTCCGGCGCGAGAAAATCGTTCAACTCCTCATAGAAGCGGAAGTCGGCGCTCTTGCGCTCGCCCTCGCCTCCGCGTTCTCCGGCGGCGCGGGACAGACCGGCAACGGGCCGAGCAGCGTGCACGCTCACAAGAAACGCTTCAGCAGCTTCAAGTCGATATTTCCGCCCGAGAGGATCACGCCGACGCGCGTGCCGGCGATCGGGAGGCCGCGCTCGAAAAGGCCCGCGGCGCCGAGGGCCCCGGTCGGCTCGACGACGATCTTCATGCGCGCCAGAAAGAAGAGGACGGCCTTGATGAGCTCCGCGTCGCTTACCGTCACCATGTCGTTCACGTAGCGGAGCACCAGCGGAAAGGTCAGCCGGCCAAGCGCGTGCGTGCGCGCACCGTCGGCGATGGTGTCCGGATTGTGGCAAGTCTGAAGTACCTTCGTCTTGAAGGAGCGCGTCGCGTCGTCGCCCGCTTCGGGCTCCACGCCAATCACCTTGCACCCGGGCGACAGCGCCGCCGCGGCGACAGCGCATCCCGAGATCAGCCCGCCGCCGCTCACCGGGACGAACAGGTAGTCGAGCGGCCCCGCATCCTCGATCAGCTCCTTGGCGGCGGTGCCCTGCCCCGCGATCACGTGCGGGTGGTCGAAAGGGGGGATCATCGCGAGCCCGCGCTCGCGCGCGAGCCGCTCCGCGACTTCCTCGCGCACTTCCTTGCGCTTGTCGTAGAGCACCACCTCAGCACCGTACCCGCGCGTCGCTTCGATTTTCACGGCCGGAGCGTCCGCCGGCATCACGATCGTGACGTGGATGCCGAGTTCCTTTCCGGCGAGCGCGACCGCCTGCGCGTGGTTTCCCGAGGAGTAGGCGAGCACTCCACGCGCGCGCTCTTCCTCCGGAAGGCGGGACATCGCGTTGTACGCGCCGCGGAACTTGAACGCGCCGATGCGCTGGAAATTCTCGCATTTGAAGAACACGCGGGCGCCCGCGCGCTCGTCGACCGAGCGCGAAGTCATCACCGGCGTGCGGTGCGCGTGGCCGGCGAGCCGCTCGGCGGCGGCCACGACGTCGGCATATTCGATTGCGAGGGGGCGGCGGTCGGGGGCGTTCATGGGACTTTACTGGGAATTCTACGCTACCTTCCCTGGCGAACCCGCCGAGCATCCTCCGGCCAGCTCTGCGCCCCAGTCTATCCCTCGCGGTTGACCGCGAGTTCGACGGCGGGATACATTGGCGCCTGGCAAACGGCAAGATCAGGCTCGGCGGGAGCTGCCGCTCGGGCGTCTCGCGGGACGAAGACGTTGGCCGCAAAGCCGCTTAGCGACGAAAAATCGAGGAGGATCATCATGCGCAAGACCTGTCTGATGCTGTCGGCACTCGCCGCCGGGGCCCTCGCCCTGCCGGCCGCGAGCCAGGCGCAAACCACCACGCTCACGGTGGGCATGCCGACCACGCCGCCGAATATCGTGCACATGCCGGTGCTCGTGGCCCAGGACCTCGGGATCTTCAAGAAGAACGGCGTCGGGGTGAAGACCGTTGCGCTCGAAGACGGCGTCAAGGTGTTCCGTGCCATGCTGGCGGGCAATCTCGATATCGCTCAGTCGCCCGGCACGGTCACCTCGATCGGGATCTCCAAGGGCTCGCAGGTCAAGGCGATCCTGGGGACCCTGTACAAGTTCGAGGCATCGATGGTGGTGCGTGACAACATCAAGACCATGGCCGACTTGAAGGGCAAGCGCATCGGCATTCAGCAGCCCGGCGGCTTTGCCGACATCCTGAGCAAGAGCGTGCTGCGCGCCGCCAAGATCGACCCCAAGGAGGTCAACTTCGTCAGCATCGCGAGCGAGGACGTGCCGGCGCTGGTCGCCGACCAGGTCGATACCGCGATTCTGCACGTCGAGCAGGAGATGCTCGCCAGGGAGAAGGTGCCGAGCCTGCACGCGATCGCGCGCATGTGGGAGCTGCAGCCAAAGCAGATGTATACCTACTATTCGGTGAGGGACGACACCATCAAGAAGCATCCGGCCGCGCTGCAAGCCTTCGTCAAGTCCGTGATCGAGGCAACCCGGATCATGTACACCGACAAGGCCAGGGTGATGCCGATCATGGTCAAGCACACCGGCTATCCGGAAAAGATCGTATCGGACACTTTCGACTTCCTGGTGAAGAGCTGCATCTGGGACGCCAACACCGGGCTCTCGCCCGAGCGCGTCGACTTCACTGCCGACCTGATGACCAAGGTCGGCAATATCGAGAAGGGCAAGACCCCGAGCTACGACCAGATCGTCGACAAGGAATTCGCGGCCAAGGCGATCAAAGAGCTCGGCGTCTGGAAGGGACCCGTTTGCCCGACGCCAGTGTTCTGACCCGGGCTTGACGACCATGCCAAGCGGATGCCGCCGATACAGGTCGGTGTCCGCCGACGGCGGTGAGACTGAAACGTGACAATGCCACGAGAAATCGCAGGCAATGAGCGCTAACGGGGTTCAAACCGGCGCGCTTGCGGGCAAGCCGATACCCACGGTGGCGGTGCCCGGAAAGAAGCACGCCTTGCTGGAGAGCAAGGCGCTCTTCCGCTACGGTTTCCTCGCCCTGATCCTGATCGCCTGGCAGATCGTCGGGCCGCATATCAACCCGATCTTCTTCACCTACCCGACGAAGATCGCGGTCGCCTTCTATGAACTGACCGTCTCAGGCGACTTGCTGCTTTATCTGTCGCAAAGCCTGGAGGTGATGCTCTACGGCCTGCTCGCCGCCGTGGTCGTCGGCATCCCGCTGGCAGTGCTGATGGCCCGGGTGCGCTGGCTGGACTGGGCGCTCGATTTTCCGATTAACGCGCTCTACGCCACCCCGCTGGTAGCGCTGGTGCCGCTGCTGGTGCTGTGGTTCGGCATCTATCTCAAGGCCAAAATCATCGTCGTGTTCCTGTTCGCGGTATTCCCGATTCTGATCAATACCTATCAGGGCGTGCGCGAATGTGACAAGAACATGCTGGAAGTAGCGCATTCGTTCCGGTCCAGCGAATGGCTGGTGTGGCAGGACGTGCTGCTGCCTTTCGCGCTGCCCTACATCGCCGCCGGCATCCGGCTCGCCATCGGCCGCGGGCTGGTCGGCATGGTGATCGCGGAGTTCTATACCACTATCTCCGGGCTCGGCTTCATGATCACGCGCTATGCCAACAATTTCGAGATGGACAAGACCTTCGTGCCGGTGATCGTGCTGATGGCGCTGGGAGTCTCGTTCACCTCGGGCTTGAAATGGCTGGAGCGCCGCATCGCGCCCTGGAGCCGGGCCAACCTCTGACGCGCTAGCGTCGAACGGCCGGAGGGGATCCATCGCGACCCTCGGCCTCTCGGTTGCGGATCGCGATGCTCCGGGTCGTCATCAGCCCTTCGCCATCTCTTCAAGCGGTTCCCGGATCTACGACCGGGCTTTCGGCAGAGAGGTGCGCCGTGTCGGCCCAGGCGTCGAGCAGCCAACGCCCGTCGGCGAAGCGGAAGCAGTTGAGGCTCGCATTGGCGAGTACGTAGCTCCGCTTTTCCTCCAGCGGGATGTTCATCGCCATCCGGTAAATCACTCCGAGCACGCCGCCGTGCGTGACCACAGCAACGCGCCGGCCGTTGGAGCGTCCGGCAATGGCCCCGAGCGCCCCGAGGATTCGATCGCGAAACTGCGCGGCGCTTTCTCCGTCGGGCGGAGCGTAGTGGGGGTCGCGCGTGCGGAATGTCGCGTATTCCGCCGCAAACACGGTCTCGATCTCGGTGAAACTGTAGCCTTCGAACACGCCGTAGTTCCGCTCGCGTAGCGCCTTGTCAAAAACGATGGGGAGGCGCGTCGCCGCTGCGATCGGCTGGGCGGTCTCGCGCGTACGTCCCGCATCGCTCGAATAGACCGCGTCGATGCCCTCGCGCGTCAAGCGCCCGGCCAGAGCTCGAACCTGTTCGCGCCCGGTTTGGGTGAGGGAGCTGTCCGCGTGGTAGCCCTGGATGCGGCCCGCGCGGTTCCATTCCGTTTCGCCGTGGCGGATCAGGACGATACGCGCTTCAGCCATTGCGCCGCCCCAGCCAACGCTCCCGCGGCCTGTTCGCCCCGGCCGATTCAGCGAGCACGCAGGTATCGGCCTCGGCGCGCCTCAGCTGGATGTCGAAGCTCATGAGCTCGTCTCGGCGAAACGCGTGGATCCTGACCCGCTCCCCGGGGCGCCGCTTCGCCAGCAGCGCTTCGAGCCCGGTCTTTCCCGGCCGAAGCCCATCCACCGCGACGATCAAGTCCCCGGCCGCGAAGCCTGCCGCCTGCGCAGCGCCCCCTTCGAGCACGTGCGTGACGGCGGCATCTTCGCCGCTCGCCCGCACACGGATGCCGAGCATCGCGAGACCGGCGATCGCCTGCGAGCGGGCCGGCACGCCGCCCTTGTCCTGGGCGGACTCGGCCGGACGCAATTGCATGTTCACTCCGTGCGTCGCAAGCAGCGCTTTGAGCGGCAGTTCGCGAGTCGAGCGCAGCCAGTCGTCGAAATAGCGGCGAAGCTTGAGGTCTGCCACTTCCTCGGCCAGGCGCTCGATGCCGTCCTCGCCCACGCCGATCCCGGTGCGGCCGTGGCGCAGCCAGAGCGCGCGCATGACATCGTCGAGGGACTTCTTCCCCCGCGTCTTGTCGCGGATCAGCAGATCCAGGCACAGCGCGACGAGGCTTCCCTTACCGTAGTAGCTGACGGTGGCGTTCGGAGAGTTTTCGTCCTGGCGGTAGTACTTGATCCAGGCGTCGAAGCTCGACTCGGTGAGGCTCTGTTTCGCTCGACCGGGACCGCGCAGATAGCTCGTGATCGAGCGGCCCAACAGCTCGAGGTAGTCCTTGGTCCCGATGAGCCCGCAGCGCACGAGCGCAAGGTCGTCGTAGTACGACGTGATCCCCTCGAACGCCCAGAGCAGCGTGGTGTAGTTCTCGCGCTCCAGGCCGTAGGGAGCGAACGCCGCGGGCTTGATTCGCTTTACGTTCCAGGCGTGGAAGTACTCGTGGCTCGCCAGACCGAGGAAGGTGCGGTAGGGCTCGGTGACGCGCGCTTCGCCGCGGCGCGGAAGATCGTCTCGCGAGCACAGGAGCGCCGTCGAGGCGCGGTGCTCGAGCCCCCCATAGCCCTCGCCGACCGCGGTGGCCAGAAACAGATAGCGCTTCATCGGTGCAGGCTTCCCGAAGAAGCGGATGTGGTGCTCGCACAGGCGCTTCAGGTCGCGCTCCAGCCTTCGGAGATCGGCATCGTGGCGGCCGGTGATCACGATGTCGTGCGGCACGCCAGACGCGCGGAAGCTCGCGAGCGCGAAATCTCCCATCTCCACCGGATGGTCGATCAGCTCGGCGTAGTCCCCGGCAGCGTAGGTGCCGAAGCCCCAGGGCTTTGCGCCTTGCCGCGCCATTGCCGTTGCGACACGCCAGCTCCGGTAGCGCGCTCCTTTGGGCCGGAGGATCTCGAGCTCACAAGACGCGTTCTCCTGCCCGAGGACGCGCAAGAACACGCACGCGCCGTTGAAGAAGGCGTGCGTCGTGTCCAGGTGTGCGCCGCGTACCGAGAGATCCCAGGCGTAGACCTCGCAGCGCACCTCCAGCGCGCCGGCGACAGGCGCCACGCGCCAGGTGTGCTTGTCGAGCTTCTCCAGCGCAACCGGCCGGCCCCGGCTTTGGGCGCGGATGGAGACGATATGCCGTGCAAATTCGCGAATCATGTAGCTACCGGGTGTCCAAGCGGGCAGCGCAAACCGCTGTCCGGCGGGATCGGGGTCGGCGACCGTGCAGCTCACGCGGTACAGATGCGCCTCGGGGCGCGCGGGAACGATCGAGTAGCGTATACGCGTCATGCCAAAGCTCCCCCGGCGTCCGCTTCATCGGCGCTAGCCTGCTGCTGCAGCCATTGGGAGAATTCCACCGCCCCGGGCCGAGCCGCCGACCCGGGCGACACGATCATGAAATAGGCGCGCGAGTCGGCCGGCGTACACATGTAACGCCTGCCGAACGGCAGGATCAGCTTGCCGAGCTTCACCCATTTGTGGACGAAGCGGCTGCGCCCGAGCGCAATTCCCTGGCCCTCGATCGCGGCCTGCATAAGCTGATCGTAATGCGAGAAGCGCAGAGTCCCGGCCGGCTTGATGCCCTGGGCGCGCGTGAGCTCGAACCATACGTCCCAGCTGAGCCAGGGATAGCGCCGTTCCGGATCGTCGTAGTGCAGCAGCACGAAACCCGAGAGGTCGCTCGGTGACTTGAGCCTGCGGCCGGCGAGCATCGACTTTGCGCACACCGGGAAGACCAGTTCGCCGAAAAGGCGCACCGCGCCCTCGCCCGCGGCCTTCGGCGTGCAGTAACGGATGGCGAGATCGATGCTTTCGCGCTCGAGATCCTGGATCTCGTTCGTCGCCGCAAGCCGCATGTCGATTCCCGGGTGCGACCGCCGGAAGTCGTTCAGCCGGGGTACCAGCCACAGCGCCGCGAACGACACCGTGGTCGTGACGGTGAGCATGCCGGAGGGCCGCGCGCCGAGCTTGCCGGTCACGTCCCGCAGCAGCCGCAGTACCTCGCCGGCCGTCTTGTAGAGGGTCTGGCCCTCCTCGGTGAGGCGCAGCTCCCGATGGTGCCGGCGAAACAAGGCCAAGCCGAGCTGGTGCTCGAGCGCCTGGACCTGGCGGCTGATCGCCGACTGCGTCACGAAAAGCTCGGCTGCCGCCCTGGTGAAGCTCAAATTCCGGGCGGCGGCTTCGAAGCCTTTCAGCAGATCGAGGGAGGGCAGGTCGCGCGCGCGCTTAAGCATTCCTTTTTCTCATGCAAGACATGAAAAGAGATCGTTTGAGCGCGGCGCGTCCCGGCCGAATAATCTCCTGGGTCGAACGCGCGCAACCCAGGGCAGCAAGCGGGGCCGCGCAAGCATTCGGCAAGCGCATTATGAAGCAAGGGTCATGAACATCAAACTAGCCGGACTCCGGGCCGGGAAAGGACTGCCATGAACATCGGTTTCGATCGCGCCGAGCTTCACCTCGCCGCACGCCAGGTCATCCGCCTCCCTGAACCTGCCGGCACGCGTATCGAATGCATGAGCGGAGGCCTGTGGATCACGCAGGAGCGCGACCGAGAGGATCATTTGCTGCAGGCGAACGAGATCATCACGCTTGACCGGCCCGGGCTCGCTCTGATCCACGCGCACACGCCGAGCCGGATCATCCTGTTCGGTCCGGCGCCGCTGCTGCCTTGGCGCCGGCGAATCGCGCGGGCGCTGCTCGCCGCACTGCGAGCCGCCGGCAGGTGGCTCGCCGAGACTTTCGGTCCCCAGTCTATCGAGCGTCTGCGTGACCGCGCCTGTCACCACGGCCTCTGACCCGAGCGAAGGCGCGGGGGAACCGACGGACGAATCGCCGGGCGCTGGCGCCACCGGCGATAGCGAAAAATCAGTCCGCTGACAAGTCGCTCGGCTGGTCGATATCCCGCAGTGCGCCGGGATCTTCGACCTCGCAGAGCACGATTCGGTCGGGGTGCCGCTTCAGGACGTCGCGCGCGCCGGAGTCGCCCTTGAGCGTCGACAGCGCCTCGAAGAAAGCGCGGGCGAACCCGACCGGGTGGCCCCGCTGGCCGCCGATCGCGGGTGCGGCGATCGCCGCACCCTGCTCCATCGCCTTCACGACCTTCGCGATGGTGTCAGGCCGCACGAAAGGCATGTCCGCGAGCGCGATGACCCACCCGTCGGCCTCGGCCGCGGCGCGCACGCCTGCGGCGAGGCTCGTGCCCATCCCTTCACCGGCGTTCTTGCACACAACGGTACTGCAGCCAGCGTCTCGCAGGAGCCTGCCGAGCTTCTGTGCCCGTGGCCGCACCACCGCTATCGAATCCGGCAGCACCTCGAGCAGATGGCGCGCGGCGGCGATCGCCATCGGCGTGCCGGCGTCCGGTGCGCCCGCTGGCAGCGCGTGCAGGAGCTTGTTCGAGCCGAAGCGCGTCGAGTAACCCGCCGCGAGGAGGATGCCGCGGATGGTCATCTACGAGATGATCGGTCCGTGCAGCAGCTTCTCGTCAGCTCTGGGGTACGGCGCAGCCGGCGGAGACGTTCACCTTGGGCGGCTCCACGGTCTCCGGGATCTGCACTCCACGGCGCACCGCGGTCATTTCGGCGAGAATCGCGACGGCGATCTCCGGAGGGGTCTTCGAGCCGATCTTCAGGCCCACTGGCCCGCGCAGGCGCGCGATCTCGGACGCGGCGAGGTCGAATTCCGCGAGGCGCTTTCTGCGCGAGTTGTTGTTCTTGGCCGAGCCCAGGGCGCCCACGTAGAACGCCGGGGACTTGAGGGCCTCCAGGAGGGCCGCATCGTCGAGCTTCGGATCGTGCGTGACGGCAACCACCGCGCTGTGCGCGTCGAGATTCATCTGGGTCACCACGTCGTCGGGGTAGCCACGGTTGATCTGCACTTCCTTGAGATCCCAGCCGTCGGCGTACTCCTCGCGCGGGTCGCATACGGTCACGTGGTAGTCGAGCGCCTGTGCCATCAACGCCAGATAGCGGCTCAGCTGGCCTGCCCCGATGACGAGCAATCGCCAGCGCGGGCCATGGACCGTCTTCAATACTTTCCCGTCAAACTCCAGAAGATCCGACCACTTGCCGGGCTCGATGCGGACCCCGCCGGTGGACATGTCGAGAAAGCGCGCCGCGAGTTCGTGGCGCTCGATGAGGACAAGAAGATCCTTCAGCTTCGATTCGGCGCCAAGCGGCTCGAGCACGATCTGCAGCGTCCCCCCGCAGGGCAGTCCGAAGCGCGTTGCCTGCTCCAGGGTGACGCCGTAGGTCGCGACCTCGGGTTTGTCGGCCGCGATGGCCTTCGCCTTTACCTTGTCGATGAGGTCGTCCTCGACGCAACCTCCGGAGACCGAACCCATGACTTGGCCGTCATCCCGAATCACCAGCATCGCGCCCACCGGGCGCGGCGCCGAGCCCCAGGTGTGCACCACCGTGCCCAAGGTGGCGCGGTGGCCGCTCTCCATCCACTTCAATGCGCTGCGCACGACTTCCAGATCTACGCTGTCCACGGGAAATTCCTTGTCTAAGACTGCGGTGCGGGAATATTACTGAGTGCTAACAAATGATTATATGCAATAGCCTAGACCCCGCTTAAGCTTGGGTCAAGCGCTGCCAAGTTCAAGTTGTGGTTGCTTGCCGCATGGGCATGGTCTAGCATTTCCTTCGCCATTCATCGCGTCAACTCCCTAACACAAACGCCTGTGCAGGAGGGTTTTCCGCCGAACAGACTCGCATTTCGTTTGAAAGCCAACCAATAAGAAGTTCCACTTTCACCAAAGGAGTCGAACCATGACCGTCAAGGTCTCCATGACCGTCAACGGCAAGCCGGCCAGCGGCGAAGTCGAGGAGCGTACGCTCCTCGTCAATTTCATCCGCGACCACCTGCGTCTGACGGGCACTCACGTCGGCTGCGACACCGCGCAGTGCGGCGCCTGCACCATCCATATGAACGGCCGCGCGGTGAAATCCTGCAATATGCTCGCCATGCAGGCCGAAGGCGCCGATCTCGTCACCATCGAGGGCCTCGCGAAGGCCGATGGGACCCTGCACCCGATGCAGGAGGCATTCCGCCAGCACCACGGCCTGCAGTGCGGCTTCTGCACCCCCGGCATGGTGATGAGCGCCATCGACCTGGTGAAGAACTTCCCGAACCCCACGGAAGAGCAGATTCGCGAGCAGCTCGACGGCAACCTGTGCCGCTGCACCGGATACCACAACATCGTGAAGGCGATCAAAGCCGCAGCCGCAACGAGCGCCGGGGCCCCTTCCCCGGCTCAGAGACCTTGAGGTGACCCCCATGGGCGCAACCACCTATATCGGCGCTTCCATCAAGCGCAAAGAGGATTACCGATTTCTCACCGGAGCCGGCAGCTACACGGACGATGTTTCGGTGCCCGGCCAGACTTACGCATATTTCGTGCGCTCGCCGCACGCGCACGCGAAGATCAAGTCGATCAGGAAGGACAAGGCGCTCAAGGCGCCGGGTGTCGTCGCGGTGTTCACCGGCGACGATCTCGCGGCGGCCAAGGTCGGAGGTCTCCCCTGCGGCTGGCTGATCACCGATGTCAACGGCCAGCCGATGAAGGAGCCGCCGCACCCCTGCCTCGCGCAGGGCAAGGCACGCCATGTCGGCGATCAGGTCGCGATTGTCATCGCGGAAACCTACCAGCAGGCACGCGACGCGGCCGAGCAGCTGAAAGTCGAATACGAGGAGCTACCCGCGGTGGTGCGCGTCGCCGACGCACGCAAGAAGGGCGCGCCGGCCGTGCACGACATCGCGCCGGACAACACCTGCTACGTGTGGGGGCTCGGGGACAAGGCCGCCGTGGACAAGGCCTTTGCCGGGGCCGCGCACGTGACGACTCTGGAATTTCTCAATAACCGGCTCGTTCCCAACGCGATCGAGCCGCGCGCAGCCAACGCCACCTATTCGCGGGCCGACGACAGCTACACGCTCTACGTCGCCAACCAGAACCCGCACGTCGAGCGGCTGCTGATGACCGCCTTCGTGCTCGGGCTCCCCGAGCACAAGGTGCGTGTGGTTGCGCCCGACGTCGGCGGCGGCTTCGGGTCCAAGATCTACCTGTACGCAGAGGACGTGGTGCTGACCTGGGCCTCCAAGCAGATCAACCGGCCGATCAAATGGACCGCGGAGCGCAGCGAATCCTTTGTCTCGGACGCGCACGGCCGCGACCACGTGACAAAAGCGGAACTTGCAATGGACAAAGACGGCAAGTTTCTCGCCATGCGCGTGACTACCACCGCCAACATGGGCGCGTACCTTTCCACGTTCGCATCCTGCATCCCGACGATTCTGTACGCGACTCTGCTCGCCGGCCAGTACACGACACCGGTGATCTACGCCGAGGTCACGGCGGTGTTCACCAACACCACGCCGGTGGACGCCTACCGGGGCGCGGGGCGACCGGAGGCGACCTACGTGGTCGAGCGCCTGGTCGAGACCGCGGCGCGCGAGATGAAGATCAGCCCGGCGGAGATCCGCCGCCGCAACTTCATAAAGACTTTCCCCTATCAGACGCCGGTTGCGCTCCTGTACGACACCGGTAACTACGAGGCGACGCTTGCCGAAGCGCTCAGAGTCGCCGACGTGGCCGGCTTCCCTGCGCGCAAGGCCGAAGCGGCGAAGCGCGGAAAGCTGCGGGGCCTAGGCTACGCCTGCTACATCGAGGCCTGCGGTATCGCGCCCTCGAACGTGGCCGGAGCGCTCGGCGCGCGCGCGGGGCTATTCGAGGCGGGAGAGGTCCGCGTCCATCCGACGGGCAAGGTCACCGTCTTCACCGGCTCGCACGCGCACGGCCAGGGCCATGAGACCACCTTCGCCCAAGTCGTCGCCGACCGGCTCGGAATCCCCATCGAGGACGTGGAGATCGTCCACGGCGATACCTCCAAGATCCTATTCGGCATGGGTACGTACGGTTCGCGCTCCATCGCGGTCGGCGGCACCGCCATCGTCAAGGCGCTCGACAAAGTCGTCACCAAGGGCAGGAAGATCGCCGCGCATCTCATGGAGGCCGCCGAGGCCGACATCGAGTTCAAGGACGGCGCGTTCGTGGTAAAAGGCACCGACAAGAAGAAGGCCTTTGCCGAAATCTCGCTCGCCGCTTACGTTCCGCACAACTATCCGCTCGACAAGCTGGAGCCCGGCCTGAACGAGAACGCGTTCTACGATCCGACCAATTTCACCTTCCCCGCCGGCAGCCATATCTGCGAGGTCGAGGTCGATCCCGACACCGGCAACGTCAGGATCGTCAATTTCACCGCGGTCGACGATTTCGGCAAGATCATCAACCCCATGATCGTCGAGGGCCAGGTGCACGGAGGTCTCACGCAAGGGATCGGACAGGCGCTCACCGAGGGCTGCCACTACGACAAGGACTCGGGCCAGCTCGTCACCGGCTCGTACCTCGACTACTGCATGCCGCGCGCCGACGACGTACCGACATTCAAGGTCGGCACGAAAGAGACGCCCTGCACGCACAATCCGCTCGGCGTGAAAGGCTGCGGCGAGGCGGGAGCGATCGGCGCCCCGGCAGCGGTGGTCAACGCGCTCACCGATGCGCTCGGCGTGAAAGATCTCGAGATGCCGGCGACACCGCAACGGGTCTGGCGCGCCTGTCAGGACATGAAGAAAGCGGCATAAGGAGACAGCACATGTATTCTTTCCAATATCAAAAAGCGAATTCGGTCGACGACGCGGCGAAGGCCATCTCGAAGAACGCCGAGGCCAAGCTCCTCGCGGGCGGCCAAAGCCTGATCGCGGCGATGAAGCTGCGCCTCGCCAAACCCTCCGATCTCGTCGACATCGGCGCGGTAAAGGATCTCACCGGGATCAAAGTGGACAGCAAGGCGGTGACTCTAGGCGCGATGAGCCGACACGCCGAAGTGGCGGCCTCCGCCGCGGTAAGAAAGGCCATCCCGGCGCTCGCTGGCCTCGCGGGCGGCATCGGCGACCGGATGGTGCGCAACATGGGCACGATCGGCGGATCCCTCGCCAACAACGACCCGGCGGCCGACTATCCGGCCGGCGCGCTGGGCCTGGGGGCTACCATCGAAACCAACAAGCGCAAGATCGCGGCGGACGAGTTCTTCAAGGGATTGTACGAGACGGCGCTCGGCAAGGGCGAGATCATCACGCAGGTGTCGTTTCCGATCCCGAAGCGCGCGGCCTACATGAAATTCAAGAATCCGGCGTCGCGCTACGCGATCGTCGGGGTGTTCGTCGCCGACTTCGGCTCGAGCGTGCGCGTCGCCGTGACCGGCGCCGGTCCGTGCGTGTTCCGCGTCGCTCAGATGGAAAAGGCCCTGGCGACCAAGTTCGCCCCCGAGTCGGTGGCCAACATCCAAGTGCCGGAGAAAGGCTTGAATTCGGATTTGCACGCGAAAGCGGACTATCGCGCCCACCTGATCACCGTCATGGCCAGGCGCGCGGTCGAAGCCGCGCTCAAGTAGTCATCCGGGAGTCCCCGGTTCCCGGGGCCTGCATGCCGCCGATCAGGCGGCATGAGCAGACGGGGATCAAATCTTCCGGACCCGCGCTCGAGGGCTGGTCGCCTCGAAGGGGATCCCCGCCGGCCCTCCCCCAACTCCCTTTGGGGGAGGGCTTTTTGTGCGCCGACACGGGAAAGGCGCCCGCCGGGCTGGCATAATTCGCGAATCATGAGCTCCATCCCGAGATCCATCGACGAGACGCAGGCCTTTCTAGCGAGCGCAGACTACATCGCCGAGCGCAGTCTCGCTACCGCGGTCTTCCTTGCGCTCAAGATGGGCCGGCCGCTTTTTCTTGAAGGCGAGGCCGGCGTCGGCAAGACCGAGATCGCGAAGGTCCTTTCGGCGGGCCTCGACCGCCGCCTCGTGCGCTTGCAGTGCTACGAGGGCCTCGACATCGCCTCCGCGGTATACGAATGGAATTATTCACGCCAGATGATCGAGATTCGCCTTGCCGAGGCCGAGGGCACGCGCGCGCGCGAGGCGCTTTCCCAGGACATTTTTTCCGAGAAGTTCCTGATCCGCCGGCCCCTGCTCCAAGCGCTCCAAGGCGACCTGGGCGCAGCGCCGGTGCTGCTCATCGATGAGCTCGACCGCACCGACGAGCCGTTCGAGGCCTATCTGCTGGAAGTGCTGTCGGACTTCCAGGTGACGATCCCCGAGATCGGCACCATCAAGGCCAAGGAGCCGCCCGTCGTCGTGATCACTTCAAACCGCACGCGCGAGATCCACGATGCGATCAAACGCCGCTGCTTCTACCATTGGGTCGACTACCCGGACGCCATACGGGAGCTGGAAATCCTCAGGCGCAAGGCGCCCGAGGCAGCGGAGAAACTGTCGCGCGAGGTGGTCGCCTTCGTGCAGCGCCTGCGGAAGATGGATTTGTTCAAGCTGCCCGGAGTCGCTGAAACCATCGACTGGTCAAGAGCGCTCGTCGCCCTGGACAAGATGACGCTCGACCCCCAGACCGTCAACGATACCCTGGGCACGCTGCTGAAGTACCAGGACGACATCGCGCGGGTGCGGGGAAGCGAGGCTGAACGCCTGCTCGCGGAAGTCAGAGCGGAACTCGCGGCCGCATAAGGAGCCCTGAATAAGCCAGACCGCGACAGCCGCCTCGCTCGAGGCGGTTGACCTCAAGTGCACGCGCGGCGAGCGCACGCTGTTCGCCGGGCTCGCCTTCAGGCTGCGCGGCGGCGAGCTGCTCAGAATCGCCGGCGCGAACGGGGCCGGGAAGACAAGCCTCCTGCGCATCGCCTGCGGGCTGCTGGAACCGGCTCAGGGTGTCGTGCGCTGGGCGGGCGAGAACATAAGACGGCTGCAAGAAGAATTCTGGCGGCAGCTCGTCTACATCGGACACGCCAACGCAATCAAGGATGACCTGAGCGCCGCCGAAAACCTCCACGTGGCCTGCGCGCTCGCCGGGCTGAGAGCGGGCGAGGCCGAGGTCCGCGAAGCATTGATCCGGCTCGGCCTCGCCGGCCGCGAAAACCTGCCCGCGCGCGTGCTGTCCCAGGGACAGCGACGGCGGGCTGCCCTGGCGCGGCTCGCGCTCAGTCAGTCAGTCCCCTTGTGGATTCTCGACGAGCCCTTCACGGCTCTCGACGCCGAAGCCACGAGCTGCGTGCAGGGATTGATCTCGGACCACGTGGCGCAAGGCGGAGCGGTCATGTATGCCACCCATCACGAAGCGCGGTTCTCCGTCCGGGCGGCGCTGCGCATCGACCTCGAGGCAACATGCTGAGGGCGCTGCGCTCGGTGATCGTTCGCGATCTACTGCTCGCGGTGCGGCGCAGTTCCGATGTGCTGACGGTGCTCCTCTTCTTCGTGATCGTGGTGAGCCTGTTTCCCCTCGGGATCGGCCCGGAGCCGGCCCTGCTCCGGACGATCGCGCCCGGCGCGATCTGGGTGGCGGCCCTGCTCGCCTCGATGCTGGCGCTGCAGCGCGTATTCGCCGCCGACCACGCCGACGGAACGCTGGAGCAGATGCTCCTCGGGGCGACGCCCCTGGGCGTAGTCGTCGCGGGCAAGATGCTCGTGCACTGGCTGGTGACGGGCCTGCCCCTGGTACTGATCGCTCCGGTTTTGGCGCTACAATTTGATCTTCCTCAAGAGTTGCTGGGGGTATTGACCTTATCCTTGGCCCTCGGAACACCGGTGCTCGGCCTCATCGGAGCGATCGGCGCGGCATTGACTCTGGGACTGCGAGGCGGGGGCGCGCTGCTTTCGCTGCTGGTCTTGCCTCTCTACGCTCCCGTGTTGATCATGGGGGCGGGCGCCACGGAAAGCGCGGCAGTCGGCCTTGGGGGCCATGCTCAGCTTCTGCTGCTCGGGGCGTTTCTGGTGATTGCCGCGGCCTTTGCTCCCTGGGTCGCGGCGTTGGCGTTGCGTATTTCGATGGAGTGATGATTCGGCGTGAGAGTCGGCTTCAACTGGTTCAAGTATTCGTCGCCGCAGACTTTCTTCCCCCTCGCGGGGAAGGTTGCGCTCGCCTTCGGCACCGTGGCTGTGTTCGCCTGCGCCTTCGGCCTGTACATCGGATTCTTCGTCGCTCCGACGGATGCCCAGCAGGGCGAAGCCTATCGGATCATCTTCATTCACGTTCCGGCGGCCTGGATGTCGATGTTCCTGTATATCGTGATGGCGTTCTGGGCCGGGCTGGGGCTCGCGTTCAACACCCGGCTCTCGGGTATGATGGCGAGCGCGATTGCGCCGACCGGCGCCCTGTTCACGTTCATCGCGTTGTGGACCGGCTCGCTCTGGGGCAAGCCCACCTGGGGAACCTGGTGGGTTTGGGATGCGCGGCTCACTTCGGAGCTGATCCTGCTGTTTCTCTACTTCGGGTTCATGGCGCTGCAGGCGGCAATCGACGATCCGCGCCGCGCCGACAAGGCGGGTGCGGTGCTCGCGCTGGTCGGCGTGGTTAACATCCCTATCATCTATTTTTCGGTCAAATGGTGGAATACGCTGCACCAGGGCGCCTCGGTGAGCTTCACGAAGGCCCCGAGCATGGCAACTACGATGTTCGCCGGAATGATCGTCATGGCGCTCGGATTCTGGTTCTACAGCATCGCGACGGCGCTGCTGCGCGCGCGCTGTATCATGCTGGAGCGCGAACGAACCACCGACTGGGCGATCCAATACGCGAAAGGAATGGCGTGAACTGGGGTACTCTGGAGAATTTTCTGGCGATGGGAGGCTATGCCACCTATGTGTGGGGTTCCTACCTCGTGACGCTCGGGGTGCTGATTGCCGAGCTGATACTGCTCGCCCAGCGCAGGCGCCGGCTCCTCGGGGAACTTCGCGCGCGCGTCGGCGCCGAGCGGGAGGTCCCGTGAAGCCCAGGCACAAGCGCATCGCGATGATCGCGGGCGGGCTTGCCGCGCTCGGCGTGGCTGCGGCATTCGTCCTGGCAGCCTTCCGCGAGAATCTGGTGTTCTTCTTCACCCCGAGCCAAGTCGCGGCCAACGAGGTGCCGCGCGGACAGGCGTTCCGCGTCGGCGGCCTGGTTCTTCCGGGGAGCGTGAAGCGCCAGCCGGACGGCGTCACCGTCGAGTTCGTCGTGACCGACACTGCCAAGAACGTCACGGTCGTCTATCGCGGGCTCCTGCCCGACCTGTTCCGCGAGGGCAAGGGCGTGGTCACCCAAGGCAAGATCGGCGCGGACGGCGTATTCCAGGCGAGCGAGGTGCTTGCCAAGCACGACGAGAACTACATGCCGCCTGCCGCCGCGGACGCAATCAAGCAGGCCCAATCCACCAACGAGAAGGCGACGCACACCCTCATCGAGGGAAGCGCCGGCCGCAAATGATTCCCGAGATCGGCCAGATCGCCCTTGCGCTCGCGCTTTGCCTCGCGCTCAGCCAGGCCGTGCTCGGCCTCGCGGGCGCGGCGCGCGGAGACAGCGCCTGGATGGGCGCGGTTCGTCCGGCGGCACAAGGGCAGTTCGTTTTCGTCGCGATTGCCTTCGGCTGCCTCACCTACGCATTCGTTGCCAACGACTTCACCGTCACCTACGTCGCGTCCAACTCCAATTCCGCGCTGCCGCTCGCTTACCGCGTCGCCGGCGTCTGGGGAGGCCACGAAGGCTCGATTCTCCTATGGATCCTGATGCTCGCGGTGTGGACGGTCGGGGTCACGCTCTTCAGCCGGCACCTGCCCGACGAGATGCTGTCGCGGGTCCTCGGCGTGATGGGCCTTGTGAGCGTGGGCTTCCTGCTCTTCGTTCTCTTCACCTCCAATCCTTTCGCGCGGGTGTTTCCCTCGCCCGCGGACGGGCGCGACCTCAACCCCCTGCTTCAGGACCCCGGCATGGTGCTGCATCCGCCCATGCTTTACATGGGTTACGTCGGATTTTCGGTCGCGTTCTCGTTCGCCGTCGCGGCGCTCCTCTCCGGCCGGCTCGACGCGGCCTGGGCGCGCTGGTCTCGTCCGTGGACGACGACCGCGTGGGCATTCCTCACGGTCGGGATCGCGCTTGGCAGCGGCTGGGCGTACTACGAGCTCGGCTGGGGTGGCTGGTGGTTCTGGGATCCCGTGGAGAACGCTTCCTTCATGCCCTGGCTCGTCGGAACCGGGCTGATCCACTCACTCGCCGTCACAGAGAAGCGCGGCTGCTTCCGCAGCTGGACCGTGCTGCTCGCGATCGTCGCGTTCGCCCTCAGCCTGCTCGGGACCTTCCTGGTGCGCTCCGGAGTCCTAACTTCGGTGCACGCCTTCGCCACCGACCCCGCGCGCGGCGTTTTCATCCTTGCGCTCCTCGTCGTGGTAATCGGCGGCTCGCTCCTGCTATACGTTTGGCGCGCGCCGCGCATCGGACTGGGCGGAAGCTTTGACATCGTCTCACGCGAATCGCTGCTGCTCGTAAACAACGTGATGTTCGCCGCAGCGGCCGGGTCCGTACTCCTCGGCACCCTCTACCCGCTCGCACTCGACGCTTCGGGCCTCGGCAAGATCTCTGTGGGGCCGCCCTACTTCGAGACCGTATTCGTGCCTCTCATGGCGCCGGCCCTCTTTCTCATGGGAGTCGCACCGTTCGCCCGCTGGAAAAAGGCGAGCCTCCCGGAACTCGCATCGCGCCTGCGCTGGGCCTTGGGGGCGGGTCTCGTTGCTGCGCTGGCCCTGCCTTTTGCGCTGGGGCGCTGGAGCCCCTTGGTCGCGCTCGGACTCCTTCTAGCGACCTGGATCGCTGCAAGCTCGGTTCTGCAGCTGTACGAGAAGACTCGCAACGCAGCCAGCGGCGCAAGCGCGTGGGCAAGACTGCGCAACACGCCGCGCGCGCATTATGGGATGCTGCTCGCGCACTTCGGCGTGGCGGTGTTCGTTACCGGCGTGACCCTGGTGAAGGGCTACGAAAGCGAGAAGGACGTGCGCATGGAGCCCGGCGACACGACCGAGATCGGCGGTTACACGTTCCGCTTCGACGGAGCGCGGGATGTGCGCGGCCCGAACTACGTTGCGGCGCGTGGCACGATCAAGGTCACGAAGAACGGGCAGTCGGTCACAACGCTCTACCCCGAAAAGCGCATCTACACCGTGCAGAACATGCCGATGACGGAAGCGGCGATCGATCCCGGCTTCACTCGCGATCTGTACGTTTCGCTGGGCGAGTCGGTGAGCAACTCCGCCTGGGTCGTGCGCGTACAGCACAAGCCTTTCATCGACTGGATCTGGGGTGGGTGCCTGCTGATGGCGCTAGGAGGGGCGCTGGCCGCGAGCGACCGGCGCTACCGGTTCGCCCTGAAGAAGGAGCGCGCCGAAGCCTATGCCTCGGCACCCGCTGCCTGACCTCGAACGGAAAGCAGGCAATGAACCGGTTTCTCCTCCCCGTTGGCATATTCGCGGCGCTCGTCGCGCTGCTGGGTGTCGGCCTGACGCTGAATCCGCGCGAGGTGCCCTCGCCGCTCATCGGAAAGGCAGCCCCCCATTTCGAGCTGCCGCAGCTGCACGACTCTGCAAAGACGTTCAGCGAAAAGGACATGCTCGGCAAGGTCTGGGTTCTCAACGTCTGGGCTTCCTGGTGCGTCAGCTGCCGGGAGGAGCATCCGGTGCTCCTCGATCTCGCGAAGAGCGGCGCCGTGCCGATCTACGGGCTGAACTACAAGGACAGGCGCCCGGAGGGCCTGGGATGGCTGAAGAACATGGGCGATCCCTACCAGATCTCGGCCTTCGATGCCGACGGCCGCGTGGGCATCGACTACGGCGTCTACGGAGTGCCCGAAACCTACGTGATCGACAAGCGCGGCGTCATTCGCTACAAGCGCATCGGACCGCTCACGACCGAGATCGTCAAGGAGAAGGTGCTGCCTCTCGTGCAAGAGCTCGGCCGTGGCTGAACCCCTCGTCCGGGCTTTGGCGCTGGCGATGCTGCTTGCGCCCGGCGGGTGGGCGCTCGCAAGGGAGGCCCCGCCCGCCGCGCAGGATCCCGTGCTCGAGCAGCGGGTCATGGCGATCTCCGGCGAGCTGCGCTGTCTCGTGTGCCAAAACCAGACCATCGCTGATTCGAACGCGGAGCTTGCCGCAGACCTGAGGAAAGAGGTCCGCGAAAAGATTCGCCAGGGGCAAAGCGACCGCGAAATCATCGATTTCATGGTCGAGCGCTACGGCGACTTCGTGCTGTACCGTCCACCGTTCAAAGCGACGACGCTGCTTCTGTGGCTCGGCCCGCTGCTGCTCCTCGCGACCGGCCTCACAATCCTGTTCCGACGCCTTGCGCATCCCCGCGTGAAGGGCGACGTCGAACTCACGGCCGACGAGCGCGACCGCGCGCGAAGGCTGCTCGCCAGCAAAGAGACGGGCGAAGGATGACCGCCTTTGTCGTACTCGGCGTGCTCCTGGCCGCCGCCGCGCTGCTCTTCGTGGTTCTGCCACTCGCCCGGCACCGCGCTCGCTCCCGCGACTCGCGCAGTTCCGTGAACGTCGCCATCTACCGCGACCAGCTCCGCGAGCTCGAATCCGATCTGCGCGCGGGAACTCTCGCGCCGGATCAGTATGAAAAGTCGCGCGGCGAGATCGAGGCACGGCTCCTGGAGGACGTTCGCGGGGACACCGCGGCAACGGGCGCTCCCCGCCCGTCCCGGGCCGCGGCCATCGCGCTCGGGCTTGCGATCCCCGTCTGCGCCGCCGCGGTCTATTTCGCCGTCGGGAACCCGCGCGCGGTCTCGCCTCAAGCGGAAGCCGGAGGCACCGATCACGGCCTGACCCAGCAGCAGCTGCAGTCGCTGGTCGATCGGCTTGCCGCACGCATGAAGGAGAACCCGGAGAACGCGGAAGGCTGGGCGATGCTCGGGCGCTCCTATGCCGTGCTCGGGCGTTTCCGCGACTCGGCTGACGCCTACGCGAAGGCGGCCGCGGGCATGCCCGGCGACGCGCAATTGCTCGCCGACTACGCGGACGCCCTGGCCATGGCGCAGGGCCGCCGCTTGCACGGCGAGCCGGAGAAGATCATCGCACGCGCCCTCGAGGCGGATCCAAACAACGTCAAGGCGCTCGCGCTCGCCGGCACCGCAGCCTTCGATCGCAAGAACTACGCCGAGGCGGTGCGGCATTGGGAGCGCATTGCACAGCTCGTTCCGCCAGGTTCGCAGTTCGCCGATTCCCTGCAGGCGAGTATCGCCGAGGCGCGCGAGCTCGGGGGAATGCGCCCGGCCCCTGGCAAAGCGCCGGCCGCGGTTGCCCAGGTGGGCAGCGTCTCCGGCATCGCGAGACTCTCGCCAAAGCTCGCGGGGCGGGTCGCTCCGACGGACACGGTGTTTGTCTTCGCGCGCGCGGCCGAGGGGCCACGCATGCCTCTCGCGGTGCTGCGAAAGCAGGTCAGGGATCTTCCCGTCACGTTCGTGCTCGACGATTCCATGGCCATGGCCCCGCAGATGAAGCTCTCGGGCTTCAGCCAGGTGGTCGTGGGCGCGCGCGTATCGAAGACCGCCAGCGCGAACCCGCAGCCCGGCGATCTCGAGGGCCAGAGCGTGCCGGTCAAGGTCGGCGCCCGGGGCGTCGCCGTGGTTATCGACACCGAGGTGCGTTAGAAGGAATTCGGACCAGCCGGGAGTCAGGCCGTCCCTGCCTACCGCCCCCCGGCCGCGCGAAGGCCATGAGGCGCAACGACGATCGAAGCCGCTAGAACCGGTAGCGAACCGACAGGCTCGCCACGTTGATCTTGTACTCGGGGCTGGTCTCTCCGAGAGCGAGTACGTTGGGGATCGTACTCGGGCCCACTCCGTCGATCGCCCAGTTCTGCGAGCTGTAACGCTCGTGCCAGAGACTTGCGTAGACGCTCAACTCGCCCTTCACCTTGTAGTTGGCGTATATCTTGAAGGTGCTGAGGTCGGATTTGATGTTGGGGAATGCGGGCTCGTTCAAGGCCGTGGTCACCCTGATGTCCCCGACTGAATGCGAAGTGGTCAGATCCGCCCCGACGTCCAGCTTGTCCTCGATCAGCACCTGCTTCAGTCCGATTCCGGCGGTCTGGATCGTGTCGGTGTTGTCCGCCGACCAGTCCGGCGGGTTGGTGAACGACTGCGCGCCGGCCTGCGCGGACTTGATCTTCTGCCTGCTGTAATAGAGGTGCAGGCTCGTGCCCTGGATGACCTGCGCTGAAAGGTCGACGCCCACGGTATATTCCTTGCTGTAGGTCAAGCCGACCGGCGAGTTGTTGTAGTCGTCTTTCGCCAGGCTGTAATCGAGCCCGACCGTAATGGTCTCCGTGGGCGTGGCGGCCGCCCTGAAGCCGACCAGCGAGCGATCGCGATCGGCCATGTTGTACTTCCTGAGCACCGGATTCTCCGGAGGGCTGATCTGAGGCACCGCGGTGTACGAGCTTCCATCGCGGCGCCCGCTGGCATAATTCATACTCACTTCGAATTGGTCCCGGCGCAGCGCGTACTTCGCCCAAGCCGTGTCCTCGGTGGTCTTCGAGACTTCCTGGAAGGTTCGCTCCTGCCCGTCGCGGTCGATTCCCAGAGACGCCTTGTCGCGCGGCGTGACGCGGTAGTCGGCCGACACTTTGAACAGGTTCCGCGTGTAGCTGTACGGCAAGTTTGTGCGCGGGGTGGCCGCCGGCTGCAGGTCCGTCGTGACCCAATTGAACGTCGCCTGCGGAGTCTTGTTGTTGCGGTCGTCGTACAAATAGGCCACGTTGAGCCCCCACTTGGCGGAAAGCGCGGAGACGACTTTCAAGTCCGCCCTCGTGGTGTCGACCTGGCCCTGCAAGGAATTGCGAGGCAGCGCGACCGGCGTGATCGTGGGGTTGACCGTCGCCGGCAGGAAACTTTCATCCTGCTCCATGCGGCCGAGCGCGAGACTGCCGGTTGCGCGCGTCCGGTCGGTGAACTGGTAGGCCCCCGAGGCGCTGATCTGGTGGAATTGGTTGCTCGGCGGCAGCCCGAGCTGTCCGAGCGTCGCTCCGGGAATGGTTTCCGCGTAAGGGTTGTCCCAGCTCAGCGAGGTATTGCTGTCCTTGAACATCGAGACCTGATAGGCAAACCGCACCTGCCACTTGGAGGCGGCGTAAGACGCGTACGCTTCGACGTCGTCGGTGGAATAGTCGACCGGAGCGACCAGCTGGGTGGAGTTCAAGAAGAACGATCCGGCCATGCGCATCGTCCCTTCGCGAGTCTCGTGCTTCACATTCACTCCGAGCTCCCAGTCGCGCGTGGGCATGAAGGCGAGTCCGTAGCCGAGCCGCTTGCGGCTGCTGTCGATCTTGACGTCCTGGAGGCTCGCTGCAAGCCCCGGCATCGTTTGGGTCGTTACGCCCCGCACCCAAGTCGGCGGCAGGCTCAAGGACGTGCTTCCTGCCCCGCTAAAGGGGGTGCGCGCGGAATCCGATATCAGGAAGGGCAACTCGGCGTAGCCGATGTGCCACTTGAAGCCCTTTAGCCAGTGCTGGTATTCCAAGGACCGATAGGGCAGACCCAGGTCGGTTCCGATGAAATCCGCGTAGCCCGCGCCCCCGGCGTAGCGCGCGCTCGCGTCCAGCCCGAGGTAGGTGTCCTTCTTGAGTCCCGTGTACCGGCCGAACTGGTAGGAGTCACCGTTCACATTGACGGCGCCGACTCCCACATCTCCGCCGGCCCCCTGCGGGAAAGGACACGACTTGCACTCCCATTTCGAGGTGTCCGGCGCAGGGGCCCCTGCCGGGCTCTGCTGCGCGGAAGCCGCGCCTGCCAGGCCCGCAGACACGATCGAAACGAGCATGCGGAAGCTTGCGGGGGTCATGATCTTGTCATCCTCGTCAACGGCCGGCGACCTATCTCATCAGCCTCGCGCCCGAGGGATGGTTCGAGCCGTGCACCTGCGAGTGGCAGTTTGTGCAGCTTCCCGCGAGCAGGAAGCCCGACGGCGTGCCGCCCGGCAGACCCTGCGAGGTGTAGGCGACACTCGGGTGGCCGGCTGGCGAATGGCACTGCTGGCAGAGGAGCGGCGCAGGTTTCTTCAGGAGCGCGGGGTACACCGAGCCGTGGGGCGTGTGGCAAAGCGTGCAGTCCTCGCTCACCGGAGCGTGCTCCCAGAGGAACGGCCCGCGCTTCTCCGCGTGGCAGGTATAGCAAGTCTGGTTGAGGGTCGATTTGACCAGAAGCTTTCCCGCGACGCCCGAGCCGTGCGGGTTGTGGCAATCGCTGCAGCGGATGGTCCCGTAGCGAACGGGGTGCACCGTGGCCTTGTAGAAGTCTCCGCGTTGCCGGATGTGGCAGGTCAGGCACTTTTCGGCCTGCCCGCCCGCGGTCAGCATGCGGTCGCGCGCGGTGTGGAGCTGGTGGCAGCTTACACAGGCGAGGTCGTTCGTTTCGTGCTCGCTTCCTTTCCACGCGATGCGGCTGTCACGCTCGTGGCAGCCGAGGCAGGGCTTGTTCTGCTGCGCGGCGGTCTGCTTCGACTTGGGGCCGAAGGTAATCGTGATCGGCACCAGTTGGCCCGCGGCCATCCCCTTTGCGTGCGCCCCGCCCGGCCCGTGGCAGGCCTCGCACTGCAGTCCGGCGAAGGGCGTTCTGGGATCGTCGCGACGGGCGTGCTTGGTACTGAAGAAGGGCTCGACGCTGTGGCACTGCAGGCAGGTGTCGGCGCCCTTCTCCGAGTATTCCGAAGCGAGCGCCGCCTCACCCTTGTCCCCTCCCTGCGCGGCGACCTGTGCAGCCGTCAGGCAGCACACCGCGATGAATGGAACGGCAAGAAGGCGGTGCTTATTCTTCATCACTTTTCCTTGTCTTTTGTGCGCCCGCTCGCTCGATCCGCCGATCCCACGCCCCGCCGCCCGCTGCACGGGCCGGTGTTCCGAGATGCCTCGCCAGGTCTCCTCTCCGCACGAGCCGTGAATCCCGGCTGCGACTCCCGAAGCGTTGCCGGAACCCTCGTTTCGGGAGGCTCGAACATGATCGGCTCAGCGATGCATCTTTACTTGATGCCGTGGACGACTTTCACGTCGGCGACCCGCCCCGGGCCGTGGCAGATCACGCATTGCTCTATATTGGTGCCGATCGCCGCCTGCGTGGAGGAGAACAGCCCGCCGTTCTGCTGCATGTGCGTGTTCGCGTCGCTCCCGTCGTGGCAGGAGGAGCACACCGCGGCGGTCGGGGAGATGTTCAGGTCGTCGGTGGGATCCTGCAGCGCGGCGTTCACGGTGGCGGCCGCATCGGCGGAGGTCAGCCCCGGCGTCGAGTCAATCGTGCTCCCCAGGACGCTGCCGAAGGTCGACGAGGTCGGATCCCAGATTCCGGTCAACTCATAGGTCCCGGTCAGGTGGCAAGTCGTACAGTCGTTCAGGATTCCCGGGAAGCGCATGCCGCTATAGTCCGTGCCGCTGACCCACAGGCCCTTTTCACGGAAGCCGTACAGAGTCTTGGTTCCGTCGAGCGAGGTCTTGGCTCCCGCATGGATGCCGTGGATCATGCGCTTGAAGTCGATTGCCTCCTCCTTCTTGCCGTCGGCGATGACGGCGGCGTTCGGCAGCCCGTTGGCGAACTTGGTGCGGGCTGACGCCTGCGCGTCGGTGTTGTTCGGGTTATGGCACATGACGCACAACTGCACGTTGTCGTTGCGGCCCCCGCCGTGCAAGGACAGTTGGTCGTGGCAATTGTCGCATCGGGTCCCAGCGTCCACCGCCACGCGTCGCGCCGCGGGCGTTGCATCGGTGATGCCGAAGTAGGCAAGCTCCCCCTTGATCGGGATGCGGTTGGCGGCCGACCCTGACAGACCGGGATCGGCAGCCGCGCTGAAGGCGCGGCCCTCGAGCGCCACCGCGCCGCTTCCCGCCGCGCTCGCAGGAACGGGCGTCGCCGCGGTCAGCGTGAACGTTCCGTCGCCATTGTCCGTTGCCTTGACGGTCGTGAACCCTGCGCTCTGGCCGTAGGGCGTGCTGGTGGTGCCGCCGAACACGCTGAACTGGTTGGCACGCGCCGGACGAGCCTGAGAACCGCCCGTGTTGTTGTAATCGCGCGTATCCCAGGCGATGTCGACGGTGATGCTGCCCGCCGCCGAATTGGTCGCGGAGTTCCAGAACTCGGGATCGTTGAAGATGCCGTACTTGTTCCCGTACTTGTGCGTAGTCGCGCCGGTGGGATCGGTCACCGAGAACTTCACCGTCGGGACCGAGGTCGGCGCGCACACTGGTTTCGATGCGACGGCCGTACCGCAGATTTCGATGATGTTGAACTTGAAGTTGCCCCTTGCCAGCTTCGAAATGATGGCATGGCTGTCTTCAACCGGTCCGACCTCGCCGCCGATCGAGTGGCATGCGAGGCACGTGGAGTTGTCCTTGATGCCGCCCGCGTGGCCCGCGCCGGTCGCAAAGTTGACGTTGTCGTGGCACGAGCCGCAGGCTTCCCGGCTCGGCTGAGTTTTCCAGTTGTCGCCCTGCGGGGTTGCCGGGTCGGCGCCGTCGTGGCACTTGGTGCAGTTGCGGATGTCCTGCGGGAAGGCGACGGTCGAGAAATCGCTCGTCCCGATCATGTACTTGCCGTCGTCCGCGGTCCCCGCGACGCCGTCCGGCCCGAGCACGCTCGGCAGATCCTCGCCGCGGTGAATCTTGTGGATCATCACCTTGAAATCGACCGTCGTATTCGGAGAGCCAGCAACCCAGCTTCCCGGGTTATGGCAGGTGACGCACAGCTTGGTCTCGACGCGGGTGCCGCCGTGAACGGCGAGCTTGTTGTGGCACTCGTTGCACTTGCCCGTCCTGACGATTTCGCGCCCGAAAACGCTGCCGCCCGATGGAACGAAGTCGAAGGTGGCGTTGTACGTCGGATACGCCGAGTTGGCTTGCTGAATCGAGACGCGGTGCGTCAGGCCCGGTTGATAGCTGATGTCGAGCGGATTCCCGGCTGCATCCTGGCACGGCAGCGGGCAGAAGTTAGGCTGAGTGGACTGGGCGCATTTGGCGAAGTTCTGGCTGGAGCTGACCGTCGTGACGCTCGTGACATCCGTGCAAAACGTATAGGTATAGGTGCCGTCGCCGTGAGGAACCAAGCTGCCCCATCCATAGTCCTTCTGGGTCCTAAAGCGCTCCTGCGAGCCCTGCACCGCGCCGCCGCTCGCGCGGTTGATGTAGTTCTGCCACTTGTACGGGTTGCCGAAACTCCCGGGAACCAGCTTCGCGATATTGAAGCGCAGATCCGCGTCGGTCAAACCGGTCACCGAGTCTCCGTCCTGATTGGTCACCCGGAAGTTGACCACCGGCGGGCTCGAGACCGAGGCGCCGGTGATGGTGATGGTCAGCGCGGTTGCGCTTTGTACCGGAGTGATGACGGCCCCGGAAGAGCCTGCCGGGCCGTCAGAGCCGTCCTTGTTCGAGCAGCCAACAAGCGCGGATCCGACTAGGCCCGCAACCGCGAGGACGCTCGCCCACTGCGCTGCAAATCTACGCTGGCCCATGGCAGTCTCCGCCTACTTCGCATGCATGGCGGCGATGGCAGCGATCTTTCCCGGCCCGTGGCATACGAGGCAGGTCTCGGTCTTCAAGAGGGCCGCGCTGCGGGGTTGGTAGATCGAGCCGCCGTTTGCCTCCATGTGCGCCCGGTCGACGGCGCTGTCGTGGCAGGAGAAGCACGCGGTGGCGATCGGAGAGGTCGCCAGGGTGGTGCCTGCCGCCTGCGTGGTCACGCCCGTGGCCGGGGCATAGCTGAAATTGACGCCGTAGTTGGTGACGCCGGTGCAGTCGACGTAGGGCGAGCACGTGAAGTCCGTCGGCGACATCGCGCCGGTGGCGACGATGGTGTACGGCAGATTGCTCATCAGCGCGTCCGTATACTGGCTTCCGCTGAAGTCGTACGCGCCCGGCAGGTGGCAGGTCTCGCACTTGTTGAGGATGCCGGGGAAGAGAATCTGCCAGAAGCCCGTGTCGATGAGGACCGGAGCTGCCGCCTTGGTGCCGTGCCAGGTGAAGTTGACCGTGCGCTTGCCGGCGCCGTGGATGGCGTGAATGAAGCTGTCCGAGCGGCCCGACCAGCCGGCGCTGGTCCTCGCCGCATAGTGGCAGAAGCCGCAGACGGTCGGATCGTTGCGGTTGCCGCCGTGGAAAGTCGGGTCGGTTCCCAGCGTCGCATGGCAGGCGTTGCATTTGTCTTTCGAGGCGATCTCGCGCCGCGCAGTGTAACCGCCCGCCACCTGCTTCGTGACCGGAGTGATCAGTGTCACGCCCCCGGGGTACCCCGGCACGTTCATTTGTATGAAGGCGCCAAACCCGAAACCCGCGGTGACCATCACGGCGTTGGCGGGAATATCCATGTTCGGGTAGCTGCTCGTGCCGCCACCTAGGCTGGCTGTGTAGTAGCCGCTCCCGTCGGGCCCCGACAGGCTGCCACGGGTGCCGTCCCAGACGTTCAACAACGATATATTGGCGGACGCGTTGAAATCCGTAGGAGCCGTGATCGAGTCCTGAGGCACGGCATAGGCCAGGTAGAACGCCGGACCGGCGTTGCCTGGGCTGCTCGTGGCACCCGCAGTCAGACTGAAGTCATTCATCAACTTCACGCCCGCGCCAAACGCGTTGAACGTTTGCGGCACGCCGTCGCGCAAGACCCTGAACGTGACCGTCGCCCGCTTCGGGGTGCCGCTCACGGTGACGCCGCTCGCCTTGATCTCGTAAGCCATCACGCTTGCGCCCGCGGGCAGGTTGTCCTGGTACGCGGCCGTCACCGCCTCCGAGCCGGGGGTGCTGTTGGTCACTACCAGCGGGATGTGCACCGCCGGGATGTAGAGGGTGGGGTAGTTGGTCGCGTCGCTGTGGCAGGTAGCGCACTGGCTGTTGTCGGTAAGCGGACCGACGGCACTGCCGGTGCCGGGCACCAGGAAATTCATGTGCGCGAGGGTCTGATACGTCTTGCCGGTGTCGGGTCCCGCCCCGAAATACACGTCGTCGTGACAGGTACTGCACGCGTACATGTTCGGCCGGTTCTTCCAGTTGTCGCCTTGCGGGGTATCCGGATCGGTCCCGTCGCCGTGGCACTTGGTGCAATGGGTGTTGTGTTGCGGGAACTCGACGCCCTTGAAACTGGTAAACCCGCTAAAGCCGGTGATGCCGTAGTCGCCGTCGTCCGCCGTGTTGAGAATGCCGTCGGGCCCGAGGACGCTGGGCAACTCCGGCGCGTTGTGCAGCTTGTGGATCAGCACCCTGAAATCGACCGGCGTGTCCCCGGTCACCGTGCCGACCGTGCCGGTCGCCGTCGTGCCCGGGTTGTGGCAGGTGACGCAGTATTTCGTGTCTGTGCGCTGGTCATGCGCCTGCAGCGTGCCGTGGCACTCGTTGCAGCGCGCGGTCTTCACGATATCGCGCTGGGTGATCCCCGTGGTCGCGCCGTCGGAAGGCCGGAACGTGTAGGTCGCGGCCGAGAGCGGCAACGCGGTCGAGCCGCGCACGATCTGCATGCCGACCCGGTGGGTGAGCGTCGGGTCGTAGCTGACGTCGAGCGTGTTGCCGTACGAATCCTTGCAGGGCGCTGGGCAAGTGACGCTGGTGATGTTGGTTTGGAAGGTGTAGGTGTAGGTGCCGTCGCCGTTGTCCTTGAAGTTCGCCGCCGTGGGCGTCTCGCGGTTTCCCTGGACATGGCCGCCGCTCACGCGCACGACGTAGTTTTGCCAGTTGCTGAGGTTGCCGTTGGCCGGCGTCCCCGGAGTGAGCTTGGCGATCGTGAAGCGCACGTTCGCCGGCAGGAGTCCGGACACGGGGGTGCCGTTCTGGTCGGTCGCCTTGAACGTCACCACCGGCGGGCTCGCCACCGTAACCCCGGTGATCGTCATATTGAGGGTGGAGGTCTGAGTCAGACCGGACGCAGGCACCGTCGCGACGGCATTGGAGCCCGCCGCTCCCGCCGAGCCGTCGCTGCCGGAGCAGCCGACGAGCACGAAGAGCGCCGCACCTGCGACGCCAACAAAGTTGAACAGGTACGCTGCGGATCTACGGTGGCCCATGGCAAATCCCCTATCTCGCTTCTTTTTTTGAATCGAATTCAGTTCTTCTTTGAATCGAATTGCGTTCCTTCTCTCCCTCGAACGCCTCACGTCAAGACCAGAACCGTCTTTCGCCAGAGATTATATGGTGGTCGGGCGGGTCTTTTGACTTAGATCAAACCTCCATGCTATTCATCTGTCATTAATTTCTTTGAAAATGACTTTGAAAACGCGGGCTTGATCTGCTCCGTGGCTCCCAGTCATTCCCAGTCACGCACCGGTCCGATGGATCCGCCCCACGCGCATGTCAAGTGCCCTGATTCTTTACGCGACCACCGAAGGGCAGACGGCGCGCATTGCAGAGAGAATCGCGCAGAAGCTCCGGGACAAGGGACATGCGGCGGAGACTCGTCCGGCCAACGAAGTCCGGGGGAATCTGGAGTCGGCGAAGTACGACGGCGTGATCGTCGGCGCGTCGATTCATTACGGCCGGCATCCCGGCTATCTCCGCTCGCTGGTGCGCAGCCAGCGCGCCGCGCTGGAGGGGCGCCCCAGCGCGTTCTTTTCGGTGAGCCTGAGCGGCGGCGGGCCCCACCCGAAACTCAAGGCCGCCCGACGTTATCTTGAAGTTTTCCTCCGCCAGACCGGCTGGCGGCCGCAGCAGACCGCAACTTTCGCCGGAGCACTTCCGTTCAGCAAGTACGGCACGTTCAAGCGCCTGCTTACGGTGGTGTTCGTCGGTCTCAGCGGAGGGGATACCGATACTTCGCGAGACTACGAATACACCGACTGGGACGCCGTGGAACGCTTTGCGGAGGCGTTCGCACAGCGGCTGAGGCCGTCGTGAGACGTGAACGCGCCGCGTCGGCCCCCGGAAACCAAGATCGCACTCGATTCGCCCCCGGGGCGCGGTATGGGATCAAAAAAAAGCCGGCTGGCGCCGGCTTCTCTCGCTCACTCGCTCCGCTCACATTGCGAGGATCCACTTGACGATCTTCTTCACGTCATCCTCGCTTGCCTTGACCGGAGGGTGCGGCTTGCCACCCCTGACCTTGGCCACGAGGGCCGCCTCGGCGCCCGCCTTGCCCTTGTTGCGGGTCGCGATGTCCTTGAACGAAGGTCCCACCTTCTTTTCGGCAGTGGCATGACAGACGGTGCAGCCCGCCTTCTTGGCCAAGTCCTCGGATGCGCTCGCCATTCCAGCCGCCCAGAAGCCTGCCACCGCCAAAGCTCCGAGAATTGTTGATTTCATTTTCGCTCCTTATCGAAAGATTAAGCGCAAACAGAAGCGGAACCTCGTTGCCGAAGCTCCACGGCGAACGCCAGGTTCCGGATTGCGAACAATAGTAGGATATATGTTTGATGCACGTCAAATCAGGCTGTCTGCGTTCAACAACAATGAACAACGTCGTTTCGCTTCACTGGAAAGCAGACCCGCCGCTCTCGGCGGAAGGCTTGAAACAATGAATTCGTCCCGCCGCGTATTCGAGCGGGATGCTGTTCGTCAAAAGGGATGGAACGCAATGCATGCTCCAAGATTTGCAACATGGCTGGCGGCCGGCGCGCTTTGTTTGGCCGGGGCGTCGATGATCTGGCAGGGGAAAGCCGAAGCCGCCGAATCCAGCGGCGGCAAGGCCGCCGAGCAGACCGAAGAAAATCCCGGCAACGCGGTATGCCTCGCCTGTCACGGGAACGAGGGATTTGCCGCGCCGGGCCCGGACGGGCAAATGCGCAAATTGGAGGTCGTGAAGGACAAGTTCGCGAAGAGCGTGCATGGCAGGCGGCTGTGCGTCGAGTGCCATAAGGACATCAGCGAAAGCGAAATTCCGCACAAGAACATCGGGCAGCACAAGGTCAGCTGCGTACAGTGCCACGAGGATCTGTGGAATGCCGCTCAGAAGGAGAACAAGACCCAAGAGAACGCGAAATTGGGGGTGGTCGTCAAGCAGATCGACAGGTACATGCACTCAATCCACGCGCGGCCGAACCGGCAAGACCAGTCGCGCACCAACGCGACCTGCTACAACTGTCACGATGCCCACTACGTCTACCCCACAGGCAGTGCGATCCGCGCCGAGTGGCGACTGAGCATCCCCAACGTCTGCGGGAAATGCCATGCCAAGGAACGAGACGAGTACTCGACGTCGGTGCACGGGAAGGAAGTGCTGGAAAAAGCCAATCCGAAGGCGGCCATCTGCTCGGACTGCCACACGACCCATGACATCGATAATCCGGAGATGGATTCGATCAAGCTCGTCATCACCAAGAACTGCGGAAGCTGCCACCAGGAAAGCCTCAAGACCTACACGGGAACCTATCACGGCCAAGTCACCACTCTGGGTTATGCGTATACGGCCAAGTGCTTCGACTGCCATGGAAACCACGGCATTCAGAAGGTCAGCGATCCGACTTCGACGGTACATCCCAACAATCGCCTGAAAACCTGCCAGAAATGCCACCAGAACGCGACTGCCGGGTTTGTCTCGTTCGACCCCCACGCCAATACCCACGATTTCGGTCGTTATCCGTACATGTGGATGGCTTCGAAATTCATGATTGCGCTGCTTGCGGGCGTTTTCCTGTTCTTCTGGTCCCATTCGGCGATGTGGTTCTACCGGGAATTCAAGGACCGCCGGGAGGGAAAGAGCAGGCCGCACATCGTGACGGGTGAGCTGCTGAAGGAAGGCAAGCAGTACCGGCGATTCGGGCCCGTCTGGCGGCTCGCCCACCTGGTCTTCGCGCTGAGCGTGATGATGCTGGTCTTGAGCGGCATGGCGGTGTTCTACGCCGACACCGCCTGGGCGAAAGGCGTCATGAGCGCTCTCGGCGGCCCGCGCGTGGCGGCGGTCGTGCACAGGATCAGCGCCGCGTTTCTGCTGGGGATCTTTGCCATTCACCTCGTCTATTTCCTGTTGCGCATTGGCCGGAACTGGAGAAGCTTCGACTGGTTCGGGCCCGTCTCGCTCGTGCCCCGCTGGCAGGATCTCTGGGACATGATCGCGATGTTCAAATGGTTCTTCGGCAAGGGACCGCGGCCGGTGTTCGACCGCTGGACCTACTGGGAGAAGTTCGACTACTGGGCGGTGTTCTGGGGGATGGCGATCATCGGCGGCAGCGGGATGATGCTGGCCTTTCCGAACGTGACCGCCTCGATCCTGCCGGGGTGGGTGTTCAACGTGGCCACCGTGGTGCACGGCGAGGAGGCCTTCCTCGCCGCCGTGTTCCTCTTCACGGTGCACTTCTTCAACAACCACCTCAGGCCGGACAAGCTGCCTCCGCCGGATATCGTGATGTTCACCGGCGCGGTCTCGCTGGAAGAGTTCAGCCGCGAGCACACGCTGGAATACGAGCGGCTGGTGAAGAGCGGGGAGCTGCAGAAGTACCTCGTCGACGCGCCGTCGCGGCCGATGACGCTCGGCTCGAGGATCCTGGGAATCGCGCTGATCGTGTTCGGTCTGATTCTCCTTGCCCTGGTGCTGATCGGCTTCATCGCCGCGGGGAACGGCACCTGAGGCGGAGAGGGATAGAATTGGGTTCGTGCATCCATGCGGGCGGTACTGATCGATTGATCTTTCGAGGTTTCCGATGAAGACTTTGTTGCTGGGCCTACTTTTGTCGCTGGCGCTGGCAGGCTGCAGCGAGAAAACGGACAAAGGCGCGACGAGCGCGCTGCCGAAAGGGCCGGCCGGGGACGTTGCCGCCGGCAAGATCATTGCGGAGCGGGATTGCAAGGCGTGCCACGGCCTGGACGGCCGCAGCACCGCACCGGCGATTCCGAACCTCGCGGCGCAACCGGAGCGTTACCTGGTGGAGTCCTTGAATGCCTACAAGGAAGGCAGGCGCACCCACGCCGTCCTGCGGGATCTGACCGGGCACATGAGCGCAGCGGACGTGCGTAACGCTGCGGCGTACTTCGCCAGCCTGCCACCGGTGGCACCCGGTCCGGCCAAGGCGGCACCGCCGCTCCCCTACGAGCGCGGCAAGGCGCTCGCGCGCCCCTGCGCGAAGTGTCACAGCGAAGACGGCAACAGCAAGACGCCCGGAATTCCCAGCCTCGCCGGACAGCAGCCGCACTACTTTGTGGTCGCGGTGCAGGAGTACCTCGATGCCGAGCGCAAGCGCTCGCCCATGCACGCCATGCTGCCCCGGCTGAGCAAGCCGGAACTGGAGAGCGTCGCGCTGTACTTTGCCTCGCAAACGCCGGCACAGCGTGCGGCGCCCCCCTTTGGCGATCCGGCGACGGGCGAGCCGCTCAGCGCGGTATGCAGCGGCTGCCATGGTTTCCGTGGCGTCAGCAGCGACGCAGCAACGCCGAATCTGGCGGGCCAGGATCCCTTGTACCTGCTGCAGGCGACCAAGGCCTACCGCACGACCCGCAAGCGCGAGAGCATGCGCGCCTATGTCGCGAGCCTCTCCGACCGCGACATCGAAAACATCGCGGCCTTCTATACCCTGCAGAAATCGCGGCCGGCCGAAAAAGGCCAGACGATCATCCAGGACCTGACCGAGAAGTGCGATCGCTGCCATGGCCCGGACGTGCAGAATCCGGCGCTGGCCGTCCCCAAGCTCAGTGGCCAGGACAAGGACTATCTCGTCATGGCCCTGCGGGCATACCGGGACGACAAGCGCGAGAGCTCGACGATGCATCGAATGAGCCTGCCGTACAGCGACTCGATCATCGAAAGCATCGCCGCCCTTTATTCGAGCCAGCCCGCGCGCTAGCTGCGAATCGGAGACTTATCGTTCAACCCGAAGGGCGGGAGACGCGCGAAAAAGAATCGGGAATGATGAGCCAGCGGATTCTCGCCCCCGCTTTCGGGGCGAGCGGCCGCTCGCCAGTCTCCGGGAACTGACCCGGATTCCGGTCACCCAACAACGCGGGCGTCAGCGCCCTCCCTCTGGACGACCACCTCGGGCGTCGCAGAGAACCAGAGCTGGTACATCGACACGAACCACATGTAGGCGAAGGACATCGCCATCACCGCGCCAGCCCCGATGACGACCCATGCAAAGGGATGATAGAGCTTCGTGAAGTACCACGACGTGATGTCCAGCGTCAGGCACACGAAGGGAAGCGCGACGGCCGTACATTTCAGCCACACAGGCCGAACGTAGGCGTGGCTGAAGACGAGGCCCACGATAAAAAAGATGAAGGTGATCCCGAATAGGTGAATGTGCGACACACGCACCAGCGTGAAGATGCCTGTTCCGGTATCACGCTCGGTCATCTTCTTCAGGTTGTCGTAGCCGTCTAGATTCGGGAGATGCGGGTTGCTCCCGTCGTGGCAACTGAGGCAGCGCCTGTCGATCGTTGGCTTGATCCGCGCATCGTACTTGGCGCGGTCCGCGCCCTCCTGCACCCAGCCGGTGACCACTCCGATCTCCTCCGCCGGCAGCATACTGCGCATCGGTCCGCGCAGCGCCGCTTCGAGGCGTGAATCCTTCCCGCTGCCGCTGTAGGCGATCACGATGTCCTCGTAGGACAGCGTAATCGGGTTACCGTCCTTCCCGGAGTACGTGTGATACAGGTAGATCCCTGCGAACAGGTAGGCCAAGCCGAGCACGAGCAGCGCCGCCGTATACAGGACGCGCAAGCTGTACGGCAGCTCCGAGTAGTGAAGATAAAACCGGTGCAGCGGGGCGTCGCTCATCGTCAATTCCTTTGGTCTCCCAGGCCGGCACCTCCGGTTAGGGCTTCAGAGCACCGGACCGACCGACCTCCGGGTGCGCCGCGGTTGATGCCCTCAACCGCGACGACGCCGGGGTTCTCAGTACTTCACTACTTCTTCAGCGAGGCAAAGTACGCCGCCAGGTTCTCCATATCCTTCTCCGAGAGCTGGCTTGCGAATGTCTTCATGATGGGATTCGCCCGCTTGCCGGATTTGTAGTCCTTCAGGTCCTGGACGAACTTATCTTCCGCCAAGCCTGCCAACTTGGGATTCGGTGCTTTCCCCTCGCCGTTTGCGCCGTGGCATCCTGCACAGGCGCCGGCCTTGGCCTTACCTGCCTTGGCGTCCCCACCCGCCTGTGCTGCGCCGACGATTCCGAACAATGCGATAACCGCTATGACAAACCGTGTGCTTTTCATGGTGTTCTCTCTCAAGAGTGAATGATAAGAGACAAAGGCGCGTCATTCCCCAACGCAGACCGTATTTTGCCACATAAGATGCTGACGCTTTCCGGCGTCGGCGGCAATTTCAAGTCCACGCGGCCCGCTTACTTGGATGGAACCACAACGTACACCACGGCCCGCGCCGTCTGGCGTGCGTAGTGGGCCGCGAGGCTCTCGATATCGGCCTCGCCGAGGACCTCTGACATCGCCGCCATCTCCGGGCTCTTGCGCGCGCCGGTTCGATAGGCATGCAGCACCTTTTCCAGATATTCCACGCGCTGTCCCGCCAGAGCCGGGGAGCGCAGGTCGGTGCTGTTGCCGTTGACGCCGTGGCAGCGGTCGCACCTCTGCGCCCATTCGGCAACGCTCAGGGGCTTGCGTACCTTCGGCGACTGGGGCTGTTGGGCTGCGTAGAACGCGGCGATATTTCTGACGGTGCGCTCGTCGAGCGACGCGGCGAGCGACTTCATCGTCTCTTCGCTGCGCGAGCCGTCTTTGTAGGCCTTCAGCGCGGCAGCAAAGTACTGCGCGTCCTGTCCGGCGATGCTCGGTGTCGTGGCGGTCCCGCTGACCCCAACGTCGCCGTGGCATCCGGCGCAGGCGGCGGCAGCGGCCTTGCCCGCCGCCCGGTCACCCGGGGCCGGCGTTTGCGCGCGGGCGGGCTTTTGCAGCGCGTAGTACAGCGCGATGTTGTTGAGATCGGCGTCGGTGAGCGTCGCCGCGAATGTCTTCATCATGTCGTGCTTGCGCTGACCGCCCTTGTAGGCTTTCACCGCGGCCACGATGTACTTCGGGTCGAGCCCGACCAGGCTGGGCATGCCCGGGGTCTTGCTGATCCCCGACGGCCCGTGACATGCACCGCAGCTCTCCGCCGCCCTCTTCCCGGCCTGGACCGGATCGAGCCGCGCCGGCGCAGCTTTGGCGGTATCGGCACCGGGGCGCACGGGCTCGAGGCTCGCATAGTACGCTGCGACCTTGACCAACGCTTCGTCGCTCAGGAACTTCACCGCGCCGTCCATCATGTCGTTGCCGCGCACGCCCGACTGGTACGCGCGCAGCTCCAGAAGGAGATACCCCGGCCGCTGCCCGGCGAGGTGCGGAATTCCCTTGATCGTGCTGATCCCGTGCGTGCCGTGACAGCGTGCGCACGTCGTGTCGGCGACGCGCCTGCCCTCCGCGACATCCGCCGCGCTCGCGTACACGGCCCGAAGGTCTTCGCCAGCGCGCGGCTTGACCAGCGAGGGCTGCGCCGAGACGCTTGGCAGATGGCTGATGCTCGCCGCGAAGGCGACAAGCGCGAGTGCTTTCAGGATTCGATCAAGTCGACGGCGCGGGTGTCGCATCTTCTCCCCATGGCGGCAGTAACCGGACCAGCAATGCTAGCAAAACCAGCGGCGCACCGACCACGGCGGCGGCGGTCAGCAGCCCTTCCCTGTGAAAAATGAGCATTTGATAGTTTAGCAGTCCCTGGCCCGTCTTTGAGATTTCCTGCCCCCCGATGACGACGTTCCAGCGCATCATCATCACTGAAATCAGCACCAACACCGCACTCACCGTGACTCCGGCAATCAGCGCCTTGCCAGTGGTGCCGCGCCAAATCATGTAACTGATCACGATGATGGGAGTCACCGCGCCAATGGCGAATTGCACGATGAAGAAGGGTACGACCAGCGGCCCTTTCACGTACTCCATGATCGTCTCGATCCCCTCCCGCGCCTTGTACACGATGTTGGCGAACTCCAGCCCCTCCAGCACCAGCGTGAACATCATGAACCCCCACAGCACATAGGCCAGTCCCTTGAGGCAGGCCAGGTCCACCGCGACCTTGCGCAACCGGCAGGACAATACATAGAGAACAATCAGCAGGGCGACGCCAGAGATGACGGCGGAAAACAGGAACACGACCGGCATCAGGTCCGAGGACCACCATTCGCGCGCCTTCAGCGAGCCGAAAAGGAATCCCACATACCCGTGCAGGCCGTGCGCCCCCGGTATGCCGATCACGGCCAAGGCGAAGATCCATTTGTCGTCGTAGCTCATCGCTCTGTCGGAAAGGTCATAGGAGTCAAGGGACAGCGCACGGTAAAACGTTCCGACCATTCCCGACCTCTGCTGCGCCTGTCGCACAAAATACGGTCGGAACATGAACCACACTTCCAGCACCAACAGGATGACGTAGAAGCCGGCGAAATAGCCGAATGCCGCCATCGCCGAGGTCCAATGCGGCGTGAGCACCGCGTTCAATGCCCGCTCCGGGTGCCCGAGATGCAGGAGCAGCGGCGTCGGCACGAAGATCATGAAGCACAGCGCGGTCAGCAAGGCAAACTTGGCCACCGGCTTGAATCGCTGCATGCCGAAGACGTGATACATGCTGGAAACCGTAAAGGCACCCGCGACCAGTCCCGTGATGTACGGGTACACCACGATCAGCACCGTCCAGGGGATGACCGTCTCGTTCGGGTATACGGTGCCGGAGTGAGTGGCGATATGAAAAAGCGGTTCCATCAGATCACGTCCTTGTCGAGGCCGAGATAGAAGACGTTCGGTGCATTTCCGGTTTCGGGCTTCAGTACCCGCACGCGATTGTTGCGAACGAACTGGCTGATCGGGCTCCGCTTGTCTTCAAGATCGCCGAATATGCGCGCGCCGACCGGGCAGACCTCGACGCAGGCAGGCAGCAGTCCCTTGGTGATGCGGTGATAACACCATGTGCACTTGTCCGATACCTGTTTCTCATAGTTGAAGAAGCGCGCGCCGTAAGGGCAAGCCTGCACGCAGTACTGGCAGCCGATGCAATACTTGTGGTCGATCAGCACCACGCCGTCCTCGGTCCGGTATGTGGCGCCGGTGGGACAGACCTGCACGCATGCGGGATGCGTGCAGTGGTTGCAGAGCTTCGGAACGAAGAAAGCCTTCTCCACCTTAGCGTCCTTGTATTGGTTGGCGAAGCGGTATTCTCTTTCCGAGCCGGACGCCTGGATATTTAGGGGATCGTGCTGGCTGTCAATGCGCGGGCGGTCTTCGCCTTCGAGGTATACGTAGCGCTCGACCCAGGTGCGAAAGTGGTGCGCGTCGCCCGGGACCGCGTTTTCCCGCTTGCACGCCTCGACACAGCGCAGGCAGCCGATGCACTTGGTTGCATCCACGCCGAAGCCCCAGCGGTGCTTCGTCCAGTCGTAATCCGCGGTCGGAAAGGAGCCTGCGCCCGAAGCGGATTCGCCCTTTGCCGCGACTTCTCGAGCGACGCCGACAGCCGCGATGCCGACGGCGGCCCCGGCACACGCGGCGGCGCGACCGAGCTTGTTGAGAAATTCGCGCCTTGCGACAAGCGAAGTCTTGGATTCTTTCATGGCGTCTTCCCCTCTTGCGGTGCCGGACGGCAGCTTTGCCCGGCGTAGTAGGCGGCAAGGTTCGCGATGTCGGCGTCGCTCAGCCCCCGGGTCACGCCCGCCATCATCGGGTCCTTCCGCAAGCCGGCCCGGAAGGCCTTGAGCACGTTTACAAGATAGCCGGGCTTCTGACCGGCAAGCGACGGCCAGGCGGGATTGCCTGCAATGCCCGTTTCTCCGTGGCAGGCCGCGCAATTCTTGGACAGGGCTTTGCCAGCGACGGCGTCACCGGAAACCGGGCCGCGAGCAGGCGCAGCACAGCTCAACTTCGAGAAGTAGGCCGCCAGGTTCTGGATATCCGCGTCATTGAGTGCCTGCGCCAGCGGTGTCATGGCAACGTCCTTCTGCGCCCCGGACTTGTACGCCCCGAGGATCCTAGCCAGATAAGCAGCGTGCTGTCCGGCCAGATTCGGCCAGGTATCGTTCGGACTGATCCCCTTGGCGCCGTGACAACCCGCGCAGTCCTCCGCACGCTTCTGTCCTGCTGCGGCATTGCCGGCGACCTCTGTCGCCGCGGCCGCGATCTTGGGCGCGTGAGGGTTATGGCAAATGACGCATTGCTGCCCCCCTGAGTGCCGGGCGAGGTCGATCTGCGGCTGCGTGCGGGGCCTGCCAGGCATGGCCTCGTGGCACAGCGTGCATAGCTTCCTGGAGTCCGCGGGGATCGGCAGTTTTCCGTTCTCCGGATGCCCCTGCGCCGCGCCATGACACACCTCGCAGCTCACGCTCTTGTGGCTATTGGCCGACCACTGCGCATGGCGCTCGCTGTGGCAGGACTGGCAGTAACGCGGCGTTTGGAAGACCACTGCCTGAGCTGCGATTTCGGGAACAGAATCGGCGCGGTAGTGGCCGTATTTGTAGAACGACTCGGCGGTGAAATACCATTTCGCGATCAGCGCCGCGGTGCCGAAAGCGACGATCAGGAAAATTAGCCGAACGATGTGCTTGGGCATGGTGGCCGCTACCCGAGACGTCGTGGTCTCCCCCGAACCGAAGATAAGAAAGCATCTGCCCTTATGGCGCGGAGTTTCTGATCTATATCAAACAGCGTGCACGATTTGTCGTACAGGTGAGGTGTGAATCGAGGTACGGGGGCAATGCCGCCAGGCGATGCCCCCACTTGATGCACGAGATGCGTGCGTCAAGCGGCGCGACGATTTCTGCGGTGGACGCTATCATGTCCAGCCATGGGCCGAACGATTCGCCCCTCCCAATCCTGATGAAGCGGAAGACGGTTCAGACGACTGCGATTCCGATCCGCGGCCCGCTGTTCCGCGGAGAGCGGCGGCTGCACATCGCGCTCGTCGGCCTGCCGAACGGCGGGAAGAGCTCCTTGTTTACCGCTGTGTCGAGTACCTCGGTGCAAACCGGCGCGCTGGCCGGCACGCAGCGCGTCTACGATGAATGCGCGGTCCAGATCGGCCTCGACGAGGCGCGTGTCATTAATTTGCCGAGCATCCGCTCGCTGCGGCACCTGGACGACGGGGACCGCCCGACGCTGAAGTATCTGCTCTGGGGCGACGAGCGACCACCGGTCTCGGTGCACGAGCCGAGCGGGCCGCCCGCGCCATTTTCCCCGCCGGACGTGATCGTGCAGGTCATCGACGCGGCGACGCTCGAACGCCATCTCGAGCTGACACTCGAGCTCGCGGAGCTTAGCCGTCCGCTCGTGATCGCGCTCAACAAGATGGACGAGGCGCAGGACCGCGGGCTATATGTCAACGGCAGGATGTTGGCCGCGCAGCTCGGGGTGCCCGTGGTGCCGACGGTGGCGACCATGGGGCACGGCATCGCGGAGCTTTTCCGCATGGCGGTCAAAGCCGTGCGAGAGAACCTGCGCCCGCCCGCCCCTGCCTTGAGCGATCACATTGCGGAGCGGCTCAAGCCGATCGCGGCGCTGCTTGGCGCGAGCGACATCGAGCGGGCTTTCCGCCTGCCGACCGTGTTCCTTGCGACGCACATCGCTGAGAGCGACGGCTATTTCCTCGGCGAGCTGGAGCAGCACTTCCCGGATCGCCTGCCCGAGCTTCGCCGGCTGCTGGAGTTCGCGGGCCAGGGACTGCCGCGTCCGCTGCCCGACGAGCTGCACGCCGACCGCCACCATCGCGCGGCGCTGGCCTTCGAGGCCGCTACGCGGTTCGGCGCGCCGCACGGGGAACGCGGGTGGCGTTATTGGCTCGACGAGCTGTTCCTCAGCCGACGCTGGGGGTTCGCCGGCAGCCTCGCAGTATTCGCCGCAGTGCTCTTCGTCGTCTTTTACGTGAGCGCGTGGATCGACCGCATGACTTCGGCCCGGCTCGTCGAATGGGTGTCGGCCTGGCAGCCGGACTCGACCTTGAGTGTCGTCGGGCGCGCCGTTGCGGACGGGTTGATCGGGCTCACCGGCATCGTCGTCCCCTACATGATCCCGCTCGTGCTGCTGCTGGTCGCGCTGGAAGAGGCGGGCGTCATGGCCCGCATCGCGTTCGCGGTCGACCGCGGCTTCCACTGGCTCGGCCTGCACGGAGGCGTCGCGGTGCCGTTCCTTCTGGGCCTCGGCTGCAACGTGCCGGCGATTTCCTCGATCGGAACGACTACGACCGGCCGCGAGCGCGTGATGGCGTCGCTCCTCGTGACATTCGTACCGTGCTCCGCGCGCTCGGCGATCATCCTCGCGCTGGGGGGCAAGTATCTGGGCGGACTCGGCGTAGCGGGCATTTTCCTGCTGACGCTGGTGGTGATCGCGGTGCTCGGCCAAGTGCTGCGGCGACGCTATCCGCGCGGCGGGCCCGGCCAGGTGCAAGAAATCCCGCCGTACCGGCTTCCCCGCTGGCGCCCGCTGGTGAGCGAAACCTGGGTGCGCACGCGCGACATCCTCACCATCGTCACGCCGCTGCTGGTGGGGGGCAGCGTGATCCTCGCACTGCTCGCGCACGTCGGCGCCGACCGCGTCATCAACGTGCTCCTCACTCCGATTACGACGTGGTGGCTGGGGCTGCCGTTGGTGCTGGGAGTGCCGATCCTGTTCGGGGTGCTGCGCAAGGAACTATCGCTGTTGATGATCTACCAGGCGCTCGGCGGTTTCGATGTCGGCCAGCATCTTAGCTCGGTCCAGATCGTCACATTCCTCTTGTTCCTCACCTTCTACGTGCCGTGCATCTCGACATTCGCGGTGATGCTGAGGACGATCGGCCGCCGCGAAGCGCTTGTTTCGGTGTCGCTCTCGGTGGGGGCGGCGTTGCTGGTGAGCGGGCTGGTGCGCTTCGCGCTGGAGGGTCTGCGCTTCCTCGTCGCGTGACTCGGGGATCCGCCCGACGACTGCGTTAGCGACTGCGATAATATCCGTTGGTGGACTTCCTTTTCTGAAGCGCGTGCCTGCCCGTCCGAGCGTTCCGACGCCTCAACAAGGCCGTCTGGCCGAAAACGTCATGCACTTCGCGCGCGTGCTGCGCGCCGCGGGGCTGCCGATCGGACCGGACCGCGTGCTCGACGCGGTCCGTGCGCTCGAAGTCGCCGGCCTCGAGCGCCGCGAGGACTTCTACTGGACGCTCGCGAGCGTCTTTCTCGCGCGGCGCGAGCAGTTCGAGATCTACGACCAGGCTTTCCACATCTTCTGGCGCGATCCGCAGCTGCTCGAGCGCGTCATGGCGATGTTCCTGCCGCAGGTCTACGGGCGGCAGGCTCGCGAGGAGCCCCAGCCGGCATCGAGCCGCGTCGCCGAGGCCCTGCGCCCGAGACAGAAGAAGCCGCGCGAGGAACCGCTCGAGCCGCCGGCCGAGACCCAGCTTGACGCGTCGCTCAGCTTTTCCTCCCGCGAAGTGCTGCAGCACGCCGATTTCGAGACGATGACCGCCGAGGAGCTCTTGCAGGCGAAAAAGCTCATTGCGAAGCTGCGCCTCCCCATCCCCGAGATCCGCACGCGGCGGTTCGACGCCGATGCCCGCGGTGCCCGCGTCGACCTGCGGGCGACGCTGCGGGCGAGCCTGCGCAGCGGCGGCGGCTTCATCCCCCTGAAGCGGCGCTCGCCGGAAACGCGGCACCCGCCGCTGGTGGCGCTGTGCGACGTGTCGGGCTCGATGAGCCGCTACTCGAGAATGTTCCTGCACTTCCTACACGCCATCACCAACGACCGCGACAGGGTGGCGAGCTTCGTGTTCGGCACGCGGCTCACCAACATCACGCGCCACCTGCGGCACCGCGACGTCGACGTCGCGATGAGCGGTGTGGCGGACGCGATTGCCGACTGGTCGGGCGGAACGCGCATCGGCAACTGCCTTGCCGAATTCAACCTGCGCTGGTCTCGCCGCGTGCTCGGCCAGAACGCGGTGGTGCTGCTGATTTCCGACGGCCTGGACGGGGACGTCGGCGAGGGGCTCGCAAAGCAGATGGAACGCCTGCACAAGTCCTGCCGCAAGCTCATCTGGCTGAACCCGCTTCTGCGCTACGAGGGATTCGAGGCGCGCCCGGCAGGGGTGCGCGCGATGCTGCCGCACGTCGACGAATTCCTACCGGTGCACAACGTGGCGAGCCTCACCGATCTCGCCCACGCGCTGGAGGGCTCGCACGAGCATCGGCGCGCGGCCTGACCAGCCCTCAATAGCACCGCGTGCCTCCTACCCGGATCTTCCGGGGCGCCGGTACGGAACCGGACGCCCCCTCCCGGTGTGAATATTCCACTCGAAGCCGATGCAGGGCTTCACAGATTCTGTTGCCGCCTGAAATTAATCTGGTCACCGTGCAGATGAAGGTCTGCACGGCCCGGCGCAGACCGGAAACGCGGTGAACAGAAAGGGGACCAGCCATGATCAAGAACGCGAATTCGTACTCCAGCATGGTGCAGCGCATCAACAACATCCAATTGAGCAAGAGCGACCGCCAGCTTGCCGAGGAGCACATGCGGGACGCGGAACTTGTGGCCGAGCTCATCTGCCGCGCCTGTGAAAACCTCCGGTCCGCCGAGGCGCTCTTGAGCCGCGTATTCGCACATCGCACCTAGCGAGCGCCGCCTGGTCGGGCCGGCACCCGTTCCTTGATCGAGCCCGCGGCGACTAGGCCGGGGGCTCGACGTGGAAGACCGCCACTTCTGTCGGATCGGCGCCGTAGGAATGCCCGAAACTGATCGATCCGCGGCCGTGCAAGACGACTTCTTCGTGCTTCAGGGCCACCTCGAGTCCGCCGTCGAAGGTCACGAAGGTGCCGTTGGAGCTGACGTCGACCAGAACGAATTTGTCGAGGCGGCGCTCGATCCGGGCATGGTCGCGGGACGCCTTCCGGTCGGAGATGACGACATCGCTTGAGGTGTCCCGCCCAAGCTTGACGAACACGCGACCCGAGCCCAGGACGATTTCCTTACCACTGTGTGCGAGGCGGAGTTGCGCCTGCCGCTTCTGCCAGCCGAATGAATTGCCGTCCGTCATGTAGGTCATCTCTTCGTTCGGCTGCCACAAGACCTCGTATACATCGATTTCTTCCTGGCGGCCCTTTACCGGGAGCTTGCCGATGGCGCGCGTCTGCGCCTTCCACGGCTGGGTCAGGGCCTCGACGCAGTCCTTGGCAGCGATGATCTGGGAAGGCTTGGCGAGCTTCACCATTCGAGCCGCCACGTTGACGCAGTCGCCAAACACGCCCTCGCCTTGCTCCAGCACGGGGCCGAACTGCAGCCCGACGTGGATCTGGAGGCGCTGGCCGAAGGCAGGCTCCTCCAGCGCGATCCGTAACTGCATCTCGGCGGCCGCCTGGGCCGCCGCCGAAGCCGTAGGGAACACGCACAAGACCTCGTCGCCGATCGTTTGTACCACTCTTCCCCCGCAGCCGACCGCCGATCCTTGCATGAGTTTGAGACAGCGGGCGACGCACTCCATGGCCCGCGCCGTGCCGAGCTTCTCGTACAGGCGCGTGCTTCCGGTGATGTCGGCAAACAGAACAGCCAACTCTACGGGCTGCTTTTCCACCTGTTGGTAGGAACCATTCCTTCGGGCAAATAAGTATAAGCAAGGATCGGTCGGCCGGGCCCTTCAGCGCTCTCGAGACTCCGGAGAGGGTGCCGGTCCGCAGAAACGCCGATGCCAAGCAGAATTGAAAAGTATCCTATCATTGCCTGCCAAAGTACGAGCACCGGAGGATCATGAGGGCATTTCGCTGGGCAGGGCTCGCCGCGTCGACACTCGCCGCTGCTGCCCACGCTCAGGCTCCGGTGGTCCCCTATCCGGCCCGCCCGATCCGCACCATCGTGCCCTTCCCCGCGTCGCCGCCGAGCGACTGGCGGCGCGCTGGGGACGGCCCGTGTTGGTCGAGAATCGGGCCGGCGCCTCGGGCAGCATCGGCGCCGAAGCAGTGGCGCGCGCCGAGCCCGAAGGCTACACGCTCCTGTCCACCCCTCCCGTCCCCCTGGTCATCAACCCGATCCCGGATGCGGGCCTCCCCTGCGATCGGACGCAGCTCGTGCCGGCACCGATGATGGCGGCGATCATGAAGGAGGACGCCGGGCGCTGGCGCCAGACAATCCGCGCGGCAGGCGTGAACGGAGTGAGGCGCTGATACGCCGATGTCGGCAGCGACGCCGTCGAAACCGAAGCTGTGGCTCGGCGCCTTCGCCGGCTTCTATCGCCCGGGCGTCGAGGAGGTGCGCGGGCTCGACCCCGTATCCAAGTTCCTCTACTCGGCGCGCAGCGTGATTCTCGTGATCTCGGCGCAGGCGGCGATCATCGCCGGGCTGCTTGCCCTCGCCGACCGCGAGTTCCGCCTGCTGCCCTTCGTTCTGGTGCTCGTTGGCCTCGTCGCCGCGCACATGATCAGCAACCTCTCCAACGATTACTTCGGCTTCAGGCGCGGCCACGATACGCCCGACTCGCCGCGCATGCGCTACACCGTCCACCCGATGGCGAGCGGCGTGCTCGAGACGCGCCTTCTCGTGACCGGGCTCGCCATCCTGTGCGCGATCTGCACGGCCATCGCTGCGTATTTCATCCTCGAGCGCGGCTGGACAGCCGCAGCCTTCGCGGCGGCGGGCATCGCGCTTCTGTTCCTCTACGACGCTGCACCGGTTCCGCTCAAGAGCATCGGCCTGGGTGAGCCAGCCGTGTTCCTCGTGTGGGGGCCGCTGATGATCGGCGGCGGCTACGCCATGATCGCCGGCCGCGTGTCCGCAGACGCCTTCTGGATCTCGATTCCCTATGGCCTGGGCGTAATGTCCATTCTCGTCGGCAAGCACATCGACCAGATCGAGTTCGACGCGCGCAAGGGCAACCGCACGCTGCCGGTGCTGCTCGGCGAGCGCGCCGCGCGGGGGCTCAATCTCGCGACTCTCGTTCTCATCTACGGCGTCGCGGCCGCGCTCATCCTTTCCGGACGGCTCAGTCCTTTCGCGGGCGCCATCGCGCTCGCAATGCCGCGCGCAGCGCACGCGCTGCGCATCCTCGCCCGGCCCCGGCCGGACGCACCCCCGCAAGGCTACGTCGGCTGGCCGCTCTGGTACCACCGCGCCTGCCTCGAGCACAACCGCCTTTTCGGCTGGATGTACATTCTAGGCCTCGCGGCCGGCGCTGCGTGGCCGATGCTGCGCCTGTAGGCAGCGCGTGTCGCCGAACTTCTGTTCAACCGGGCACACGAGAGACCGCTGGGTTCTCGGAACCGGCACGCAACTTGGAGCTGAACAATCGTGATAGTTGCCACCTTCTGTGTCGTACTACTCGTATTCACTACGATTATTCACTACGAAGTGCTGCGCGCGATGAGCGTAAGTCTTCCAACGATCGGAGTTCCCCCACGGGCCAAGCTCATCGTCGTCATCTTCGGGGCGTTCTTCGCTCACACCGTCGAGATCACGCTGTACGCTCTCTCGATCTACCTGCTCGCCCACTACGGGGGTTTGGGTGCGCTGGACGACTCGACTCGCTTCTCTCTGAGTGTTTCGTTCTACTTCTCGGCGGAGACGTATACCTCGCTGGGCTACGGAGACCTCGTTCCCGGAGGAGGACTGCGATTGCTTGCCGGTGCGGAAGCGCTCAACGGATTGTTGTTGATCGGATGGTCGGCCTCATACACCTACATCGCGATGGAGCGCTTCTGGAGCAATGACGACAAGCGAACTGCGTTGCCCGCGACCGAGGCCGGCGCTGCGGCGGACGCGCCATCCTCGGCACGCCGCCGAGCCGGAACGTAGGGCTTATCCATGGCCGCATGGCTGATCCCCGCGTTAAAGGCCGTCCTGCCGCATGTGGGCTCGATCATTTCTGCCGCAATCCCCGTATTCACGAACAGGAAGGCCGACGCCAATCAGGCCCTTCTTCTCCAGCAACAGATCGCAGAGCTTCAATCGGCGGCCTCCCAAAACGCGGCGCACGTCAGGGAATTGGCGGAACAGCTCGAGAGCACGGTGAACGCACTGGAACAGGGTGCGTCACTGGCCGAGACAAGGATCCGCCGTGTGATCGCATTCTGTATCGCTGCGGCTGTCTTCTCTACTGTCTCTCTGTGCGTCGCGCTTTTCGCCTTTTTCGCGCGCTGAGTCCCGACAGCACGCGCCACCGCGACGGGCGGGACGCGTCGCTCTTCGGTCAATCGTCCTCCGCACCCGCGCATCAACGGCACCCCGGACCATGAAATACGAAACGATCCGCCTGCTTGCCTTTGCAGTCGTTTCCGCCTATTTCGTCTATGTCTCCAGGAAATCGCTGTTCCGCCCTCGCTCGCATGGCTTCTACCGATTCTTCGCGTGGGAGCTCATCCTGGCTCTTGTCCTGCTCAACGCGCCGCACTGGACGAAAGACATGTTCTCCTTTCACCAGATCATTTCATGGCTGTTCATACTCGTTTCCATCTTCTTGGTGCTTCATGGAGTGCGCCTGCTCAAGGCCGTCGGGAAACCAAGTCAGAACCGATCTGACGCCGGGTTGCTGGAATTTGAAAAGACCTCGAACTTGGTTACTGTCGGCGCCTACAAATACATCCGCCATCCGCTCTATTCTTCACTTCTGTTCCTTGCGTGGGGCGTTTTTCTCAAGAACCCGTCCTCTGCGCTCGGTCTATTCTTCGTCCTTGCCGCTTCATTCTTCCTGGTTCTCACGGCAATGAAGGACGAATCCGAGTGCGTGCAGTATTTCGGGGATTCGTATCGGACCTATATGCTGGAGACCAAGAGGTTTATCCCGTTTTTGTTCTAAAGCTCGATCGGGGTGCCCAACAGAGCTCTTCAGCCGGTGCCGCCTGGCCGCCGGCGGCCCAGCGATTCATCCTCCTCGACGCACCACAGCATTGATCTACGTCAAATAGCGGCGGTACAGCTCGAATAGCCTCCAAGGATTCGGCCCACTGAGGCCGGCTTCGATTCCTCCCCGGATGTTGATGGCTGCAACCGGTACCGAAGCAGCTCCGTGTTTTCACTGCGGACAGTCCATGCCCGCCGGCGCGCGCTACGGCGTGCGTATCGGCAACCGCTGGCAGTCCGTGTGCTGCGCAGGGTGCGAAGCGGTCGCCTCCGCGATTCTCGGGCAGGGATTCGGCGACTTCTACCGCCTGCGCGAGCGCGCCCCGGGAGAGCGCGCCCAGGCGGCCTTGCCCGAAGACCTGGCGCTCTATGACGATCCGGACGTCCAGCGCGGCTTCGTCCTCGAGCGCGACGCCGAGCGCGAAGCGCTGCTCGTGCTCGAAGGTGTCCGCTGCGTCGCCTGCTCCTGGCTCATCGAGCAGGCGCTCACCCGGCTGCCGGGCGTGCTCGGTGCGGAGGTCAACTTTGCCAGTCAGCGCGCGCGGGTCCGCTGGGATCCGGAGCGCGTCCGCCTGAGCGCGATCATGGCAGCCGCCGCAAGAGTCGGCTATCGCGCGTTGCCCTGCAATCCCGCGCAGGTGGAATCGGTGCAGCGCGTGGAGCGCCGCAGCGCACGCTGGCGCCTGTTCGTCGCCGGGTTCGGCATGATGCAGGTGATGATGTACGCGCTTCCGGCGTACCTGGCGGGCGACGGCGAGATGAGCGGCGACATCGAGCAGTTGCTGCGCTGGGCGAGCCTCGCATTGACGCTGCCCGTGGTGGGTTTCGCGGCGGCCCCCTTCTTCGCCGGCGCGTGGCGCGATCTCCGCTCGGGCCGGGTCGGCATGGATGTCCCGGTCGCGCTCGGCATCGGCGTGGCCTTCGCCGCGAGCGCGATCGCGACCGCGTCGGGCTCGGGGGAAGTCTATTTCGACTCGGTGACGATGTTCGTGTTCCTGCTGCTGCTCGGGCGCTATCTCGAGCTGATCGCGCGGCAGCGATCGAGCCTTGCTCTGCAGCACCTCGGGCGCCTCATGCCGGAATTCGCCACCCGCCTGCCTGATTTCCCGCGCTCGCTCGAAACCGAGCGCGTGGCCGTCGCCGCGCTCAGGCCCGGCGATCTTGCGCTGGTCAGGCCCGGCGAATCAGTGCCTGCCGACGGCATCGTCGAGCAGGGTACGGGTTCGGTGAGCGAGGCGCTCCTTTCCGGCGAGGCGACTCCGGTCGCCAAGCGCCGCGGAAGCGCCCTGACCGGGGGCTCGGTCAATCTCGCGAGCCCCTTGGTCATCCGCGTCGAGAAGGTCGGTGCCGCCACGGTGCTGTCCTCTGTTCTCCGACTGATCGAGCGGGCGTCCTCGGACAAACCCAGGCTCGTCAGGCTCGCCGACCGCACGGCATCGATCTTCATCCTGGTGGTGCTCGCGCTCGCGCTGGCTGCCGGCGCCTTCTGGGCGGCGAGCGATCCGGGTCGCGCGCTTCTCGTGGCCATCTCGGTGCTGGTCGCGACCTGCCCGTGCGCGTTCTCGCTCGCCACGCCGGTGGCGCTCAGCGTCGCGGCAGGCGAGCTCGCCCGGCGCGGCATCGTGATCGCCCGGGGGCACGCTCTTGAAGCGCTCGCCCGGACCACGGACGTCGTGTTCGACAAGACCGGAACGCTCACGCACGGCGAGCTGCGCATGGAGGACGTAAGCCTGCACGGCGACATGAGCCGCGAACAATGCCTTGCGATCGCCGCGGCGCTGGAGTCGTCTTCGGAGCACCCGCTCGGCAGGGCGATCGCTGCGGCCGGAGCGGAGCTGCCGAAGCATCCGCTCGAAGCCTTGCGCAATGTCCCGGGCGCCGGCATCGAAGGACGCGTCGGCGGTCGCTGCTATCGCATCGGCAGCCCTGCGTTTGCGCGGGGCCTGGTGGGCGGCATGGAGAGAACTGAAGGCGGCGGCGGGACCACCGTGTCGCTCGCGGGCGAATCGGGCCTGCTCGCCTCGTTCCGCCTTGGCGACTCGCTTCGGTCCGAGGCGGCAGGTGTCGTCGACGCTCTGAAGAAGATGGGCCTTACAGTTCACCTGCTGAGCGGTGATGAGAGGGCGGCAACGCAGCGCGCCGCCGCCCGGGTCGGAATCGACAAAGTCCTGTCGCGTGCGACGCCGGAACGCAAGCTCCAGTACGTGGCGGGGCTCGAGCGCGGGGGACGCAAGGTGGCGATGGTGGGCGACGGCATCAACGATGCGCCGGTGCTGGCGCAGGCAGGCGTGTCCCTGGCCATGGGCGGCGGCACGCGGCTCGCGCAGACGCAGGCCGACGCGCTGCTTCTCTCCGGAAACCTGACCGGGCTTGTGGAAGCGCTCGGCCACGCGCGCCTCGCCCTGCGTATCGTGCGCCAGAACATCGCCTGGGCCTTTGCCTACAACCTGCTCGCGCTGCCGCTCGCCGTCTCCGGCGCGCTGACTCCGTGGGTAGCCGCGATCGGCATGTCGGGCAGCTCGCTCCTTGTCGTGCTGAACGCGCTGCGGCTGCGCCGGGGCGAGAGCGGAAGGGCTGCCGTGCTCCCGGCCGCCGCGCTTTCGGCCACCTGAATACCCGTTGCCGTGGACATCCTCTATCTGCTCGTGCCCCTCAGCGTCGTGCTCGTGTTCCTCGCGGGCGCAGTGTTCTGGCTTGCGCTCGCAAGCGGGCAATTCGACGACCTCGACGGGCCCGGGCTCAAGATCCTCGCCGATGACGACCGGTCGGCTTTCCCGGTTACTGAAGGCCGGTTTGATCCAGGTCAAAAGGGAGCGACCCCTCCGCCCTAGGATTGACGCCTTGGGGACAGGCACGGGAGGAGTAACGATGCCGACGAAGGACACTTACAACTACACGGTGGTGCGCCAGTTCGCCGTCATGACCGTCGTGTGGGGCGTCGTGGGGATGCTGGTTGGAGTTCTGATCGCCGCGCAACTGATCTGGCCCGAGCTGAACTTCGACACTCCATGGCTCACTTACGGCCGGCTGCGTCCCCTGCATACCAACGCGGTAATCTTCGCGTTCGGCGGCTCGGCGCTCTTCGCCGCCTCCTATTACGTAGTGCAGCGCACCTGCCACGCCAGGCTGTTCGCGGGAGGCCTTGCCTCCTTCACTTTCTGGGGCTGGCAAGCGGTAATCGTGCTCGCCGCGATCACCCTGCCCCTGGGAATCACTTCAGGCAAGGAGTATGCCGAGCTCGAGTGGCCGATTGACATTCTCATTACGCTGGTCTGGGTGGCCTATGCGGTTGTGTTCTTCGGCACCATCGCCAGGAGAAAGGTGCCGCACATCTACGTCGCGAACTGGTTTTTCGGCGCCTACATCCTCACCATCGCGCTGCTGCACGTGGTGAACTCCGCCGAGGTGCCGGCCACGCTGTGGAAGTCTTACTCCGCCTACGCCGGGGTGCAGGACGCGATGGTGCAGTGGTGGTACGGGCACAACGCGGTGGGATTCTTTCTGACCGCGGGTTTTCTGGGAATGATGTACTACTTCATTCCGAAGCAGGCGGAGCGGCCGATCTATTCCTACCGATTGTCGGTAGTGCATTTCTGGGCGCTGATCTTCACCTACATGTGGGCAGGCCCGCACCACCTGCACTACACCGCCCTGCCCGACTGGACGCAATCGCTCGGAATGATCTTTTCGCTGATCCTGCTTGCGCCTTCCTGGGGCGGGATGATCAACGGCATCATGACGCTCTCCGGAGCCTGGCACAAGCTGCGCACCGACCCGATCCTCAAGTTCCTCATCGTATCGCTCTCCTTCTATGGCATGTCCACCTTCGAGGGACCGATGATGTCGATCAAGACCGTGAACGCCTTGTCGCACTACACCGACTGGACGATCGGTCACGTGCACTCGGGCGCGCTCGGCTGGGTGGGCCTGGTAACCATGGGGAGCATCTATTACCTCATTCCGCGGCTCTTCGGCCAGACGGAGATGGCGAGCGTGCGGCTCATCAACGTGCACTTCTGGGTGGCCACGGTCGGCATCGTGCTCTACATCGCCGCGATGTGGGTGGCCGGAGTGATGCAGGGCCTCATGTGGCGCGCGGTGAGCGACGACGGAACGCTGACCTACACGTTCGTCGAATCGGTGAAGGCGACCTACCCGTTCTACGCGATTCGCCTCCTGGGCGGGCTCCTCTACCTGGCGGGTATGCTGATCATGGCCTGGAACGTCTGGAAGACCGTCGCCGCCGGCAAGCCCGCGGAAGCCTCCATTCCCGCGCCGGCGCACGCCTGAGAAGGAGCTACAGATGAGTTTCAGCCACGACAGCCTGGAAAGAAACAGCGCGCTCCTGATCGTGCTCATCGTGCTGGTCGTCGCCGTCGGTGGCTTGGTCGAGATCGTGCCCCTGTACTTCCAGAAATCCACGACCCAGCCGGTCGCCGGGCTCAAGCCCTACTCGCCGCTTCAGCTCGTCGGCCGCGACATCTACGTGCGCGAAGGCTGCTACAACTGCCATTCGCAGATGATCCGTCCGTTCCGCGCGGAGACCGAGCGCTACGGGCACTACTCCGTGGCCGGCGAGTTCGTCTATGACCGGCCGTTCCAGTGGGGCAGCAAGCGCACCGGACCCGATCTCGCCCGCGTCGGCGGCCGATACAGCGACGAGTGGCACCGCGTTCACCTGAACGATCCGCGGGACGTCGTGCCCGAATCGAACATGCCCGCCTACCCGTGGCTCGCGAAGACTCCGGCGGACGCAGGCGACATCGAAGCGAAACTGAAGGTGCTCCGGGCGCTCGGACACCCCTATTCCGATGCCGAGATCGCCGGCGCCCGGAAGGAACTCGCCGGAAGGACCGAGCAGGACGCGCTCATCGCTTACCTGCAGGTGCTCGGCACTGCATTGAGAGAGAGGTAGCCATGGACTTCGAGACGCTCGGCTCTGCCGTGACCGTGCTCGCTTTTGCGACATTTTCCGGCATCGTTCTGTGGGCTTACAGCACCCGTGCGAAGCGGTCGTTCGACGAGGCCGAGATGCTTCCCTTCGTCGAGGATGAGGGCGTGACGGGGAGCGGAAGGAAGACGCGTTCATGAGTGATTTCTCAAGCAGCTTCTGGGACTTCTACGTAGGCGCCATCACGCTGGTGAGCATCGCCGCGTGCGCGGTGCTGCTGCAGGCGATGAGCACGCGCCGCGTCCCGGGCGGAACGACGCAGACGACTGGGCACACCTGGGACGAGGACCTCGGGGAGTACAACAATCCCCTCCCGCGCTGGTGGATCTGGCTTTTCTACATCACGATCGTCTTCGGGCTGGCCTACCTCGTCCTCTACCCCGGGCTGGGCGGCTTCGCGGGCTCCGCCAAGTGGACTTCAGTGGGACAGTACGAGGCGGAAGTGAAGGAAGCCGGCGTCCGCTACGATCCGATTTACGCGAAGTACGCGGCGCAGGACCTCAAGCAGGTTGCCGCGGATCCTGCCGCGAGAGCCATCGGTCAGAAGCTGTTCCTGAACAACTGCGCGCGATGTCACGGCTCCGATGCGGCGGGCAGTAAGGGGTTTCCGAACCTGACCGATACGGACTGGCTCTACGGGGGGGATCCGGAGACGATCAAGGCGAGCATCATGAACGGGCGTAACGGCGTCATGCCCGCGCTCGGGGCCGCTCTCGGCGAGGAAGGAACGAAGGACGTCCTGAATTACGTCTTGTCGCTCTCGGGACGCTCGCATGATTCGGCCCGCGCCGCCCGGGGAAGGCAGACGTTCGCGACGATCTGCGCCGCCTGCCACGGCCCGCACGCCAAGGGGAACCAGACCCTCGGAGCCCCGAATCTGACCGACAACATCTGGGAATACGGAGGCTCGGAGGCCGACATCCTTGA
>Ga0187773_10000028_pt1 | contig 60985 bp, 59 predicted proteins | sample 0216_BV02_MP05_1_FD_133133 | JGI IMG/M metagenome (GOLD analysis project Ga0187773, IMG submission 133133) | Tropical peat soil microbial communities from peatlands in Department of Meta, Colombia - 0216_BV02_MP05_10_MG | ecosystem: Environmental > Terrestrial > Soil > Wetlands > Peat | place...
AGTCCACATCGACGGAGGAGTTTGGCACCTCGATGTCGGCTCATCACATCCTGGGGCTGTAGCAGGTCCCAAGGGTTCGGCTGTTCGCCGATTAAAGTGGTACGCGAGCTGGGTTCAAAACGTCGTGAGACAGTTTGGTCCCTATCTTCCGTAGCCGTTGGAGATTTGAGGGTGAGCTGTCCTTAGTACGAGAGGACCGGGATGGACGCACCTCTGGTGTTCCGGTTGTCACGCCAGTGGCACTGCCGGGTAGCTATGTGCGGACGGGATAACCGCTGAAAGCATCTAAGCGGGAAGCCCCCCCCAAGATTAGATCTCCCTGGGAACTCGATTCCCCTGAAGGGCCCACGAAGACTACGTGGTTGATAGGCTGGGTGTGTACGGCCAGTAATGGCTTCAGCTAACCAGTACTAATTGCCCGTGAGGCTTGACCATATAACCTCAAGTGGTCTGATCCACGAGAGGATCGATGCCGATGGAGCGATTCCATCGTGAACGCGACAAGCGTCGAAACAGAAACTGACCGGATTGGAGGCGTGTGAAGCCGGGTCGCGAGGCCCGGCTTCATAAACCTCAAACAGTTTGCCTGGCGGCCATAGCGAGTGGGAACCACCCGATCCCATTCCGAACTCGGAAGTGAAAACGCTCTGCGCCGATGGTAGTGTGCCTTTCAGGCATGCCAGAGTAGGTCACCGCCAGGCTTCAAACAGAAAGCCCCTGAGATCGCAAGGTCTCAGGGGCTTTTTCTATTTGAGCTCGATCCCCGGATACCATCCGCTCTTCTCCAGTATCACGTGCGGATCGGTCATCTCCAGGATCTCGCGAAACGCCCGCCGCTTGTCCGCAGCGTGCTGGTAGTAGGACTTCACGATCCGCCAGCCGACCCAGTAGCCGAGGTCGCCGGGCCTCTCCAGCGTACTGTTATAGAGCCACCTGGAGAGATCGGTGCTGTCCTCGTCGGCGGCGAAGGCCGTCTCGAGCTCCTGCTCGCGCCCGCGGGTCGCGGCCGCGAGCTGCGAGTAGCCCACTTCGCCGGAAATCAGCTCCGCGGTGAGCTCAGCGCCCCCTTCGATGAGGGAGGCCTCCAGCACCGTCGGATGCTCGTCGTCATCCAGTGCGGCGAGCTGCTGCACGTGTCCGTACTCGTGCGCGATCGTGTGCACGAAGCGGTCCTCGAGGTTGGGATTCATCCACGTCGTGGCGCAGAGCGCCTCGAGTCCGATCTGCACGCCACTGCGGGAGCTCGCGATCCCGACCGGCTTGCCGCGGCCCACGACGATCGTCACCGGCAGGAGCTGCGCATCCGGGTAGAGAGCTGCCAGCTTGCGGATCGCGGCTGCGAGCCGCAGCCGCACACGCGGCAGCACGTCTGCGCAGCGCCGGGCGTCGAGGTACATCTGCGGGTGCTTGGCGAGGTTGTCGGCGATCCGCTCTGCGGTAACATTGCGCGCCTTCGCGAAATGGTGCAGTCCCTCGGAGCCCCGATCGAGATAGTCCTTCTGCAGCTGGTCGCGGCTCGGGTGGCCGCCCGCGGCGTCGTAGACCTGGTAGAAGCGGGCGACGTCCTCGGTGTGGATGACGGGGCCGGCAAGCGCGTGGGATTCCGGCGCGCTCCGTGCAAGCTCCGGCTGCAGGCTCCAGGGCAGGACAGCAATGACCGCGCCGGCGATGATCCGTTTCATGCTCCGCATAGGGTGCTCCTGGGCGAGCCGAAATTCATCGGTGCGCGCACGTCTGACGGCGGCTCGCGCCGGCGGGAACGCATCCACGCCGAACGGTGGACCGGCGGCGCCCAGCCGTCGCACCGCTCACGCTCTCCGCCGTAAACTGCCAGACGCATGTTTCGAGCGTACGCGGCCGTCTGTTCGGTCCTCATCCTCGGGTTCGCAGCGCCGGGCGCTGCCACCGTGCCGGATGCCGTCACGCTCGCGTATGCACCCTGCGGCGGGATGATCTGCATTCCGGTGACGCTCGTGGACGGCAAGAGCCACGTACTGCTGCTCGATACGGGCAACATCAATAGCTGGCTGCTGGCCGAGAGCGCCCGGGCTCTCGGGCTCAAGCTCGATCCCATCGAGCGGAATGGCCAGGCGCTTCCGGGCCTCTTCCGCCTCGGTGCGCAGAGCGTGTCTCTGCAGGGACGGACGCTGTCGGGCAGATTCCTCGCGCTCGAGCGGGAGCAGACGGGTGAGCTGCCGGCCGGAGTCGAGGGCGCGCTGGCTTACACCTTATTCAAGGACAAGGTTCTGCAGATCGATTACCCGCGTCGCACGGTGCGGATGCTGGAGTCACGCGAAGCGAGCCCTTCCGAGCCGGGCAACGAGCTGAAGCTGATCACCTTCGGCAGGGACGGCCCGCCGATCGTGGTGGGGAGCGGATTCAGCGTCAACGGCAAACCAGTCAGCGCGCAGATCGACACCTGCTACACCGGCACTCTCCTCGTCTACACCGACGCCATCGCACAGCTCGGCCTGCAGCGTGCTGCCGGGACGGGGCGACCGAGGTACTTCCCCTACACCGACGGCGGCGTCAACATGAGCGAGGCCAGCGCGGACAGCGTCGCGTTCGGAGCGTACCTCCTGTCCCCGCAGCCGGCGGTCGTCTACTTCCCCGGCACGGGCAGCAATCCCGTACACCAGCCGGACGGCCTGTTCGAGGCGACCGTGGGCAATGCGCTGTTCGCGCACAGCGTGGTGACGCTCGACTTTCACTCCATGAGAGTCAGCGTGCAGCCTGGTTAGCTCACCGCGGGCGGCGACCTTCCATGTTCGACACAGCAACGGCGCAATCGCTCGCGTGCTACAAGCGCTGGGCCGACGAGCTGACTCTGGGCGCGGTTGCCGCGCTGCCTGCCGGTGAGGCGGCGCGCGAACGCCCGACGCTCTTCAAGAGCATCATCGGCACGCTCAATCACAGCTACGTCGTCGACCTCATCTGGCAGGCGCATCTCGAGGGGCGCGAGCACGGATTTACCGCGCGCAACGTGCAGCCCCATCCCGAGCTCGCGGCACTCGCCGAGGCGCAGCGGCAGGTGAATGAGTGGCTCGTCGGCTGGGCAGCGGCGCAGTCGGACGCGAGCCTCAAGGAGGCCGTCAGCTTCAGGCTGGTGTCGGGAGAGGAGGGCACCATGACGCGCGGCGAGATCCTCCTGCACATCGTCAACCACGCGACTTACCACCGCGGCTGGGTCAGCGATCTCTTCTTCCAGATACCGGCGAAGCCGCCGACGACGGACTGGAATGTCTTTCTGCTGCGCGGCTCACGCAATTTCCGAGCCCCTTAAGTCAAACGCTTTGCCCGGCGTCAGCACGCGGGCGCATGCTTCACGGGAGCCAGGCGGACGCGCTGCGCAGTTGCAGCCTGACAGGAGGTGCGCAATGAGCCGCTCATGGATCACGGCCGTCTCACTGGCAACGGCAATCCTCAGCAGCAGCTGCGGCGGTGGGGGTTACGGCACTTCCATAGCTCAGCCTCCGCCGGGGAACTTGTCCTCCGCTCCCGGGGAGACGGCGCTCGTCAGTTACCTGCAGACGTCTCATCAATACATGCTGAACGAGCAGCCCTCCGGCATGTATACGCTGCAATTCAGCAGCGTGCCGAACGCCGGCACGACCATGTTCAATGGCATGGGTCCGGCTTACAGCGTCGTCGAGACCGTCACGGTCGATTCGAACGGCATGCCGGTCGGCGGCGGCACGACCACGCTGTATTTTCTGGCGAATCCCTACGCGCCGCTCGGTGCCGCGTCGACCGCCGGAACGCCCTACGGAGTCGTGAGCGCCACCACGCCATTCCCGGCGACGCTCAACGTGGGCGCGTCGGGACCGGTGGACACCGAGACCCTGTATCACGACGCCTCGATGACCACCATGGACGCGACTGTGACCGTGACCTACACGGTCACGGCGAATGACTCGGCGACGCTGCTCTTCTGCCTCGACAGCTCGACGTCCGATGTGACGGCGCAGGGAACGGCCGACGGCCTGCAGGCTGCGAGCGAGACCGACTGCTATACCGTGGACGCGGCGGGCAACGCGGCGCTCGACTCGATCACCGTCACCGTCAAGGGCATGCCCCTCAAGTTCGTCGTGGGCTGAGAGCTCACGGCGTTCGCGCCAGCGTGCGGATGAGATCGACCTCGGCCTGCCGGTAAGGCGTGCCGTCCGCGTGGAATACCTCGTGATGCCACACCACGGGCTCGCGGCCGTTCACGTACGGGATCGTCCAGCTGTCCCAGGGGAGCCTCGTCTGCGTCTTTCCGTCGACGAGTCCCCAGTTGATCATGGCGATGTGCAGCCGCTTGCCGACGGGCAGCGACCCGTCGAAAGTGGAGCCCGCGCCGCGCGCCAGGTACTCGGTGCACCACACCGGGCGGCCGAGGGCGAGGAGCCGGGTGGCACGGCGCTCGAAGACTTCCGGCCAGTGGTAGTCGTGGAAGGAAATCACCTCCGACTCGGTGAGCTGCACCTGCTCCACCGGCGTGGGCTGGCCGGCATCCCAGGTGCCCTCCTGAAAGACACCGCTCGTGAGCGGCTGTGCGGGATTGGCACTGCGCGCCCAGGCGAAGACCTTCGGCAGCAGCTCGTGCATACGCTCGAGACTCTCCTTCGAGTTCGAGGGCTCGTTCCACACATCCCAACCGATGATCCGCGGATCCTCGGCAAAGGCGCCGACGATTCCCTCGACGTAAGCCTCGAGCCGCGCGTCCTGCGAGCGATCCCTCAAGGCCGTGACGCCCGGACTTTGCACCCACCCCGAATTGTGAACCCCCGGGATCGGCGGATGCTGAGGCCCGAGGCTCGGCCGTGGCTCCCAGCAGCTGTCGAACAGGACGAAGAGCACGCGGATATGGTGTTTGGAGCTTAAGCTGAGGAACTCCTCGATACGTCTCTTGAACCCCGCCGGATCCTGCCGCCACAGGAGGTCGTGCAGGAATACCCGCATCGTGTTCATGCCGATGTCCTGCGCCCATCCGAGCTCGGTGTCGATGCGACGCGGATCGAAGGTCGCGGCCTGCCACATCTCGAGCTGATTGATGGCCGAGGCCGGGATGTAGTCGGCGCCCACCATCCACGGCTGCCGCGCGTGCCAGTCGTGCGCCTGTGCCGCCGTCCACATTCCCCGGGCGCTTATCGGGAGCGAAGCGAGGAGAGCGCAGGCCGCGGCCGCGCCGAAGGCAGCCTGGCGGATGAAGACACTCACGGGCTTCATGCTCCGCACTCTACTCGATGAGGTCGCACAGGGCCGGTTCCTGGGTATCCGGCCATGCGCCGAAGGGTCATTCCGTGGCCCGGGCGCAACGCTTTGGACTCTGTCCACCCCCTTCGCTTATCCGAAATTGCGCACCGCCGCATAAAGGCGGACACTCCGGCTTGGGATAGGAAATAACAGCAGCCGAAGCTGCACCGGTGCGTGCCGGCAGGGAGACACGTGCTCCTTCAAGCGTACAAGCACGCGCGACTCATGTCCGAATCCGAGTCGCGCGTCGAGATGACGGCGAATTCGTCGGCGCCGGCGGACATCCTCGTTGCGCAGCGGATACTCGACCGTCCGGTGGAGTTTACCCGCTGGGAAGCTCACCACGACCATCTCATGCGCGCGGTCTCCTCTCGCGGCCGGCTCACGCAGCAGATGGTAGCGCTGCGGGCGACGGCCCTCACGCTCGTGCATCGCAAGGCACTGTTCGAATACCTAGGTCAGCGGCAGGTCACGGGAGCGAAGCGCAAGAAGCTCCTGGGGGTCTTCTACGGCTGCGCTGACTACACGAACGCGGTTCTCTTCGAGCACGGCAACTACGTGCGTGCCAGCTCGAGTTATCTCTGCACGCAGCATCTCGGCGAGCACCTGATGCACGACCCGGCGCTGGATGAGCCGCTGGCACTCTATGAGGAGTGGTACCTGGAGTACTTCCACGCCTTCTGCGACGTGGAGATCGCCGAGACCGAGGAGGAGAAACAGGCCTGCCTCGCACAGGAGTCGTTGAAGCCTCTTCTCAAGTACCGTGTGACCGAAGCACGCAAGGCGATCCTCGCCATGCCGCAGACTCCGCGCGAATGGCGCGAGGTGCGCATCCGCAAGCCGACCGGCGACACGCTGCGCCTCAAGGCGCTGGCGCTCATCGCGAAGCGCTGAGCCGCGCGATATCCGCGCGCCGCGCAGTAATTGCCTTGAGAGAAGCCTGGCGCCCGTGCGGCGCCTCGAGCGGACTAGCGCTTCTTGAACGGGGTCTTGGGCGGCGGAGGTTTGCGACTGCCGACTTTAGTGCCGTAGGGGTCGTATCCACCACCCGGATCGACATCGTCCTCGAGCCGAAGCTCGTTGTCTTCCTTGTGGTCCTCGACCTTGAGCTCGGGCACTTCGAGTTTTTTCAACAGCGCCGACGTGCTCTCGATGCACACCCGCCCGGCATCCTTGACCCACTGCCAGACGGCGTTGCCGCGCGAGTCGTGCACAACGCGTCCGCCGGAGCTATCCGGGGCGGCTCTGTCTTTCGATGGGGTGGCCGGTGACGCGGTCGCTGCCGGCTTCGTGGGCCCACCACCGCCTGGGCGTGGCCCGGGTTTCGAGTGGTTCGGGTCGCTCATGATCCTCATTCCCCTGTAACGAAATGCTAACACTTTCCCCCTTTGCCTATAACGCTTCAGGGCTGCACATCGCAGCTGGCTCTGCGGGAACTGTGGAGGGGGTCACATAGGAAGAACTACAGTACGCTCGCGCTCAGGAGAGTGATGAAGTGCAGGCGCTGCAGGTCTCGGTCTCGGGTCTTTGCGTTTATCCCGTGAAGTCGACACGCGGGATCGCCCGCGAGCGCGCCTCTCTTACGGCGACCGGACTGGAGTGGGACCGGCAGTGGATGATCGTAAACCCTGAAGGAGTGTTCCTCAGCCAGCGCACGCACCCGCAGCTCGCGCGCATCGTTCCGCAAGTGACGCCGCGTGCTCTCCTTCTGAATGCTCCCGGGCTGCCCGTGCTCTCGGTGCCGCTCGACGCGCCGGGTGCGCGCACGGCCGTCAAGGTCTGGGACGATGCCTGCGCCGGCATTGATCAGGGGGGCGAGGCCGAGGAGTGGGTCAGCCTTGCGGTCGGGGAGCCCGTGCGGCTGGTGCGTGTGGCGCCCGACATGGGGCGCGTCGCGAACCCCAGGTTCGCCGGCGCTGCGCCCGCGCCGCTCGGCTTCCCGGACGGCTACCCGGTGCTCGTCTGCAATCAAGCCTCGCTCGAGGACCTGAACGGGCGGCTGCCGGCGCCCATTCCCATGGAGCGCTTTCGTCCCAACATCGTGCTCCGCGGGCTGCCCGCATGGGCAGAGGACCACATCGATACGCTGAGCCTGGGCGCGGTGACGCTGCGACTCGTGAAGCCCTGCACGCGCTGCGCGATTCCCTCGATCGACCAGCAAAGCGGCGAGCGGTCCACCGATCCACTCCCGGCACTGAGGAAATTCCGCTTCAGCGGGCCGCTGCGTGGCGTTATGTTCGGTGAGAATGCCGTGATCGTGAAGGGCGTCGGCGCGCAGATCGAGCGCGGCGCGGCCGTTGCGGCCAGCTACGACGAGGGCGCAAGCCGAAGGCCCGTCTGAGTCCATCGGACATATCCTTTCGGATTAAGTCGTTTCCGAACTGCACCGAGCTGCTGCTCAATCGGCGAACGCAGCTCCCGGGAACGTCCGTACGTCGCCAATCGGCGACCCAAACTGTGCGCAGCGCACGGCCGGCCGGCCGCGCCTTCCGCCAAACTTTCAAGGCTCGACCTAGGGAACAAGCGTGAACCATTTGGCATTCGGCCTCGGCGCTCTCGCCGGACTTTGGTGTGCCGCACTCGGGTTCGGCGCGTGGTACTTCATGCGTGCCAGCGCGCGCTCCGGGGTCAGCACCGATGCCACACGCCAGGCAGTATTCGAGCAGTGGCCGACCACGGCGCTGGTTCTCGACCCCGCGACGCTGCGCATCGTTGCGGCGAACCCGGCGGCGCTGCGCAGCACCGGGTATTCCCTCGAGGAAGTCCGCAGGCTCTCCTTCGCCGAGCTCTTCAGCATCGAGGGGGTCGATGAGCGCGTGCTGCTCGCGCGTCTCCAGGAGGCCACGGCGCGCGCGCCGATCGAGCTGCGCCAGCGGTGCAAGGACGGCTCCGAGCGCAGCGTCGAGGCCACCTCGCACCGTCTGATGCTCGATGAGCGTCCGGTACTCGCGCTCACGGTGCACGACGTGACCGTGCGCCGCGTGGTCGAGAACCAGATGCTGCAGCGGCATCAGCGCCTCGATCACCTCGCGCATCACGACCAGCTCACGGGGCTTCCCAACCGACTCTACCTGGCGGCCAACCTTCCCGATGCCATCACCGAGGCCAAGGAGAAGGGGGCGCTGCTGGCGGTACTGTTCCTCGATCTCGACCGCTTCAAGCACGTCAATGACTCGCGCGGCCACGAGACGGGCGACAAGCTGCTGAAGACCGTCGCGCAGCGCCTGCGCTCGACCATGCGCGCGCAGGACGTGGTGGTGCGCATGGGGGGCGACGAGTTCGTGGTCCTGATGAAGGATGTCAAGAACACCGAGAAGGTGAACGAGGCGGCCGAGCGGATCAACCAGGCGCTCAGCGCCCCCATGGTGGTCGATGGGCGCACGCTCGTCACGACGGTGAGCATCGGCGTCGCCCTCTACCCGCGCGACGGGATCGACATGGGCGAGCTGCTGCGCCATTCCGACACCGCGATGTACCAGGCGAAGGACCGCGGCCGCAACAATTTCCAGCTCTTCAGTCCCGCGATGGATCGGCGTCTCAAGGAGCGCATCGCGGTCGAGGCTTCCCTGCGCACCGCGCTCCAGAGCCGCCAGCTCGAGGTGCACTATCAGCCGATCGTCGACATCGAGTCTCATCGCGTCGTGGCGCTCGAGGCGCTCATGCGCTGGCGGCACCCGAGCCAGGGGTTCGTGCGGCCCGAGCGCTTCGTACGCATCGCCGAGGAGGCGGGTCTGATCGTTCCCATCGGGGATTTCGTCCTGCAGCGCGCGATCGATGACATGGTGCGCTGGCGGCAGTCGGGCGCGACTCTCGTGCCCGTGGCGCTCAACGTGTCCGCAGTGCAGCTGCAACGCTCGAATCTCGCCGACTCGATCGCCAGGCTTACCAAGGAGCACGGGCTCGAGCCCGCGATGCTGCAGGTCGAGCTCACCGAGAGCGCCGTGTTCGAGCGCCGCGAGCAGCGCGCCCGCGAGGCGGCCCAGGACGCGGTGGCGAGGCTGCGCGAGCTCGGCGTGCACATCGCCATCGACGACTTCGGCACCGGCTACTCGAGCCTGTCTTATCTGAAACGCTGGCGTGTCGACACGCTCAAGATCGACCGCAGCTTCGTGCGCGACCTCGTGACCGACATGTCGGACCTCGCGATCGTGAGTGCGATCATCGCCATGGCGCGTCACCTGCACATCCAGGTCGTCGCCGAGGGGATCGAGGGATGGCCGCAGCTCGAGAAGCTGCGCCACCTGGGCTGCTCCTATGCGCAGGGCTATCTCTTCGCCCGCCCCGCGGCCGCCGAGGACTGCCACCGCTACCTCACCGGCGATGCCCTCGATCTCACCCAGGGCCTGCCGGTGCTCGACATCCTGGAAGCCACCGGCACGCAGGACGGCCGGGCGCTGCGCGCCTGAGGGCCCGAGCCGAAGCGCAAGCGCCGTAGCCCTTCGTGCGAGAATGGGCCATGGAGGGCCAGCAATGCGCCGACGCCGTGCTCATGATTGAGCCTCAGGCCTTCGGCTATAACCCCGACACCGCACGAACCAACGCCTTTCAGCGCCCGCCCGACCAGAGCGCCGGCAGTGCGCCGGTGGCGGCGCGGGAGCAGGCGCGCGCGGAGTTCCGCAGGCTCGGGCAGGCACTCGAGAGCGAGGGCGTGGAGGTCTGCGTGGTGAAGGACACCGCCGAGCCGCTGAAGCCCGATGCGGTGTTTCCCAACAACTGGCTCTCCTTTCACGAGGACGGAATGCTCGTGCTCTATCCGCTGGAGAGCGCCAGCCGCCGACCCGAGCGCCGCCAGGATGTGATCGAGACGGTGGTCGAGCGACTCCATTTCAGGGTGGCGCACCTGCTCGACCTCACGCACTTCGAGGGCGAGGGAATGTTTCTCGAGGGCACGGGCAGCCTGGTGCTCGATCGCCGGGAGCGCGTCGCCTACGCCTGCGCCTCCCCCCGCACGCACCCGGCGCTGGTCGCCGAATGGGCGCGGGAGCTGCGCTACGAGGCGCTGGTCTTTGCGGCCGCGGATAGCGCCGGGGTGCCGCTCTATCACACGAACGTCCTCATGTGCATCGGCGAGCGCGTCGCGATCGTGGGAACGCCGGCGATCGCGTCCGCAGACCGCGGGCGGGTGCTCACGCGGCTGCGCGCGAGCGGGCGGGAAATCGTCGAGATCGGTCAGGAGCAGATCGCGAGCTTCGCAGGCAACATGCTCGAGCTCAGCACCTGGGACGAGGCGCTCGGCGACTCGCGGGTGCTGGTGATGTCGGACGCCGCGCGGCGCTCGCTCCCTCCCGAGATGTACGCGCGGCTCTCGGGCTCAACGGACGCGGTGCTCGCCGTGCCCATTCCCACCATCGAGAGGCTGGGGGGCGGCAGCGTACGCTGCATGCTCGCGGAAGTCTTCGGGCGCACGTGACCGAGCTCATCGTCAAGGGGCTGCTCGCCTATCTGCTCGGCTCCGTCGTCGGCAGCCTCCTCATAGGCAAGCTCCGCGGGGTCGACATCCGCACCATGGGCAGCGGCAATGCCGGCGCCACCAACATGCTCAGGACCCAGGGCAAGGCGGCGGCGCTCGCGGTGCTGCTCATCGATCTCGGCAAGGGCTGGGTCGCGACGGGGATCATCGCTCCCGGGACGCTCCCCGGAGTGCCGGCGGCCGAGCCCGGGATGCGTGCCTGGCTCGCGCCTGTTTGCGGGCTCGCCGTGATCATCGGGCACGTCTATCCGCTCTGGTATGGGTTCCGGGGCGGCAAGGGCGTTGCGACCTTTCTCGGCGCGGTGCTCGGCATCAACGCCCTGCTGGTGCTGGTGATGATCCTCACCTGGCTCATCGTGGTCATCCTCTTCGGCTTCGTGGGGCTCGCCTCCATGGTGAGCGCCGGCGCGGTGGCGGTCGCGATCGCGGCGCACTCATCGATCAGGTCCCTGCCGCTTCTGGTGTTCGGAGCTCTCGCCGCTTTGCTCGTCATCTACACGCACCGCGGCAACATCGGCCGCATGCGCGCCGGGACCGAATCGCGCGCGCGGCGTCTATGGCTCCTCGGCCTGCGCCGGGGACCGAGCTGACATGATCGCCGGCTGCGCGAGGTCTCCGTCGTTGTCGGCGAGCCAGGGGCCGCTCATCGCCAGGGTGTTTGCCGAGCTCGCCGACGGGCAGTTTCACTCGGGCGAGCAGCTGGCGAGATCCCTGAGCGTCAGCCGCAGCGCCATCTGGAAATCCACCGAGGCGCTCAGGGCGCTCGGCGTGGCGCTCCACGCCGTGCGCAATCGCGGCTACCAGCTCCAGTCGGCGACCGAGCTGCTCGATGCGGCGACCATCTGCCAGAACCTGACCCATGAGGCGCGCGAGCGCGTGACGGGCGTCGAGACGGCCTGGTCGATCGGCTCGACCAACACAGGGCTGCTCGCGCGCCCGAGCCCGGCCGCCGGGACGAGCGACGTGCTGCTGGCGGAATACCAGAGCGCGGGCCGCGGCCGGCGCGGGCGCTCGTGGATCGCGCCGCCGTGCGGCGCGATCTGCCTGTCCCTGAGCTGGACGCTCAGGGAGGTGCCGCAGGACATCGGCGCGCTCGGCCTGGTGGTCGGCGTGTGCGCACTGCGCGCGCTGCGCGGGCAGGGCATCGAGAGCGCGCGGCTCAAGTGGCCGAATGACCTCCTGGTCGGGGAGCGCAAGCTCGGGGGCGCGCTCATCGATCTGCGCGCGGAAGGCTCGGGACCGGCATTCGTCGTCATCGGCGTCGGCGTCAACGTCGCACTCGGTGCCGTGATTCTCAGCAAGATCGCGGCATCAGGGATCGCTGCGACGGACCTGGCGAGCGAGGGGATGAACGGCCTGTCGCGCAACAAACTTGCCGCGAGCCTGATCGATGAGTGCGTGCGGGGGCTGGTGGCTTTCGAGCGGCAGGGGCTCAAGTCCTTCATCGAGGAGTGGCGCGGAGCGGACGCCCTGCGCGGGCGCCGCGTCGACGTAAGCACGGTGGAGGCGATCTCCCGCGGCGTTGCCCGCGGCATCGACGCCCACGGAGCGCTGCTGGTGGAGACCCGGCAGGGAGTCAGGCGCTTCGTCTCCGGCGATGTGACCGTGAGGCCGGCCTAGATGAGCGTGCTGCTCGTCGACATCGGCAACAGCCGCATCAAATGGGCCCGCCTCGATGGGGCGCGGCTCGGCCAGGGCAGAGCCGCGGTACATTCCGGATGGCGACCGGGCGACTATGCACGACGCCTCTTTGCGTCCCCGCGGGGCCTCGCGCGCGTAGTCGTCGCGAGTGTCGCCGGGCGAGCGGTCGATCAGGCACTTGCGGCCGCCGCGCGCCAGGCCCGTGTCCCGGCTCGGTTCCTCAGGGTTCCGCGGCGCGCCGGGGGGGTGACCGTCGGATACCTCGAGCCCTGGCGCCTGGGAGTGGACCGGTTCGCCGCGATCGTCGGAGCGCATGAGCTCCTCAAGGCCGTGCCGGTATGCGTGGTCGGGGTCGGCACCGCCATGACCATCGATCTCGTGGACGCCGACGGCCGCCATCGGGGCGGGGTCATCGTGCCTGCGCCGAGTCTCATGATCGCGGCGCTGCTCGAGAGTACCCACGGCATCCGCCGCCGCGCACAGGGCGGCGCGCCCGGTCGCCCGGGTCTCTTTGGCCGCTCGACCCGCGATGCGATTCAGCGAGGCTCCCGCTATGCCGCCGCGGCGCTCGTCGATCGCGCAGTGGAAGAGGCATCCGCCCTGCTCGGTCGGGAGCCGCTCGTGGTGCTCGCCGGTGGAGAGGCCGCGGTGGTGGGGCCGCTGCTGCGCAGCCGCCGTGTTGGCGTGCCGGACCTGGTGCTGAGGGGACTTGCGGTGCTGTCGCGCGACACCGCACGCGCGCGCCGCCGTTGATCTAGAATCCCCACTCGTGCGCAACGCCTTCATCGCGCTGCTGTTCATCAACCTCGTGTATTTTGCCTGGGCGCACTGGGTGGATGAGCCCAAGGCGCCGCCCGTGAACGAGACGCTGGCCAAGCTTCCGCGCCTCAAGCTCCTCTCCGAGCTGCCTCCCGAGCAGCGCCCCGCGACCAACACCAGGACCGTGCTCAACGAGACCCCGGCATGCATGTCGGTCGGGCCGTTTGGCGACATCACGAATGCCGCCAAGGCCGCGGGGATCCTCACGGCGAAGGGCTTCGCCCCGCAGCAGCGGGCCGAGGAGGCGGGGACTTCGGCGGGGTACTGGGTCTACGTCGGCGGATTGAAGGACGAGGTCGAGGCCGACAGGGTACGGGTCAGCCTCGAGCGCAGCGGCATCAAGGACGCTCTCGTCATGCCTCCCGGCGGGGAGGCCGGCCGCCGCGTCTCGCTCGGGCTCTTCAGCGATCGCGCCCACGCGGATCAGCGCGCGGCCGCGGTGAAGAGGCTGGGATTCAAGGCCGAGGTGGCGGAGCACAAGCTGCCGCAGGTCGTCTACTGGATCGACCTGGCGCCGCGGCCGGGGATGACGACGGTGCCGATCACGGATCTTTTTGCCGAGGGTGTCGGCTCGCGAATCGCGGTGCAGGCGTGTCCGGCACGGCCGCCGCCCTCCACGACCGCGGCGGCCCGGCCTCAAGCGCCGGCCCCGACCGCTCCGCCACCCGCCGCCACGACGCCGAAGTACCCGCTGCCGGCGGTGGCGCCGCCCCCCACTGCCGGCAACCCGGCGCCGGCCACGCATATCGCGGCAACGCCAAAACCGGCGGGGCCCGCTCAGCGGTGAGCACAAAGACGGCATCGAGGAGTGGTGCCGCCGGTCTGGATTGAACAGACGACCTGCCGCTTACAAGGCGGCTGCTCTGCCACTGAGCTACGGCGGCGCGGCTTGAGATTGTACGGCTGAACCTCCGGGCTCAGCCATTCGCATTCGACATCTGGCCAAAGGGGAGCTGCGATGACTCACGCAATCGAGACGGGTCTCAGCCGGCGCGATTTCCTCAATACGTCTCTTGCGGCAGCCGCACTGGCTGCGCTGCCGGGCGGTACGCTGGCGGCGGCGTGCGCTGCCAAGGCGGCGGTGCTCGCCCAGATTCCCAAGATGCATGCCGCCAACATCAAGCGCCTGCAGGAGTGGATTGCGCTGCCCTCGATCGCGGCCGAGAACCGCAACTACCCGCAGGGGCCCGAGTACATGGCGCAACTCGCGCGCGACGCGGGCTTCACCGACGTCGCGATCATGCCGACCTCCGGCAAGCCCGGCGTGTTCGGACGCATCGACGCCGGCGCGCGCACCACGGTGGGAATCTACTTCATGTACGACGTCAAGCAGTTCGTGCCCGAGGAGTGGAGCTCTTCTCCGCTCGAGGGGCGACTGGTGCAGAAGGAGGGGCTCGGCACGGTGTGCATGGGGCGTGGCGCGGTGAACCAGAAGGGACCTGAGAACTCGTTCCTGAGCGCGCTCATGGCCTTCAAGGCCGCCGGCTGCACGCTGCCGGTGAACCTCGTACTGGTGTGCGAGGGTGAGGAGGAGATCGGCTCGCCGCACTTCGGCGAGGTGGTGAGGAGCCCGCAGGTGCTGGCGGAGCTCAAGAAGTGTATCGGGGTCTTCATGCCGGAAGCCGGGCAGGACCGCGACGGCGGGGTCACGGTGTCCCTCGGCGCCAAGGGGGTGGTGGAGCTCGAGCTGGTGTCGACGGGCGAGAAGTGGGGGCGGGGACCGAGGCACGACGTGCACTCGAGCCTCGAGGCCGCCGTGGACTCCCCGACCTGGCACCTGGTGCAGGCGCTCAATACCCTCATCCAGGCGGATGGCCATACGCCCGCGGTGGAAGGGTTCTTCGAGAAGGCGCGGACCCTCACCGACGAGCAGAAGAAGATGATCGCGGACCACGTCGCCAAGACCGCAGAGGCGACCGTCAAGAAGACGCTCGGCGTGGATCACTGGGTGCACGACGCCGCCTGGCTCGAGTCGCAGATGCTGCTCGAGTCACAGCCGACGATCAACATCGAGGGTCTGGTCGCGGGCTACACCGGGCCGGGCGGCAAGACGGTGCTGCCGCATCGGGCAGTGGCCAAGATCGACATGCGGCTCGTGCCCGACATGACCGCCGCCGACACGCTCGCGAAGCTCAAAGCGCATCTCGCCAGGCACGGCTTCGGCGACATCGAGGTCAACATGTCGGGCGGCTACGATCCGAACCAGACCGACAAGGCGAGCCGACTGATTCAGACGCAGCTCGCCACCTACCGCAGGCTCGGCGCCGACCCGCAGCTGTGGCCGCGCTCGGCAGGATCCTGGCCCGGATATCTCTTCACCAATCCGCCGCTCAGCCTGCCGGCGGGGCACTTCGGCATGGGACACGGCACCGGCGCGCACGCGCCCGACGAGTACTACCTGATCGAGTCGATCAACCCGAGGGTGCAGGGACTGGATGGGGCCGTGGCGTCGTTCGTGGAGTATCTCTACGCCCTGAGTTGAAGGGTATAGAGCTCGACCTCGGTGCCCTGCGGTGTCGCACAGGGAGCCTCGTGTCGAAATCCCAGTCGCTCGAGCAAGCTGACGGAGCGCTGATTTCCGCGCTGAACCATCGCGTACAGCCGCTGGATTCCCAAGGTGCTCTTCGCGTGCAACATCACGGCGCGTGCGGCCTCGGAGGCGTAGCCTTGCCCGGCCCACTCGGGGAGCAGTGCGACGCCGAGATCCGGCGCGGGGAGAAAGTCGCGCCTGACGAGGCCGCAGATTCCGATCGGCAGGGAGGCCGATTTCGGCTGCACGGCGTACAGGCCGTACCCGTAAGCGTCATATTGGCCCCGGATGTTGGTCCTGATATAGGCCTCCGCATCCGCCTCGGAGCGAACGCCACGGTCGCCGATGTTCTCGAGCCATGAGGGATCGTTGAGCAGGGCGAGAAAGAACGCGGCGTCCGATAACGCCACCTCGCGCAGTTGCAGGCGTCGGGTCTCCAGGACGGGCGTCGGCGCTGTCACCGCTTGCGACTCGCGAATGCCCGGGCCTCGGCGGGGTGGGAATCGAGGTAGACATTCACCGCCTCGTCGACCGTCGCAAAGAAGCTCTGCTCGAATTGCGGATAGACCTCGAGCCGCCGCAGCTGGTCCTTGACCGGACCCTTCATCTCGGCAAAACGCAGCTCTATATGGGCCGCGCGCAGCGTATCGCCGAGCTCCCGGAGCACATCCGCGGCGGTCACGTCGACGCTCGTGACCGGCTCGGCCGCCAGGATCAGCCAGCGCACCGGCTCGGGCGCGCTCGCAACGGCATCCAGCACGCGGTCGCGGAAGAGCTCCGCGTTCGCGAAGAAAAGCGGTGCGTCCCAGCGCAGCATCACGAGGCCCGGGACCAGGGAGGCCTCGGGATGGCGGCTGATGTCGTGATAGCCGCTGACGCCTTCGACCTTGCCGAGCACGGCTGAATGCGGCCGCCAGGCATCCCAGAGAAACTCGGCCACCGCAATGATGATCGCGAGCGTGATGCCGGGAATCGCGCCGAACACGGCGACGGCCGCGAAGCACACCACGGCCAGCCAGAACTCCCAGCGCTGGATGCGGTAGATGCGCTTGAGGCCGCGGATCTCGAACAAGCCGACGGCCGAGGCGATCACCACCGCCGCGAGCGCGGTTTGCGGCACGTAGTGCAGCAGCGTGGGCGCAAACACGAGCAGCAGCGCGATCGCCGCCGCCGCGATCAGGCTGCTCAGCTGGGTCCGCGCGCCGGCTGCCTCCGCCACCGGCGTGCGGCTGGAGCTGCTGCTGATCGGAAAGCCCTGGAAGAATCCAGCGGCGAGGTTGGCGACGCCCAGGCCCACCAGCTCCTGGTTGGGATCCACCCAGGTGTGCGTGCGCGCGGCATAGGTGCGGGAGAGAACGCTGGTGTCCGTAAAGGAAATGAGAGCCACGGCGAGACCCGCTGTCAGCACGGGAACGAGGTCATCGATGGGAATGAGCGGCACGACCGGCCGGGGCAGTCCCTGAGGCAGCGCACCGAGCACCACGATCTCGGCGCGCGTCGGCAGGTCCAGCACCGCGACGATCACGGTCGCGAGCGCCACCGAGACCAGGACGCCGGGCCGGCGCAGACGGTGCTTGAGGAGCAGGATCAAAAGGAGCGTGCCGCCACCGACGGCGAGAGCCACGGTGTTGGTGCGGCCTGACAGCACCTGCTGCACGATCGCCCAGATGTCGCGCACCGGTCCCTGCTTCTCGATAGAGAAGCCGAGGAGCTTTGGGATCTGGCTGAGGAGCACGTTGAGCGCGATGCCGTTGATGTAGCCGTATCGGATCGGCTTCGACAGCAGCTCGGTGATAAAGCCGAGGCGAGCCACGCCGGCCGTAATCGACGCGACGCCGGAGACGAGCGCCATCGTGCCGGCCAGCAGCACCGCACGGTGTGCATCGCCCGCCGAGAGTGGTACCACGACGGCGAGGATCAAAGGCGCAAGGGAAGAGTCCGGGCCGAGAACCAGAATCCGGCTCGGACCTGCGAGCGCGTAGGCGATCAACGGCACGATGGTGGCGTAGAGGCCGTAGATTCCCGGAAGGCCCGCCGCCTCCGCGTAGGCGACGCCGACCGGCACCAGCATCGACGTGAGCACGAGCCCTGCAATCACATCGTGTGGCAGCCACGCGCGCTGATAGTGGCTGAGCGTATCGACGCCGGGGAGCCAGCGCTCCCACGCCGATCGCTCGTGCGACGCGGTGCGCTGCATAAGGCGGCCTGCCCCTGGCTGCGGGATGGGGTCCGTAGCAGTCACCTCTTGATCCACGCCGGCGGTCGCTGCACCGCCGGCGGCTGCGTCCATGTTGTCATGGGCGCGCCGGTCCGGGCTGCGGCTTGTGCGTATGGGCGGGCATTGGGGTCGCTTGCTAGCTTCGCAGAAAGCGCGTCCGAAACCTGAGGCGCGGGGGACGGGTGGCTCATGAACAAGAAGACCTTGATCCTCATCGTGGTGGCACTTGCGGTCGTCGGCGGTGGGGTCGCGTGGTGGTTTCTGTCTAAGCCCAAGCTTCCGCCCGGCTTCGCCGGCGGGAACGGCCGGCTTGAGGCAACCCAGGTCGACATCGCCGCAAAATACGCCGGTCGGCTGAAAACCGTCGAGGCGAACGAGGGTGACACGGTCGAGGCCGGGCAGGTCGTCGCGACCATCGACACCGAGCCGCTCGAGGCACAGCTGCGCGCTTCCAAGGCGCAGATCGTCGAGGCTCAGAACAACCTACGCACGGCGAATGCCCAGGTCCGCTCGAGCCAGGCGCAGCTCGGGCTCGCCAACAAGGAGTACAAGCGCGCCGAGGAGCTCGTCAAGACCGGTGCGGTGAGCGCGCAGGAGCGTGACTCGGACCTTGCCAAAGTGGACGTGGCGCAGGCAAACCTGAGCGGTTACCAGGCACAGGCGACCCGCGCCCAGTCCGCGATCGAAGCCGCCACCGCTGAGTCGGAGCGGCTGCAGGCCGAGATCAAGGACAACACGCTGAAGGCCCCGCTGAGAGCGCGGGTGCAGAGTCGCATGGCCGAGCCCGGCGAGGTGGTGGCGGCCGGCGGCAAGGTGCTCTCGCTCCTCGACCTGAGCGACGTCTACATGTATGTCTTTCTCCCCACCAACGCCGCGGGGAAGCTCGCTCTGGGCGCCGACGCGCGCATCGTGCTCGATGCCCTGCCCGGATTTCCGATCAAGGCACAGGTGTCTTATATCTCGCCGAACGCGCAGTTCACGCCCAAGACCGTCGAGACCGCCGAGGAGCGCCACAACCTGACGTTCCGCGTGAAACTGCAGATCCCCAACAAGGAAGGGCTGCGCCAGCTCGAGCGCATGGTCAAGGTTGGCGTGCCCGGCATGGGCTACGTGCAGCTCGACCCGAGCGCCGCGTGGCCGCAGAATCTGCAGCTCAGGCCCGAGAGCGAGTGGCCCAAGCTCCCCGAGATCGCCCCTGACACGACTGGCTCCAAGCAGTAACACGCGAGTCGAGCGTGACTCATGGGTAACGACGCAAGCGAGCCGGTCGTCAAGCTTGAGAAACTCAGCCAGCGGTACGGCAAGGCTGTAGCGCTCGCTGACATCGATCTCGCGATTCCCGCGAACAAGATGATCGGCCTGATCGGTCCCGACGGGGTGGGCAAGTCGACCCTGCTTGGGATCATCGCCGGCGTCCGCAAGATGCAGGGCGGGAAGGCCACCGTTCTCGGCGGCAACATCGACGACGCCAGGTTTCGTACCGCGGTGTCCTCCAGGATTGCTTACCTGCCGCAGGGACTCGGCAAGAATCTCTATCCGACGCTTTCGATATTCGAGAACGCGGATTTTTTCGGGCGCCTCTTCGGCCAGTCACGCGAGGAACGCGAGCGGCGCATCACCGAGCTGTTCACCAGCACCGATCTGATCTCGTTCCGCGAGCGCCCCGCCGGCAAGCTCTCCGGCGGCATGAAACAGAAACTGGGCCTGTGTTGCTCGTTGATCCATGACCCGGATCTCCTGATCCTCGACGAACCCACGACCGGCGTCGATCCGCTGGCACGGCGGCAGTTCTGGGAGCTGATCGCACGCATTCGCGTGCAACACCCGACGATGAGCGTACTCGTGGCGACGGCCTACATGGACGAGGCAGAAGGCTTTGACTGGCTGGTCGCCATGAACGCCGGCAAGGTCATGGCTACGGGTACACCGGATGAGCTCCGGCGCAAGACCAACGAGACGACGCTCGAGCGCGCCTTCATCAAGCTGTTGCCGGAGGAGCTCACGCGCGGCTACAAGGAACCGCAGATCACTCCTTATAAGTCGAGCGGCGGGCCTCCGGCGATCGAGGCCCAGGGGCTGACGCAGCGCTTCGGCACCTTCACCGCGGTCGATCACGTCGACTTCCGCATAGAGCGCGGCGAGATCTTCGGCTTTCTGGGCTCCAATGGTTGCGGCAAGACGACGACCATGAAGATGCTCACCGGACTCCTGCCGCCGACCGAGGGCACCGCGCTGCTGTTCGGCAAGCCGGTCAAGGGCGGCGATGTCGAGTCGCGTCGGCGCGTGGGCTTCATGACGCAGGCGTTCTCGCTGTACACCGAGCTGACGGTGCGGCAGAACCTGGTACTGCATGCGCGGCTCTTCGATCTGCCTCCGGACAAGTCAGCGAAACGTGTCGCCGAGCTGCTCACCGACTTCGGCCTGGAGCAGGTCGCCGATACCCTCACCGAGAGTCTTCCGCTCGGCATCCGCCAGCGGCTGTCGCTCGCCGTGGCGGTTCTTCACGAGCCGGACATGCTGATACTCGATGAGCCAACCTCCGGGGTTGATCCCGTCGCCCGCGATGGCTTCTGGGATCTGCTCATCCGGCTGTCGCGCGAGAAGGGCGTCACCATCTTTCTTTCCACCCACTTCATGAACGAGGCTGCCCGCTGCGACCGCATGTCGATGATGCACGCCGGCAAGGTGCTGGCGCAGGGGCCGCCCGCGGAGCTGGTGAAGGAGCGCAAGGCCAAGAACCTCGAGCAGGCCTTCATCGGCTACCTGGAGGATGCCGCCAAGGATCCGAACGCCAGAGACAAACTCGCCGGCGCCAAACCCGCCGGAGAAGCTGCCGCATTCGCAGAGGCACCGGCGTCAGCGGCAGGAGCGACTCATGCTCACCCGGCGAGCGGCCGATTCAGTCTCGGTCGCGTGTGGGCCTTTGCGCGGCGCGAAGCGGTGGAACTGCAGCATGACCGGGTGCGCCTCGCCTTCGCCGTGCTCGGGCCGATCCTGCTCATGACCGTGTTCGGTTACGGCATCTCTCTCGATGTCAACCATCTGCCTTTTTCCGTGCTCGATTCCGACCACACCGTCAACAGCCGTTTGTATGCCGACAGCTTCAGGGGCACCCAGTACTTCGATGAGCGGCCCCCGCTCTACAGCTACGAAGAGCTCAATCGACGGCTGCGCAACGGCGAGCTGCGGCTCGCGGTCGAGATTCCCTCCGGCTTCGAGCGCGACCTGCAGCGCGGCCGCCAGCCGGAAGTGAACGCCCTGGTCGATGGCGCCCAGCCGTTCCGTGGCGAGACGACGCGCGGCTACGTGCAGGCGACCGACACCCAGTACGAGCAGCATCTGCGCACCGCCCGCGGGATCCCGCAGGTCGCCAGTCCTATGAAGGTCGAGACTCGCATGCTCTTCAATCAGGCCTTCGAGAGCGTCTACGCCATGGTGCCCGGAGACATCATGCTGCTCCTGATCCTGATTCCGAGCATGCTCACGGCCTTGAGCGTGGTGCGCGAGAAGGAGCTGGGATCGATCGCCAACTTCTATGCTGCCCCTGCAACGCGCAGCGAGTTCCTGTTCGGCAAACAGCTGCCGTACCTCACCGTAGCGCTCATCCAGTTTGCGACCCTGATGGCGCTCGCGATCATCGTGTTCCAGGTGCCGCTCAAGGGCAGCTTTGCGACGCTGATCCTCGGTGGGATCGTGTACGTGGTAGCGACCACCGGCTTCGGCCTGCTGCTGTCGGTGTTCTCGGGGAGTCAGACCGCGGCCATTTTCGCCGCCGCCATCATCTCGATTCTTCCTGCGGTGCAGTTCTCCGGGATGTTCGTGCCGGTTTCCTCGCTCACCGGAGGGGCATGGCTGGCGGGCAAGATCTTCCCCAGCACCTACTTCCAGGCGATCAGCGTCGGGACCTTCACCAAGGCGCTGGGGTTCGCCTCTCTGTGGCGCAATATCGCCGCGCTGGCGGTGATCGCCATCGTCTACATCGGGTTGTCGGTCTCACTGCTGCGCAAGCAGGAGAAGTAGATGCGCAACCTCCGTCACATCTTTCATCTCGGGATCAAGGAGATCCTGAGCCTCGCCCGCGACCCGGTGCTGCTGTTCCTCATCGCCTACTGTTTCACGTTCTCGGTCTACACTCCGGCCAAGAGCGCGGTCATGGACGTGATCAATGCCTCGGTAGCCCTGGTGGACGAGGATGACTCACCGCTCTCGCGCCAGATACGCGATGCGCTGCTGCCACCGCTGTTCCTGCCGGCACGCCTGCTGTCGTTCTCGCAGATCAACGACGCCATGAACTCGGGGCAGTTCACCTTCATCATCGACCTGCCGCGCAAGTTCCAGTCCGACATCTCCAGGGGGGCGACCCCAACCGTCGAGGTCATTGCGGATGCGACCGTCATGGCTCAGGCCGGCCGCGGACCTGGATACATCGGCAGCATCCTGAACCAGGAGGCCATGCCCTTCTGGCCCGGCAGGACCGACCCGAACAACAAGGAGCTGGTCAAGCTCAACACCCGCGTGCGCTTCAATCCCAACGTGGAGCAGAGCTGGTTCGTCTCGATCAACCAGATCATCAACAACATCTCGGTGATGGCCATCTTCCTGTGCGGTGCCGCGGTGCTGCGCGAGCGCGAGCACGGCACGCTCGAGCACCTGCTGGTGATGCCGCTGCAGCCCTACGAGCTGATGTTCGCCAAGATCTGGGCCAACGGACTGGTGGTCATCGTGGCAGCGCTGATCTCGCTGTTCCTCATCGTCAAGGGCGCGCTCGGCGTGCCGGTGGCCGGCTCCATTCCGCTCTTTGCCCTCGGGCTGTTCGTGTATCTGTTTTCGGTGACGGCGCTCGGCATCATGCTCGCCACCATGGTTCGCTCGATGCCGCAGTTTGGACTCCTGGCCTTCCCGGTCTTCATCTGCATGGTCCTGCTGTCGGGCGGTCAGACGCCGCTCGAGAGCATGCCGCTGTGGCTGCAGAAGACCATGCAGTTCGTGCCTTCGACACATTTCGTCAGTTTCTCCCAGGCGGTGCTGTTCCGCGATGCGAGCCTGAGCATGGTGTGGCCGGATCTCGCCAAGATGTTCGCGATCGGCTGTGCCTACTCGGTCTACACCCTGTCGCGATTCCGCAAGATGCTCGCCGCGGTGCAATGAGGAGGGGTGGCCGGTGAAAACGCGCGTGGTGATGAGTTCCAAGACCCCGACCCTGCTGGCCGCATCGCTGCTCGCGCTGGGTGCCGCCGGCTGCGCGGTCGGGCCCGCCTACAAGCGCCCGGACGTTGCGCCGGCGGCGCAGTTCCGCTCTCAGGTCGGCGCGTCCGAGGCCACTTCGCTCGCCGATCTCCCCTGGTGGCAGGTCTTCAACGACAAGGCGTTGCAGTCACTGATCACTGAGGGACTCAGCAACAACTACGACCTCAAGGCGGCGATCGCACGCATCGACGAAGCGAGCGCGCAGGTGTCGGTCGTGCGCGCCGATCTCTATCCGCAGGTCAACTACCAGGCCTACGCCTCGCGGCAGGCGACACTCGTACCGTTCGAGCCGCCGGTCAATCTCACCTACAACACCTTCGGACTCGGTGCGAGCGCCGCCTGGGAGCTCGATCTGTGGGGCCGGGTCCGTCACGCGACTGAGGCGGCGAGCGCCAACCTTTATGCCCAGGAGGACGTGCGGCGCGCGGTGATGCTCAGCCTGGTGAGTGCGATTGCCTCCGGCTACTTCTCACTGATCGAGCTCGATCGGGAGCTCGCAATCGCTCAGGAGAGCGCCGCCGTCTACAAGCAGACGCTCGACCTCTTCAGTCAGCGCTTCCAGGCGGGCCGCGACTCGAAGCTAGCGGTGGTGCGGGCCCAGGCCAACTACGAGGCGAGCCAGGCAACCATTGCCGGTCTCACACGTGCCATCACCCAGCAGGAGAACGCGCTGTGCGTGCTGCTCGGCGTCTTCCCGCGACCGATCGCCCGCGGCACGCCGCTGACCGAGGAGTCGATGCCGGCGACACCGCTTGGCCAGACTACCGCGCTTCTCGAGCGCCGCCCCGACGTCCTGCAGGCGGAGCAGGTGATGATCGGCGCCAACGCCGAGGTCGGCGTCGCGGTCGCCAACTACTTCCCGCGCATCGGCCTCGGCGCGCTGTTCGGCTGGGAGGCCACGCGGCCGGAGGATCTGTTCAAGAGCGGCTCCACCGTCTGGGGCCTGGGCGCGAATCTTACCGGGCCGATCTTCCAGGGCGGGCGGCTGCAGGCGGCCTATCACGCGCAGCAGGCGTTCTGGGACGAGAGCGTCGCTGCGTACCGCAAGGTGGTCACGGTGGCATTTCAGGAGACCTCGGACGCACTGATTGCGCAGCAGACGCTCGTCGGCCAGCGCGCCGCGCTCGAGCGGCAGGTCGACTCACTCAAGGAGTCGGTCGATCTCGCGATGCAGCGCTACGACGCCGGGCGCGCGACCTACTTCGAGGTGCTCGAGTCGGAGCAGCAGCTGTTCCCCTCGAAGGATGCGCTGGCGCAGACGCAGCGCGATCAGCTGCTTGCGGTGGTGAGCCTCTACAAGGCCCTGGGCGGCGGCTGGAACCTCAAGGACGCCGACTGGAACACGCCGCACTGATTCTCGACACGGAGCATCCACATGGCGCACGGCAAGAAGAAGGATCGCGACGATCGCGATTCCAACGGCGGGGGAGCCAAGTCCGAGGGCAAGGCGGAGAAGCTTTCGCGCAAGGACTTCGAGGCAGAGCTCGCGAAGCTCCAGGCCGAGCTAGTCCAGGTGCAGCTGTGGGTGCAGCGCGAGAAGCGCAAGATCCTGGTGCTGTTCGAGGGGCGCGACGCCGCCGGCAAGGGCGGAGTGATCAAGCGCATCGCCGAGCGGGTGAGCCCCAGGGTCTTTCGCGTGGTGGCGCTCCCGGCGCCGACGGAGCGCGAGAAGACCCAGATGTACCTCGAACGCTATGTGGCGCATCTCCCGGCGGGCGGCGAGGTCGCGATTTTCGATCGCAGCTGGTACAACCGCGCCGGCGTCGAGCGCGTGATGGGCTTTTGCAGCGAGCGCGACGTCGAGCGTTTCCTCAAGCTGTGCCCGATCTGGGAGCGTGTCGTCGTCGACTCCGGAATCATCTTCGTCAAGTACTGGTTCGAGGTCAGCCAGGACGAGCAGACCCGGCGCTTCAAGGCACGCATCGACGACGGCCGCAAGATCTGGAAGCTGAGCCCCATGGACCTCGAGTCGCATCGGCGCTGGTACGACTTCTCGCGCGCCCGCGACGAGATGCTGCAGGCGACCGACACGCCGTGGGCGCCCTGGTACATCGTCGATGGCGACGACAAGCGGCGCGCCCGCCTCAACTGCATCGCGCACCTCCTCAGTCTCATTCCCTACGAGAAGACCGAGCGCGAGAAGATCAAGCTGCCGAAGCGGCAGAAGCCCAAGGGCTACGTCGAGCCGGGCGATCGCCCCCACAAGCACGTGCCGCAGACCTACTGACACCCGGCCGGCAGGCCGGATGCCCGGCGATGCTCCGCGGTCCGGGCGCTGCGATAATGCTCGCTTGGCCAGGACCCTTCAGATAGCTGATGTGCGGATCTGCCTGGAGGATGCGGGGCAGGGGTTTGCGCTGCTTCTGCTGCACGGCTTTCCCGCTACCCGCTATCTCTGGTCGCGCGTGATCCCGCGGCTCGTGGAGACGGGCTATCGAGTCGTTGCTCCCGACCTCGTCGGTTACGGGGAGTCGGAAGGTCCTGCCGCTGCACGCATCGACATGTCCAGCCAGGCTGACTGGATGCTGCAGCTGGTCGATCAGCTCGGGTTGAGGCAGTTTGCGCTCATCGCCCACGACGTCGGCACGGCCGCCGCGCAGCTGATGGCCATCGCGGCGCCCCGGCGCGTCCGTGGCCTCGCTCTGCTCGATGGGGTCTACGCGGACAACTGGGCAATCGAAGCCGTCGCAAGCATTCAGGTCTGGAATCCGGCTGAGGCTCAAAAGCTCTTTCCCGTGCTGCGAAGGCGCCTGGGCAGAACCGAGGCGTTGCGGGAGATGTTGAGTGCCTACCAGGGCGAGCGCGGCGGGTTGCGGCTGATTCGCGCGGCGCGGGATCTCGACCCGCGCCAGACGGCCGCGATCGGTGAGCGGCTGCGCGAGGCAGGCCTGCCGGCCGCGGTTTTGTGGGGTGAGCACGACGATTTTCTGCCGATCGACACAGTTGGGCAGCGGCTCGCAGAGTCGCTCGGGACAACTCTGACCCGCCTTCCCGGCGGACATTTCACGCCGCTCGATTGCCCGGCCGAGGTGGCTGACGCGCTTGGCGCATTCCTGCGATCCCTGCCGACCGACTCTGCGTAGTCAATCGCGCCCGGATGCAGCTCTCATCGAGGCAGGCTCATCCTTTCCATCAGTGCGCGGATGCTTGCCCCGCGCTCGACACTGTCGGTCGCGCACGATGCACAACCCATGACCTCGGTCAGCGCCACCACGACCACGGCTGCGCCGTAGCGCCGTCCCAGCTCCCCGATCGTGTGATTGAGGTCGCGGACACAAGCCCCGACGTCACTCGAATCGACCCTGCTGTCCCCGTGCTCTGCTGCCACTTGCGCAACCTCCGCATTCCCCCTAGCCCCAGGCGACTTAGAGCACCTGATGCCCCTCTCTTCAATCGTGGGTGCTACCTAGGAAACGCGTCACGCTGGCCGGGCAAGCCGTCTGCACATGTACTTACTGATGGTTCCGCGGCCATCGTGCCAGCATGCTTCAGGTGTTTACGGTCGGTCGATCAATGTCGTTGGCAGCCGCGGGCTCTGAGAATACACGCTTGTTGAACGCGTTCGCCGCCCTCCTGGGCGGCGCGGGCGCGTTGGTGGGCGGTACGGTACTGCTCGGAGGATGGGTCTTCGGGATAGCGGCGCTCAAAGGCCTGGCGCCCGGCTTGAGCACCATGAAGGCGAACACCGCCCTCGGCATTGCGGCGCTGGGGATGGGTCTGACCCTCAGCGCGAATGGCCGGCGCTTCGCGGCGCTCGGCAACTTAAGCGCGGCGCTCGCCTTGGTCGTGGGGCTGGCCACACTCGCCGAGTACGCCTTTCACTGGAGTCCCGGCATCGACCAGCTGTTCTTCGCAGACCCTGATACCAGGGTTGCTCCGGGAAGGCCGGCGCTGGGCACTGCTCTGATGATCACCTTCCTCGCAGCAGCGGTTCTCTGTGTGCGCCGGCCGGCGCTGCACCCGGTGAAGTCGGTCGCCGGCGTTGCCGGATCGCTGATCGCCTGGGCAGGGCTGAATGGCTATGTCTTCGGTGCCCAGGCACTGCGATCAGTCCCCATGTTCAACTCCATGGCTCTCCATACGGCCTTCGCCGCACTTCTCCTCGGTCTGGGCGTGCTTGCCGCGGAGCCTGTCTTCTGGCCGATTCGAACGGCATTCGAGCGCAGCAGCGGCGGAACGGTCTGCCGCTGGCTGCTGCCTGCGGCCATTCTGGCGCCGCCGTTTCTCGGCGCGCTTCTGGGCGGCTCCGCGGTTCTCTCGACGTACCCCCCCGAGTTCCGGTGGGCGCTGTATTCGACGGTGTCCTCCCTGGGCTCGGTGTGGCTGATCATGATGCTGGCTCACCGCATTGCCCTCATCGACAGCGAGCGAACGGCAGCCACGACACTCTCGCAGCGTGATCCTCTCACGGGAGTCGCCAACCGCCGGGCCTTCGATACGTTCCTGGCGGAGGGCTTCAACCTGGCGCGCCGCCAGGCGCGCGCTCTCTCCCTGATACTGATCGACGTCGACTGGTTCAAGTCCTATAACGATGCGTACGGGCACCCCGCGGGCGATGAGCTGTTGAAAGCCCTCGGCAATCTTCTCAGGTCCCTGGCACGCGACACGGATCTGGTCGCACGGATCGGTGGTGAGGAATTCGCCATCGTGCTCCCCGGGACCGATCTGCCGGGTGCTCACGCGCTCGCCGAGCGCGCGCGGTCGGAAGTGGAGCGCTGCGAGTCTTTCAGGCGCCAGGTCACCGTCAGTCTCGGCATCGCGGGTATGAGAGAAGACACGGCGGGCGCGGTGACGCTCTTGCGGGATTGCGATGCGGCGCTCTACGCGGCCAAGCGCGCCGGGAAGAATCGGGTGACGCAGGCGGTCGCAGCGCAGCAGCGCGAGCCGACGCTCACCTGAGGCCGCCCGCCAGAGCTGCGGCAGCGACCGCGCTGAGCGCGATGAGGGCGACCACGATGAGCGGCGCGGCGCGCCAGGCGACGAGGAGAACGAAGCCCACCAGCACCAGCCCGAAGTCCAACGGCCTCAGGACCGAGCTCGTCCAGGCCGGACTGTAGAGCGCCGCCGCGAGCAGACCCACCACCGCGGCGTTGACGCCCGCGAGCATCGCGCGCGCCTGGTGGCGCTGACGGAGCGAGTCCCAGAACGGCAACGCGGCGAGCAGGGCCAGGAGGCCCGGCAGAAAGATTCCGATCAGCCCCAGTGCTGCCCCGATCAGCCCGTGCGGACTCGTGCGAGCGACGGCGCCGAGATAGGCGGAGAAAGTGAAGAGCGGACCGGGCACGGCCTGTGCCGCGCCATAACCTGAGAGGAACGCATCATCCGTCACCCAGCCGGGGGCTACGAATGCCGCGCGCAAGAGCGGCAGTACGACGTGGCCGCCGCCGAACACCAGCGCACCGGAGCGGTAGAACGCCTCGAAGAGCGCGATTCCGGACGAATGGGTCAGCATGCGCAGCACCGGCAGGGCGCCGAGCAGCAGGAGGAACGCCGCGAGTGCCCCCATGCCCGCGCGGGTGGACACGGGCAGGGCCAGTTGCCCGCCGGTCGCGGCGGGCGCGGCCGTGCGACACAGCAGCAGCCCGAGCACCGCGCCGACTGCGATCGCGGCGATCTGGCCCAGCGACGAGCCGCTCAGGAGGATCAGGAGTGTTGCGACGACGGCTATCGAGGCCCGTTCGCGATCGGGACACAGCGTGCGCGCCATGGTCAATACGGCCTGGGCGACGATGGCGACCGCGACCAGCTTCAAACCGTGCAGCAAGGCGACGCCCATGGGGCCCGTGAGGGCATTCGCACCGTAGGCGAAGAGCACCAGCAACACGGCCGAGGGCAGCGTGAAACCGGTCCACGCGGCGAGGCCGCCGAGGTAACCGGCGCGCAGCAGCCCGATCGAGAAGCCCACCTGGCTGCTGGCGGGTCCGGGCAGGAACTGGCACAGGGCGACCAGGTCGGCGTAAGAGCGCTCATCGAGCCAGCGACGCCGCAGAACGAACTCGTCGTGGAAGTAGCCGAGGTGGGCTAGCGGGCCGCCGAAAGAGCTCAGGCCGAGCCTCAGGAAGACGCGCAGCACCTCGAGCGGCGAGCCGGTGGACGCACTCGCAGACGACGCGGGGTGGTCAGTGCTCACGCGTAGCTGAACAGCGCCATGAAGCCGAAGTCCATGTGCAGCTGCTGATGACAATGAAACAGGGTCAACCCGGGATTGTCGGCAAGGAAATCGAACTCGAGCTCCTGGAACCCGCCCAGCATCACGACATCCTTGATCACCCCGCGGGTTGGCCTGCCGGCAATGCGCGTCAGCTCGAAACTGTGGCGGTGCAGGTGCAGGGGATGGATGTCATCGCTCGCGTTGCGGAACCTGAGCCGATAGCGCCTGCCTCGCTGCAGGCTATGGACGGGCGTCATGGCCTCCATCGAGAAGGCTTCGCCATTCAGCGTCCACTGGTTGAAGCCATCGAGCTCGGCGTTGTGCTTGACGATCGTGAATTCGAGCGTCTCATCCGGCGTCGCGGCGACATCAGCGGCACCGAAGACCGTGTAGTCCCACTTGAACGGCTGCGGTTTCACCCATCGCGGCTTGCCCGCTCGCCCGGAGTACTCGAGCACCACCCCCATGCCGCGGGCGCGGTCGTCGTCGGCGAGATCGCCGATGACCCAGACCCCGGGATGGTTCATGTCGACGAGCGCGGAGACGCGCTCGGCGGTGCCGAGCCACAGGACGGGTAGCTCTGCGCTGGTCGGTACCGGGTTGCCATCGAGCGCGACCACCCTGAAGGTATGGCCGGGGAGTGCGAGGCTGCGGATCTCGGTGGCGCTCGCATTCAGCACGTGAAACAGGACACGCTCGCCCTCCTTTACCCGGATCGGCTCTCCGTGTCCGAGCATGCGGCCGTTGATGGCGAAGAGCTCGTAACCCACCTCGTAGCCCTTGGTTGCGGTTCTCGCCTTGGCATCCGCCGCGGCTCCCATCCGCTGGAGCGCGGGCACGGGTGCGCCGGCGAGCGCGTCCATCGCCATGTCGCCGCCGCGGCTGAAGGTCGGCAGGAACTCCTTCATGACGAGGAACACCTCGCGATCGTATGCACCCGGATTCAATCTGGGCTCGATGTAGACGGGGCCGGCCTGACCCGTGTACGTCCCGCGATCGAGATCGGCTCCCGCCGCGACGTGCGTATGGTAGAAACGGAAGCCGGCAGGCTGCGGCACGAAGCGCACGCGCTGCACGCCGCGCGCAGGCACATAGGGCGAGCCTTCCTCCGCCGCGCCGTCCACGTCGCTCGGAATCGTCTGTCCGTGCCAGTGGACGAGCTCCGGAGTGTCGGTGTCGTTGTGGATCTCGAGGCTGACGGCCTGTCCCTCCTTGAAGCGCAGCAGCGGGCCGGGGAACTGCCCGTTGTAGAGAGTGCTCGAGACGATGTGCTCGGGCGACAATTCGATCAGTCCCCTGGTGATGCGCAGGGTGTAGTCGGCCGCAGCCTGCGCTCCGGGCGGCGTCGCGGCGGCCGGTGCCGCGCCGGACCCGCGCAGCGCGGTCCCCGCCATGACGACCGCTGAACCCAGCCTGAGGAACTCACGACGGTCGAGCGACATCGGAGCCTTCCTGCGTCAGCTATCCCGGCGGTGGCAGAGCCACCGATCCAGCGACCAGGCGCCGCTCCCGACCATCAGCAGATAGAGGCCTCCCAGGAGCACACAGAGGTCCGTGCGCGCCTCATGCTGCATGCTCCAGAAGCCGTAGCGGCTGAGACGCGCCAGATGAAAGATGAGGAAATCGTGACCGAGCAGGATCGGGATCTTGGTCGAGACGAACGCCACTAGTGCGACGATGATGAGCGGGATGACGGCGAGACGTGTGAGCAGACCGAGGATGATCAGCGCACCGCACAGGGTCTCGATCACGCCGACGAAGGGTCCCATCACGTCCGGAAACGGAATGCCGATCGCGGCGAAGCGACCCGCGCCGAGCAGGGAGGGGAAGAGCAGCTTCTGCAGCCCCTCGGGAAGGAACACCACGAGGCCCACCAGCAGCCGGATCAGAATGACCGTGGGGTCCTCGGCGGTGTTCAGGATTCGGTCGCGCAACTGACTCACTTGCGGCGCTTCCCCGGCTGCGGCGCTAGCACCTGCGCCGGCGCGCCATCGTAGCTCAGCATCGTTCCCCGACGCACCGGCTAGCGCAGGGGCGGTTGCGGCACGGCAGCTGGCGGCGGCGCGGCCGCCGTATCAGCGGAGTCCGGCCGGGGAAAGGCCGCAGTCATCTCCCGCAGCCAGCCAAGAAGCTGCTGCACCTTCGGCATCGTCACATACGTCTCCGGACACACGAAGTAGTACGCGCGCGGACACGGCACGGTGCGCTCGCTGGCGCGCACGATGCGGCCGGATGCGAGATCCTGCGCCGCCAGCGACCAGCGGGTGAGGGCGAGTCCGATTCCCTGCTCGGCGCCAGCCAGCACGGTGAGCGAGTCGTCGAAGGCCGTGCCCCGCTCCTGCCACCCATCCGCGCTACCGGGGTGCACCCACAGCGACCATTCTTCGTCGGAGGAGTGCAGCAGGGGAAAGCGCTGCAGGTCCGCGGCGTCGCGCAGCGGGCCGTATTTCGCCAGCAGCTCGCCGGTACACACGGGAAGAAACCACTCGTCCATGAGCTTTTCGCTGTAAAGGCCCGCGCTCGGACCGGTGCTCATCCGCACCGCCGCGTGAAAGTCGCTGCTCGCGAAGTCGACCGGCGTGCGCGAGGTGTGAATGCTCAGCTCAATCCCCGGATGACGGTCGTGAAACCGCGGCAGACGCGGCAGCAGCCACTTCTGCAGGAAAGAGGCGAGCGTGCTGATGCGCAGCGCCCCACTCAGGCGGTCCTGCCGCAGCTGCTGCATCGACTGCTGCAGCGTCCCGAGGCCGCGCCGCACTCCTGGGAGCAGCAACTCGCCCTCGGCGGTCAGGGTGATGCTGCGTCCCTTGCGTCGGAAGAGCGGCACACGCAGGTATCGCTCGAGAGTGCGGATCTGCAGGCTCACCGCGGCAGGCGTCACGTGCAGCGCCTCCGCCGCCTCCGTGAAGCTCAGATGCGAGGCGACGCTCTCGAACACGCGCAGCCCGTTCAGGGGCAGTCTTTCGAAGCCCGGTGTTCGTTTAGTTTTTCTTAAAGATGTCATAGAGATTGCATTTGCTGGTCCCGTGCCTCCCACGGACACTATGCACCGTCACGAGGAGGTGTTCTTTATGAAAACCAGCAACTTAGTAGCCATGATACTAGCACTGCTCATCTCGACCGGAGGATTTGCGGGCATCAATTATCTCTTTACGCAGGCCGCCACCGGAACCGAGCGCTCTTCAGTCGCGGTCACCTTACGCGCCTGAGGGCGCGCGCCTTAAGGGAGCCCTGCCATGACCGTGCGAGCCGAGATTGAGTTTCTCACCCCGGGAATCGAGCGGCCCTTCGCCTACGCGCGCGAGGCGCCGCCGGGGGCGCAGCCCGAGACCGCGCGCTTCGCAAGGCACGCGGTGGAGATCCGGGACGTGCGCGGCGCTGCGGCGCTGCGGCTCGATGAGCACGGCGGGATGCTCGGGCACTGGCCGACGCGGGTGCGGCGCTTCGATGATGAGGCTCAGCTGCGCGCGCGCTACTACCCCGAATGCGCCGAGATCATCCGGGCCGCGTTGAGCGCCGACCGCGTCGTCGTCTTCGATCACAATGTACGCCGCGGCGGGGCCGCCGATCTCGAGGCGCTCGGGCTTGACGTCGGCCGCCCCGTGCACCACGCGCACACCGACTACACGCCGCGCTCGGCGCTGCAGCGTCTGCGTCACGAGCTCGGGCCCCACGCCGGGGCGGGTCTGTCGCGCTATCTGCAGGTCAACCTGTGGCGGCCGATCCGCGCCCCCGTGCGCGATGCGCCGCTCGCGCTCTGTGACGGAGCGAGCGTGGCACCCGGGGCCCTGCGCGCCGTCGAGCTGCGCTATCCGCGGCGCACGGGCGAGATCTACTACCTCGTTCACGAGCCCGGACAGCGCTGGTACTTCGCCTCGGATATGGCCGTCGATGAGGCATGGCTGTTCAAGAACTTCGATTCAGCGCCCCCAGGCCCTGCGGGCAGCGCGCCGCACAGCGCGTTTACGGACCCGCGCCATCCGCAGGTCGCGCCGCGCGAGAGCATCGAGGTGCGGGCGCTGGCGATCTTCCAGTGAGGGATCTCGTGCAGCATCGGGCGAGAGCGGCATGGGCGGTGCTGAGGGGTGTCGCGCCCTATGCGCTGATCGAGCTGCTGCTGCCCGGAGGCTCCATCCTGGCGATCCTGTTCTGGCTCTATCGAAGGACGGGTCGCACTGGATGGCTCAGAACTCCTGCGCTCGGGCGGCGCTGACTCGATCGTTCATCGCCTGGAACAGCGCCGCGTATCGCGAGGGCCCCTCGCTGGCTGCAAAGCGAAGCGGGTGGACGCCCTCGACCAGGATCTCCGTCGCGTTGGGCTGCGTCTTGAGAATATCCATCGCCTCGGAAATGAACTGGCCGAGCGCCATGGCCGTGGGATCGTGAGCTTGCCGGCTGCCCATCAGCTCCGTCCGCACGTAAGGCGGCACGAGCTCGATGACGCCGACGGCGGTGCCCTTCAGCTGGTAGCGCAGGCTCTCCGTGTAGGAGTGGATGGCCGCCTTGGTCGCGCAGTAGGTGGGAGTCATCGCCAGCGGCAGGAAGGCAAGACCCGATGAGACGGTCATGATGGTCGCATCGGCCTGCTTCAGCAGATGCGGCAGCAGAGCCGCCGTCAGCAGGATGGGGCCCGCCAGATTCGTCGCGATCGTCTCGAGGGCGATTTCCGCGGTATTGCTCGCCCGCAGATTCTCGTTCTTCATGATACCGGCGTTGTGAATGACGACATTCAAGGCCGGAAATCTGCTGACGACCGTTCGCGCCAGGGACTCGACACTTTCGCGAGCGGACATGTTGACCGGAAGCGGCTCAAAGCCCTTCGCGGCCGCCAGTTCCAGTTTGCGCGCCGATCGGGCCGCAACGATCACCTTGTTGCCGAGCTTGGTGAACTCTTCGCCGAGCGCCAGTCCGATGCCTGAGCCGCCGCCGGTGATCAGGATCGTGTTACCCGTCATCCTCATAAGGAGCCTCCATTCGCGCGCACGCTAATCGATCCCTGCACGCGCTCGCATCCCCCTTAAGGAGTGGCAGGCTGCTGCCTGGCGGTGATCTCGAATCGATCAGGCTCGCTCCAGGGGTTGCCCGCCGCAGCGCCCGCATCGAAGCGCACCATCGTGCCTGTCAAGCGCTCGCCCTCAAGCGTGAAGCGCAGGTAGTGGAAGTTCACGGAGGTCGCGAGCCTCGACAACTCGCCCGACAGGCGCAGAACCGGCACCGGCTTCGCCCCGCCACCCCCGCTCACCAGATATGTCACGCCGTCCCGGTCGAAGCGCTCATAGTTATGCACGTGGCTGCCGACGACGACCACGCGCGCCCGCAGCTGCGGTGCCTTCGTCGACAGGTAGCGCAGCACTTCACCTTCGTCCTTGCCGCGCGGAAAGACCGGGTCACGCAGCGGCGGGTAGTGCAGCAGGATGAGGATGAATCTGATGCGCGTGTCGGCGTCGCCGGCGGTGATCGCCTGCTCGAGCCAGATCCGCTGCTCGCTCCCCGGCTTGAGCGACGAATTGGAGTCGAGGATCAGCGCCAGCAGCGAGTCGCCGATGGCCAGCGAATACCAGCGGTAAGGGCGCAGCGCCTCGAATGCGCGCCACCAATTCTCCAGGCAGGAGCTGGCATCGCTGCCGGCGCCGCAGCTCTGGACTTCGTGGTTGCCGAGGGCCGGAAACACCGGGATTCCCCGCCGGGTCCACTCCGCCGTCTCGCTGCGGTAGGTTGCATAGTCGTCGGGATCGGTGCCCGCGTAGACGAGGTCGCCCCCGATGAGGATCGCCGCCGGGCTCTCGCCGCTGATGCCCGCAACCAGCGCGCGGCGGGCGAGCGCATTCGCCACGTGCTCGCGTTGGGTGAAGCGCGTGTCGCCGTAGACGACGAAGCTCAGCGCCGCCCCCGGCGCGGGCACTGAAAAATGCGGCGGCTCTTCGCTCGCGCCGGCCGCATTCCACGATGCGGTGAGGCAGGCGGCGAGCAGTGCGCTGCGGAGCCAGTGTGGACTGCGCGGCTTCATGCAGGCACCGCTTCAGCGAATCACCTGGTGTTTCCTCAGGATCTCCATCGTGCGCTCAATGGGTAAGGCCTCCACGTTATGCCCGTTGCCGGTCGTCGTCGTCGCCTTGAGCATCGAGTTGTAAATCGCTTCCTCCGTGGCCTCGATCGCGGCCAGGAACAGCGGCGACATCGCGAGCGTGGTGACCCCCTCTGTCTTGCGGGTGAGCGCCTTGTCCTCGGTGTGGATGCGCACCCCGGGAGCGGTCGAGAAGGCGATGGCGTAGTCGCCGCTGCCGTTCGAGGCCGAGCTCCCGGTGCGCGCGAGCCCGAGCAGCGCCCGTGCCGCAAGGCGCTTGAGCTCCCGGGCATCGAGGGGCGCATCCGTCGCGACGACGATCATGCAGGATCCGTCCGCCCGGTCGGCGCGGCGGCCGTCGCCGTTGGCGACCTGGTCGCGCAGATAGTACTGGCCGAGCTCGACTCCCACGGGCGCTCCCGCGATCGCGAGAACGCCGCCGAAATTGCTCTGCACGAGGACACCCACGGTGTAGCCGCCGAGCGCGGCGGGCAGGCGGCGTGAGGCGGTGCCGATGCCGCCCTTCCATCCGAAGGCCACGGTTCCGGTGCCGGCGCCGACCGCGCCTTCCTCGACGGGGCCGCCGTGGGCGCCCCGCAGCGCGGCGAACACATCTTCCGGGGTGATGTGCCGGCCGCGGATGTCGTTCAGATAGCCGTCGTTGGTCTCACCGACGACGGGATTGATCGACAGCACGTCCTCGTTGCCCGGGAGCTGCAGCATGTAGCTGATCAGGGCGTCCGCAACGCGGGGCACGGCGAGGGTCGAGGTGAGCAGGATCGGTGTCTCGATCTCGCCGAGCTCGTCCACCTGAGTGACGCCGGCAAGCTTGCCGTAGCCGTTGCCGACGGCGATGGCTCCCGGCACTTTCTCGCGGTAGAGATTGCCGGGATGCGGCACGATCGCGGTGACACCGGTGCGGACGGAGTCGCCCCGGACGATGGTCGTCTGGCCGACCGCAACGCCCGCCACGTCGGTGATGGCATCGAGCGGCCCCGGGGGCAGCACGCCGACCTTGAGCCCGAGATCCGGCGCACGGGGACGAGGCGGGCTGTCGGCCTGGGCGGCACCGCACACCATAAGGAAAATCGCAACGGCGGCGAGGTGCTTCCCGGGCATGGCCATAGCATACGGTGTCGGGCGCAGTGTCACGACCCGCTATACTCGCTGGACTATGAACGAAGCCGTTACGGCCGCTGCGACCGACACGCACCAGCTCAGCCGCTCGCTCCGCCCCCGGCACGTCGCGATGATCACCATCGGCGGCATCATCGGCGCGGGGCTGTTTGTCGGCAGCAGCGTGGCTATCAACGCCGCGGGCCCCGCGGTCATCCTCGGCTACACACTCACGGGGTTCCTGCTGCTGCTCGTCATGCGCATGCTGGGCGAGATGGCGGTCGAGATGCCGCAGGTGCGTTCCTTCACCGAGTTCACGCGTGTGACGCTCGGCAACTGGGCCGGCTTCTCGGTCGGCTGGCTCTACTGGTACTTCTGGGTGGTAGTGATCCCGGTCGAGGCGATCGCCGGCGCCGGGATCATCAAGGACTGGATTCCGCTGCCGGAGTGGGTGATCGGCACCGTGCTGATGGTGCTCATGACGTCCGTGAACCTGATGTCCGCACGCGCCTACGGCGAGTTCGAGTTCTGGTTCTCCTCGATCAAGGTCGCGGCCATCATCTCCTTCATCGTCGTGGTCGGCGCGCATGCCTTCGGCTTCCGCTCGCCGACCGGACCGACCTTCTCGAACCTCACCGCCTACGGCGGGTTCGCGCCGCAGGGTTGGTTCGCGGTGCTGGCCTCCGTGACCACGGTGATCTGGTCGATGATGGGGGCCGAGGTGGTCACCATCGCTGCGGCGGAGTCGCCGGAGCCGGCGCGTGCCGTGGCACGCATGACCTCCACCATCATCAGCCGAATTCTGCTTTTCTATGTGCTCTCGGTGTTCGTCATCACCTGTGCCGTTCCCTGGAGCAAGGTGGTGCCCGCGCAATCGCCGTTCACGCTGGCGCTCGATGAGGTGCATTTCCCCTTCGCGAGCACTTTCATGGCGGCGGTGATTCTCACCGCGGTGCTCTCCTGTCTCAATTCCTGCTTCTATATCGCCTCGCGCGTACTCTTCGTGCTCGCGACCCGCGGCGACGCGCCGCGGTGGCTGGTACGCACCAACCGGCGCCACGTGCCGGCGCGCGCCGTGCTGCTCGCGAGCGCCTTCGGCTTCGCCGGCGTGATCGCGGCCATTCTCTCGCCGGCCGTCGTGTTCAAGTTCCTCGTAAACGCCTCCGGCGCCATCATCGCGATCATCTACCTCATGATCGGCGTGTCGCAGGTCGTCTCACGGCGGGCGCGCGAACGCGCGGGGCTGCCACCCTCGGCGCTGCCGATGTGGATGTTCCCCTGGCTCAGCTACCTCGCCATCGCGGGGATGGCCTCGGTGATCGTCGCGATGGCGTTCACGCCCTCGCACCGCGCGGAATTCTGGACCAGCATGGTGTCCATCGCCGTCGCGCTGCTCGCGTACCTGATGCTCCGGCGTCCCAGCGCGGCAGCGGTCCCGGTAGCGGCGGCGCCGGCGGCGGATTCATCCCCGGCACGCAGCCGCTGAGCCGGTCAATCCTTATCGTTCAGCGTCTGCTCGAGCGCCTCGAGCAGCAGGTCCGCATGCTGCGTCTCCAAGGTCAGCGGCGAGCGGATCTTGAGTACATCGCCGTGGCGGCCGGTCGAGCCCACCAGCACGCCGCGCCGGCGCATCCCGTTGACGACCCGCTTGGTCTCGGTTGAGCCGACGAGTCCGCTCGCCGGGTTGGGCCGAATCTCGACGCCGAGGAACAATCCCGCGCCGCGCACCTCGCCGATCGCGGACGTTCGCTGCGCCAGCGCCTGTAGGCCACGCTGCAGATACTCGCCGGTGCGGCGGGCGTTTTCGCGGAGATTCTCCTCGCGGATGACGTGGAGCACCGCGAGCGCCACCGCGCAGGACACACTGTTGCCTCCGTAGGTGTTGAAGTAGTGGCGGCGCCTCGCGAAGCGCGCGAGCACCTCGGGACGGGCCGCAAGGGCCGCGACCGGGTGTCCATTGCCCATGGGCTTTCCCATCGTCACGAGGTCCGGAACGACGCCGTGGCGCTGGAAACCCCACATCGTCTCGCCCAGCCGGCCGAAGCCCGGCTGCACCTCGTCGGCGATGAAGAGCCCGCCGGCCGCCTGCACATGGCGCACCGCCTCCGCGAGAAACCCCCTGGGATCCGCATACACCCCATCGCTCGAGAAGATCGTGTCCGTGAGGAGCGCGGCGAGACTCACGCCGTCGTCGCGCATGCGCTCGAGACACTCGCGGACGTGCTCGCCGAACGCCTCGGGACCGCCCGCGCCCGCGGGCGAGGGCACCGCGTAGACGCCGGGCCCGAGCGGCCCGCCGTCTTCGGGGGACATGCCGGAGAGGACGTCGGTCACGCCGTGGTAGGAGAAGTCCGTGACGATGAAGCCGGTGCCGCCGGTGACCGCCTTGCTGACGCGCACCGCGAGATCGTTGGCCTCGCTTCCGGTGCAGGTGAAGATGACGTTGCCGAGCTCGCCCGGCATGGTGGCGAGCAGCTCCTCGGCGAGCTGCAGCGGCAGCTCGGCGAGATAGCGGGTGTGGGTGTTGAGCGTGCGCGCCTGGCGCGTCAGCGCGTCGACCACATACGGGTGGCAGTGGCCCACCACCGGCACGTTGTTGTAGGCGTCGAGATAGGCGCGGCCCTGCTCGTCGTACATCCAGACGCCCTCGGCGCGCACCAGCTGCAGCGGCTGCTCGTAGAAGAGCCGGTAGGTGGGGGAGAGCACCCGCGCGCGGCGTGCCAGGATGCCTGAGTGGTCGACGTGGGGTCCGGTCGTCACAGTCTGATCTCCTCGAGCAGCAGGCGGTCGGCGATGTGGAGCCGCGTGCGCATGAAATCCTCGGCAAGCGGCTGGAAGTGTCCGCTCGCGGGATTGCGCTGCACGTGCCATTCGTGAATGACGAGAGTCATGAGGAGCCGCGCCCCAACCAGCGCGCCGAGCAGCGCCAGCTCCGACCGCAGGAGCGATACGCACGCATGATAGGCAGCGGCGACATCGAGGACGCACTCACGCGCCGCGCGCGGATCCGCGCAATCCATTGGAATGAGCTCGGCGGCGCACACCGCCACGTCCGCGATCAGGGCCGTATGGGTCATGTCGCCGAAGTCGATCACCCCGGCCACGCGGGCCTCGTCGGCGGGATCGACCAGGAGGTTGAGGGGATTGAGGTCGTTGTGCACGATCTGGTGTCGAAGTCGCGGCAGTTGTGATTCGATGACGGGAGCGAGTCGCTCGAGCAGCGCACGGGCGGCCGGCTGAAACGGGAAGCGCGGCAGCTCCTCGAGGAGCGCGCCCATGTGTCCGGTGTGGCGCAAATCCCAGACGATCGCTCGCCTGGCTGCCGGGTGCTCGAAGCCGCGCAGCGCGAGGGTCAGTCGCGCTCCGACCCGGCCGCAGGCGGCCCTTTGCCGCTGCGAGCGGGCCGCCGTCCCGAGGAGTTTCCCCGGCAAGTACGTGAGTAAGCGCACCGACCGCTCCACACCCTCATCGGCGAAGCGCAGGTAAGTGCCACCCGTGCGGTTGCGCATCACTCGCGGGCACGGCAAGTCGGGATCGGTCTGCTCGACGTAAAGGAGCGCCGCGGTCTGAAAGTCAGTCTCGGCCGGATCCTCGGCCGGGTTGGCGATCTTCAGGACGTATTCCGCGCCGTCCGGGGCGGTGAGCCTGAAGTTCTCGTCGCGCTCGCCCGTGAGCCGCGCTGCGCGCGGCACGAAGCCATAGTGCTCGCGTACCAGGGCGAGTGCGCGCTCGATCGGCACCGGCCGCAGCGGTGCGACCATCGTGGCCATGAAAGTGCTCACATCACGCGCCATCATGCGTCCTGATGTCGAAGCGCAGCGCCGCCGAGCGCGAAGCCCTGAGCTATGGGGTGAATGATCCTCGCCAGTCTATGCGAATTGGCCCCACTTATCGTGAGGCGCGCGCGCTACTTGCTTTGCGAGTACACCTCGCGGATGGCATCGACGACGAAGTCCGGCTGATCGAAGGGAATGTACTCCGAGCTCCTGTCCGTGAATAACTGCTGCGAGTTCGAGGACAGCTCGAGCCATCGGGCCTGAGCGCGCTCGACCTCCTGCTCGTATCTCTGCTGCTGCGGATCGAGCGGATACCCGGGATCGACGGCATGGATGCCGTGATAGCCGGTCGACAGCACGCGGACGGGGCGCGAGCCGAGCGAGTGGCGGTGCCGCTCGAGGTACGCTTCGTCCGCAGGCATCTGCTCCATCTCGGAGATATAAGTGTCGTACATCGCGACCTTGGTATGCGCGAGCTCGAGGAGCCTGGCGTTGAGCTCCGGCGACCACGCGGCTTCCGGCAAGCCGCGAAAGAACTGCTGCGCGCAGTCGCGCGCCGGGCGGCCGGGACGCGCCGGCAGGGGCGGGAGGGGCTTGCCGGCGGCGACCGCATCACGACATTCGCGCAGCTCCGCGATGCGCGCCGCGTCTCCGCGGCGCTCATCGGGGATGCCGACGTCGGCTTCGACCAGCACGAGCCCGGCGAGCTCGGCGGTGTAGCGCTGCGCGAAGGCGCGCGCGTTGTCGCCGCCGAAGGCATGCCCGACCAGGATGTAGGGTCCCTCGATGCCCGCATGGTGCAGCGCGCTGTGGAGCTCGTCCGCAATGCGCACGCTGGTGCGCGGCATCGGGCCCGGATCGCTGAAGCCCGCACCCGCGCGGTCGTAGCTGCAGGCGCGCGTCCATTTCGCGACCTCGGGCTGCACGATCGTCCACACCGGCGCCCAGTCCTCCCACCCGGAATCGAAGACCACGGCCGGTGAGCCGCTTCCCATGCAGTAGAGATTGAGCCGCGCCCCGTCGGCCTCGACCAGTTGCCCCGGCCGCGCGTACAGCTCATCCCCCGGGGCGGCGCTGGCCATGCCCGGCATGCCGAGCAGCAGGCAGATCGAGGGCAGCGCACCAGCGGCTCTCTTCTTCGAGACGCTAGAGATCATTGCGGATCACCTCTCCGCCCTTCATGACGAAACGGACTCGCTCGAGCTCGGAGATATCGGCGAGCGGATCTGCCGCGACGGCAATGAGATCCGCGAGCTTGCCGGGCTCGACGGCACCCACCCGGTCCTGCCAGCCGAGCATCTCGGCGGCATTCGTCGTGACGGCGCGCAGGATGTCGAGCGGTGGCATTCCGGCGGTGCGAAGCGCCGCGAACATGGTCGTGGAAGCCTCGCCGCGCGTCTTGCCAGGGAGGTACCAGCCCATGTCGGACCCGGCGGCGAATTTCACCCCCGACTGGAGTACCCGCTGCACCAGCGCCGCCCCGCGCTGCTGGCCGCGAGCATCGCGCGCGAGCAGCTCGGCGCGAAAGTCCGGGGAGAGCACCGTGGTCGCGTGAACCCTCATCCAGAAGGAGCCGTCGAAGAAGGTTGGCGTCAGGTCGAGGAAGATGCCCTTGGCGCGCATCGCCCGCAGCTGCTCGTCGGTGACGTCATTGCCGTGCTCGATCGAGTCCGCGCCCGCATCGATCGCCATCTGGATGCTCAGCCGGCTGCCGGCATGTACCGCGACCTTCAGCCGCTGGCGGTGCGCTTCGTCGACGAGCGCCGACACTTCGACGGGGCTGAGGGTGTCGTCGACCGCAACCTTGATGAGATCGACGTTGTAGAAGAGGTTCGCGCGCACGGCACTCCGCGCCGAGTCCGCGCCCTCGACGTACAGGAACTCCTGCTCCGCGATCGCCGCCGCGACGGCAGGATTGAGGCTCTCGATGTAATCGCCGCGCGCGATGAGCTTGCGTCCCGAGGCCAGCATGCGCGGCCCCGGAACGCGGCCCGCGTTGATGGCATCCCGCAGCGCGACATCACCGTCGATCCCGGAATGGCCGACGTTGCGCACCGTGGTGAAGCCGCTCTCGAGATCCTCGCGGGCCAGCTTTGCGCCAAGCAGCGCGCGCGCGCTCGGTGTCATGCCGGCCACGGTGAGCAGCAACCCCGGCTCGAACTCGCCGTTGAAGCTCATGCGCTTCACCTGCGCTTCCTGCGGCACGATCACATCGAGCAGCAAGTGAGTATGGCCGTCGATGAGGCCGGGCAGGAGCGTCGCACCGCCGAGATCGACCACCTTGACCGTGGCGGGAGCTTCGGCCTGCACCGCGGCGGGCGCTCCCACGCGCTTGATTCTGCCGTCCTCGACCAGGACGGCGGCGGGGGACAGCGCGCTGCCGGTGCGCGGATCGATCAGCCGGCCCGCCTTGACGAGCGTAGCGGCCGCCGGCGGCTGCGCCGCAGCCTGGGTGACTGCCAGCAGCGCGAGCAGCAGGATGACCACAGGGTGGCTGCGCATGTTGCGTCCGTCCTTGCTATTCCTACTGACATTGTAGTAGCATTTATTTGAAGTGTAGTAAATAGGAAGCCTATGCGTCTTTCCAAAGCCGAGACCCGCGTTCTCGAGCAGTACTGGAGGCTCGGAACGTGCTCGGTGCGCGAGATCCTCGACAGTCTGCCCGAGGAGGAACGGGTCGCGTACACCACGGTGCAGACGCTCGTCTACCGCCTCGAGCAGAAGGGCGCTCTGCGCAGAGTCAGGAAGATCGGCAACGCCCAGCTGTTCGAGCCCGCCATCGACCAGCGCGAGTTCCGCACCGGGCTGGTGCGTGACCTTCTCGACCTGTTCGGCGGGTCGCCGCGCCTGCTGGTCTCGAATCTCCTCGAGACGGGTACGCTGAGCCTCAGGGACCTGAAAGCCCTGCAGGCGGCGCTGCCCGGGAAGTCCGCGCGGCACCGTGGGGGAAAACGCCATGCATGAGCATGTGGCTCCTGCCGTCTACTACTTCGAAGTGCACCTTCTGTACGCCTCGATCGTATGTCTCGCAGCGTGGGTCCTGACCTCGCTGTGGAAGGGCGGAGCCACGGTGAAATACTGGATCTGGGTGGCTACATCGCTCAACTTCGTCGTGCCACTCGGCGGATTCTTCAATGGCTTCGGAGCCTCGCGCATCCCATGGGCCACGCAGCTCGCCGGCCTCGATTCGGTCGGCATCGGGATCTCGCGCAATCTCACCGCTGGCGCGCTGCTCTTCGGGGTGTGGCTCGCCGGCGCGCTCCTCATGGGCGCGCGGCTCTGGGCGCGCCTGGCGCGCGATCGCCGCGAGCACCGGACTGCCGCCGGGCAAGACGCCGCAGCACTCGAGCGGGATGTCGCGGCCCACGGGGTGCCGGTGAGGTTATCCGCCGCCGGCCAGGGGCCCTCGGTCGACGGAGTCCTGCGCCCGCGCATCTCGCTGCCGCTCGGGATAGACCGCGTGCTGAGCGCAAGGGAGCTCCACGCAGTACTGCTCCATGAGGTCACCCACGCGCGGCGACGGGACAACCTGATCGGCCTCCTCCATGAGATTGTCCTGTGCGTCCTGTGGTTTCATCCGCTCGTGTGGCTGGCGGGCTTCCGCCTGGCGATCTTCAGAGAGCTCTCCTGTGATGACTCGGTCATCGAGAGCTCCCGCGGCGCCGATCTCGTCACCGCGATGGCAAAGCTGGCTGATCCCGGGCAGTCGCACCTCGTGCGTGCGGGAGCCGGGAGCTTCTTCAGCCAGCGTGTGGCGCGGCTGCGGGGCTCGCCTCCGCGCCGGACGGGCGGCGCCGCCGACCTCGCGTTGCTGGTTGCGTACGCCGCCGTGCTGGTGGCCTGCGTCCTCGAGACCATCGCGCACACGCCGGGTTGCTTCAAGGTCTGGATGTAGGCAAGCGCCTGCCGCGCCCGCGGCAAGAGTTTGCCGCCCGTGAAGCCGGAGTCCGCTGCGTGCGGGCCCTCAAGATTCGCACGCTCCTGCCGTACCGCGCGCCGCTGCGAACGTGCTCGCAGTTTTGCTGCGCGCGCTTCAATGTCGCCGCCGCGCGACCGATATGACGCACATAGGACGATGCGACTCCTGGGTACTAACTGCGGAAGATGCGCTCATGAAGACGAACCATGTTGAGACACTGAGGTTGTGCGAGATCGGCGAGCAGCCCACGGCGCTCCCGGTCGGCGGCCGGGTGGTACACGACGTACGCGGTAACGCGCGTTGGGACTGGGCTGTATCGACCGGGGTGCTGGCGAAGAAGACGGTGGCCGAGCTCATGAATACGCTCGACGTCCCGACCCTCGCCATCGAGGGCGAGCTCGAGCTCGCGGGCCCCGCCGGCGATCCCTACAACCGTTGCGGCCGCCGCGCCTGACTCCTGACGCGGCGGCTTTCCTCGCCGGCTGACATTCGGCACGAGCTTCCGGACCCCTCAGCCGGCATTGTGCGGCGCGGCCTCCCCTCCCGCCGCAGAGTTTTTTCCGCCGGGGGAACGTCTCGCGCTCACCGCACCCGCAAATCCCGCCAGCACTGCTAGACTGTCCACACCCATGACCGGCAGGCAGTTGGTTATGCATGTTGCGGCATTCGGACTCATCGGCTGCACGCCGCTGATTCAGTACCGGACCAACTACACCCCCTGCGTCAGCGCCAACCTGTCCCGCGACTGCGTCGACCGCGCGATCCAGGAATACCGCCCGCCGGCGGCCGATTCCCCCGGCTATCTGCTCAACATCATCGAATTCGACGACCAGGGACAGCTGTTCGACCGCGGGCAGCTCGATGCGGTCCTCGACCGCATCAGCGGCGCAGCCGCCGACAACGACTTTCTGGCGGTGGTGTTCGTGCATGGTTGGAAGCACAACGCCAGGGAAGGCGACGACAATCTCGACAATTTCCGCCAGGTGCTCGAGCGTCTGAGCGAGACCGAGCGCGCCCTGAGCACCGCGCAGGGAGTGCCGGCGCGCCGCGTCATCGGCGTGTTTCTCGGCTGGCGCGGGCTGTCGGTCTCGGCGCCGCTGCTCGACCAGCTCACCTTCTGGGATCGCAAGAACACTGCGCAGAAGGTCGGGCACGGCGAGGTTACCGAAGTGTTGAACCGGCTCGAGGCCGTGCGGCGCGTCAAGGTCGCGGAGGACCCGCAGGGCCTCGGGCGCAGCCGCCTGGTGATCGTCGGACACAGTTTTGGTGGCGCCGTGGTCTTCACGGCGGTAAGCCAGATCCTCGAGTCGCGCTTGCTCGATCCCAGGGGGCCGGCCGGTGTCAGCTCGGACGTCGAAGGCTTCGGCGACCTCGTGGTACTGGTCAATCCGGCCTTCGAGGCGCTGCTCTATTCGCCGCTCAGCGACCTGTCGACGGAGCGTGCCACCTACTTCAAGAGCCAGCTCCCGGTGCTGGCGGTGCTGACGTCGGAGAAGGACACCGCCACGGGATTCTGGTTCCCGTTCGGGCGCTGGTTCTCGACCTTGTTCGAGCGGCACCGTGAGGCGACGCGTGCCAATCCGATCTCGCAGCAGAAGGAAATCATCGACCAGGGCAAGGCCGACGTGAAATCCGTGGGTCACTTCGACCCCTACCGGACGCACTATCTGCGCGCGGCCCCGACCAGCAGCGCCGCCGAGGTGAAGGGCCGTAGCGCCGCGCAGCGGGTGCAGTCGGTGCTCGGGGCGGGAATGAGTTGGGAGGACGACGCGCCCGGCAGCCGCATCGACTTTCCGGGGAGCGTGCTCGAGCGGAGCATGAATTCCGCCGGCCGCAATCCCTACCTCAATGTTCGCGTGGACGGGGCGCTCATCCCCAATCACGATGCGATCTGGGATCCGAGGATCGAGGCCTTCCTCGGCCACCTGATCCTGGTCTCCGGCCAGAGCCGCGATCTCACCGAGCGCACGCAGCTGCGCAAGCGGGCACTCGGCGCCAAGTAGCGCCGGCCGGAGGCCGTATGCACTTCCTGCTCCTGTACGATTTCATCCCTGACTATCTCGAGCGCCGGCCGCCTCACCGCGCGGAGCATCTGCGGCTCGCCTGGGAGGCACATCGTCGCGGAGAGCTGGTGCTGGCGGGTGCGCTGGCAGAGCCGGCCGACGGCGCCGTGCTGTTGTTCGCGGGTGAGAACGACCAGGCGGCCCGCGCCTTTGCCGAGGCCGATCCGTACGTCACGGCGGGATTGGTGAAGCGCTGGTCGGTGCGCCCCTGGACCACGGTGGTCGGTGAGATGGCCGCCACTCCCGTGCGGCCGCGCACCTGAGGGCTCAACCTCACTCCGCTGCCCATGCGCGTCTCACCGATACCGCCGCCCCTCTGGATGCTCATGTTCGGCGTCGGCATGTGGGCGCTGAACCACTACTACCCGGTGGCGACGCTGATTCGAGCGCCCTGGAACCGCCTGGGCTGGTGCGTGATGCTGCTCGCCTTCATCCCGCCGCTCGCGGCCATCACCCAGTTCGGGCGCTCGGGCACCACCGTCAACCCGCACAAGCCCGAGACCACGACCGCGCTCGTTACTACGGGCATCTACGCCTGGACGCGCAACCCCATGTACCTCGGGCTCGCGATCCTGCTGCTCGGCTGGGGGCTGAGGCTCGGCGCCCTGAGCCCGCTTCTCGGTCCCTTGCTGTTCGTGCCGCTGATCCAGCGCGTGCAGATCCTGCCGGAGGAGCGCGCACTGCGAGTCCTGTTTGGCAAGGACTACGAGGATTACAGTGCGCGCGTGAACCGCTGGCTTGGGCGCAACCGCCAGGGCGAGCCCCGGCGCCACACCCTCAGTTGAGGAGCGCGGTCGCGACCGACGTCATGGCAGTGACGCCGGTCTCGAGCGTCGGCTTCGGCAACGGCTCAAAGCGGCTCGTATGCGGTCCGGGCAGACGCTTGCCCGCAGACTCGGCGGCCGCGAGCTTCTCCGGATCCATCGCGCCCAGGCGGAAGTACACCACCGGGATCTCGTAGCGCTTCAAGTCGGCGCTCATGCCGAACACACCGACATCCTCGCTTCCCATGAGCCTTTCGGCCCCGCGCACCCGCGCCGCGCCGAGTGCCTTGACCAGGATGTCGCGAACCTGCGCGGTGAGCGCCGGATCGTTGTACTGCACCGGAGTGGACTCGTTGTCGAGCACCGTCACGCTGGCGGCCTTCTCCGGCGGCAGGTTGGCGGAGGCACTGATGCCCGCGGCGATCTGCCTGAGCCCATCGATGACGATCTGGCGGCTCTTCTCGGAGTAGGAGCGTGTCGTGAGCTCCAGCTTCACCTCGTCCGGGATGATGTTGCGCTTGGTGCCTCCGTGGATGCTGCCGACGGTGACCACCGTCGGGTCCTGCGGATCCTCCTCGCGGCTCACGATGGTCTGGATCTGCGTGATGTAGTAGGCGGCCAGCGTCACGGGATCGCGCCCGTACTGGGGCGCCGAGCCGTGGCCGCCGACGCCGCGGATCACGACGTCGATCGAGGTGGAGCTGGCTGAGGCCGGACCGGAGATGATTCCCACGGTTCCGGCGGGCAGCAGGTTGGTGTCGTGCAGCCCGATGATCTTGTCGGGGCGCCCGAAACGCTCGTAGAGATGGTCCGCCAGCATCGCCTTGGCGCCGTCGATCGTCTCCTCGGACGGCTGCCCGATGATCATCACCTTCCCGTGCCACTGCGCGCGCGTGGCGGCGAGCGCGCGCGCCGTGCCGAGCAGCACCGTGGTGTGCACGTCGTGACCGCAGGCATGCATCACACCGACGTCCTGGCCGCTCGAGTTCTTCGTCGTGACGTGACTCGCGTAGGGCAGGCCGGTCTCCTCGACGATCGGCAGTGCATCCATGTCGCCGCGTATCAGGAGAGTCTGGCCGGCGCCATTCTTCAGAATCCCCACCACGCCGAAGGCGCGGGAGCCGTCCGGGTAGACGCCGACGTGCTCGGTAACGCTGTAACCGGCATCACGCAGGCCCTTGGCGAGGATCGCCGAGGTGCGCGCCTCGTGGTGCGAGAGCTCGGGATGCGCATGGATGTCCTTGTAGGTCTCGAGGAGCGAGGCACTCTGGCCTTCGACCGCCGGAGGCACACCTTGCGCCCGGAGCACGGCAGCAAACAACAGCATGAGGGCAGTGACGAGCTTCTTCACGGGGACTCCCTGGTCGGTTGGGTGTGTGTTGGCGATCGACCGCGAGCGCGACAGCTGGCCTGGCGAGCCCCAGGGCTCGCGGCGCGAGCGGTGCCGCGCGCGCCTAGGTGCCTTCGACGGAGAGCTCGACCGGAACGTTGTTCCGGGTCGCATGCGAATAGGGGCAGATCTTCTCGTGCGCCTCGCGGGCGAGAGCTGCGAGCTCAGCCTGGGGCAGGGTCGCGTCCCTGACATGCAGCTTGACCGCGAGGCCGAATCCGCCGGCGTCGCGCGGCCCGATCGATACGCTGCACGTGACGGTGGCGCCCCTGGCATTCTTCTTCTTTTGCACCGCGACGTAATCGAGCGCTCCGCCGAAACAGGCGGCGTAGCCGACCGCGAACAGATGCTCGGGCGTCGTCGTGTCGGGTCGCCCCGGACCGCCCATAGCCTTCGGCACCGAGAGGTCGACCGAGACAGAATGATCCCCCGCCTCCCCGTGACCATTGCGGCCACCGGTGACCGTGCCCACCGCGGTAAATAACGGCTTGATGCTGTCCATCGTTGGTTCTCCTTTCGGTGAATGTTCCCATGATCCCCGGGGATTTCACAGCCGGTCGCAGGCCTGAGCGCGGCCCTGGCGCCGCGACTCGAGTCGCGCGTGCCGGCGGCCGCGGCACTTTTTCCTGCAGCTCGGTCGTCGAGAGTGAGTTAGGATCCGGAAAAAGAGGGTAGGTACGGTGACCCGGATCAGCGTGGCGATCGCGGTCGCGCGGGAAGCACGTGATCGCCTCTATGAGGTCGCGAGCGTCTGTCGTGCGCTCGGCTTCGGACACACCTCGACGCGCTCCGACAGTGGCGTGCTGCTGGGCTCAGCCGAGATCGAGGATCTGCCGACATTGCGGGCAGTCCCGGGCGTGCTCTCGATCGAGATGGACGACCAGCGGCCCCGCGGCGTGCGCCGCTCGCCCCCGGTCAGGGTCCGCCGCGGTGCATCACTGCGCCTGCGCCACTCTCCGTCCCGTGAGTTCGAGCGCTGAGGGTATAGTTCGAGGCCGCCTAGCTTCGCGCGAGGATGATGAGCCATGCGCTTCGCCGGACTGCTCAGCCGCTCGCGCTGCCTCGTGTGTATGGTGCTCGCCGGGACCGCGGCGACAGCCCCGGCGCCGGCAGCGGGACCGCCGCGCACGCCGGTGCCGCCTGCCTGCACCCACGCCGGGCTCAAACTTCCGCCGGGGTTTTGTGCCACGGTCTTCGCCGACAAGCTCGGACACGCGCGCCATCTCGCCATCGCGGCGAACGGCGTCGTCTACGTCAACACCTGGAGCGGGCGTTACTACCACTTCGGTCCGCTGCACCGCGGCGGATTTCTCGTCGCACTTCAGGACACGAGCGGCAGCGGCAAAGCCGACCTCATCGAGCGTTTCGGCGCCACAGCCGCGCAGGGCGCCAAGGGAGGCACGGGCATCGCGGTCTACCAGGGCGCCGTGTACGCGGAGGAGTCCGGCCGCATCGAGCGCTACGCGCTCTCACCCGGATCCATCGTCCCCAAAGGCCCACCCGAGGTCGTGGTCTCGGGCCTGCCGCTCGGCGGTGATCATCCGATGCACCCCTTCGCGATCGACGCGGACGGCGTGCTGTTTGTCGATGTGGCCTCGGCCACCAACGCCTGCCAGGAGCACAACCGGCAGCTCGGGTCGCCCGGCATCGATCCCTGCACCGAGCTCGAGACCCGCGGCGGCATCTGGCGCTATGACGCCAAGCAGACCGGCCAGAGCTTCTCGCCCGCCGAGCGCTACGCGACCGGAATTCGCAACGCCGACGGCGTCACCGTTGCCGCGAGCGGTCATGGCATCTACGCAACCCAACATGGGCGCGACCAGCTGCACCAGAACTGGCCCGAGCTCTACCCGCCGGAAGCGGAGGCGACGCAGCCCGCCGAGGAGCTCATCAACGTGAGGCAGGGCGGCGACTACGGTTGGCCCGAGTGCTATTTCGATGAGCTGCAGGGCAAGCTCGTGCTCGCGCCGGAGTACGGTGGCGACGGCGGCAAGGAAGTCGGGCCCTGCGTGCAGAAGCTGGCGCCGACCGCGTCCTTTCCTGCACATTGGGCGCCCAACGATGTGATGATCTATACGGGCCGGAGCTTTCCCGCCCGCTACCAGGGCGGTGCCTTCATCGCCTTCCACGGCTCGTGGGATCGCGCGCCTTATCCTCAGGGCGGATACAACATCGTGTTCCAGCCTCTCGGCAGCGACGATGCGGCCGAGCGCGCGCAGTGCGAAGTCTTCGCCGACGGCTTCGCGGGAGCGGTGAGGGAGCCCGGCGGTGCCAGGCATCGGCCCTCGGGTGTGGCGATGGGGCCCGATGGCGCGCTGTTCGTCTCTGACGATGTCCGCGGACGGATCTACCGCATCTGGTATCGCGGCGGCGCGGGCGCCGGAGCCGACTTCACCCGCTGTCCTCCGGTCGATGCGCCGGCCGGCGCGATCCGCACCGCGATCCAGCAGCCACCGGAGGGAGTTCATCCGAGCGCGGGCGCGGCGGCGAATCTGCCGCTTCCGCCCGGCGTCTCGCGCGCCGCGGTCGAGCTCGGCGACCAGGTGTTTCACGGCCGCGTGGGCGCGGCGACCTGTATCGGCTGTCATGGATCGGACGCCAGGGGCACGCCGCTCGGACCGAGCCTCGTGGGACCCAAGTGGCTCTGGAGCGACGGGAGCGTCGCGGGACTCGAGCGGACGATCCGCGAGGGCGTCCTGTTGCCGAAGCAGTACCGCGGCCCGATGCCCCCGCTGGGCGGGGCGTCGCTGACGCTGGAGCAGGTGTCGGCCGTGGCCGCCTATCTCTGGTCGCTCGCCCACAGCCCCCGCAGCGCCGAGCCGCAACCCCAGTAGCTCCCACCGCTTGCAGCCGCGCGGGGACGGCGCTATAAATAACATACAAGTCATTACTTGTATAACAGGAGACTCCCAATGTGGCTCATCGTCCTGCTCTTTGCGATCGCCGCGGTCGTCGGTCTCACGATGGCGATCGCCGCCTTCCAGGGGAAGTTCCCGCCCGTCCCGAGCGCGGTGTTGCACGGGGTGCTGGCGGCGAGCGCGCTGGTGCTGCTGCTCATTGCGGTGCTGGGGCACGGCGCCTCGGGCCCTGCCGTCTGGGCGCTCGGGTTCTTCCTGGTCGCGGCGCTCGGGGGCTTTGGCCTTGCCTTCGGTTTCCATGCACGCAGGCAGAGCCTGCCGAAGGGCATGGTGGCGGGGCACGCGCTGCTTGCGGTGATCGGGTTTCTGCTGCTGCTCGGCACCGCCTTGAAGCTCATCTAGCCTTGACTCCGCCATGAGGAGCTCGCCGCTCTTGCACCCACTGCATCCCGCGCTGGCGCATTTCCCGGTCGCGTTCTGGCTGGGCTCGTCCGTGTCGGATCTCATCGCGCTCAGCACGGGCAATGCCGTGGGGTGGGCGGTGAGCCACTACGCCGTGGCGGCGGGCGTGATCATGGGCGCGGTCGCACTGCTCGCCGGCGCCCTCGAGCTCTGGCTGCGCAGGCTCCCGGCCGAAGCCTGGCGGTGGGCCGGGCTGCATGCCGGGCTCATGAGCACCGCGCTGCTGTGCTTCATGGTGAGCCTGTCGTGGCGTGCCGCCGCGCCGCCGCCGCTCTCCGCCGTGTGGGTATCGGCGCTGGGCTCGGTCATCGTCATCGTCGGCGGATTCTGTGGCGGAACGCTGGTCTACGGGTATGGAGTGGGAGTGGCATGGCGCGCGGAAAAACCCGAGTAACGAAAGCCCGGGTGCGGCGCGCCGCGGCGAGGGTTGGCGCGCAGCGCCCGGCGGCGCCCGCGGTGCCTTCCGCGCTCCTTCAGGCGTTGAAGCGCTCGGGCCCCATGACCATCCGTGGGCTCGCCCGGGATCTCGACATCACCTACGAGGCGGTGCGCCAGCAGATCGGCGAGCTCACGCGCTCAGGCTGGGTCGTGGCGAGCCATATGCACGCGGGCCGTGCCAGCGAGCACGCTCCCGGGAAGAAGCCCGGACCCGCCTCGCAGCAGTACTGCCTCAGCGCCGCCGCCGAGCATCTCTTCCCCAAGCACTACGACGCTCTCTCCGCCGAGCTCGTGCAGCACCTGCACGAGTGCTTCGGCGGGGCAGGCGTAGTCGAGATCCTCTCGCGCATGACCGAGGCACGTGTGCGCCATTGGGCGCCGCTCCTCGAGGGGCTGAGCCTCAAGGAGAAGCTCAACGCCCTGAGCGGCCTCTACGAAGACAAGGATGCCTACATGCAGGTCGAGTGGCGCGCGGACGGACCGGCGCTGATCGAACGCAACTGCCCCTTCTTCAACGTGGCGCAGAAGCACCCGGCGATCTGCAGCGTCTCGGTCAACACGCTCGAGCGGCTCCTGGGCTGCAAGGTGGTGCGCGAGGAGCGCTTCCAGGCGGGTCACGGGCGCTGCGTGTTCCGGCTGCGGATCAATGAGGCGCAGCCCAGGGATGCGGCCTTCGCACCCGAGCTCTGAGCGACCTCCGCGCGGGCGCCGTCGCTGAAATATTTCCGGAGCTTTTTCCGCCACTTAGCCAGGTAAGGAACTCCGTCGGGGATTCTTTCTTCTCGATGTGCAGACTCGCGTGGAGGCGCTGGCCTTTGCGAGCGAGTGCCCGGGCCGAGTGGGCTACGGTCGAGGTGCGCGAGACGGGTCCCTGCTACGAGTGACGGCGCAGCGCCTAGCTCGCGCCGGAGGGTCCCGGAAACGCTGCGTTCAAAGTCTGCAGCTCCTGCGCCGTGAGAGCGGTCGACAGCGCCACGGCGTTTTGCCTCACGTGCTCCGGAGAGCCGGATTCGGGGATGGCGATGACCTTGCCGCTGCGGATGACCCACGCGAGCGCCACCGCGGCGGCCGAGCAACCATGCGCGGCGCCGATCTGCGCCAGCGTGCGGTCACCTACCACGAGGTTCTTGTCGCCGCCGAGCGGCGAATAGGCCATCACCGGCATGTCGTGCTGCTTGCACCAGGGCAGAACGTCGGCCTCGATCTGACGGCGGTTGAGACTATAAGGGACCTGATTGGTGGCGCAGCGATGGCCGTCCGGCACGCGCAACAGATCCTCCATCTGGCCCACGCTGAAGTTGGATACGCCCCAGGCGCGAATCTTTCGCGCCGCGCGTAGTTGCTCGAATCCGGCCACCACGCCGGGGAACTGCGCGCTGGGAATGGGCCAATGCAGCAGGTAGAGATCGAGAAAGTCGGTGCCGAGACGCGCGAGGCTCGCCGCGCAGGCACGCGCAATGCCGTCTCCGGCCACTTCATCGCCCTCCACCTTGGAGACGAGGAATATGCGGTCGCGCTGGCCGGCGAGCACGTGACTCAGGAATTCCTCGGAGCGGCCCCTGCCGTAATTTCCGGAGGTATCGAGCAAGCTCATGCCGAGCGCCAGACCTGTGCGCAGCGCCTCCTGCTCCACCTCCGGCGGATGCCTTCCCTGGCCGAGGTGCCAGCAGCCCTGGCCGAGCGCCGTCACGACCGTGCCGTCCGCAAGCCTGACCGTTCGCGCGGGAGGCTTCGACGCCGCGCCCGTGCCGGGGACCTGCGCGCTTGCCTGGACCGCCAGCATCCCGAAGGCCGCACAGCGCGCAGCGAATTCACGTCGGGTGAGCAGAGGCTTGTTCATGGCGAGCGTCTCCTCGGCTGGTTAATCCTCACCCCCGATCGGCATTCCGGGCGGCGCCTCGATCGGCTCTGCGGGTGCGAACTTCGACGGATCGCTGAAGTAGAAATCAATACGGTGGGCCAGATAGGCGTCGGTCGCCGACGTCGGGTCCGTGTGCCGCCGGAGGTCCGTCAGCTTGGCCTGGGTGATCGCGCGTACCTCGGCCGGGGCGCTGGTGTTGGCGGCCAGCGTGAGCAGCGCTTCGACGGTGCGCACGTGCACCGCGCGCTGCACGGCCTCAGCGAGGCCGCCACTGCGCGCCGGCCTGCTCGCCGTCGCGAGGGCGGCATCGATTACGGCGGCAAGCGTGAGATTCCTCGGATCGCGCGCTCCATATTCGACCAGGCGCGCGGCGCGCTGCGGGTTGAAGAGCGCGGCGAGCGTCAGGTCGGCCGCGCACTCCGCTGCCCTGATCGGGTCGAACGCCGGTTGGGTCCTCGAGGGGAAGGATTCGCGCGTGGCGGGCAGGCCCGGCGGGCGCGGCGGCAGCAGCTTCAGCAGCGGCTCGGGCAGGGTCAGGAACTCCGGTGACAGCGTCTTCAGCACGGCGGTCAGCGCGCGTTGCTGCACCTCGGCGCTGACGATCGCCGGGGCCGGCGTGCCGTCGCCGCGAAGCTGGTAGCGATAGTCGAGGCCGCCGATCTCGGTGACCGCCGCGTCGACCTGGTAGCGATGCAGCAGGTAGAGCGGCACGAGCGTATCCTCCAGTTGGGCCACGGGCGCGCCCGGCCGGATCGCATTCTCGCCAAAGCGCGCCAGCGCCGCCGCACGCACGCTGAGTATTCGCTCGAGCTCTGCGGCGGGATCGGGGCCGTTATCCCACATATGCGCGTACGGGTGTGCGCTGCTGACCGCGCGTGCATCGGTATCGGTGATGAAGACCAGTCCGCTCCTGGCCGAATCGCTCAGGATGCGCTCGAGTCCCGCCGCCTCGTCCGCCTGACCTCCGAATTGGCGATAGCCGTAGTTGATGGCCACCAGGTCCCAGGCGCCGATGTTCGCGGCGTAGGCCTGCGAGAGATCAGGCGCGCCGTTGCGGTCGAGCGTGATCCACGGATGCGGATAGTCCATCACCGACACCGATTGCGCCGGTGTGTGCGGGTACGCGCTGGCGGCGAAGTTGTGCGCGAGGCCGAGCGTATGTCCGACCTCATGCGCCGCCAGGAGGCGCAGCCGGGCCAGCACCATCTCGCTCATCGGATCGCGTTGCGAGGCGTCCGCGCCGCCCTTGCCGTACGGGGACAGCAATGCCTCGGCGATCAGGTAATCCTGGCGGCCGCGCAGCGACCCGAGCGTGACGTTGCCCTTGACGATCTCACCCGTGCGCGGATCGGCCACCGGGAAGCCGTACGACCATCCGCGGGTGTAGCGATGCACCCACTGAACGATGTTGTACCGGACATCCATCGGATCCGCGCCCTCGGGCAGCAGCTCCACCAGAAAGGTTCCGGGCGCCCAGCCCGCCGCCTGAAACGCCTGATCCCACCAGCGCGCGCCCTCGAGGAGCGCGGAACGGATCGGCTCGGGCGCGCCGCGGTCCACGTAGTAGCGGATTGGCGCGTGCGGCTGGCAGCGCTCGGTGCAGGCCGGATCCTCCTTGAGCAACCGATGGCGCACGATCAGCTGCTGCTCGACGGGCGAGCCGAGCGGTGCCGTATAGTCCCGGTAGGTCAGGTCGAAGAACCCGGCGCGCGGATCGAAGCGACGCGGCACGAAGCCCGGGCCGGGCGGCTCGATGAACGCCTGGTGCTCCCGGACGGTCAGCGCATGCGCATCGGGCGTCACCTCATCGACCAGCTTGCTCTTGGCGACCGAATCGGCCGCAAAGGTCAGCAGGGCCTCCACTTCGACGTTCTTGGGGAATGCGGCGGTACCATCGAGCGCAATCGCCGAGCGCGCCGGGTCGAGCTTGTAGGTGTCCTGCTTGTTTCTTGCCAGGGTCTCGGCGACGCCATGCGCGTCGCGCACGAAGAACTCGGTTGCATCGACGAGCACCGTCGGCTCCCTGCCCGGTCCACCCGTCTCCTCTGCCTCGACCTTGAACCCAGCGAGCACCGACTCGGGAAAGGACTGCGTGACCGCGAGCTGCTCGGCCGCGGAGTCCGCCGAGCTGCGGAACTCCTGGTTGGGCTCGACCAGCAATACCTTGGGACCAATCCGCTCGAAGCGCACGATGCGGGCCCTGGATACCTGCCCGCGGTCGAGACCGAGATCATTGGAGCCTACGCCGTACGGCAGCGATTCCAGGTAGAGCAGCTCGAGGTTGAGGCGCGGGATCTCGAGAAACAGCCTGCCGCCCTTCTCGTCCCAGTACAGGTCGAGCAACCCGGGCATGTGCCGCATCGCTGCGGTCTTCGCGGCGATGGTGGGCAGGCGCTGCGGCGTTTTCGCCGGCGGCGCTTCCGCGGAGGACCACGCCGGGCAGCAGGTGGCCAGGGCCGCGAGCGCGAGGCAGGAACTCAATTGCCCCTTGAGCACGCTGCGTGCCGTCACATCTGCGGCGCCCAGGAGCTGCACCAGCCCGCGGCCTTGACGTCCTTGCCTGGGAAGAGCTGGCACGGGCCCTGGCTCGAGCCCTCCGCTCCCTGATAGAGCGCGCAGTTCGCGCAGCGGCTGCCGGCGGTGGCGCCGCTCGCCTTCGCGGCATCGTCGACGTACGTCACCGCCCGCGCTTCCGGCGAGCTGGCAGCGAGCAGCGGCGCCGCAGCAGCAGCGGCGCGCACTTGGGAGCGGGCAGCGAGCGCTGCGAGCGGCACGCCGAAGGCGAATCGCTGCAGCAGCCGCCGGCGGGTGAGGGGTCTTGACTCCGACATAGCATCTCCCGGGACGAGAGCCTACCACTCCCGCGAGGCGTCGATGCCGAGCCGGACAGCCTCAGTTCGAGGCTTGGGCGGCGTAGGTCTCCATCATGAGCCCGGTGCCGCCGCGCGAGACATGCGCGACGACGGCCGTGCGCCGATGGAGCTTGATGATCGTGCCGAGATTGATGGCGAAAGAGAGCACCACCTGTTGTCCCTTGCGCAGTCCGAGATTCGTCGTCTCGATGAACACGCCGGTGGCGCTCAGGTTCACCGCCTTGCAGAGCTTGCGGCGGCCACCCGGCACGGTGATGTAGACGATCGTCCGGGCGCGATGTCGGGTGTGCAAGCGACGTTCCACGGAATCCTTCATCGAGTCTTTGTTCTCTTCGCGTGCCGCGCTTCATTATGCGCCGCGCGACGCAGCTTCCTGCGACCAAGTGAACTTAATTTTGTCACGCGCGGGCAAGGTCGCGGACGGGAAAACTCCCCTCGCCGTGGCGCAGCAAGCCCCGAGATCTGCAAAAAGTGAGCCGCGCACACGGGCGCGCGCTAGCCCGCGCGCAAAAAACCGCCGATTTCGGCTCCGAAGGTCTCCAGGTCGACCAGGAACGCGTCGTGCCCCTCGATGCAGGAGAGGGGTGCGAAGCGGGTGGCGACTCCGGCGGCGTCCAGCGCCTCGGCGATGGCCTGCTGCTCACTCACCGAGAACAGCAGATCGCTCTTCACGCCGATGACGAGCGCGCGGCTCAAGGCAGCGCGGCGAAACAGCGCCAGCGGGTCGCCGTGGGCCGAGAGATCGAAGCGATCCATGGCGCGGGAGATGTACAGGTAGCAATTGGCATCGAATACGTTCGACCAGCGCTGCGCCAGGGACTCGAGGTACCCCTGGACGGCGAACTCCGAGGCGAAGGGGTCCCCTGACTCCATATCCGTCCGGATGGGCGAACGGCCGAAGCGCTGCTGCCACTCGGCCGCCGAGCGATAGGTGACCATGCCGAGCTTGCGCGCGATGCGCTGACCGGTCAGGGGCGGGCGGTCCGCGGCGTAGTTGCCGCCCTTCCAGTCCGGGTCCCGGGTGATCGCTTCGCGCTGGATCGAGCGCAGGGCGATCGTGAAGGGCGCCGCCGCCATGGTTCCGGAGATGCAGACCAGGCGGCGCGCCGCGCCGGGGAACAACGCAGCGTACGCGAGCACCACCATGCCGCCGAGCGAGGGCCCCATGACGGTGTCAAGCCTCTCGATGCCAAGAGCACGCACGGCCTCGAAACCGGCACGGGCGATGTCTTCCACCGAGAGGTCGGGAAAAGTCAGGCGGTAGGGCTTGCCCGTGGCTGGATCGACCGAGGCGGGGCCGCTCGAGCCGAAGCAGCTGCCAAGCGAGTTGACGCAGATGACGAAGTAACGGTCAGTATCGAGTGCGAGTCTCGGGCCCAGCATCCCCTGCCACCAGCCCTCCGATGGGTCCTGCTCGGAGGAGGCTGCGTGGGCGGGCGGCGAGAGCCCGGTAAAGAGCAATAAGGCGTTGTCCCGCGCGGCGTTCAGCCTACCCCAGGTCTCATAGGCGACGCGGCCGCCGTGCAGCACCCCCCCTCGCCACATCGGAAAAGGGTCGGAGAGTGCTGCGTACTGGCGCGCATCCATGAGGCAAGGATAGAGCACCGGCCCTGCTCGCGAGCGACGGCCGTCATCACCCGGCCACCGCGGTCTCAGGGCTCCGGGTCGCCCCCGTCGGCTATTCCCTCGAAGAGAATCGTCGAGAGATAGCGCTCGCCGGTGTCCGGGAGCATGGCGAGGATGACCGCGCCCGGCGGCGCCTCGGCGGCCACCTTGAGAGCCGCCGCGAAGGTCGCGCCGGAGGAGATTCCGGAGAGGATGCCTTCGCGGCTGGCGAGCGCCCGTGCCGTCGCCACCGCCTCCGTGTCCGTCACCGTCACGATGCGATGGGCCACTTCGCGCCTCAAGACCTCGGGTACGAAGTCCGGAGTCCAGCCCTGGATCTTGTGCGGCGACCAGGCTTTGCCCGAGAGAAGCGCCGCCCCCTCAGGCTCGCAGGCGATGATCTGAACCTCAGGCCGAGCCAGGCGGATCATCTGCCCCGCGCCGGTGAGCGTTCCACCCGTGCCCCAGCCGGTAACGAAATAATCCAGCCGCCTGCCGACGAAGTCCTGGAGGATCTCGGGACCCGTGGTGTTGCGGTGGTAGGCGGGGTTGGCCTCGTTCTCGAACTGCCGGGCGAGGAACCAGCCGTGCTTCTGCGCAAGCTCTGCGGCCTTCCTTACCATCCCGGAGCCCCGTTCCGCGGCCGGCGTAAGGATGACCCGGGCGCCCAGGATTCGCATGAGCCTCCGCCGCTCGACCGAGAACGTCTCGCTCATGATGGCGACGAAGGGATAGCCCTTGGCCGCGCAGACCATGGCGAGCGCGATGCCGGTGTTCCCGGAGGTGGCCTCGACCACTGTCTGACCGGGCTTGAGGGTGCCGTTGCGCTCCGCATCTTCGATGATGGCGATCGCGAGGCGGTCCTTGACCGAGGACAGTGGGTTGAAGAACTCGCACTTGGCGTACAGGGTGACCTGCTTCGGTCCCAGGCGCTGGATGCGCACGACGGGTGTTTTGCCGATCGTGCCGAGGATGCTTTCGTAGATCATGTGGTCCTTCTACCCTTATCGCAGTTTGGCCGGCAAGTGATACCGGGGCATTTGCTTAAGACCCTTCGTTATGAGGCCTAGAGCTCGAGACCCACGACCGGCGAGCAGCGCCGCAGCGCCCGTGAGGCTGCAGAAGCTGCTGGCGGACGCGGGCCTCGGTTCCCGCCGCGCCGTCGAGGAGTGGATCCGCGCGGGACGCGTCACCGTGGGCGGCGCCAGGGCGCAGCTCGGAGACCGCGCCTCGGCGGCGGATGACGTTCGTCTCGACGGCAAGCGCCTGAAGCTCGCCACGCGCGAGGCCGCCCCTCCTGAGCTACTCCTTTATTACAAGCCCGCGGGCGAGGTCACGACCCGCAGCGACCCGGAGGGCCGGCCGACGGTCTTCGAGCGGCTACCACCCCCGCGGCGCGGGCGCTGGATCAATGTCGGGCGACTGGATGTGAATACGACCGGACTCCTGCTCCTCACCACCGACGGCCGGCTCGCCCACCGGCTGATGCACCCCTCGAGCGAGCTCGAGCGCGAGTACCTGGTGCGTGTCCGGGGCAGGCCCTCCGAGGAGGTCCTCGGCCGGCTGCTCCTTGGGGTGAAGCTCGAGGACGGCCCCGCGTCCTTCGGCCGCATCGCACCGGCTTCCTGGGAGGAGACGGGGGCGAAGGGGGCGGGCGGCCGGGGCTCAGGCAGCCATAGCACCTTCCGGGTCGTGCTCGCCGAGGGCCGAAACCGCGAGGTGCGCCGGCTCTGGCAGGCGGTGGGATTCGAGGTCAGCCGCCTGAAACGCATCCGATACGGCCCGGTGGAGCTTCCGTCGGACCTGAGGCCCGGCGACACCCGCCGTGCCGGGTCCGGGCTCATCGTGAGACTCCTCGGGGCGATTCCCGAGCCCAAGTCACCCCGGCTCCCGGCCGTAGACGTGGGCTCGGCCTTACCTGGGACAAGCAAATCCCGGGCCAGGTCGCATTGACACCCCGACCCTCCGAAATCACAATACGCGGCTCGTTTTGCGGAGGGGTACCCAAGCGGCCAACGGGAGCAGACTGTAAATCTGCCGGCTTACGCCTTCGAAGGTTCGAATCCTTCCCCCTCCACCACTCGGAGCGGAAGGGACACTCGCGCGCGAAGGCTTGAGCGCCGGCAGATAGGGCGCCATCAGCAGCGGGTGTAGTTCAATGGTAGAACCTCAGCCTTCCAAGCTGATGACGTGGGTTCGATTCCCATCACCCGCTCCAGCAGGTCTGCGCGTCGACATCTGAGCCGAGCCCATGTAGCTCAGTTGGTAGAGCACGTCCTTGGTAAGGACGAGGTCACCGGTTCAATCCCGGTCGTGGGCTCCAGTCGACTGGGTCTGTGAGTCGTCAGAGTTTCGGAGTTAGGAAACTGCCATGTCCAAAGAGAAGTTTGAGCGCACGAAGCCGCACGTGAACGTGGGGACGATTGGTCACGTGGACCATGGGAAGACGACGTTGACGGCGGCGCTGACGAAGGTGATGGCG